>Ga0316230_1004472_pt1 | contig 10233 bp, 13 predicted proteins | sample TBH18025metaG_FD_206004 | JGI IMG/M metagenome (GOLD analysis project Ga0316230, IMG submission 206004) | Freshwater microbial communities from Trout Bog Lake, Wisconsin, USA - TBH18025 | ecosystem: Environmental > Aquatic > Freshwater > Lake > Hypolimnion/Profundal zone | place: USA: Wisconsin...
CCGACTGCGGAAGATTCTTGAGCAAGGGAATGGTCAGTTCACCCCCTTTGGCCAGATCATGTTGGGCCAGCCAGACCAAATAGCGGCTGCGACCAATGCCCAAATCCTTGGCGCGTTGGTCAATCTGGGTCAGGACCGGTTTCGGCAGCGAAACGCTGATGGCGGTCTGATCTTTGGAGCGTTCCTTCACTTTTTGAAAGGATGGCGCAAACGAGTCAAAAATGCAACAAAAATGTTGACTGAATGTTGCTTGCGTATTATTCTGCGTATGTGTCCACTGGAAAACCACTTCTCAAGTGCATCCGTCGCTTCATGGCAGGCCTATGGAGCGAGCTGGGACACTCCAACCGCCCACAACTTCAAAGGTCAAATTGCGAGCATTCACGACGTGTAACGGCAGCGGCCGGGAGCACGATGGGAATGTGGCCACCGGTCGCGCTGGTGACGGTGCCCGAAGTGACTTTTATTCAGCAGGTGCGAAATGAAAGCATACATGGAATTCCTCGGAACCAACATCAAGTTGCCCGACCCCGAGAAGCTGAGGCAGATGGTGTTGACGTACCTGCGGGAAGGGGGCGAAAACGAGGAGGCGGATTTGATGGCCCGGTGCGGCTTGGAGGTTGGCGGGGTCAAATTCATGATGGACAACAAGTATGCGATTGACATTACCTTGCGGTGTTGTCGCGACTTGGTGATAAAACTGCGGTCGGGTGAGGATGGGGCCGAAGAGCCGGTGGCGCGGCGGCGAATCCGGCAAGCGGTTCGGGATTCACTGCCGGGTGGTTTTTGTATCGCGACCTTCGAGGCGCGGGCGGGTTTGAATCCTGGGCTGGCGTTGGCGCCGGAGCCGCTGGTAAAAAGCAACGGTCACGCTATTCCAGTCGAGGCGATGAAACTGGGGCGGATGAGTTACCTGCCGGGTCTGACGCGGATCTGGTTTGCCGGCGAGGAATATGACTTGCGTGAGCGGGCCAAGGCCCGGCTGTGCATTCAATTTCTGGTGGAACAAGAAGCCTTCAGCGAGGCGTCGGCCTGTCATTTCGACCAGCAAATCAACCCGTACGTTCGCGAGCATTCCCGGCTGGATCCGCTGCCCGAGTGTGCCCAGGCCAAGATCCATCACTACTTTAACCCAAGCCGGGGCAAGCTTGCCGAATTGGGACGCAAGCTCATTCTATCGGCGGGCCACGGCACGGGGCGCTATTTTCTGAGCGTTCATTAGCCGGAGCGTTTTCCCTTCGTTTCCATCCATTTCACCAAGGGCATTTCAGCCTGTGTTGGCAAGGCTGAAATGCCCTTTTCCCTTGGTTTCCCCCCGTAACCTTTCGACCGCTTGATGGTGAGTGCTTAAGGTGGCGCTGGCATGAAAAACGACATGATGTGTTGGGCGCAAACCGGTGGCGGGGCGACGGGCAGCCTTGCGGGGCAGGCTTGAGAGCGGCCATTCCATCGGACCTGCTGTTGCGTTTGCTGAACGCAACGACGGAGCAATATGCCGCCGTGGAGCGAGCTTTGGGGATGACTGCGGGGCAAGGATTGAACGTGGAAGAGGTTGAAACCGAGCCGGTGAGCGACGATGTCGCGCGCAAATTGTTCGCCCTGGTCAACGCCCTGGAATTGGCAACCAATTACCGGAAAGCACCCGTGATCCGGGTATTTTACCTCTACTGCGTGAAATCGCTGACACGCGAGGAAGTGGCCAGGGCGTGCCGGTGCGTACCGTCGCTGGTGACATTGCGGTTGCAGGTCATCGAGCAAAAGCTTGGCCGCAAGCCGGCGGGACTGCGGACGATTTCCAACGAATTCGAGCGCATTGCGGATTCCCTGTCAGATCCGCGGGCGCGGCGCATCAATCGGCAGCGGGCGTTGGATGGCAGCGACCCCGAGGACGAAGACTGAAGTGCAGCCCGCCCCATTTTGACCTCATTTTGACCTGTCAAAACCCCGCCAGAGCGCCCGTGTTCACGGGCGTTTTTCATTTCCAGGCAGGCCACTGGTTGACTCTCGTGTTTGAAGTATCGGGCGGTGTGCCGGCAAACCAATGCCAGCAAGCCCCCCAAGACAATGAATGCCATGAAAACCAGAATTTTGAGCGCGCTGACCCGATCACCATGCCTCGGCGAGCGCTCACGCGTCGGGGCCCGTCTTCACCCCGGCGCGCTTCTGCTTCTCGTCGTGTGTTGCGACGCGAGGAAACCGTCCCGCCGGTGCGGTTTCTCCCATCCAAACCCGGCAGCAAACAAGAAACACAAAAGCACAAAAGCAAAACATGAAAACAAGCATTGTTGGTCAACTGGCCGCGGAACCGTCGCGGTCGCTACTGGTGGGCACCTATCAGGGTTATGAACTGCGCACCTTCGCCAGCGGATTTGCCGTCGAGCAATACTCGATTCTGGTCGGCAAACGCGTCATTGACGTTGCCATCCCCGTGCAAAAGGGGACGGACGTCAAGTCCATCCAGCCCTGCGAATGGCCCATTGGCAGCAAAGTCGTCGCCTGCGACATCGGCATCGAAGCCGGCGAATACGGCCTGCAAGCGCGAGCCAAATCCGTGGCGTGCCTGGAAGAGTAACGCGGGAACGGGAGCCGGCCCCGGCGCGCCAGCGCCGGGGGCGGCTCCCTTCCTTGTCAATCTATAACAACTGCATGAAAGAAGAGGAAAAGGTGGAGCAACCACCGCTGCCAGGGCCAAGGAAAAAACAGGCGGACGCCCTGTTGAAAAACCTGGGGTGGCTGGTGGAAACCGTGGGGGCCGAACGCATCGGGTTTGTGACCTTCACGGTGGGGGATGCGGATGCGGGCGGGAAATTCCGGAATTTACGCGACCGCAAAAAGGCGCAACAACGGTTGCATTCCTTCCTGAGCAACGAACTATCCAAGCGCTACCAGTGCGGGGTGATCGTCACCGAGCGGCACCAGAACGGCGGGATTCATTTTCACATGGCGATGGCGGTGGCGGATGACATTCGGGGAAATCTTGATTTCAAAGCCTGCTATCCGCCCAAAGATCATAACGGCAAACGGATTCGGAAACCGGATTATCGCACGGCCAACGCTGCCATCCAACGGGAATGGGCCTGGTTGCGCCGCGTGTGCAAGCGTTACGGCTTCGGTCGGCACGAACTGCAACCGCTCAAGGAAAGCGGGGAAGCCTTGGGCTGCTACCTGGGCAAGTATCTGGTGAAGGACTGGGAACAGCGGTGGCCGGAAGACAAGGGTGCCCGGTGCATCCGCTACTTTGGCCATTGGTCGAAAGAGTCGCGGCAGCAGGGACAACGCCGGGAAGTGCCGCCGCACGCCTGCCGGTTTGGCTGGCTCAAGCCGCGAGCGCGGGCGTGGCGCGAGATGCTCAAGCAAATGGTCACCGTGCTGGCCTACAAAGGCAGCAAGCTCGATGAAAGCAACATCAAGGAACTAGTGGGCCCCCGGTGGGCCTGGAAGGCAACCCGGCTGTTTCGGGCCGTGCGTTTTGTCATTGGTGAATGGCAGGACCCGGATTTGCGTCGGGCGATCCACGAACACAACCAGGAAGTGCGGAAACGCTGGCTGGATGGCGGCGGGAACCCGGCGCAGGAGTGCTGGTGGGACATCACTGAAATCACCCTGGACCATCTGCGTCCGTCGCACGCGTGGCAAAAGCAAATGGCCGAACTGGAACTGGCCAAGGAAGTGGAGCGGGAAATCAAGCGGCGGCTCCGGGCCAGGAAAGCCAGCCAGGCGGCCAAGGAAAGGGAAAAGCACGCAGGCCGGGTCTTTCAAATCATGCCTGAGGAAGATTGGGCAACGTGGATTGAGCGAACCATGCCAGCGGATGACTGAAAAATGAAAACACACGAAATCATCAAATTCCTGCGGCGGTTGGAAACGGAACCCGACGAAAGTCCGATGGCGGGTCCGGCATTGCGCCTGCGCACGAAACTGCGGAGCGCCCGGATGGCTTATGAGGATGAAGTCGGCCTGGGCGCGCAACCATCGGAGCGCCGGTGCGGCATTTGCGGCGTGGCGGTCAGCCAGTGTTGCTGCTGAAAGGAAGGACCAAGAAATCATGAACCACAACGACATTTTGAAGAACCGGGCCGAACGAATGAAGGCATTTCAGGCGGCTGCCGGGGGCGGCAAGTCCGGGGTGGTGCCGGCAGGGATGGCGGCGTTTCTTCTAGCGGTGTCAGCTTCCCGCATCAAGGCCCTGGTGATGAGCGGCCGGTTGGAAACGATAGCCCAGGGAGGCCAGCGCTGGATTTTGTTTTCGTCGCTTTGCAAATACGCGGAGGCCGGGGAGCAGCACCAAGGGGACGTGTCCAACTTGGTCATGTCCAAACCAGTCATGTCCAAACCGGTCATGCCCAAACCGGTCGTGCCCAAACCGGTCATCGCCAAGGCGGGCATCACCAGGAAAGTCACGTCCAAACGGGGCATGTCCAAGCCGGGAACTATTGGAAAGGGTGTGCCTGTGATTAACTAAACATTGTCAGTCCGGCGACTTGCCGCCTGTCGGTGGCGGTCGGACTGGTGGAAAGAGAAAGGTAAGAACATGAAAAAGCTGGTAACTGGCCTGAAAAACGGCCTTCGCAACGCGGTTGACTTCGTTGACCGCAATGCTCGCAAAGCGGTCGCCGGGGTGGCGGCTGCGGGCGCCCTGGCGCTCGGCACGGTGGCCCATGCGCAAACTGATGCGACGGTCATCGCGACGAATGCCCAGACGGCGTTCGGCGTGATTGCCCCCATCACGATCACGATTGCCGGCTTCTACGTGATCCTCAAGATCGCCAAGAAGGTCGTGCACTGAAATTCAACTCCTGCTCTGCCCATAGTCCGGGTTTGAGGGTGGCGACTGTGGGCAGAGCAGGACCTGACTTCTAAAACACAACTCCTATGTTTTACCTGAACTTCACCCAAGCCGCGTGTCTGGCGGCCATGTTCGTTTTGCTCGGCTGGATGCTTTCACCGGAGGTGAAACTGCACCGCAGCGAAAAATGGTATCTGGCCCTGATGGCGGTCGGCGTCGTGCTGCTGGTCCTGTCGGCGTGGCTGTGGGCGATTCGCGCCAGCCAACTGGCACCCCATAAAATCACGAATTCCATCAACGGTCGCGTGCTGTCCTCTTACTGGGTCACAAATCCGGCCCACGTCGTCTGGGAGGCTGGCGGCGTGCCTGGCTCACCCTTTGGCGAGGCCCACCCGGTCACCAACTACTACTGGAACGTCTGGCCCATGTTCAAAAAATGAAAACTTCATTCGTCAAAGCGTCACGCCGCGCAACGATTTGCCTGGCATTGTTCGCCGCCGTGTCGGTTCCGGGCCAGCAATGGGAGGATCTGTTTGTGGTCAATGACGGCACGGTGTCGGTTCCGCCAGCCAGTTCGTTTGGATCGGGGAGCTGTCCCATCTTCATGGCGATTGGCACCCACATGGTGGGCTGCAATTGCGCGGGTTTGGCCCCCGGTGCGCAGAATTCCAACTATGCCGACTTTGGCAATGACAAAGGCGGCAATCCCACGCTGTCTGCCGGGACCACCAACGTCGTCATTGATGGTTGGTACAGCGGGAGTGACCGGAATGGCAATCTGGCAATTTTCTGCAATTTCCATTGGTACGTTGCCTCGCCGGTGAATACGACCACGAATGTGACGATTTGCCTGACCAACACGACCAGCGGCTATGCCAACCTGGTGTGGTATTTCGACGGGGCCACGGCCAAGCAGGACAGCAAGGTTTGTCCGGGATTTTCTGATTGTATGACCGAAACCATCAGAATGAACTCCGATGGCGGCTCGCAAGATAGTTTTTCGGGAACGGTAAATTACGCTGGCAGCTCGACGACCAATGTCGCGGTCATGTTGCAAAATCCGGCTAATAGTGGGGTGATCATGGATTTTAGCTGGATGTTTAACGGGACGTATTTGTACGTTGACCATAACATGATGCCGGGGACGGCGGACACCAAAAGCCAGCCGTGCAATCTGTGCAACGGGGACATCTTCACCGGCATGGCCGCGCAAACGGGCTCGGCTTATACGAATGTCACGGGAACGGTGACCAATCCGTTCAATGACCGGACCGTTACGGCCTATTGGATATTGAATGGAGTGACGGTCAAGCAGGAGATCCTGGGGCCGGGACAGACGGACTCGCTGACGGAACAGATTCCCATGGGCGGCCAGAACACAACATTTTCGTGGGGGTACACGGTCAACGGGGAAACGATCGGTGGCAATGCTGACAATCCTTTCGCCACCAATAATATTGGGCTGACATATTCAAATAATCCATCGGGCGGTTTTGGCGGCTTTGGTAGTACCGGGGGCGGCGGCACGACCGGTCCAACCGGCGGGGGAACGGGCATCGGGGGCACGGTGGGGGGGTCTCCCCCAGGGGGCACCAATGCGCCCATCTGGACGGGCCAGATTTTCACGAACAATATCAATTATCCGACACCATTGAATGGTGACACGGGGAACGGAACCAATGGCGGCAGCGGTGGACCATGGGCGCTGGATTCCACTTTGCGGGCCGTGGGCGGCACGCTGCATAATGACAACCTGGAAACCTTGAAAGGGCTGGGCATTATTGACAAGGATGTCCAAGCGGTAACGCAGGCGATCCTGGGCAAGGGCACGAATATCATCACCGTGAATGTGCCGCCGAGTTCCAATGTTTGGGTGCAGAACTTTCCGAGTTTGGGTCCGGTGACGAATCTGTTGACCACGATTGCGGGCTACGATGGCAACTTGAACACGGAAATGGGGGTGCTGACCAACGAGGCGGGCCAGCAAGTGGCCTATCTGGCAGTGCTGACCAATGATGTTTGGCAGGTGGTCAAGGCCATGACCAACCAGCCATCCTTGGCGGATACGAACGGATATTTGGGCGGGGTTTTTACGAATACGCTGAACCTGAATTCCGTTTTCGGGACATTTACCAACGAGGCGGGGCAACTGGTGGCGTACCAGGGGATTCTGTCGAATGACTTGTGGGTGATCACGCGAGAACTGACGAACATGGCCGGGAGCCTGACGCAACAAGTGATCGTGAATTTTCCAACCAACATCACGGTTTACGCGCAAGCGGCTTCCAACGTGTTTGTGATGAACTGGCCTTCCAACCTCGCGGCGGAAAGCACACTGGCTGGCATATCGAATCTGCTGGCCGGGGCGTTCATGCCGACGAATGGGAACCTTTCCCTCGACACAAATTTCGGGGCCTACCTGGCGATAACTTCGGATTTGGGCGGGTATTCGGTGCAATTCGACGGTCCCACCACGTATGACGCGGTGATGTCCGTGGGAACCTCGGCGGCGCAGCAGTCCGGCCTGAAGACGCAAGAAACTGCGTTTGATACCTTCGTCGGCAACATCACGGATTTCAGCGGCAATGTGCTCGACACGTACCCGGCGGTGTCCATGGTGATTGATTTTTCGGCCTATGGCGTGCCGGGCGGACAGATGGATTTGGACCCGCTGCATACCGATTGGGGGGTGGAGTTGTTCGCCGTGGCCAAGAGTCTGTTCACCTGGCTGATCGCCCTGAGCTTTCTGGTCAAGGTCACGGAAGAGGCCTGGAAGGCGGTCATGGTCATCATGGGCGCGCATGGCATCAACCCGCAAGCCGTGCGGACGGTGGTTCGGAACAGCGGAACGTCCGGTCCGCCCGGCAACCCTAACGTCTAAAAATTATGCCTGCCTTACTTGCTCCTGTGGTCGAATGGCTGTCTGCCGTCGCCTGGCCTGCCATCCTGCGCTTTTGCGCCTTCATCGGGCTGGGAAAATTGTTCCTGCTGGTCCGGGACTGGATACTCCTGTTCTTCGGGGAAAAGGTGATGCAAAGCCTGGTGGCCACGATCTCGGTTGTGGTGCTGCTGCAAATCTGGGCGGTGTTCCTGCTGGTGTTTTGGAACTTTTCGAGTCTGGAAGGGCTGCGCACGTTTTTCAGCGCCAACCCGTTTCAGGGGGTTTCGTCGCTGGCTGGATCGCTGTACCTGGCCACGAACTTTTTCCCGTTCCATTTCTTCTTTGGAACAGCCATCGCATACATCCAGTGGCGGTTGACGCTGGTCCATGCCGCCATCGTTCTGAACCGGCTGGTGCGCATCATGCAAGGAATGTGAACTATGGCCAATTACGAAAACATTGTGGCTTTCACCTGCGGCTTGGTGGTGGCCTGGGCGATTTTCAAGGCGCTGCAACTCACTTGACGACCATGAAACGAATGCTCGCCATGTTGGCGCTGGCCTGGGCGGTCAGCGGTCACTGCCAGGACACTACCAACCCGGTTCCGGTGGTGGTCACGGAGCAAAGCCAGCCGGATGTCTATCCGGCGTTCGGGGCCGGGTTCAGCTTTGGGTTGACCATTTTTGGCTTCGGCTGGGGTCTGCGAATGGCGAAACGCGTAGCCCGTCCCGACAATGGCTAAATCAACTCCAACTTTCGTGCCGGCGCGTTACCGGCTGGTGTCCGTAACGGTTCGCCGGCCAAGAGGGAAAGCCCGTTACGCCACGTTCGCCGAGGCGTTGGAGGCAATCCGATGCTGGGTGGCGTTCGGCCAAGCCGTTCACATTTTTGAGGAAACATTTCAGCTTTGAAAAGGCGCTTGAAATCATTTCTCCGCGGTTGTCCGCCGATGCTGCTGGCCGTGATTATTCTGGTGCCAGCGGCGGTCCTCCTGCGGTTGGGGGCGTTCGTGGCGGCGCTTATCATTTTGCCCTGGGAGCTGCTGAATTCGTTGGAAAACTTCGACCGGGCACCTTGAGCTTATGAATCACGCAATCATTGGCAAACCGGGCGGTGGCAAGGGCATGTTGTCCATGCACCTGATATTGGACGACCTGAGGCATTCCAAACGCCCGGTCATTACGGACGTGGCCATCGAAAAAGAGCCGTGGTGCACGGGCAGCCACGAGCCGCGCCGGGGGCTGCTGGATTACTTGCGGGAAAAGCACGGGCAGGAATTTGACGCGGCGGAGCGTGTGTTTCGGCTGACGACCGAGGCGATGCAAAACTTTTTTCTGTATCGGGCGCTGAACCGGGCCCAGGTTGACAAGCTTGGCGCGGCTCATCTGATTGGCTACCGCGAGGTGACGCCGTTGGACCATGTCCTGGTGGAATCTGAATGGCGCTACCACAAGGAATACAAACTTTACGTCGCGGACCACGAAAGCCATCAGGACAAGCGCGGGCGCAAGATCGTGGACAGTTGGGACACGCGGCTGGCGCTGGCTTCCGGCGGTCATCTATTGATCGCCGATGAGGCGTGGAAGCAATGGCCGGCGCGGGGTTGGGCGACCACCGGCGAGGGCATTTTGTACTACTACTCGATGGTGCGGCGGTTCGGCGATGACAATTGGATTGTGACGCAACGGTCCAATGATGTGGACTCCATTTTAATGGAGCGCTGCCAGGATTATTGGGTGTGCAACAATCATGGGAAGCTGCGCTTCGGTTTTTTCCGCCAGCCGGCGGTTTTCGTCGTGTCGGTGTACGACCATCGGCCAACGCCGTCGAGCGAACCAATGCACCGGAAGCCGTTCACGCTGGATCGCAAAGGGCTGGCGCAATGTTATGACACCTCGGGCGGTGTCGGCGTGGCCGGCCGGGTGATGGCCGACACGGCGAACAAGGCCGCCGGCCTGCCGTTCTGGGCCGTGTTCGTCATTGGGGGGCTGGGCATCCTGGCCTTGATTTTTACGGTTCGGGGAGGACAGCATTTCCTGAGCGGCATTTTAGGGGGCAAGAAAAGGGTTGTGGCGGCGCAAGCTGCACCGGAAAAGCCAGTGGCCATTCAGGAACGGGCAGTTGCCCGGCCAGCCATACCGCCGAAAGAGCCTGAGAAACCAAAAGCTGAGGAGCGCAAGGCCGCTGCCGACGAAAGCCAGGGCGAGGAAATTTATTGCACCGGGTATATCATTTTGCCGGATGGTCCCATTGTCAGCCTTTCGGACGGTTCGGAATGGGAGGGCCTGGCAGATGGGGTGCAGTCGGTTTCGCGAAAATCGGTGGTGATCGCGGGCAAGTCATATCCGTTGCGGCGCTATCACCCCAAGCCAGTTGAACCTGGGCGGGGCATGGAAGTTCCGGCGATATCGGCGCCGGTTGCATCCAGTCCGCCAGTGGTCACCTATCAGGAGTCCGGGCCGGTGAATCAGGCCATCATTCTTCCGGCAATTCATGCTCAGGGCGGCGTGCCTCCGCCGAGGCTGAACGGCTTCGGAGCGATGAACCGGCAATTTTCACCGGGGCG
>Ga0316230_1004482_pt1 | contig 10216 bp, 8 predicted proteins | sample TBH18025metaG_FD_206004 | JGI IMG/M metagenome (GOLD analysis project Ga0316230, IMG submission 206004) | Freshwater microbial communities from Trout Bog Lake, Wisconsin, USA - TBH18025 | ecosystem: Environmental > Aquatic > Freshwater > Lake > Hypolimnion/Profundal zone | place: USA: Wisconsin...
CATTATGTGAATCGGAACAGCATACCGCATTGTCTCTTTTTGAAAGAAGGGGCGGCCCTGTCCATCTTTCTTCGCCCGTGGTATCGTGGCGTGTATGTGTATCGAACCTTGTCTTCTCCGTCTCTTTCACGTCCCTCCCATCCCTGTGTCCATTCTTGCCCTGTCGACCAAGCGTATCGGATCATGGATCAGCGGCGCGCATCCGATCCGAACATGGTTCTTCTTCGGAATCGGGAGACGACCAATCAACAGTGGATCTATTATAAAAAGGGCATTCATTGGATCATGGCATGTGCGCAAGACACGTTTCAATGGAAGGACGGTGGAAAAATGGCATGGATCACGGCATGGATGGAAAGCCCCTCTCTGACGGATGCGTTTCGTGAAGAGGCCTCTCTGGCCATCACGGATACTCTGTTTCCGTTGTTTGATCATGTGTGGATGAACAAAGAATGGTGTGGGGCACATCCTGTGTGGAAGGTGGATGGAGAATTTCATTGGTATACCTATCAATGGACAACGACGCTCTCAATGGATCGATCCTATTGTCTCATGACGTGACGCTTTCTTGTTCCTCCAAAGGCCTTTAGAGGCTTTCGTGTCGTCGCAAGAGGGACTTTTGTTACCACAGGAATTTTTGTTACCGCAGGAACGGTTGGTACCGCAAGGGCTTTCGTTGCGGTCTGAGCCCTCGCAGTGGGTGGTCGAGTAGGAACAACCGTCACAGGTGCTATCGCAAGACGAGAAGGAGCAGGAGCAAGAGCAGCAGTAGGAGCAAGAGCAGCCGCAGGAGCCGCCGCACGAGGAGGAAAGGCAAACAGAGGAGCCGTGGCAGGACGATCTCTCGGATCCGTGACAGACCGCTGAAGGCCAAGAGGGGCACGAGCCGCTCGCGCAGCCCGCATCGGCTCCACGATCAAGTGAACCCCTTTCACATATTTCTGTTCACACATGGAATAATAATCAATTAACACGTTTCGCGCACGATCATTGATCCGATGAAGCTCTTCAAACCCTCCTTGAAGCAAATGTTTACTCAACGAAATGGTCAATGGATTCTTCTTCTCATCATACGTAATATAGAATAAGTCTTTATAAATTTCACCACATCGTTTCGCATGTTTCACTTGAATCGCATACAATTCTCGGACGACCTCCGAGACAGCCTGGACATTGACCACGGTGGGGTCGATTCGTACAGGTTTTCCCTTTTCTAGTCCCTCTGTTTTACACATCTCGTTGTCGCGTATGTTTCTCACCATGGCCAGTCCCGCACTCATGGATGTCTGAGGGGTGGCGGAGGGAAGATCGTCACGATAGAGATCCGCCATGGTTTTCATGAAGGCCTGATATTCTGTAAAGGATTGATCTCCCATGATGATCTGAGGGCTTCCAATGCGAATGGTATCATAAAACAACTGAACAAGAGAATAAAATCCTCTGCTACCTGCGGAGACCTCTTTGAGCAGGGACTCTCCATACGTGGGGATCCCACGTGTTCCAGGATTGGTCGCAGGGGTCGTCACCTCCCCCGTGTGTTTTCGCGCAGTAAACGAGAATTTTTCCATACACATATCGGATTCGTATGATAAGGGTCCTCCAGGAATCGCAGACGGGACGGTGCGCAGTAGTTGGAGGGCACGAGCAATACAGTGACCCGCCGTGCGTCGCTCCTCTAATGCCTTTTTGATGGTGCCAATTTTAAGAGGTTCAGGCACTCCTTTTTCACTAATGGACACGTCTGCCTCCACGGCGGTGCTCTTCCCTTTCATATTCGCGATCAGTTCTTGAAACACGCCCTGAAAGTAATGGGCAAGGTCCATCGTTGTCACGCTGTTTTTCCCCTCTTCTACGTGAACCATGAAGGGAGAAGCGCTGCCGATGGTGCGTCGAAGAGAGACCTTGACCTTGAGCGAGTCAGGAAGATCGATGGACTTGCCGTCCGATGACTTCAGGGATTTATAGGTAAGAGACACATCTTCATTCGTGCCCTTGATCAAGCTGGCCGTTAGTTCTAGTAGGAGATAGCGATCATTCGTGGCAGGAGGATAGATGATCAATCGCCCAATGTCTGAGGGAACGCCACCCGAGGTGCTTGTTGCCACTTTATCAAAAAACACGCGCCCCCCATTGGGTTTCGTCACATCATAGATCGTTCTCCACCCTTTCGTAGCAGAATAGGGCTCCTGCTCCACAAGATACGAATTCATAAAGGAAAACAGGGAGGCCCTGATGTCCTCTTTTTGAGCGCCACCCCATGTCTTGATGTGCGCCACAGTGGTGGGCTCATAGCCTGGTGTTTGATTCACACGACGATCGGGTGTCGGCATCAAGGAAGAAGACAGTGCCGTCTGCGAGGAAGAGATATCATTAAGAAGCGTAATGGCTAATGCCCCATAAATCTGAAAGATGCGGACGTAATAATAGGACAGAAGGAGACATAAACTCTTCTTTTCGATTTCAGGATGCGCATCGGATTTCTTAGAGGGGTCCAATTCACTGTATTTTTTAAACAAGAGCACATCCGACTTCTTCTCGCGATAGGGCATGATCTGGAGACGGCTGAATTGACTAGAAAGGTGTTGGGCCAATGAGATCACATACTCTTTACAGGTCTCTGGTTCAGAAAGCTTCATAAAGTCATTCACATTGATCTGTCGAATCATATAACGAAAAATAACATTCATCATCGCGTCGGTGTCTTTTACGTCTTTTATGTCTCGGATTCCCTCTTGGGTAAGCTGTTCCACCGATCCTGCCTGACCCATCCTATCTGTTCTGCCTTTTTAATTCTTATAGCACTTCCTCCAAAATTTCCGCATGGGTTTCGAGTCGTCGTAGACATTTTTGTAGCGTTGCCACGGAGATTTCACTCGCCTCGGCAATGGTCGCCAGGGACACATGAAGGCCATCGCATCGTTTGATGATGAAGGCCAGGCACCCCGCCGCCAAACTGGGGGGCATGTTCTCTTGAGACAGTCGCGCCTCTTCGGCCTTTTCCGCAATCCGTTGCGCGAGGGTAAACAGGTGCTTCATCTGATCTCGCGGAATCGGAAGACGACTGAGAGGAAGCTGAATATACTCTACCGCACGCGTGCTGGATTGGCTCGGTTTGTTGGTGGTTGTCATAGGGATCAACTTTTTCTGACGGGCCATCGACATGATCTCCTGCATTTGCTTGAGGGCCTTGGTAAAGGTAGAGGAGGAGAGACCAAAGATCTCCGCAATCTCCTTGGGTTTACGAGGTGATCCGGATTGCTTGAGACTCATATAGAGACACGCGGAGAGCATCGCATCCCGACTTAGACCTTGGCGTCCACCGATGTCCTGAAGCGTCGTATAGAGATTCTTGGATTCTTCCAACATGGATTGATTAATGCCCGAATTCAGACCGATCAGAGAGAGACGCTCACAGGTTTGAATGAAGGATCGTTCCTTATACGGGACGGTGTTCCATGAATGATACTTGCGGACACGATACATGGCTTTGGCACTGCCGTATCCATTAAGGATCACGGTGCCGAGAGAGGCCTCAGGCAGTCGCGGATCCTGTGGGGCTCCCACACGAGTCGGATCACCTCCACGATCCTCTTGAGAGAAGTAGCGATACTCTGCGGTGCTGTCGAAGGGACGGGCAACAATCGCTCCACACTCTCTACAGGTAAGAAGGTCGGTGGAGTAGAGACAGTCGGTATGAAAGCAATACGGACAGGTATCGGCGTCCACCGCGGGGACAACCTTCTCTTCTTCCCACGATTCCCACGCGATCTCCTCCACGGCAGGGAGAGAGGTGCGAAGTTGAAAGAGGGATTCCATGTTGCGTTCTGGGTTTCTCTGATTTCTTGATGTCTTGCTTTCTTGACTCTTTACGCTCCCTTTCAATTTTGTGGAGACACTGCCCGCCTGTGGCGTCTACGAAGTTCTATGAATACCTCTATAAAGGCGTGAGAGACACGTCCACTTCATGGGAGAGGGAAGATACAAGTCCACTCCTATGGATGGGGGTGTGGGGGCAGAATGCCTCCATAGGGGTGTGGGGGCAGAATGCCTCCATAGGGGTGTGGGGAAACGCCCGCCTGTGGCGGGCAGTGTCCCCACAACGAAAAAGGAGCCCAAGAAGTAGTCATGAGTGATCAGGTTCCCGTTCAGGGTTCCGAATATCGAAAACAAATCCTACCTGTGGTGAATGTCTCTCGCACCTCCAATCCCAATACGATTCACGCAGATGGATTCACAGACGGGTCAGGTCTCGGATTCTTTGGATCTCCCTACAACCCCGCCGATGCCATGTTGACACCCCCTCAAATCGGTGTTCAAGTCGGCGACTCGATGGATTCCGTCGTTCAAGCGATCAAAGGTGTCGGATTTTATACGGATCAGATTGGTTTTGGTGCCCCTTCTACGTCCTTTACCCGAGGCATGCCTCTCAAACCACTGGGTGTCAATTATTTTATCAAAACGGGACAAACCTGTTCGAATGGAGCGGACATGTGGCATTATATGAATGGCATTCCTGAAGGAAATGCGCTCGGAGAGAACATGAAACGTGTCATGGCCGACATGGGGATGCCCCCGCTCCAAGGATTGGCCCCAGGCATGTTAGAGGATGTCGAACAGGCGCTCAATCCGAGCCCACTGATCAACGCCATGTTCGGTTCCGGATACCCTCAGTGTAAACAAGTGACCATGCCCGTCGGAGATGCCTATGGGCGTATTGCTGATGGAAGCACCCAGGAATCGTGGATCACCGATCCCGAGACCGCTCGTTGGAATGGAAGCGCGTATGTTCAAACACGATGGGTTCAAGATACGGATCGAAAGGGAAATCCGATCAGCATGGACCGTGAATCATGGTCTCGTGTTCCGCGAACGTTCAACGCGGACGGGACGCCAAAAAAGCAGGAGGGATTTGAGATGCTTACGCGACCATCTACCCTCTTGGTCGTGGGAGCACTGTGTGTGATTGCGTTTGCGGTCATGCGGCGCCGTTAGACGCTGCTTTGCCGTGAGGTTCATGCGGCGCCGTTAGACGCTGCTTTGCCGTGAGGTTCATGCGGCGCCGTTAGACTCAATGGCCCTTCGTCAGCCGATAGAGATAGAAGGCGCTCACCCCACCCAGGAGCTGTGCGACAATATACAACGCGAGATTCACTCCTTTCAGTGATCCATTCATATACATCGCAAGGGATACGGCCGGATTCACGTGGCCGCCACTATGGTCTGCGATCAAGAAAATGGCAAGCGCCAGGGCGCCACCGATGATCAAGGGGTTGCCCCCGCTGGCAAAAATGGCCAGGATGAAAAACAGAGTGCCCACGTATTCGGCGAGGTACGACCACGGAGTGACGATCATTCTACCAAGCGCAGTGATTTTTGTGGGGATGATTAGAATAGGATATTCATATCTTGTTGGCGAATCCATACATAAAAAATAGAAAATACGACTATTTTCTCTTGTTCATGGGGATGTTTCTCACGCCTTTCACTGTGCCTTGGACGCATGACCAATCAGCTTCTGAGCCGTGATCAATCGCGAGGCGATGTTCATGGTCTCTAGTTCTTGGAGAAGCAATTTGGTCGCATAGGGAATGTGAATATGGGCAAACCCTAGCGTGTTCGTGCATCCGCGGCATGACCAGATTCCCTGCTCCGCATGGACGACTGCGAGCAGGCCGCAATCCTTACAGGAGTAGCACGAGAACGAATCCGAGCATTCCATGAGGCGTTCTTTGAGAAACTCCGCTGTTCCGTGACTTATGAGAGCGTCACGTTCCATTTCTGTTTTATACCTTACTCTGTTACACATTTGTGCGTAACGTCATCGTAATGCATGGCGCACCCTGTGGCGACAATCGGTTAGATCGCCAACAAGACTTCCCATACACACCCTCGCGGGTGGGACTGGACTATACCTTAAGCGTATCCGACTGATACGCCCATTTCCATCTAGTCTCTGCACCTTCTCCATGCCATTCTGTCCGAATGGTGTAGGAGCTTGGCTCAGGATTATCTCTATTACGATCATTGTGTCTCTACCCACTAGTTTTCCCAGTGGCCACCCCACGCTTTCGCAATGGAGTTTAGAAGATCGTTGTTCGCCCAGCAGGCAGGAGACGTTCCCTGAATTTGAAAATGTTGCCCTTCTAACAAGGACTAGCACGAGCTTTCGTATCGCACTGTTTTCGGCAAAATGGTTACCGAATCGTAATCCTCCTTCGCGCGCTCGCCCCTCTGCAGGTTGCCGTGTCAGCATCACGAGCGGCCCTGACGCACGACTGTGCATCTTGTCCGCCGAGCAGTGACGCAAGCGCTGATAATAACACGGGCCAATGAAGATCGACGTCTCCATCTGTCGCCCCGTGTATCCGTTATACATGATTTCGTTCCCGTAGGGCTCCATGCCATACGTATCACGCATCATGGTCGCCAATCCCTCCACTGTTGTGGGGCCAAAGGGCGATCCATCTCCCAGTGATCCTGCCATGCATCCAATCTTGCTCATGAGCGTCTCCATGAGTTGGGCAATGGTCATGCGTGAGGGGATCGCATGGGGATTGATGATAATATCGGGCACGATGCCCGAGGCCGTCTGGGGCATGTCTTCGGGATTTAAGATCATGCCCATTGTTCCTTTCTGCTTTTCTACCTTGCTCGATGGAGCATTTGCTCTCCACGTCATTGCTATGTCTACCTCACGACACTCATACAGCGGTATGAATACGAATGTCGCTTAGTTGACACACCCTCGCGGGTGGGAATGGACTATACCTTAAGCATTGATACACATGTATCGTTGCCTACTCTCATCTAGTCTCTGCGCCTTCTCCATGCCATTCCCTAAGGAATGGTGTAGGAGCTTGGTTCAGGATTGTCTCTGTTTTCATCGTTGTGTCTCTACCTACTGATTTTCCCAGTAGCCGCCCCACGCTTTCGCAATGGGGGTTAGAAGATGAATGTGTGCTCTTTGTAAAGCGCGAGACTTTCCCTGAGTTTGGGAGTATTGCCCCTTCATATGGGACTAGCACAGGTGTTACCCCGCACTGTATGGCTCATAGGGAACCATGTCGTGAATTGCCAGACCACACTGGCTTATTATTTCGTCGCACATAGACCGCGCCAGGCCCTTCCACACGGCAGCAGTAGACCTTTCCCTCATAGGGGACCCACGAATCATGACGATCGCCCCCATTGGGTTTGATATTCTTGTTTACCTTGGGCGTGTTCTGTTTTTCAACGATCGTAAGGCGATACGCATCCACGTTGGAGCGAATCACTTCACCTTTACGATCACTCTTGACAATCGTTGCTTCATGTCCAGCACTGTATTTGACGGCGATGTTGGTAGAATACCCCGCGTGAAGGCACAACCGCTGGAAGTCATTTGCCAATTGCTGTGAGGAGGTATCATAGCGACGAGTTCCATTTGCCATGGTATGTCCATCGCCTAACATCATGCCGTGAATGAGAACCCGACACTGTTCGGAGGTGAGATACCATACCCACGCAGGCAGTGACTTGTGAATGGCTCCCACACTGAGAGGTTTGATATAGTTGATCAATCGCTTGTCAATCAAACACCACGCATTGCGAACCATATCCGTCGCATCATCTTTATGCTTTCGGATTTCAAAGCCTGTTCGGTCACAAATGGACTCCAGTGCATCTTTCACGCGCTGTTTGTGTGTCGCAAAACTGACGCCCCATGATCGCAACATGCATCCTTCTGCAATCCAGATGCCAAAGAGAGTGAGCCAGTCATTCATGGGAATGGCAAGAGGGGGCTGTTCATCATCTGTTAGGATAAACGCCTGCGGTTCCTCCATCATCTCCCTTGTCACCGCATGGACATAGGACAATTCCACAGGACGTCCCTCGGTAGGAGGAAGATACGCTTCAATGTTCTTCTTGTAAGTGACGCGCTTTCCATAGAGTTCTTCCGCGAGCTTGAAGTCAAAGCGATCGCCATCACGATTTCCCACATACATGCGATGATTGGGGGTGACCAATAAATCCACCTGGTTGGACTGAATGGAATACATCTCTCCCTTGAAGTCATACGACATCACCTCCAACGGCGTAGTGTATCGCATAGACTGCCCATCTTCCATGAGCGTTGCCACCTTGTGCTTCATGGTCAGCTCTGTGAAGTTGATCCAGCCCTTGTCCGTCAGAACATCCGTAGAAGGATCGTAGCACGAGAATTTATCCCCAATCTCTGGGATGCGATCCTGTCGCATCCGAATCTTCACGAAGGAATACCCCTCACCGTTCCGATTCTTGTAGATTTTGTCCACGTAGCCGCTCTCGTTGTTGCGGGGCATCTTGCTGACATCACGGGACTTCTTGGCCCCCGCAGGCAACACAGCGCCCGTGGGAACGCGAAGAGGCACCACTTTGCCAATGAGGATGTCATCGGGTGTCACATACGTATTGCGGGGAACGAATCCGTCCTCCGCGATTTTATCGTATTTCGCGTTCTTGATGTGCTTCGTTTCGGTGGGATCGGGTCGGCAGAATCGTTCCTCCTCACCAGACGACTGATTCTTCCGCTCTTCATCCTTGTAAGTGCGATAGAAGATCGAGCGAAAGCGACCACGATCCAAGGACGCCCGATTGATCATGTTGGAATCCTCTTGATTGTAGCCCGTGTAAGTCATGATGGCCACGACGATGTTCTGTCCCGCGGGAAGCTCCTGTGCGCCATAGTGACGGCTCATGAAGGAGGAGACCATTGGGATTTCGGGATAGCAGAGGACGTGGCTCATCGCATCAAATCGCTCGCGAAAGTTAAGGGCGTAGATGCCCATTGCTTGCTTGCCCATCGACGAATTGTGAGAACCAATGTGATGGCTCGTGACAAAACTGTGATGCTCATTGTCCACCGTGATGTCAGCAATGCGAACGATCTCATGCTTCACCACTGACTCCAAGGGGACAAAGATCATGCGTCCACGATGTGTCATGCGACCACATACCACATCACAGAACTCATGCTCCTCCAGGTTTCGCATGGTTGGCACCCGCCCGTTTTTCACGGCTCGTTTGATTCCGCTGATCGCAGGGAAGGACAGGTGACGAGCATGGGCAATCTGGTGAGGCGTGAGACCCTGCGCAAGATCAGCACGAACGGCCTCCACCGTGCGAACATACTCTGCGACGAGTCGCGCCTTGTATTTCAAATATTCCACGGTCTTGAAGCTCTCCACGATCTTCCGCGTATCATAGCGATAACCGATGGTGTCATAATAATGGATCAGATTGGCCGATCGGTCCGCCAGTTTCACACCCGCGATCCAACGGCCCTCACTGAAGAGTCGAGACACGAGTTTGGTCTGGACACCGAACGATGTGAACAGTGTTTGAAGCTGTGTCATGAAGGCAATGAGACTATCCTTGTAGTCCATCGCAATGAACTGAATCGTCTCGGCGCACATGAAGGTCTGATGATCTTTTGTGCGGTGGCACTGAATCGCACATCCGACTCCTCCCTGGAATCCGCCGAGGAACTCGCGTTTGACATTATCGGATCCCTCCATGATCCACGAGGGAATTGGATTCTTTGTCATAGGGCGACCGACACCCACGCATGCCATCAAAGAGAGAAACACCTCTGAATCACACATACCCGTCGGTGAGAAGCCAAGCGATGCAATGTCCTTCCTCCACTCGATCGTGCCCTCTTCGTTGTCAATGAGATGAAGGAATCCATCGGTTTGAAGGAAGCCCAGCATGCGCGCCAAGAGGGGAAGGCGCGTATCATCCGCCCAGAGAGGGCACAGTCCCTGCTCTTCCAGAGCAGCCACATGACGTTCCACAAGAGAGTCTCTTACATCATACTCGCAAAGCGTCCGAACCATGTCCTCTTTGGAGATCGCCACACGATGTTCCGTTTTTGTATCCAGAGAGAGCCAGTGAGGCAGAATGCCGATGGCGGGCTCCTCTGCGGCCTCCTCGTTGCCCATCGCATACAGATCACCCACTGTGGTCCATCCGTCCGCCGTGATGAAAGGGTGATTGTCCGTTGCCACAATGGTGCGCCCCGAGAGTGTCGTAAGGCGATAGATCTGCTTGTCCGTCTCCCGCACATACTGGTGAAGAACGGTCGCCTTCTCCATCGCACCTGTGACGGGGTCAAAGCTCATCACGCTCTCACCGATCGCGATATCCTTGATCGCCTTTCTCTCTCCTGAGGCCATGAGCACTTCCTCTCACTCCC
>Ga0316230_1004489_pt1 | contig 10206 bp, 7 predicted proteins | sample TBH18025metaG_FD_206004 | JGI IMG/M metagenome (GOLD analysis project Ga0316230, IMG submission 206004) | Freshwater microbial communities from Trout Bog Lake, Wisconsin, USA - TBH18025 | ecosystem: Environmental > Aquatic > Freshwater > Lake > Hypolimnion/Profundal zone | place: USA: Wisconsin...
ATGAAGAATATACTTTATATAAAAATTTTAGAAATTCATACGAAATACTTGAATTTACTCGTTCTGTATTTCCTAACATTTTAATTCCTCCAGAGAAACAGCATGATGCTATTCAAACTGGGTTAAAACCAATAATGAAAATTACAGGTTGGGATAAAGAAATAGAAATAGAAATAATTATGAGTATAATTAATGACTATAAAGGAGATACTCATAATATTGGTATTTTAGTTCCATCTCAAAAAGATGTGACAATTTACTATGATTTAATTAGACCTTCACTTAATGAAATTATTGAATGCACAAAATTTGAAGCTGAAATGGGAGATTTTCAAGGTTTAAGTGGTATACATATTACAACCTTCAAATCATCAAAAGGAACAGAATTTGACACAGTAATAATACCAAACTTTGATAGATTTGATTGGCTAATAAATAATACAACTTTAGTAACAGAAAAAGATTATTATGTAGCATTTACACGTGCTAAAATAAATTTATTTTTAATTTGTAAAAAAAATCCAAAAAAAGGTTCAACTGACACATTTGAAATTGAATAATTATGAAAAATCAAATATTTTACTTACCCATTAAGTCAGCAAACATTGCTCATTATTTCAGAAAAGGTATTGTTTGCCCAACTTTTTATTTACAAAATAGAATTAATGATATTCAAAACAAATTTGAAAATCAACTATTATTTTCAAATATTAAATATACAGATGAGACAAATTGTGCTTTAGAGATTGTACTAGATGATAGAATTGAAAAAGTTGATCAAATTTCAGAAAACTTTTATTTATGCAACTTCCCTTTGCCCATATCAAGGATTAAAAAAATTATTTTTCAAGAAGAAAAACAGAAAATACAAACAATCTTTGATATTACTAATGGTGCTGCATTTTTACCTGACAGTTTAATAGAAATTGATTCAAATTTTGAGAAAGCAAATACTGATCAACTAAGAGATATCTACCCAGATATACTCAAAGAAAATTGGAAAATTAAGATAGAAAAGTTTGATAGGCTTTTAGGAGGATTTGCTTTAATGAGCATTGCTGGCAATGAGTTTCAAAATTATCCTTCAAATTATTTTAATACTTTATCAGTAATTAATAGTTTAATAAAACAAGAATTAGTTAATCAATCTATTGAAGAATCTATTAATTATGACTGGGCCATACTTAATACTGGGACACAAGTCAGTTTACATGATGTGATTTATTCTAAAATAATCAATTATGTTGTAGAAGATTTTGCTAAGAAAGAAGGAATTAAATTAGAAAAAAATAACGGTAAGTATTTAATAGATAAGATTGACGAAAATAAATATACTTATCTAGTTGCAATATTAGCTTCTTATGGTGGTGAAGGAGCAAGAATGACTATTGATACATTTATTTCTGATTTTTTAAGTAATAAATTTCCAGATAAAAGAAAAGAAGGATTAGCATTAATATTTGGGATAAATAAAGGATACGAAATATTACGAAATAAATATAAAACACAAAATTTTGATATTGATATAAAATTCAAACTTGAAAGTCAATTAGATTATTACATAATTGAAAGTATTTATCAGTATGTTTTTTATAATAATAAAGACAATACTAATTTTCATTATATAGACAACTGGTGTATTAGAAATAATGAAGAAATAAATATAAAAGGTTTTGAAACGTATAAAATTTTAGACAAGACTATTATTTATAAAAAAAAAGAAGCCTTTTTTCAAGACTTTTTTCAAGACTTATTTCAAAGTACATCTCGTAATAAAATTTATGAGAAAATTGTTTATGAAATTAATAAATGTATTCCATCTTACATAATTGATAAAGAAAATATAACAGGTTTAAAATATTTTAAAAATTTATTAGAAGAAGATTTTAAGGAATATTCAAAATCATTTTATGACAAATTGAAAGAGAACTTTGAAAATGATTTGAATAAAAGCAAACAAATTGAAGATTTAAATAATAAAATAAAATCAAAAAATAAGGAAATTAACGAATTAAAAGAGAAACTATATATTTTTTCAAACATAAAAGAAAAAGATAAAAAAACTGAAAATAAATATGATAATAAAAAACACATAAGTAGAGTTTCAGAGCCAAATATTATTACTAATGAAACTTCATTAATCCCAGAATTATTTGATTCAGAAAGTTCTGAAGAATCAATTAAATTAATAAAAAGAACAAAAGAATTAAAACAAATGGGAATAACAAAACTTAAAGAACTGGCTAACAGTATCGGTATTAATGAATATAAAACCTATAAAAATAATGTTAATGATATTGAAAAACTAAGTAATAGAATTATTGAAATAGAATTCCCAAATAAATAAATTATATGGATATCTTTGATAAATTAATTTTATCTTCCAAAAACAAAGAAGATCTTAGTCTTTTTATTAGTAATAATATTGATGAACTATATGATTTTTTATTAACTCAAAACTATTTAGATTTAAGTAAAAGCAAGGATAAGATATATAACTATATTTTATCAAATAAAAAAGTTATAAAAGATTTAGATTTTAATATTGAATCAACATATATTTTCATAACACTCCTTTTAGATACATCTGAACGATTTGGGTTGTTTATGCCATTTCAACAACTTTACAAATTTCTTTTAAAAAATAATTGTATAGTAGCGAGTCGTATTGAAGCTTCAGCTATGTATCTCATTGGGATAAGAAATATTTCAGATTATGAAAATATAATAGATAAACTACTTACAAAACTTTCTAAGGCATTCAATGAAGAAGGAGATTCCGAAGAAAGAATAATTGGTACGATAATCAACTTCTATTCCCAAGTAGTAAATAATTTTGGTTTGCATAATAGAAAAGGAGTAATAATTATTAAAGAAAAATTACTCTCTAATGTTAATAATCCAGAATTACAGTTTTTAAAAAATAATTTAATAAGTGAAGTATTAAGTCTTGAAATAATTGATTATATTTCTGATTATAATAATATTCAAAAATTATTAGATGCCTTTTTAAAACGGACAAAACAATATTTGCCTTTTGTTAAAGATACTTGTATAATTGAAGAAAATACTGATTATTGTAAATTATTAGAGAATACCGAAAGTAATTTTAATTCAATTAAGCAAATATCAGTATTAAAATATCGGTTAATTGCAGATGATTCTATTTTTTATTCTTTACAAAGTGGAGTTAAAATTTTAACAGAGGAAAAGCAATTATACTCTTACTTCTATAGTTATGGAGATATGCATTATAAGAAATTAACTTCTTCTTTTGCATTTATTCCTCAAGATTTTTTCAACAAAGAAATAAGTATAATTGATTGGGGTTGCGGTCAAGGTTTTGCAACAATGAGCTTTTTAGATTTTATTAATTCAAATAATTATCTAAACAATATAAAGAATATTACATTAATTGAACCCTCGTTAATTGCTTTAAAAAGAGCAGCATTACATATTTCTAAATTTAATATTGATTCAGAATTATTTACTATTAATAAAGATTTAAATTCTCTTACAAATAAGAACTTTAAATTTAATAATACAACAGTAAAACTTCATTTATTTTCAAACATACTTGATATTGATGAATTTTCTCTTACTGATTTAATAGAATTATTAAACTCTACTTTTCAAGGTGAAAATTATTTCGTATGTGTAAGCCCTTATATAAGTGACTTAAAGACTGGAAGATTGCAAAGGTTTATGGAATCTTACTCAAATAATAATGATTTTGAAGAAATTAAGTCAATTAATAATAAAAAAGGACACTGGTCTGGAACTAATTGGTCAAGAGTTGTAAGAGTCTTCAAAACAATAATATAATTTTATTAGTTCAATAAAATAATTTTATCAAAATAACTTCATAAAAAATAAAAGCCCTCCCAATTTCTTGAGAGAGCTTCCTTATTAATTTCTTAAATCACTAAATCACTAAATCACCAAATTACCAAATCGCTAAATCAGTGGTTCCATTTCAATAGTTATGGTTTGTTCAACATCCGTAACATTTATATCCTTACTACCGGGTTTATAAAAAATAGCATTCGCTAAAACTTTCTGTGCACCCTGTTCAGCTTCAATACTTGGAGTACCAACCAAAGAAGTTAAATAGGTTTCAGTTTCCCCAGCTACCAATACAATACCACCAACAATAATATTCCCTGTGTTTTTATCTTTCAACACTACTACAAAAGTTCCAACAGGAATCAAAGGATTTCTAACTTTATGTCTTCCAAGGACACCATTATTATTTGCACTTATAAACTCACTGTAAAATTCAGGTTGTGCTTCAGCTTGGTTTTCCATTATTTTCTCAATGCTAGCCAAATCTTCATCAACAGCTAACAATTCTTTTTCAAGTTCTGTAGTGTCAAAATGTTTATGTCCGATAGCAGCACTAGGGCCATTTAATTCTTCTTCAAATCCATCTACATTAGCTTTGTAAGCAGTCAATTGAGCAAGTGTCAGACCATAATCAGCCAATGCTAATTTATGAGTTGTAGCTTCTGCTAACACAAGATTCATCAAACTTAAAGCCAATTCTCCTTTACCATCAAAGTCTGTTTTTACAATATTCATATCTTCTGCCAATACATCATCTTCGGTGTCAATAGCAAATTCACGTACAATACCTGCAACTATAACAGCTTGTTTAATGCCATCATTTTTGTAGTTTTTCTTTTTTGTAGTATGTCCTTTTGTGCTTCTAATTTGGTCATCCTTAAATTTGTCAGCTTCAGCTACATGAGCTGTTAAAGATGTTTGTTTGCTTTTTAATTTCATTATTGCATCAACAATAGTTTGAAATACGATAAGTACAGCAATTACGCGTTTACCTCTGGTAAGAGTTGAATTCTGATCCCTGTTCATAGTAAAATATTTTAATTGTTTTAAATGACCTCTAAAACTTTTCATCCTAAGAATATGGTCAAATAAACACCTCCTTAAAATATTTTACCAGCTAATCCCAATCATAGTTATAAAACGTGGCAAAATTAGAATAAATTAATTTAATAAACGACTGTTTCAGAAAATAAATCAAAAATAAATATTTTGTCACATTTATTTACATTTATTTGTCTTTTTTCCGACCTCAAAGAATTTACGCTACAAAACAAGCTTTTAAAAATGTGTGCGCGGATAAGCTAAGCAATCCACGAGTTCCTACGAACAAATGTAAGATAAGAAGGAAAATCTATCATAGGAACGGCTTGGATTGTGAGCGAATTTTTAAAAGTGTAGTTTTGAAGTAAATTATTTGCAGTCTTGAATTTTGTTACTTTTGTTTAAGCAAAAGTAAATAAAGAAAAAAAAAGTTTTAACATTTTCCATTTCCCATCATCAATTTTACATTTATTTGTTTTTTTTCCGACCTCAAAGAATTTACGCTACAAAACAAGATTAAAAAAATATTCTACCAATATTTAAATAACCATTAAAGTGAGCAATCCGCGAATCCCGATAGGAGAAATCAATAAATCAACGCATGTTTTACTCCCATCTCCTTTTAGGAGAGGGGTTGGGGGTGAGGTCTTTCGGAACGGCTTGGATTGTGAGCGAATTTTTAAAAGTGTAGTTTTGAAAAGCCCCTCCTTTGGAGGGGTTGGGGAGGTCAGTCTTGAATTTTGTTACTTTTGTTTAAGCAAAAGTAAATAAAGAAAAAAAAGTCTTAATAATCCCTATTGTCCGCCTTAATTTATTTTTTTCCTACAATGCCACCAAAAACAATCAATCTAAAACCAACCCCACAAAATAAAATACTACAATCTGAAAAAACTTCATCACTTCTGACAAAAAAATCTCCTGTTTTGAGAAAAACTTCTTCACTTCTGACAAAAAAATCTCCTGTTTTGAGAAAAACTTCTTCACTTCTGACAAAAAAATCTCCTCTTCTGACAAAAAAATCTTCACTTTTTGTAAAAAAATCTCCTGTTTTGAGAAAAACAAATCATCTTTTGGTAAAAAAATCTCCTATATTTATAAAAAAAATACCTCCATAAATTTTTCAAATAGCAATCCACCTGAAAAATTATTCACTTCTGACAAAAAAATATACCTCTTTTCAAAAACTTCTTCACTTCTGGTAAAAACTTCTAAGCATAAATAAAAAAATTATTCACTTTTGGTAAAAAAATCTACCCTTTTCCAAAAAATTATTCACTTCTGGTAAAAACTTCTAACCAATTTGTATAATCAAATAGACCATTTTTTCAAAAAACTCAGCAATTACAGGGGTTTCGCTAAAAAGAACTTTAAAAACAACAAACCTATTGTAAAATATATTAAATTTGCACCCAATTTAAAACCTTGTCTTACTCCCTCCCCTCACAGGGGAGGGTTGGGGTGAGGTGGAAAAATCAATTTTAAAAACAAATTAAATAAATAATATTATCACTCTATAACCTCTTGCCTTTACTCCCCTCTCCTCTTAGGAGAGGGGCTGGGGGTGAGGTCAAAAAGGGTGAGGTAAATTAAATTAAACTATATGAAAAAAGAAGTTCTAGAACTATGGCCTGAACTTATGTGGATTCAGGATGAAGATTTAAGAGAAAAAACTGCTAAGACATGGGAGTTAGCTTTAGAGAAAAGTGTTTTAACTCCACAAGACCTAAACACTATTCCGTTTACATTGCTTTGTGGTCCTGATTTAAAGGTGAGTTTCATGGCACATAAACGTTGTGTTGTTCATGTTGCTAAAGATGCAGGCGAAAAGATGAATTCATTCTTCAAATCTGATCTTCCTGTTAACATGGATGTACTTATAGCCGGTGCTATCCTTGCTGATGTAGGCAAGTTGTTGGAATACGAACTTAAGGATGGTAATTCAGTGCAAGGTATGTATGGGAAATATCTCCGTCATCCATTTTCTGGTGTTTCATTAGCCGAACAATGTGGCGTGCCTGCTGAAGTTTGTCATATTATTGCCACACATGCCGGCGAAGGCGATATGGTTAAGAGAACTACTGAAGCATTCGTTGTTCACCACGCCGACTTCATGACATTCGAACCATTTAAAGATCGTTTAAAATAATTTAGCGATTTAGTGATATAGCGATTTAGTGATTTATTTATGAGTGATAATACAAATATTAGTAGTGAAGTTTTAAGGCAAAGGACGAAGTTATTTGCTATAGAAATAGTAAAATTAATTAGTCTGTTTCCTAAGAACACTGCTAGTTTTGTAATAGGAAATCAATTATGCAAATCGGGAACTTCGGTTGCAGCTAATTATCGGGCAGCTACAAGAGCAAGATCTGATGCTGAATTTTATTCTAAGATATGTATTTGTGTTGAAGAATCCGATGAAACAGTTTTTTGGTTAGAAATAATTGAAGAGTCAGGTTTAACACAAAATGTTGACCTTAGTTTTCTGAAAAAAGAAGCAAATGAATTATTATCAATCCTTGCTTCCACGAAGAAAACACTTAAAGCAAAACAACAATCTAAACAAGATAACACTAAATAATTAAATCACCAAATCACCAATTCACCAAATAATAAATCGCCAAATCACAAAATCACCAATTCACCAAATAATATTCTTATGACAATTATAGAAAAAATTCTTGCTGCTCATTCCAACCAAAGTGTTGTGAAGGCAGGTGATATTATTGATGTGCACATTGATGCACGTGCTGCCAGAGATTTTGGCGGTGCTAATGTTGTTAAAAACATTGTTGACAACGGACTTAAAGTTAACGACCCTTCTAAGACAGTCTTTACCTTTGATTGCAATCCTGGTGGTTCGGATCAGAAGTATGCTGCCAACCAGCAATATTGTCGTGTGTTTGCACGCGAAAATGACATTGCAATTTATGATGTTGATGCAGGTATCGGCACGCATATAGCTATTGATAAAGGTCTGGCATATCCCGGAAGTACATTTGTGTCCACCGATTCTCACGCCAATATTATGGGTGCTATCGGTTGCTTCGGGCAAGGTATGGGCGACCAGGACATAGCTGCGGCTTGGGCTAACGGATATGTTTGGTTTAAAGTTCCTGAGTCAGTTAAGTTGAACTTTAAAGGCGAGCTTCCAGCTAATGTTCACGCTAAGGATATCGTTCTTAATTTGCTTTCTATCTTTGGAGCTAATAAGTTGCTGGGATATTCTGTTGAGTTATGTGGCGAAGCTATCGACAAGCTTACAATCGACCAGCGTATTACTGTTGCTTCAATGGCTACCGAAATGGGTGCAATTATCCTTATGTTTACTCCAACTGAAGCTATTTTAAAAGAGTTGGAAACTAAAACAGGCAGACATATTGATGTGTCAACTATTACTGCGGATGCTGATGCTACTTATGTTAAGACTTTTGATATTGATATCTCTACCTTTGTACCTATGGTTGCTAATCCGGGCCATCCGCATGATGATACTGCAATTACCAACGTTAAAGGTACCAAGATTGATTCTGCTTTTATAGGCAGTTGCACCAATGGTCGTATGGAGGACTTACGCATTGCGGCAAGCATTTTAAAAGGAAACAAAGTGGCTCCCGGCGTTGTGTTAAAGGTGGTTCCTTCAACTGATGTTATCTGGAATCAGGCTTTGAACGAAGGTTTGATAAAGATATTTAAAGATGCAGGTGCGATGGTTTCTAATGCCGGATGTGCAGGTTGTGCTGCCGGACAAGTTGGTCAGAACGGACCGGGCGAAGTTACCATTAGCACTGGCAATCGCAACTTCGAAGGTAAGCAAGGTAAGGGTTTTGTATATCTTGCTTCCCCTGCTACTGTTGCTGCGTCGGCCATTTCCGGTTACATTACCACTGCCGATGATCTTGCTACAACTCCTGCTCTTTTCACTAAGAAAGGTACGAATGCTTCGTCGGCTCAAACTAAAGTTGATTCTGCTAAAGCAGAAAAAAAGACAGAGATCGAAGGCAGAGTATGGTTCATTAAGAAAGACGACATTGATACCGATATGATCTATCACAACCGTTATTTAACTATTACCGATATTAAGGAAATGGGGCAATATGCGTTTGATAATCTTAAAGGTTACGAAGACTTTGCAAAGAAAGCAAAAGATGGCGACATCATTGTTACTACTAAGAATTTTGGTGCAGGAAGTTCGCGTCAGCAGGCTGTTGATTGCTTCACTTCTTTGGGAGTTCAATGTATAATAGCCGAATCTTACGGTGCTATCTACGAACGAAATGCTATTAATGCTGCCATGCCTATCTTAACTTATCCCGAAGGTTTGATGGAATCTATTGACCTTACTGATGGCGATATTATTCGTGTAAACTTCATTACAGGAAACATCACTAATCTTAAAAATAATAAATCAGCTATGCTTAATAAGTTTTATGATGCACAGCTTAAGATTTATCAAAACGGTGGTTTGCTTGGGTAAGAAGAGTGCCTTAAGTGCCTTAAGTACTTAAAGTGCCTTAAGTTGTAAAACAAAAGAGAGGCTGTTATTGATTTGGCAGCCTCTCTTTTATTTTATTTATGATAATTGAATCTGATTATTAAACCATTTATTTTTTCTCAAAGAAATAATCTTCAGTCTTTTCAAGTTCTCCATTTTCTTTGTAATAATGCCAGAAAGCATACTTTTGCGAAACAGGTAGTTTTATCATTACAGAAAATGTGGTGCCTGTATCTACATCGTCAACGTCAACATACCCTGAATCTACTTTAGCCTTAAAAAAACCATCAACTTTAATTTGACCATTCTCATAAAACTGCTGAAATGGTCCAATCATACAATAGTTAGATGATGAATCGGTTTCAATTCGCCCTATAATATAGCTTTCTTTAAGCTTACCATTTTCATAATAAAACTTCCAGTTGCCAAAAGGGCTTTCCCACAAAAAATATCCTTCAGTTTTTAAGTTCCCATTATCGTAATACTCGAGCCATTTTCCGCTTCTTCTTATGTAATCAACAGGTTGGGTTTCTCCTAATTCTCCATCTATAACAAGTTGTTTTGTATAGCGATTATATACTTTATAATCAGATCGCCCTTTACCCATAAACACGATTTTTGTAGTATCTCCTGTTGGAACAGCCCAATATCCTGTAGAATCTTTTTTATATGTGCTGCTGATGTAATTATTATAATAAGGAATTTCGGCTTTAGCTACCTCAGGAATATCCTGTCCGAAAGCAAATATAGTTGCCGATGTGAATATGAGTAATCCTAATAGTTTTCTTTTCATTAATTAATCCAACTTAAAATTAACTCCAAAT
>Ga0316230_1004498_pt1 | contig 10190 bp, 10 predicted proteins | sample TBH18025metaG_FD_206004 | JGI IMG/M metagenome (GOLD analysis project Ga0316230, IMG submission 206004) | Freshwater microbial communities from Trout Bog Lake, Wisconsin, USA - TBH18025 | ecosystem: Environmental > Aquatic > Freshwater > Lake > Hypolimnion/Profundal zone | place: USA: Wisconsin...
AACTTAGATGATCGTCACGTTCTCTGCTTGCAAGCCTTTGGGGCCCTTTACAACGTTGAACTGCACAGCTTGGCCTTCTGGAAGACTCTTGAAGCCGCTCGCCTGAATTGCCGAAAAATGCACGAAAACGTCCTCGCCGTTCTGGCGGCTGATAAAACCAAATCCCTTTGCGTCGTTAAACCACTTAACTGTTCCTTGTTCCATGATGATACGTGTTCCTTTGAGAATCAGGCTGAGTGAGTTGGAGGGATTTTCTGTGCAGATACGAATTCAAGAGCTACGCCCAAGACGCATATACTACCCGCGTCCGTCCAATTCAATTGCGTCCTAATCGTAGCACGCCACGCCACAGGTGTATACGAGCAAAGCTCACTTAAAAGCTAAGTCGTTGAAGGGGTGGAGTAATCTACGAAGTGCCCATGTACAAATCCCTCGCATCGGAATTATCCATCCCAACCTGCCTGTTGACTCACAAAATTGGCATACGCCGCAATTCCGTCCTGAAAAGCCAACTCCGGGGATTCAGCACGACCGCAAAGATGCGTTCCAGAAATCTCCCATGCAAACGGGCTCTGCGGCCACAGCAAATCTGGATCGAGAGCGATGTTGAGAACAGGTCCCATGGGCTAGCCACCTCCGAAGAGCTTACCTTGTGGGCTGCAATTCATCAACACTCCCACAGGCTCTCAAGCAGCTTCGCTCGGCCCGTGGCTTTTCGTTTTCACCAGTTCCTTCAACCGATTAAGCTTCTCGTCGGACAGGGTGGCATGATTGTCAAATGCCAGGCCCGCGACGAGAGATTGCTCTTCGTCAGTCATTTCATGCAAAAGGATGTTCTGGGCTTTCTTGTAGAGGGCATCAACTTCACTCTGACGGTCAGGCGCCATTCAACTCTCCTCAATTCCACGATGTCACTATCCTAGGCTTCTGCGGACGACCCTGCCGCGTTAATTTTGACGGCCGCAAGCCCAGCTTACTTGGCGGTGCAGCGACGCAAGACCTCGAGGATTCCTGTGACAAGCATTGCGGGAGTTGGCGGGCAGCCAGGAATGTAGCCATCGACGGGGATGAGGGCATCTACGGCACCCACAACGGCGTGGCCGCCTGCAAAAATCCCGCCACTGCATCCGCAGGCACCCACTGCCACCACTAATTTCGGCGCTGGAACCGCCTCGTAGGTAGCTTTCACGGCGTCGGCCATATTGCGAGTGACCGGCCCTGTAACCAGCAGCATGTCGGCATGCTTGGGAGACGCAACGAAATGAATTCCAAACCGTTCCACGTCATAATAGGGATTTGTGAGCGCGGTAATCTCCACCTCGCATCCGTTGCATGATCCAGCGTCCAACTGGCGGATGTTCAGGGCCCTTCCAAAGAGAGCCTGGATCTGGCTGCGCGAGGATTCCGGATCTGGTTTGAGAAGGCTGACTTCCGTGTGAGATTCGATATCCCACTCACGCAACAACCGATCTTTCGCCTGACCGCAGCACCAGACACTCTTTGCTGCTACCACCGCTCCTTGGCCAGGCTCGAAGCACCTCCCGCAACCAATACACTCGCCGCATGAAAGCACAAGATGCGGACGCGAATTGTGCTCTTCGATTCTGAAAGCTGCCGTAGGGCAGACCTCAACAATGTTCTGTGCGATGGCAGGTGTCAACTTCTCTGCAATCACGTCAGGCATGCGACTGCCATCGCTGTTTCCTAACAGCTCTTCCACTGGGATTACCCGGTTCGACTGGCGCAGACTTCGCTCGATCACTTCGAACATCATCGGTCACACCCGGAATAGGAAAGATTGAAACTCTTGTTGATCAGTGGAAAGTCAGCAATGATATTGTCCACAACCGCAAACGGCATTGCCGGCCAATTCTGGAATGAGGGCGACTTGATGTGGCAGCGGGTAAGGTAATCGTCGCACCCTTGCAACCAATAGTAGAGTTCGCCCCGAGGCGATTCAACCGCCGAGTATCCCGTAAAGTCACCTAAGGGGCGGAGCGCTGCCAGCACACGGCCGGAAGGCAAGGCAGTCACAGTCTCCTGAATGAGGCGAGCAGAGGTCGCGGCTTCCTCAATGCGTATTCTGGCGCGCGCCATCACATCTCCGTAATGGGTGACAGGTACCTCGAAATCCACGCGCGTGTAGTACCCGTAAGGATGATCGCGACGCACGTCCAAATCTGCGCCGCTGGCGCGGGCAACTGGCCCAACGACGGCGAGTTCCCGCGCTGCATCCTTGCGAAGAATTCCTGCGGTTTCAAAACGATTCTGGATGGATGGGGTTTCTAAAATCACTTGCGCAAGATCAGCAAATTGACGAGCCGCCGCCGAGATAGCCCGGCCAAACTCCAGAACGTTTCCTGAATCGAGCGGAAATCTGAGGCCACCCGGGACGGCGACCCCGCGCCAATATCGTGTTCCGCAGCACTTCGAGGAGGCCTGAAGAAGAGATTCCTTGATGCTTGTCACACAGGCGGCCCCGACAGTGAATCCAACATCGGTGCACAGCCCGCCGACATCGCTGATGTGGCAGACGAGCCGTTCAAACTCTAATCCGATGAGGCGAATCGCCTGGGCTCGCAGGGGAACCTCAGCGCGACACGCGCTCTCCACCGCTTGAGAATAGGCAACCGCATGAGCAAAACAGTTGTCCCCAGAAACCGATTCGGCGATCATCGATCCGGCATCAACGCGAGTACCCTCGAACAACTTCTGCGTGCCCTTGTGCGTGTAGAAGTGGCGTAACTCAAGATGCAGAACCGTGTCTCCAACTACGCTGAAGCGAAAGTGCCCCGGTTCGATGATTCCTGCGTGGACCGGGCCGACCGCGACCTCGGCAATGCCCTCACCCTGAACCTCTAAAAAGCGGTACTCGCGATTCGACCATGGAACGTTTTCTACCGCATCGACCATCGGATGGACGCCATCGGGCCAATTGTCGTGAAAGATCAGAGGACGCAAATCGGGGTGCCCTGATATTTCAATCCCATATTCGTCGTGGAGTTCTCTCTCGTACCAGGCCGCGGCGGGCATCTCCCGCGAAATGGATTTGATGCGGCCACTCGCCGTGAGCACAATTTCCAGGTAGGCGGGGTCCGCTACATCAAAAACATAGTGGACCAGCTTTTCCCCGCTCCGGCCCACGCTTCCAAAAAGGGTGACAAGCCGAGCTGGTTTCCCATCCTTGCCTAGTGGGCGTTTGATCTTCGGTAAATCGATTTTATCCATACGCAATGCCCCGGAATCTTTCTGCTCATCCTTCATCGCAGCACCGCCATCGCGTCCCGAATCACAACCGTGAAGATATGCGGGATTCGCACTCCGAAGTAAAGGAGGCAAACACCAGCAATGCCCATCACGCCGTACTCAGTGGCATGTAGTTTCCCGATGGTGGGTGTGTTCCTTGAGGCGTCTCCACAGAGCATGTGGAGGAGATAATAAGTGAACCCTCCAAAGACCACTGAAAGAGCAACGAGAAACAACACAGCCACGGTGTAGCGCGCCTGGGAGAAAGCCTCGCTCAGGATTGCAAACTCACTGACGAAGAGTCCAACGATGGCGAGGCTCCCGACCACGAGCGCGATACTGGTTCGCGGAAGCGTACGCGCCATGCCGCTGATGCTGTCCATGCGCAAGGTCCCAAAGTTCTCGCGGACGTTGCCTGCACAAAAGAAGAGAAGCGACTTGCCTACCGAATGGTTGAAGATATGCAACAGCGCGCCAAATAGTCCGAGCGGCCCACCAAGGCCCAAGCCAATAGCAATGATTCCCATATGCTCGATACTGCTGTAAGCCATCAAACGTTTGAGATTGCGTTGCACCAGGATCAGCAAGCCAGCGACAACCATGGACAATACGCCAAAAATGAGCAGCAGCGTGTGAGGAAAGGCAGCGCCTGCAGCACGGGAAACAATTGCGTCGTAGCGCATAACGGCATACATAGCACAGTTAAGCAAAACGGCCGATAGCAAGGCGCTGACCGGTGTTGGCGCCTCCGCGTGGGCATCTGGCAGCCAGCTATGCATGGGAACAAATCCAATTTTCGTTCCATATCCCACGATCACGAAGACGAATGCGAGCTTCACCAGGTGAGGGTCGAGGCCTACGCGCGGAACGGCTTCCATCAGCGAAGCCCAATCCAAGGCCGCCGCCGGATTCATCCCTGCCTTCACCGCTGCAAGGTACAACACAATGGTCCCGAATAGGGCGAAAGCTATCCCCACCGTGCAAACCATTAGATACTTCCAGCCCGCCTCCACTGCGCCCTTCGTATTGTAAAAGCCGACGAGTAGAGCCGAAGCCAGAGTCGTTCCTTCCATCATGATCCACATAAGCCCAAGGTTGGCCGACAAACAAACGCTGATCATTGTGAAGAGGAACAGAAACACCAGCGTATAGAACCATCGCGGTGAGTTGAACCGACCTTGTCCAGCATGTAGTAAGTAGTTTGACGCGTAGACAAGTACCAAGCCGGAGATGAAAGCAATATTGATAAGAAAGAAGGAACTCAACGCGTCCACGCGGAGGTAGCGTCCCACCCGGAAAGCGCCATGTTCATGTACCTGCCAAACGACGAACGCGAGCGAAGCGATTTCCAGCCCGCCAATAAAGAGGGCTACGCGAGTAGCGATCCGCGAGTCGCGAAATCCTAATACTACGAATGCCCCGAGAAGCGCGATTAGCAACGGTGTAATGAGGATCATTCTCTCAGCCTCTAAGCCGTCGCAGTTTCGACACGTCGAGGTGATCGAACGTGTCACGGATACGGAAGGCGAAGACTCCCATCAGGAGCAACCCAATCAGTACATCGAAGAAGACTCCAATCTCGATGACCAGAGGCATCCCGAATGTCGTCGTCAGAGCCGCCAGGAAGATACCATTCTCCAGCACCATTAACCCAAGCATTTGCATGAGTGCTTTCTTCCGGCTAACCATCAGAAACGCGCCCGTAAGAATCAACGCAACAGGCGCTGCGAGGGCTTCTTCAGGCACGTTTACAGACTGCTCGTAAGACTGAACCGCCACATAGGATAAATAGATCATTGCCGAGGCGATAAAGACCGATTGCGTGGGCGTCGTCGAGGCTTTTACGTCACTTGATGTTTTCAAATGACTGACCAAACCGAAAAAAGCGCGAGGAATAGCGATCACCTTAATGATCACTATTAGTACGCCGATCACGTAGGCTTCAACCAACCGTTCACGAAACCCCGTGGCAAACGCTTCCGCAGCGATGATCGCAGACTGCACACTGAACAGCAGTATGCTGGTCGAGACGCGGCGTGAGACCGCCATCAGGAGAATGGTCAAAAACAGAAAGACCGAAAATGAATTCAGAATTCTTCCGGTTGCAACTTCCACTAATCCCAATTTGTTACCTCTTGACCAAAAACGTAAAGACTACCGCCAGCACACTGACGGCGGATGCAACTCCCAGAAAATCCGGCACCAGATACATGCGCAGCTTGGCCATTCCACTCTCGATCATCGCCAGCAAGCCGATCAACACCCCCAGCTTGGCGCAGTACAAAAGCAGCGCCAGAGGAATGAATCCAACCGAGGTGCCAGACGCCATCCCCCAGGGAAAGAACAAGGCGACTAAAAGCGCCAGCATCGCGTGAAGCTTGATGGCACTCGCCCACTCAATCAAAGCCAAACGGGTGCCGGAGTATTCGAGGATCATCGCCTCGTGAATCATCGTCAATTCGAGATGTGTCGTGGGATTATCCACTGGCATGCGACCCGTCTCGGCAATCACCACCATGGCAAGGGAAGTGAACGCGAGGATATGCACGGCCGAAGCATTGAATATGTTTTGCTGCAGCGTCCAGCCCACCATTCCTGCAATATCCGCATGCGACGCAAGAATGGCAATGGCAACGAATGACAGCAGAAACGGAGCTTCCCCCAGGCACGAGATCAATGCCTCACGGCTTGCTCCCATGCCGCCGAATGCACTGCCCCCATCGAAGGCGCCAAGTGACAGAAAAAATCGGCCGATCGCGAGCAGGTAGACAAACAGGAAAAAGTCGCCGCGCGAAGCAAGCAACGCTGCCGGGTGCAATAAAGGGACAAAGGCCACTGCGCAAATTGTCGTCGCAAACAAAATGAAGGGGACGACGCGAAATAACCCGGAAGCCGTCGGCGGCACGAGGTCCTCTTTGCGGAAAAGCTTGGCAAGATCAGAGTAGGGCCGCCAGATGCTGGCTCCCTGCCGGCGCTGCAGAAAAGCCTTGCACCGTGCAATGATTCCGCGCACCAAGGGAGCTCCCAGAATTAGAAGGATCACCTGAAGGATGTTAAGCGCAATCTTCATTTCTGGAACCTCAAGAATGCGAGTAGCGAAACCAAAGTCAGGAAAATATACAGAAGATAGACCTGAATATTTCCGGTCTGCATTCTCCGTAGCTGGCGCGCCGCGGAAAGAAACAGTTCCACGAATGGCCGATAAATGCTCTTTTCGTAAGAAACCGTGCGGACCGAACGATATGCGACAGAAACGGGAAAGTAAGGCTGATCCGTCGGGAGCCTATCGATTGTGCGATCTGGTTTGTAAGCCGATGAGAAAACAAAACGGATTGGTTTCGAGAAGACAGTCGATGTGTACTGCATACGGCTAGTCAGTCCGGGCAAACCGCATGCCCATGTTCGCGCAATCCGCTCGCGGCGCTTCAGAAGTGCGACCGCAATCGCCGCCCCCAGTACGACCGCAGCCGCTACGGGAATGACTTGGGCGATGCTCACAGTTTCCAGTGGTACTCCGGCGCCGGGAACTAAAACTTGCACAAGTGACACTAATGGTCGCAGAAATAAACCCGGGAAGATTCCGACCACGAGGCAAGCGCTGGCAAGCAAACTTAGTCCGACCCGCATGGCTGGCGGCACCTCTTCGGCGGCTTCTGCCGCAGCGCTGCGAGGGCGTCCCAGGAAAGCGACCCCGAAGACTTTTACAAAGCATGCAGCTGCCAAGCCGCCAATAAGAGCGAGAATGCCCACCATCAACGGAAGAACAATCTGCGCCTTGGTGCTGCTCAAAACCGACCCGGCAAGAAGGCTCCGAAAGATAATCCATTCACCGACGAAGCCATTGAACAGCGGCAACCCGGCAATGGAACAACATGCGACCAGCATGGATAGGCCGGTAATCGGCATTCGACGCTGAAGGCCGCCAAGTTCCTCTAAGTTCACCGTATGCGCTCCGTTTGAGATAGCCCCTGCCCCGAGAAACAAGAGGCTCTTAAAGAGTGCATGATTGAAGGCATGCAATAACGCACCGACCAGTGCAAGGCCGGCCCATACAGGCGCATGGTGTGCCAGAAAAACCAGCGAGGTTCCCAAGCCCAGGAAGATGATGCCGATGTTCTCCACACTGCTATAGGCAAGCAAACGCTTGAGATCATTCTCGGCGATCGCATAGAGAATACCGAGCAACCCCGTCACGGCGCCTACCGCCAGGACCGCATACCCTGACCACCAGGGACCGCCGCCGAGAAAGTCGAAGACAAAGCGCACAAATCCGTACACAGCCGTCTTCAACATGACGCCTGACATGAGAGCAGACACGGGGCTAGGAGCTATGGGGTGGGCTCGGGGAAGCCAGATATGGAGAGGGATAATGCCCGCCTTCGTCCCAAATCCCAGGAATGCGAGCAAGAAAACCATCGTCCTGATTCCATGCGGCATGATGCTTCCTGCGCTTCTCATCGATGCAAAATCGAGACCGTGAGAAAACGGCAGAAACAGCAGAAAACTTCCTATTACCGCAGCAGCGCCCGCATGCATCATCAGCAGATAGAGGAAAACATTGTGACGGCGCTCAGCCGAATCCCCCTCCATTAGGATTAGCCCTGCTGTGAGGAGGGTCATCAACTCCCAGCCAAGGAGAAATGCGAAACCGGTCGACGCAGTCACAACGAGGATCATCGAAGCCAGAAAGAGCGAGAAGAAAGCCCAAACCCAGTTCCGCTGCCCCTCGACATAGTGATTGTCAAAATACTCGACAGAAAAAATCGCGGCTGGAACTGCCACTGCGCAGATCAAGAGGAGAAAAAACGCGCTGAGGCGGTCGATTCCAAATGCCAACGGAAAAGGAGAAAAAACGAAAAAGTTGAGAAGTACCGTACTCTCTTTCCAGAAACAGAGGGCAGCCACAACACAGCCCACAACATTAGAACCCACAATCAGTACGATGGCGAGACGCCGCGCTGCCTTGCCTCGAGTGGCCATCAGAACCAGAGGAGCGACAAGACCCAACGTTGCCAATAGACAACCAAACGCCCATTCAATGGGAACTACTTGCATCGTTTACCCTTCACAAGGACCTTTCCTGCGAGCGACAGATATTCCGTCCCCGAATTCATCTAGCGCAAAAGTTCCAGATACTGATCGGATGCCTGTTGAAAGTGTTCGTTGCGGTTCTGAGACGATCTACCTCAGCCTAATTTCCTGAGGCCGACACGCAGTGGGCGATGACCTTGAAAACCCCGTCTTGACGTCGGCAACCTGCCGTGGCGTGCGATTTGGCTATGCCTATATCCTCGGAGTTCCGAATATTGCTTGTCAAGTGGCCACCGGTATTGCCTGCGAGCTCGCGGCAAAAGCGAGAAACTGCTGGCGGTCGGGGGCCAGAGCGGACCGAAAGTTGCTTGGCAATCCAACTTTTTCCAGCACAGGAATCCTATTCAGCTCTGCCCGTGCTCATCAATGGCGAACGGGTTGGACTAGATTTGCAGCTTGCGGCGGGGACTCGCATTCCATCGAGCAATGAGAACATAAAGACGCGATGCTCGCGGGAGGCCTCTGAGCATCGCGTCTTTATTGAAATGTTAACCGGCGACCAGACTCCTGCCTCTAAGCATCAGGGAAATCGGCGGAGAGAGTAGTGGGTTCCCATGTATCAAGATCGCGGTGGAGCAGATCCAGTTTGCCGCGGATCATCTTGAGAGCATCCTTACCCAGCACCAGGTGGAGCGGCGGGTGGGGAGACTCTACCGCTTTGAGAATCGCCTCGGCGGCGCGCACCGGGTCACCTGCCTGATTGCCATCGAGACCTAGAACAAACTTGCGATTGGCACCGGCAGTCTCGGCATAGTCTGCAATCTGGTTCGGATTCACCCTGAGGGAACGCCCAGCCCAGTTGGTGCGGTGGCACCCTGGTTCAACCAGGAGCACTTTAATGCCGAGCGGCGCAACCTCCATGGCCAATACCTCAGACAGACCTTCTACCGCGAATTTGCTGGAGTTGTAATAACCCACAGCCATGTAACCGACTATCCCACTGTCTGAGGAAATGTTGACAATGTATCCGCTACGACGTTTCCGCATACCCGGCAACACGGCGCGCATCATGGCGGCCATGCTGAAGAAATTGGTCTCAAACATGGCTCGGATTTCGTCGTCTTCGCCTTCTTCAACGGCGGCCACGTAGCCATAACCGGCGTTATTCACGAGCACATCGATATGGCCGAAGGTAGCTTCTGCGTTTTTCACGCACTCGGCTATCTGCGCCCGGTCATTTATGTCGAGTTTAAGAACTAGCGCGCGGTCGGAATGGCCCTCAACGATGTCCTGAACCTTCTGCGGGTCACGTGCGGTCACTACCGCACGGTAGCCTCGTTGAAGTACGGCCTTAGCTATTTCCCGGCCGAAACCGGTCGAGCATCCAGTAATGAACCAAACAGGCGTTTCCTGCGGCGGCATGGTTGTATCTCCTGATTAAGTAGGGAGTTCGCTCCGATTATGCCCTCAGCACGGGCATGTGCGCAACCCAGGCATTCACGCTGGCAAACGATTTGCCGGACGCAGATCGCCAACATCACTGTAGTCGCAGCGTCTGTTTGCCCCTTGCTTCGCGTGGCAGGTCTGGGTTAGATTCGACTGTCATTTATCTACAGTTTTATTGAAGTTACTGCTCTCGGGGAGGGCACATGCTACGACGTAATTTTCTAGCAGGTTCTGGCGCTATTGGAGCTGGCCTAATGGCTGGCGAACTGCTTTCTTCACCCAAGGCTTTCGCCGCGGAACAGCAAGCCGCTAAGAAAACCTCAAAGAGGCCTATCCAGATCCGTATGGGCGGCTATGGGCCAGCCACAACCGGCTTTAGTCTGGCATTGAAGAGGATCGGCGACCGTCTGAAAGCGAAGTTTGGCGGCGAAATTGAAGTGAAGTATGTCTACAACATCATGGATCTC
>Ga0316230_1004504_pt1 | contig 10171 bp, 9 predicted proteins | sample TBH18025metaG_FD_206004 | JGI IMG/M metagenome (GOLD analysis project Ga0316230, IMG submission 206004) | Freshwater microbial communities from Trout Bog Lake, Wisconsin, USA - TBH18025 | ecosystem: Environmental > Aquatic > Freshwater > Lake > Hypolimnion/Profundal zone | place: USA: Wisconsin...
CCCTGGGGCACCATCACCGAGGACAACCTGGACCTCAAGGAGGCCAAGAAGATCCTGGACGAGGACCACTACGGGCTGGAGAAGATCAAGGACCGGCTGATCGAATACCTCGCCGTGCGCAAGCTGAACCCAGAGCACAAAGGCACCATCCTCTGCTTCGTGGGGCCCCCGGGCACCGGCAAGACCAGCCTGGGGCGCAGCGTGGCCAGGGCGCTGGGGAGGAAGTTCGCGCGCATCTCCCTGGGCGGCGTCCATGACGAAAGCGAGATCCGGGGCCACCGCAGGACCTACGTCGGCGCCATGCCGGGCCGGATCATCCAGGCCCTGCACCAGATCGGCTCGGTGAACCCGGTGATCATGCTGGACGAAGTGGACAAGATCGGCCGGGACATGCGCGGCGACCCCTCCGCGGCCCTGCTGGAAGTGCTGGATCCCGAGCAGAACCACACCTTCCGCGACCACTACATGAACGTGCCGATCGACCTCAGCCAGGTGCTGTTCCTCACCAACGCCAACGAGCTGGACCCGATCCAGCCGGCCTTCCGGGACCGCATGGAGATCATCCACCTGTCCAGCTACACGCTCGAGGAGAAGATCGGCATCGCCGAACGCCATCTCATCCCGCGCCAGCAGCAAAAGAACGGGGTCAGCGCCGAGCAGGTGGAGTTCAGCGCCAAGGGGCTCCAGGCCATCATCACCGGCTACACCCGCGAGGCCGGCCTGCGCCAGCTGGAGCGGGAGATCGGCACGGTCTGCCGCAAGGTGGCCCGCAAGGTGGCCGAAGAGGAACTGAAGGGCAGGCTCACCCTCACCGACAAGAACGTCCACGAACTGCTCGGCCCGGTGAAACTGCTCCAGGATGAGCGGCTCAAGGCACCCCGGGTGGGTGTGGTGACCGGCCTGGCCTGGACCTCCACCGGCGGCGAAGTGCTGTTCGTGGAAGCCCTCAAGATGCCCGGCAAGGGCGCGCTGACCCTCACCGGCCAGCTGGGCGACGTGATGAAGGAAAGCGCCCAGGCCGCCCTCAGCTACATTCGCTCGCGCGGCGACGCCTTCGAGATCGAGCCGGAGGTGTTCCAGAAGTTCGACCTGCATATCCACTTCCCCGAGGGGGCGATTCCCAAGGACGGCCCCAGCGCCGGGCTGGCCATCGCCACCGTGCTGCTTTCGGTGCTCAAGGGCGTGCCGGTGAAGAACACCTTCGCCATGACCGGCGAGATCGATCTGCGCGGCGAGGCCCTGGCCATCGGCGGGCTCAAGGAGAAGGCCCTGGCCGCCCTGCGGGTCGGCGTGAAGAACATCATCATCCCCTTCTCCAACCAGAAGGACCTGGAGGAGATCGCCCCCGAGGTGCGGCGCAAGCTGCGCTTCCACCCGGTGAAGCAGGTCGAGGAGGTGTTCGAGATCGCCCTGGAAGGCTGGATCCGGCCGGAAAAGCGCAAGAAGCCCAAGACGGTCAAGGTGGCGGTGCCCGAGGGGGCCCATTGAGCCTGTTCGGAACCCTGTTCAACAAGTTCAAGCAGGGGCTGCAGCGCACCCAGGAGCTGGTGCTGGCGCCCATGGGCCGGCTGCTGGGGCTGCGCCGGCTGGACGAAAGCCAGCTTGAGGAACTCGAGGACCTGCTGCTCCAGGCCGACCTGGGCGTGCACGCCGTGGGCCGGCTCATGGAGCGGCTGCGCTTCGAGCTGATGAGGGCCGCCGAGATCGACCCCAAGGCCGTGCTCAAGGACGAGCTGCTGAAGATCCTGCGGCTGGTGCCGCCGCGCCCGTTCACCGCCCAGGGCACCCAGGTGATGCTCCTGGTGGGCGTCAACGGGGTCGGCAAGACCACCACCCTGGGCAAGCTGGCCGCCCATCTGAAGGCCCGGGGCGAAGAGGTTCTGGTGGTGGCGGGCGACACCTTCCGGGCCGCCGCCATCGACCAGCTGGAACTGTGGGGCCGGCGCGCCGGCGTGCCGGTGATCCGCAACCAGATGGGCGGCGACCCGGCCGCCATCGCCTACGACGGCGCGGCCAGCGCCCTGGCCAAGGGCATCCCCTGGGTGCTGGTGGACACCGCCGGGCGGCTGCACACCAAGGACCATCTCATGCGCGAACTGGACAAGATCCGGCGCAGCCTGCAGAAGGTCCTGCCCGAGGCGCCGCACCGGGTGATCCTGGTGCTGGACGCCACCACCGGCCAGAACGGCCTGGCCCAGGCCGAGGCCTTCAAGCAGACCGCGGGCGTCACCGATCTGATCCTCACCAAGCTGGACGGCAGCGCCAAGGGCGGCGTGGCCGTGCCGATCCTGGAACGGCTCAAGCTGCCCATCGCCTTCGTCGGCGTCGGCGAGCAGCTGGACGACCTGATCCCGTTCGATGCCGAGACCTTCGTCGATGGCCTGCTCGATGTCTAGGCCGCTCACCCCCGAACTGGCCTGGGAACTGGCCTGCGGCGGTCCCTTCCCGGACCCGGTCCACCTGACTGGAGACGAGTCCTTCATGGCCCTGGCCCTCCGGGAAGGCATGCTGGGGGTCGGGCTGTCCAGCCCCAACCCGCCGGTGGGCTGCGTGCTGGCGCGGGACGGGCGGGTCCTGGGGCGCGGCGTGCACACCCGGGCCGGGGATCCCCACGGCGAGATCATGGCGCTGCGGGACGCGGAAAACCGGGACGAGGATGCGAGCGGCGCCACCGCCTACGTCACCCTCGAGCCCTGCTGCTACCAGGGGCGCACGCCGCCCTGCACCGCCGCCCTGATCCGCGCCGGCGTGAAGCGGGTGGTGGTGGGGGTGCGCGACCCCAACCCCAGGGTGGACGGTGGCGGCCTGGCCATCCTCACCGCCAACGGCATCGAGGTCCGGGAGGGCGTCCTGGGCGAAGCCTGCGCCCAATTCCACGCGCCCTTCTTCAAACTCATCCGCACCGGCCTGCCCTGGGTCATGCTCAAGCTGGCCCTCGGTTCGGACGGCGCCACCGGGCCCGAAGGCCAGAGCACCCAGGTCACCAACCCGGAGATCCAGCAGCTGGCCCACGCCCTGCGCCGCGCCAGCGAGGCCATCGTGGTGGGCCGCTGGACGGTGCAAGTGGACGACCCGATGCTCACCGACCGCTGGCACGCCCCCACCGCCCCGCACCGCCTCGCCCTGCGGGTGGTGCTGGACAGCCACGGCCAGCTGCCCGGAAACCGCAAGGTCTGGCAGGCGGTGGCCGGCCAGCCGGTGCTGCGCGCCGTGGTGGAGGACCTGCCGGCCCTGCGCGGAGTCGAGGATCTCCGGCTGCCGCCCAGCCCAAACGGCTGCAGCCTGCGCCATCTGCTGCACGAACTGGCCGCCCGCGGGGTCGGCCGGGTGCTGTTCGAGGGCGGCGGCCAGCTGTCCCGGAATCTCCTCGAGCTGGGACTGGTGGACGAGTTCCACCGGTTCAGCTCGGAAACGCCCGCCGGAGGCCAGCCGGTGCAACTGGATCTCGCCAGCATGCCCCGCCTCCGGGCCCAGGTGACCTTCCAGGGCGGCAGCTGGGACGTGCTGGCCCGGCCCTAGACGGCCCAGAGCGCCTGGAACGGCGCCGCCCACAGCCCGGGCCCGGCGGAACGGAAGGCCTCCCCCGGATGCAGCAGCAGGCCCGCCTTCAGCCGGTCGCCGACCCGCTCCCGCAGGGCGCGCAGCCCCTGGAAGGCCTCGGGCTGGACCGTGGCGGCGGCGTCCGTGGCGACGGCGACCAGATCACCGTGGCGGTCTTCCAGGACCACCAGCAGCTGGCAACCGGCGTAGCTGTGGCGCAGCAATGGCCGCGTCCGGCTCCAGGGGGCGGTCTTGACCAGTTCCATCACCGCGAAGGTCTCCAGCAGCGGGGCGGCCAGCACCGGGCGGGTTTCCAGGGCGGCGGCGGTCATGCCCAGGACATGGGCCTGCAAGCCGGGATCGTTGAAGCAGCGGTACGCGGGTCCGGTCCTGGAATCGAGCGCGGCCACGACGTGGAGGTCCTCCAGCAGATCCAGGCAGCGCTTGGCCGGCCCGGGATCCGCGCCGGGGGCGGCCAGCAGCCGGAGCAGCTGGCGCACCTCGCGCAGGTCGGTCAGGTCCCCCAGATCGCCCCGGACCAGCGCCTCGAGGTAGCCGTGGAACCACCTTTCCCGCGGGGACGCGGGCAGCTCCGCGGCCTCGGGATAGCCGCCGGCCAGGACCCGCCGCAACAGTTCCCGGCGGTCCAGGGGCTCGAGCCGGAGCCGGGCGGGGTCCGACTGGAAGCTGGCGTCGATCAGGCCGGGAAACCCGCCCTGGCGCTCGGCCTGGGCCAGCGGCCAGAGGGTGAAGGTCTCCATCTTCCAGGTGAGGCTCTGCTCCAGCACGGCAAGCCGCCGGGGCGAGGTGAGCAGGAACCGCCCGCCGCGCGCCACCGCCCCAGCGAGCAGGGGCAGGACGCCCGGGGCGCGCTGCACGTCGTCCAGCATGGCCAGGTCCGGAAGCCCCGCCAGGAAACCGGCGGGGTCTCCGGTGGCCCATTCCAGCGTGGCCGGATCCTGGAAGCTCGGGCAGGCCGCGGGCAGCTCCCGCTGCAGCGCCTGCACCAGGGTGGTCTTGCCGGTCCGGGCGGCGCCGGCCAGGCAGACCACCGGCGTGTCGCCCAGGGCGGTCAGCAGGCGGGCCTCGAGCCAGCGCGGATGCATGGCGGCCTACCCGCCGCCCACCAGCCGCACCACCTCCAGCCGGTCCCCGTCGCCCAGGCCGCGCTCCGGATACTCGATCCGGCGCACCACCTGCCCGTTCAACTCCACCGCGCTGCCGAACGCCGGCAGCTCCAGCCACCGGGCCAGATCGGCCACCGTGGCCAGGGCCGGCGCCTCGCGCCGTTCTCCGTTGATGATCAGCTGCATGGTGTCCCTCAGTTCAGCGACCCGGCAGCCTGGAAGCCGCGCTCCAGGTCGGCCTTGAGATCCGCGGCGTCCTCGATCCCCACCGAGAAGCGCAGGAGGCCGTCGGTGATGCCCAGCCGGGCCTTCACCTCCGGCGCGGTGCGCAGATGGCTCATGCTGGCCGGGTGCTGGATGAGGCTTTCAACGCCGCCCAGGCTCACGGCCCGGATGATGACCTCCAGGGCTTCGCAGAACTTCTGGCCGGCGGCCAGGCCATCGGTCAGTTCGAAGCTCATCATGGCGCCGAACCCTCCCACCATCTGCCGCGCGGCCACCGCGTGGCCCGGATGTTCCTTCACCCCTGGGTAGTCCACCCGCGCCACCTGCGGCTGCCAAAGCAGCCATGCGGCCAGCGACTGGGCATTGTCGGCGGCGCGCATCACCCGCAGGTGCAGGGTCTTCAAGCCCCGGTGCAGCAGCCAGGCCGCCATCGGGTCCAGGGTGGGCCCGGTGAGCCGGGCCACCTGCCAGCAGGCCACCACGTCGGCTTCCCGGCCGGCGATCACCCCCGCCACCAGGTCCGAATGGCCGCCCAGGTACTTGGTGGCGCTGGCCACGCTGAGGTCGATCCCCAGTTCCAGCGGCCGGGTGAACACCGGGGTGGCGAAGGTGTTGTCGGCCAGGGTGCGCACGCCCCGGCGCCGGCCGATCTCGGCGATCCCCGCCAGGTCGGTGATGGCCAGGGTGGGGTTGGAAGGGGTCTCCACCAGGATCAGCACCGTATCGGCATTGATCGCGTTTTCCCATTCCAGCAGATCAAGGGTGTTCCGCACCCAGGTGATCTTCAGCCCGCGCCGGGCCTCCCAGCGCCGCAGCAGCTGCTCGGTGCCGAGGTACAGGGCCGCCGGGGCCACCACGTGGTCGCCGGATTTAAGCAGCGCCTCGAACACGGTGGCGAATGCCGCCATGCCGGAGGCGGTCACCAGGGCCCGTTCGGCCTTCTCCAGGGCGGCCACCACCGCCTCGACCTCGCTGAAGTTGGGGTTGCCGCACCGGGTATAGAAGCGCGGCGGTTCGGTGGCCGCCGAGAACTCGGCGCCCTCGGCGTTTTCCATCAGCTGGAACACCGACGTCTGGAAGATCGGCGTGGTCACCCCGCGGGTGTCGTTGTGCTGCCGGCCGGCATGGATGGCGGTGGTGCTCTGGCCCCAGTCGCGAGTGTTCATCATCGCTCCCCGCGCGCGCCGCGCTCGCTGCAGGATACCATTGCCGGCCCTGGCGGAATCAGTGGGTGCGCCAGAAAACGAAGGCCAGGGCGCCGATCGCCACCGCCATCAGCACCAGCACGCGCCAGAAGGTGGGCGTGGACGGCGCGCCATCGTCCCGGGTGACGTTTTCGGGATCGGACAGGGCCGCCTGGGTCAGTTCGTCCTCGGGCGCCTCGGGCGGATCCGGATGGTACGGCACCAGATCCCGGGAGACCTGCCCGAAGTACACCAGCTTCCAGGCGTCCTTGTCCACCGGCGGAACCGGCCGTCCAGCCGCTTCCGGCGCCGTTCCCGGCTCTTCCTCGGTCATTTCGCCTCCAGGGCCTGTTCCAGCACTTCGTTCACCAGCGTCGGATTCATCTTACCCTTTCCAGCCTTCATCACCTGGCCCACGAAGAAGCCCTTGAGGCTCTCCTTGCCGCCCCGGTACTGGGCCAGCTGCCCGGGGTTGGCCTGCAGCACCGCCAGCACCAGCGCCTCGATGGCGCCCCGGTCCGAGACCTGACCCAGGCCCCGCTGGCGCACGATGTCCGCCGGGGCGCCGGCGCCCTCCAGCAGCAGCGGGAACACCGCCTCCTTCGCCGTGTTCAGGTTGATCGCGCCGGCCTGGACCATCCGGATCAGTTCGGCCAGGTGCTCGGGGCGCAGCCCCAGGGCCGCGATGTCCTGGCCGCGGTCATTGAGGGCCCGGCTCACTTCGCCCAGCATCCAGTTGGCGGCCTGCTTGCCGTTGCCGGCCCCGGCCGCCGCCTCGAAGAAATCCGCGAAGGCCGGGCTCTGGAGCAGCAGCGCGGCCTCGTAGGCCGACACCTCGTACTCGGCGGTGAACCGGTCGAACCGGGCTTCGGGCAGTTCCGGCAAGGCCAGCCGGACCGCCTCGATCTCCTCGCCGGTGATGACCAGGGCCGGCAGGTCCGGCTCCGGGAAGTAGCGATAGTCCTGGTCGGCTTCCTTGCTCCGCTGGCTCCAGGTGACCCCCTTGTCCGCGTCCCAGCCACGGGTTTCCTGCTGGAAGGGCTCGCCCTTTTCCACCAGGGCGATCTGCCGGTCGATCTCATAGTCCAGGGCCATGCGCACGAACCGGAAGGAATTGATGTTCTTCACCTCCACCCGGGTGCCCATGGGCGCGCCGGGCCGGCGCACGCTCACGTTGGCGTCGCAACGCATGGAGCCTTCCTCCAGGTTGCCGTCGCAGATGCCGAGGAAGGTCACCAGGCGATGCACCGCCTTGAGATAGTCGTAGGCCTCCTGCCCGCTGCGCAGGTCAGGGGCGCCGACGATCTCCAGCAGCGGCACGCCGGCCCGGTTCAGGTCCACAAAGGAGGCCAGTTCGCCTATGTCGTGGTTGGACTTTCCGGCGTCTTCCTCCAGGTGCGCCCGCTCGATCCCGGCCCGGATCGTCCCTACCCCGCCCCGGACCGCGGGGTCGCCGTCCAGGCGCAGGTGCCCGCGCTCCACCACCGCCACCGGCCCCTGGGTGATCTGGTAGCCCTTGGGCAGGTCCGGATAGAAGTACTGCTTCCGGAAGAAGGTGCTGCGTTCGCGGATCTCGCCGTCCACCGCCAGCCCCAGGGCGATGGCCATGCGCACGGCTTCGGCGTTGAGCACCGGCAGCGCTCCGGGCAGGCCCAGGCAGACCGGGCAGGTGTGCCGGTTCGGAGCCCCGCCGTATTCGTTGCGGCAGGCGCAGAACATCTTCGAGCGGGTACGGAGCTGCACATGGACTTCCAGACCGATGACCGCTTCGTAGCCCGATTTCATATCCACTCCCTTCCGCGATTATCCCGGAAACCGGGGGCCATGGGACAATGACCCCGCAGCGCCTTTTCCGGAGGTCGCCATGATCGATGCCATCCTGCCCCTTGGAGATCCACGCCTGCGTTCGCGTTCCGTGCCCGTGCAGGACCTGGACGACCCGGCCTTCCGGGCCGAGAACGCCCGGCTCCAGGCGACCCTGGAGGCCTTCCGCAAGCGGCATGGGTTCGGCCGGGGCGTGGCCGCCCCCCAGATCGGCATCGCCAAGCGGCTGATCGCCCTGAACCTGGGTCAGGGGACCCATTCGCTGATCAACCCCGAGATCACCTGGACCAGCCCGGAGACCTTCACCCTTTGGGACGACTGCATGTGCTTCCCCTGGCTGCTGGTGCGGGTGCGCCGGCACGCCTCCATCTCGGTGCGCTTCCTGGACGAGCGGGGCGGCCTCCAGCACTGGGAACGCCTGGGCCAGGCCGAGTCGGAACTGATCCAGCACGAGTACGACCACCTGGAAGGCATCCTGGCCACGGACCGGGCCGAGGGGCCCGAGGCCATCATCAGCCGCGAAGCGTTCGAGCAGTTCCGGGACCATTTCACCGAAAGGGTGGACTACACCATCCAGCCGGTGCCCGCCGACGTCCCCCCGCAGGTCGAGGAACCCGGGAAGGCTGAACCCGACGCCGAGAAGATCGAAGAAACCGGCCGGCGCCGGTAGCTCGCCTCATTTGCCCAGGCAGAACCCGGCAAACACCTGATCCAGGGCGCTCTCCGCCCGGTCCTCGCCGGTGAGCCGGGCCAGGAGCCCCCAGGCCCCCTGCAGGGCCGAAGCCGCGAGTTCCGGAGGCGCCCCCGGCTCCAGCCCGAGCAGCAGATCCATCTGGACCACCAGCTCGTCCAGCAGTTCGCGCTGGCGCCGGGTGGCCAGCGCGCCGAGGCAGGCGTCCGGCGCCAGCCCGCCCAGGAAGCGCTCCCGCAGGGCTTCGGCCAGGGGCTCCAGGTCGCCGGTCAGGGCGGAGATGCGCGGGCCATCCGCGCCCGGTCCGCCCAGGTCGGCCTGGTTGCGCACGGTCAGCACCTTGCCGGCGAACGGCGCCAGACGCTCCAGGATGTCGGGATCCGGGGCCGGGTCAGGCAGCGGCACCAGATGCAGGATCAGGTCCGCCTGCTCCAGCACCCCGCGCACCCGGGCCACGCCGAGCCGTTCCACGGGGTCGTCGCTCCGGCGCAGGCCCGCGGTGTCGAACAGGAACAGCGGCAACCCGGCCCACTGCGCCCGGACCTCCAGCACATCCCGGGTGGTGCCGGGCAGGTCGGTGACGATGGCCCGGTCGGCCCCCGCCAGGCGGTTGAACAACGTGCTCTTGCCGGCGTTGGGCCGGCCCACCAGGGCGATGCGGATGCCGTCCAGCAGCCACCCGGCCGCCGAGGCCCGCCCCTGTTCCACGTGGAACAGGTCCTTGAGAGGGGCCAACGCCCGGTGCATGGCCTCCAGCTCCAGGACGATGCCCTCCTCCTCGCCATAGTCCACGCTGGCCTCGGCCCGGGCCAGCCAGGGCGCCAGGGCGTCCCGGGCCTGGGCCACCCAGGCCGGCAGGGCGCCGGACCGGGCCTGGGCCAGGCGCACCTGGGTGTCGGTGGCGGCGTTGACCAGATCGCGCAGCGCCTCCGCCTCCAGCAGGCTCTGCTTGCCGTTCAGCAGGGCGCGCCGGGTGAACTCGCCCGGTTCGGCCAAGCGTATGCCCATGCGCCCCAGATGCTCCAGGAAACGCTTCACCAGCAGCGGATTGCCGTGCAGCTGGAACTCCACCAGATCCTCCCCGGTGTAGCTGCGCGGGCCCGGGAAGAACAGCACCAGCGCCTGTTCCCGGAAGCCGTCCCAGACCAGGACGCGCAACTCCGCCCGGCGCGGCGCCGGCAGGGAGGTCAGCGGCCCGAGCCGGTCCGCCAGGCCGGAGCCGGAAACCCGGACGATGGCCACGGCCGAAGGCAGCAGCGGGGTGGCGGGAGCGCAGATGGGTTCGGACATGGGTCGTGCCCGCCCTCCAGCGGCGGCCACTCCCACTCTAGACGGCTTTTCGCCCGGTTCCAGCCGGTCCCGGCCAATCATCTTTTCGGAGTAGAATAATTTTTTTCTGAATAATTCAGATTTGCTTTTGCCCAAAACCATGGTTATATTGTCGCACCTTTGGAGAATTGAACCTGAATTGCGGGCTCTCCCACCCGGCCCATACGACCAGCGACCCGGCAAGGCAGCCGTCTTGCCGAGGTAATTCATTTGCCTAAAAAAAGGAGTAGCCGTGAGCTTCCCAGCCTATC
>Ga0316230_1004510_pt1 | contig 10165 bp, 10 predicted proteins | sample TBH18025metaG_FD_206004 | JGI IMG/M metagenome (GOLD analysis project Ga0316230, IMG submission 206004) | Freshwater microbial communities from Trout Bog Lake, Wisconsin, USA - TBH18025 | ecosystem: Environmental > Aquatic > Freshwater > Lake > Hypolimnion/Profundal zone | place: USA: Wisconsin...
CATTAAAGTTAGAGTTTAGAACAATAGGCAGTAACCGTTATATGGATTTTTACTTAAATAATAACCTACAAGGTAGCTTTAACATAACAGGCCTTAACTTTGGCGGTACATATTGCGCAGTCGGTGCTTATACAGGTGGTTCTACTTCAAACAACTATTGTAGAAGTTTCCGTATAGATCAGTAATATAATGTATGATAATAGGAAATATTAGTACAGGTAATACTGTTTTTTACGATGTCACCCCAGTACCTACATTAGCAGGTAGCTTATTATTTACAGGGGGCAGTACTAGCCACGGTGGTTCATATTTAAGTCTCAGTCCAGGTATATCTATAGCTGGTGGTGCCTACACTATTGAAGGCTGGTTTCAATTACCTAATTTTACTAACGCTTACGGTATAATGGGTGCTAATGCTGTATGGGGTTTGAGTTTATTTGTTACTAATTCTACCACCATAACCACAGATAGTTATGGCGGTCACGGGCAGTTTTCATATACAGTTCCTACGATGAGTGTAAACAAGTGGTATTATTTTGCTTTAACAAGAAATAGTAGTAATCAAGAAACGCTATTTCTTGGAAGTACACCAGGTCTTTCTGCAGCTAGAAGTTCATCTGGTGTGCAAACAAATACTATAAATTACTATACGTCATCAAACCCTACTAACGATATTGGAACATATTACGGACAAGAATGGCCGGGTTATATGACTAATTTGAGAGTTGTAGTCGGTTCAAATGTTTATGACCCAACACAAACAAGTATTACAGCACCGAACGCTCCATTAACCGCTATAACTAATACTCAATATTTAATGTTAGGTGGTGCAGTAACAACTGATAGTAGCGGAATACAAACAGTAACAAGTCACGGTACAATAACTCAATCATCAACAAAGCCGTTCTAATATGTATATAAACAACCTTTATAGTACAAATACGGTATTTAATGAAGGAAGATCTTCCCCTGTTACTGATTTAATTTATACTGCATTAACTACTAATGCTGCCAATTATCTTGTTGCACCTACAGGTTCTTGGGTAAATGTTACTTCTACAGAATATGCTAATGTTATTAGTACAGTACCTGGCACTAATACATATGTAATGCCCACAAGTTCTATGGGTCTTGGAACAAGTGCTGCTTGGGGTCCTGGATATGCAACTACTGCACTTTCTGCTAATGCTCAATTACCAGCTAGTACATATATTATAGGGTTTGTATCTCGTGCTCAAACCACTACAGCTAATGCTGCACCATTAATATCATATACATTTGAAGGAACATACACAGAAATAGCAAGTAGTGCACAGGTAACTTCTTCTAATACATATTATGTAAGAAAGGCTCCTACAAATAGTCTATCCGCAGCGGGTTATGTAGCTATAATAGGAGATCAAAATATGGCAGCGACGAATTCTATATCTAATTTTAATTACGGGTATTCAAACAACACTAGCGGCACTCTAACAAACGGTACTTACGTAGTAACCACTCCTTGGTCATCAAATCCTAACACCCCTGTATTTTTCCAAGTACTAGGTACAACAACAAGAAACTGGTAATATATGTTTACTAATAATGTATTTTTTACAAATGTTTATGTAGGTACTAATGCAGTTACTGCAGCTTCTGCTGCACCTGTATCAGATGCTATTTTAGCTGCATTAGTTAGTACATCAAGTATTACAGCATATAATGCAGCTGCAATAGGTACATGGGTAGTAGTTACAAGTGCTGATTATTTTAGTGTTATAAACAATGTTGCAGGTACAACAACATCTGGTATGTTAGCGCGAGAGTTGTCATCTACGTATAATAATGCATTTTCACCTGGTTATGCAACTGTCACTAACACTACATATTCCTCTGCAGCAGGCGGTACATACTTTATTGCATTTGCTGCAAGACCAGCAGCTGCTAATGCCACTGTTTGGCCACTATATTCTTATACCTGGGAAGGTACGTACTACAGTATATTGAGTGCACAAGGTAACGGTAATAACACTACAACCAACACATACTGGGTAAACAAAAAACCTACCACAAATCTTTCAGCTACCGGTTATGTAGGTGTGGGTATGAATGTAAGTTCAAATTGGTATAATAATACTTCTGATCCGGACTTTATAGCTGCATACAGCTCTCCATCTAACCAACACATTGTAACCCCACCAGGCAGTGCTTATTGGACCGGACCGTGGACAACATATACAGCTGCATACCCATATTTCCAGATAGTAGGTACAACAACAAAGCAGTGGTAATTTAACAAATCCAGTATATAATAACAATCAACAGTGTAAATAATATATAATGGCTCAGCAACAACAAAACTATTTCTCTAAAGCTTTTAGCAATTTTGTCAATAAAATGCCATATACCGGTAATGCTACCGTAATTGACAATATTGGCGAAATAAATCCAAAGTTCGAGACGTTCATGAAAATCGGAACGACTCAGCAGGAAAGAAACTTAAAACAAGCAGTTTCTATTGTTCAGGATCCGAGCAATCCGATTAATAATTTAAATGGTGTTATGGTAGATAAAGGCTACCATGATTATCTTTATGCTTTAATTGATACGGATAAAGCAAAGAGAGTAGCTGACTATCGTATTATGGCTTCTTATGCTGAAATTAGCCATGCATTAGATGAAATATGTGATGAAGCTATAGTTAGAGACGATAAAGGTCAATACGCTTCTCTTCATATCAATGAAAAGATTGAAGATATACAAAAGAAAGAAATACAAAAAGCATTCCATCAAATAATGGAAATGCTAAACCTTGAAAATAAAGGTTGGGAGTATTTTAGAACAATTTTAATTGATGCTGAGATTTTCTTTGAAAACGTAATTAACGAAGATAACAAAGAAGCTGGTATTATTAGTTTGGTACAAATACCAACAGAACATATCAATCCTATTTTTGATAATGTTCAAAATATGATCATTAAAGGATATCTTTTAAAGAAACCAGTACCTAAAGATGAAAAAGGAATGGGTTCCACAGCAAATGGAAACGGTAACAGAGGTCCTTCTGGTGGTCCGAAAAAAGACGGTATGGAATTAATTCCTTTAGAGCGTCATCAAGTTACGTACTTTCACTCTCATACTTGGAACGAAAACAAAACGATTCGTTTACCTTACCTTGAGGTGGCTCGTCGTGCATATAAACAACTAAGCTTAATTGAAGATAGTATTGTTGTTTATCGTTTAGTTCGTGCACCAGAGCGTTTAGCTTTTTATGTTGACGTTGGTAATATGCCTGCTGCAAAAGCAGAAGCTTATTTAAAGCGCTTGATGCAGAATTATTGGTCTAAACGTACATATGATTCTAATCAGGGTGGTAACGTAAACGTTTATGACCCGCAGTCAATGTTAGATAGTTATTGGTTTGCTCGTCGTCAAGGCGAACAAGGCACTAAAGTTGAAACACTAAAGGGCGGTCAAAACTTAGGTCAATTAGATGATTTAAATTACTTTGTTAAGAAGCTATATAAAGCTTTACGTGTACCAAGTACAAGATTAACACCTGATACAAAGTTTGCTGATGGAGCTGAAATTCTAAGAGAAGAACTTAAGTTTGCTAAACTTATTATTAGATTACAAAGACATTTTGCATCTACTATTAAGGGCACACTTATTACTCATTTAAAACTTAAAGGTTTATGGAGTGATTATAAGTTAAAAGAAACTGATCTTAATATTCAATTAAACCCACCTTCGCATTTTGCTGCGATGAGAGATCAACAGTTATTAGATCTTAAGTTTAACAATTTTAAAGCAGCTACACAAGTGGAAAATACAATTTCTAAGACATATGCCCTTAAGAAGTATATGGGCTGGAGTGATGACGAAGTTCTCAGTAACAGAGGTTGGTTAAAGAAAGATGCTGAATATAACTGGGAATTACAAAAGATTACTGAACTCGGTAAAAATTGGAAAGAAGCTTTAACCACTGGTGCTCCTGCACCTGGTGGAGAAGCTCCTGGTGGGGGCGGGGTTGGACCTGGAGCAGGTGCTGCACCATCATTCGGTCCTGGACCAACTGGTCCTGAAGCCGGCGCACCAGCTGGTGGAGAAACCCCAGGCGGGGCAACACCTGCACCTGGTGGCGCAGCCCCTGGTGGGGCACCAGGAAGTGCTTTACCTTCAGCTTAATTAACCGAGGAAAAATAGAGGCGGTGTTTGATCTTCCTGCCTACCACTCTTTAGTTCATCTTCAAGAGCTTTCTTTTCTTCGGTACCTTGTCTCATTAGTTCTTGGTACTGTATAGTACCCGTACCAAATAATTGCGTACCACCGAACTTACCACGGGTATTAGCTACAGCAATCTTAATTAGTGCTTTAGCATATTCCATTACCCAACGCTCTTTAACTAAATCTTTAATAGGTCTTTCTAGATATACACCAATACAACCGTAATAACGGTTGTTCATAGGTAGATTCGGTTCAGGTGTAATTCTTAATACTTGTGTACGTGGATCAAAACGTACGTATTGTTTCATTGCAAATAACTTTTCACGAGTCTTTAACCAGTCTTTTAATACATGCCAAGTAATTAAGTCAAATGCCTTACTACCTAAAGAATATGCAAAATGCATTTGCTGTGCTAATGATTGCTCAATAGTAAACAACGTATTAACACCCTCATTAGTACCTTCTTGGAAGTTGTATATATCTATAACTTTTCTGTATGAATTTAAATCATAATCCCAACCAGATTGAAATGTAGAGCTTAATGCAGAAAGTTCTGGTGTATAGTTAATTAATGTATCTAATTTAATACCCTGTCCAGTAGTATACAGATTAGAATCAAATATTAACAGTTCTTCTGTACCCGGGGTAAAACGAGTAAACAATTCAATTGCATATGCAATCATATCATATGCTGCATTACACGCAATTTCAAGATTAACTAAAGGTGCACCTAGTTGGAAAAAGATACGTTCAGCTAACATATCATAACTAGTAATTCTACTATTTAAGTTAGTAGAAAGAAAAGCAGCAGGTCCAACTGTTGGACTAGCGTTAAAAGGCATTGCATAAGGACGGTATGAAAATGTATATGTATTGCCTGGTAGAGCACCGCCTTGATTAACCTGCACATTTACCATATTTGTACCTTGGCCGGTTAAAGCCTGTACAATACTATTATTTAAACCATTACCGTTAGCATACCATCCGACTTGTACTGCATTTAAAGTAGGTGACAATGGACCGTTAGGATCCCAAGTACCGGAAGGAGTAGCAGAAGTGGAAGGAAACCCAGTAGGGCTAAAAAATGTTAATAAGCTACCACTCGCACTATTTACATTAGTGTAAGGTACTGTTGGATTGTAATCATACGATGCCATACCTATACTTAGGAGGCATTAAGTGATCGTAATACTAATTTTAATAGTTCTTCTGCACTTACAAATGCTTCTTTCTGATAAGGCCTATCCCACCAAAACCCGTATTGATCAGGTCTTAAGTATTTGCGATGTTTTAATACATTAGTGTTTCGTTTATAACCATATATTTCAGGATCGGATTGACCAAACAAAACAAATCCGTTTTTAATTTTATAATACGAGCAAAAATGATTAAAGAAGTTGTCTACTGAAAACCAAGCATCACACTCTTTTACAGTGTTTAAGAGGTCTTCTTGAGAAAGGTTATGTTTGACAGTATCTACACCTTTTAATGTAGGTTCACCTTTTACCCCTACTTGAACTACTTCAATACCTGGTATTTTGTTTTTAAGTAATTCAATAAACTCTTCCCAGTAAGGATAGTTTTTAGGATTATCACCGGTTGGGTTTATATCTTTCTTTATAGTTTCAGGAGGAAGCTTTTGTGAATATGGACTAATTACAATTTTCATAGGTATACTTTCTTATAAGCGTCTACTACATTAGTTTTCCAGTTATTTTCAAACATGTACTTGTAAACGTTGTGTGCATCTTTGTTAACAAACGGCATACCTTCTGCTAAAGAGCAAAGAACAACTCGCTCGTCTTTTATGTCCCAGAAAGCATTCGGGTAACAGCATGCAATAATAATCTTACAGTCTTTATGACGTCTTAGTATTTCTGGTAATAAGTTTTTAAAGGCATAATGATCTCCAAACCCGCTATCTAGATAATAGAACTTGTAATTAGAAGTCGTTATACCCCACTCAACAAGCTTATTGCGGAATACTAGTTCATCGTTTTGATTCATTTTGACATCTGAATCACTTCGAATACCACCAGTTTGATAATGAAAATGCCAAGTGGTCAACCCTGTTATAGCTTTTAACTTCCAACCAGCTTTAAACATTTCATATGTGAAAATTGTTTCTTCTCTATGACCTTTTCTAGAAAGGTTCATAGCATAACCAAACTTAGCAGCTTCCACCCTATACATAAACGTGCTACCTTGCAAATGTTCTACTTCTCTAATTTCAACTTTATCTTTTAGATTCCATTGTTCATTTAAACCTAAAAATATATCCGCCATTTTGTTAGAAGCTAAAGAAGAGTTAATAGGATTTTTTGGATCTACAATTGAAGGACCAACAGCCCCTATCTTTGGGTCAGAATTAATAACTTCATGCATTACCTCCAAAGTATCCGGAAGTAACATATTATCATCATCAATACGCCATATAAAAGTAGTGTCACATGTCTTACGAGCTTTTTCATGATTAGCTACTTGACCAATCCTGGCGCCTGGTTCCCAGAACCATTTAATACCGGACAGTAACATTGCTGACAATATATTATTAAGTACATCATTCTTACGAGGATCATCAAATGAATCATTGTCGTCGTATATGATAACCTTACCTGGTTTCTTATTTTGACCTAACAAAGAGGATAAAACAATAGGTAGAGTAGTGTTGTTACGACCTCGAGTGGATATCGTAGCTGTTACATCGTTAAGGATCATTTAAGATATTTTAGTATAAAGTATTAAAAATACAAGCAATTACATAGTTTTTTTATGGTAAATACATAAGTATAGTTAATGTTTTACAAACTTATAACCCAGACTCCTATCTGCGAGGGCCTCGATTATTTAATCGAAGAAGGCAATAAAGATAAGCCAGCCAATATTTATGTTTCTGGTGTTTACATGGTGGCGGAAGAAAAAAACCGCAACAACCGTATTTACAGCCGTGAAGAAATGGCTCGTGAAGTAGAACGTTACAATGAAGAATTTGTTAAAACAAACAGAGCTTTAGGTGAACTTGAACACCCAAATAGCGCTAATGTTAGCAGCGAAAGAGCATGCCATTTGATTACTGAACTCCGTATGGAAGGTAATGTAGTAAAAGGTAAAAGCAAGGTACTACGCACCCCACTAGGAGAAATCATGAGATCTCTAGTAATGGATGGTGTTAAAATGGGCATGAGCTCAAGAGCTTTAGGTACAGTGGAAGAAAAAGGAGGTGTTAACCACGTCAGTAACATGAAACTTATTACAGTTGATGCTGTTGCTGATCCTTCCGCCCCTGGTGCATTTGTAAATGGTATTTTAGAGTCTAAGAACTTTATTATTAAGCAAGACGGTCGTTACGAAGAAGTTTACGATACGTTTGAGAATAAGCTCGGTACACTTCCAAAGAAAGAAGTAGATCTTTACCTCAGAGAAGCAATTATTCGCTTTATCAACAACCTTAAATAATATGAATCAAAAACAACAGATTGCTAGCTTTATTAAGCACGTAGTTGATAATAACTACTCAGCTGCTAATTCAACATTACAAGCAGTAGTTAATGAAAAACTTAAAAACCGCATTAAGAAAGCGGATTCAACCTTAGCAAATAAAAGCAACAAAAAATCCTAATAATAAGGTACAATTTACTAAATATTTAATACGATATGAGCCAAGACATTCAAACAATTCTTAAAGAGGCAACCAAAGACCTCCTTTCCGAGGAAACCCTAAAGGCAGTTTCAGAAGCTGTCCAGTCAAAAGTTGACCTCGCTGTTGAAGCTGCTTTAGTACAACAGGATGAAGAGTATTCTTCTAAGCTTGAAAAAGTTTTAGAAGCCATTGATGCTGATCACACAGGCAAGCTTGAAAAGATTGTAGGCCGTATTGACGAGCTACACTCCAAGCAGTTTGCAAAAGCAATGGAAAAGCTTGATGAAGATCGTGCTAACAAATTAGCTCATGTTGTAAAACTCTATGAGTCCCAGTTAAAGAACGGTGCAGAATCATTTAAGAAGACTGTTGTAGAGAACGTTTCTTCTTATCTTGAACTCTATCTTGACAAAGCAATTCCAGCTGAACAGATTCAAGAAGCTACTTTAAATACTCGCAATTCTAAGATTGTTGATGAAATTAAACGTTTAGTAAGTCTCGATGAAACTTTCGTAAATGAAAGCATTAAAGAAGCTTTACTAGATGGTAAAAAGCAAATCGACGAAGCAAATGCTAAAGCTGCTCAAGCTGCAAAGAGTGCCCAACTCTTAAGCGAGAAAGTTCATAAACTAGAAACAAATCTATTACTTGAAAGAAAAGTTGCTACATTACCTTCAAACAAAAAGAGTTATGTACAACGGGTTTTAGCTGAAAAGAGTGCAGAGTATATCAATGAAAACTTTGACTATGTAGTTGAAATGTTTGACAAGCGTGAAGAAGAAAAACTTCAAGAGCTTAAAGAATCTACGAAACCAAAGACTCAAGGCTTTGATGTTGTTACTGAAACAAAAGAAGTAAAACGTACATCCAAATCTTATAGCTCTGCTGGCGATGATGATACTGGTGAAAAGTTCGTAGCTGAGTCTTACGTATCACTTCTTAAAAATAAGCTAGCTTAATAAATAAATCAGATTTTTATCCAAAAGCCCGAGAAATCGGGCTTTTTTTTGTAAGTATATCTACATGTTGAAGCGATGTCTATCGCTTGAGGTAATGTTAGTTTAAAAAATATTATTAGTTATGAAATCAATCAAACCTTCACAATCCTATATCGACAGGGATCGCGCAAGCCAACTTTTAAAGAAGTGGGCACCATTGCTTGAGCACGCTGATGAAGCAACTCCAGCAATCAAAGACGATCACACGAAGCTAAACACTGCTATTCTTCTTGAAAATCAAGAAAAGTGGTGCTTTGAAACAAACACAACGAACGCAGCTGGTTACGGTGGTTCATTTGGTAACACATATGATCCAACAACAACTGGTAAGTCAAGTGACTTCTATGCTTCAGGTGATGCTCGTCTACCAAAGATCCTCATCCCGATGATCCGTCGTACTTTCCCAGAATTGATCACAAACGAAATCGTTGGTGTTCAACCTATGAGTGGTCCTGTTGGTCTCGCATTCGCACTTCGTTATCGTTACGAAAACAATCCATTGGGTGCAACAGCTGGTGATAACCAGTATGGTAACAATGCTGCAAACAATGTACAAGGCTGGACAAGTCAGTTAGCAGACGGCACAGAAGCTGGCTGGAACTATTTAAATACAGCTTTCACAGGTACATCTGCTGCATTCTTATCAGGTGGTCCTTCCCAATTCCCAATCGTTGGTCTTGACCAAGGTATTGCTCAACTCTTAGGCAGCTTTGAATTAACTTCAAACATTCCTCAGATGGTAGTAAGCTTTGAAAAGACAGCTGTTGAAGCTGGTACACGTCGTTTAGCAGCTCGTTGGTCCGTTGAACTTGAGCAAGATCTCAAGAACATGAACGGTATCGACATCGACAATGAATTAACGAACGCTATGTCGTACGAAATTCAAGCTGAAATCGACCGTGAAATGATTATCCGTATGTGCCAAGTTGCTCTTAACGCTGGCTATACACAAGGTTATTCATTCTGGAATGCAGCTTCAGCTGATGGCCGTTGGTTAGGTGAACGTAATCGTGACTTCTATGCTCGTGTAGTAGTAGAAGCTAACCGCGTTGCTATCCGTAACCGTCGTGGCGCTGCAAACTTCATCGTTGCAACACCTCGCGTTTGTGCAATGTTAGAAATGCTTCCTGAGTTCCAATGGTTCTCAGTCAGTGGTAACGTAAACACACAACCTGTTGGTATTGCTAAAGTTGGTACCGTCGGTGGACGCTTCAGCGTTTATCGTGATACACGTACAGAAGCTCAATACCAAGTTGGTACTCGTGCAACTGCTCTCGAATATTGCTTACTAGGCTATAAGGGTGCAGAATACTACGATAC
>Ga0316230_1004528_pt1 | contig 10139 bp, 10 predicted proteins | sample TBH18025metaG_FD_206004 | JGI IMG/M metagenome (GOLD analysis project Ga0316230, IMG submission 206004) | Freshwater microbial communities from Trout Bog Lake, Wisconsin, USA - TBH18025 | ecosystem: Environmental > Aquatic > Freshwater > Lake > Hypolimnion/Profundal zone | place: USA: Wisconsin...
TGATTACTGAAATCTAATTTATTAAGTAAAGGTGTATCAATAAATCCAGGACAGATTGCATTTATTCTTATACCTTCGGTTGCATATTCTAATGCTGCTGATTGTGTGAGTCCAATTATACCATGTTTTGCTGCTACATAATGTGAAGAACCTGCAATTCCTACTTTCCCAAGTATAGATGACATATTTATAATAACTCCTTTCCCTTGTTTAGACATTTGATTCAATTCGTGTTTCATACAATTGAAAATACCATTTAAGTTTATTCCAATTACTTTTAACCATGCTTCTTCAGTTATATCACCAACTTTACTTGGTTTGCCCCCTATGCCTGCATTGTTTAAAGCAACATCTAAAGAAGAGAATGTGCTTATCACTTTTTGAATAGCTGCTTGAACCTGATTGAAATCCGACACATCACATTCAATAAAGATTGCTTTTGGATTTATTTGTCTTAACTCTTCAATTATTTTATTTGACTCATCAGATACTAAATCCACGATTGCTACATTTGCGCCTTCTTTTGCAGCAGCAAAAGCACATGCATTTCCTATACCTGATAATCCTCCTGTTATAAATACTGTTTTGTTTTCTAGTTTTTTCATTTTGTAAGATTAAAATACTTCTTTAATAATTAAGTTTTTATCAATATGTAAATTGGATAAAAACTTTTCGATAGCTTCCATCATTGGAGGTGGTCCGCAGATATAAACATTTTTATTGAGGTCGGTAATATATGTTTTAAGAAGATCTTCTGTTATTTGTCCATAAGCATATTTATCAACTTTCTCATCAGATAAAATATTGATAAAGTTATCACCTAACAGTTTCTTAAATTCCACTTCGTTTATAATATCAGCTTTCGTTTTATTAGCAAATATTAATTTATTGTCTGCAATTTTATTTTTTGATTGTAGCTGCCTAAATATTGAAATATATGGAGTAACTCCTGCACCACCAGCTATAAATACGCCTTCATTTTTATAATTTATTGTTCCAAAAACATCATGAATAATCAACCAATCATTCTTTCCCAATTGTAAAAGTTCGTTAGTAACACTTTTATGTATAGGATATGTTTTGATAGTAAACTCTAAGAAATCATTGTCAGGCAGGCTTGTAAAAGTAAATGGCCTTTTTTTATCGTGCCAGCCATTTTTATTTATTGATACTTGTGTGGCTTGTCCTGGTGTAAAATTATATTGATATGGTTTTTCAGTAATGATTTGTAAAACATCAGGCGTTAAATGCTTGATTGAAATTATTTTTACAATATGTTGTTTCATTGTGTGATCTTTTGTTTTGAATTAAGTTTAATAATTTTCTTCTTTTATTTGCATGTACGCTTTAGGATGTAAACAAGCAGGACAAATTTCCAATGCTTTTAAAGATTCATAAATATACCCACAATTTAAACATTTCCACCACACTTTACCATCTTTTATAAATACTTTATCGTCTGATATATTTTGTAAAAGCTTCAAATACCTACGTTCGTGTTCTATCTCAACTTTTGTAATCATCAGAAAAGCAGTAGCAACTTCAGAAAATCCTTCTTTTTTTGCAATATCAGCATAATGAGGATATAAATTAGTCCATTCTTCATGTTCTCCTTCAGCAGCAGCTTTTAAATTTTCAATTGTTGTTCCTATAATTCCTGCTGGATACATAACTGTAATCTCTGTAATTCCTCCTTCTAAGAATTTAAAGTAACGTTTTGCATGTTCCTTCTCGTTATTTGAAGTTTCCATAAATATTGCTGCAATTTGTTCGTAGCCTTCTTTTTTGGCTATACCTGCAAAGAACTCATAACGATTTCGGGCTTGTGATTCGCCTGCAAAAGCTTTTAATAAGTTTTGTTCTGTTTTAGTTCCTTTTATTATTTTTGTCATAGTAATTATTTATTTGTTAATTAAATTTTTAATAAATACTTGATTTTATTGTGTAAATACAAGCTTTTTGTGTTTATTTTAAATTATTAATACCTTATTTTCTTCTTTAATTCTTATATACAACATTATTATATTTAAGAAAGTGAAAATTATAGCTGTAAAAAATAAATGAAATACCAAAGGAATTACAGCAATTTCAAGAATTACAATTAGGTAATTCGGATGGTTGATATATTTGTAAGGACCTATTTTTATTAATGGTACGTTCTTAATATGATATATTTTTGTGTTCCAATATTTTCCCAATGATAATATAGCCCAGGCCTTAAATATTAGAAGTAAAAGATAAAGATACAGAAAAAAAGAACTATATGTTTCAGTTTGTTTAGTTGTATATTCAATTATCAATGAGATTATAAATAAAACATGAAGTGATACAATAAATGGGTAATGCTTTCTTCCATATTCAACTGCATTATTTTTCAATAACCATATCTCATTCCTTTTGGAAAGTATTAACTCTCCAATCCGTAAAATAATTATAAATGATATAAATAATATGAATGTCATTTTAGTTATTATTCATTTGAAGTAAAATCATTTCACTTGAAAACCCCGGACCCATTGTTAGCATTAATCCATAACCGTTCTCAAAACCTTTTGAAAAGAATCGTTCCAAAACGTATAAAACAGTTGCGCTCGACATATTTCCGTTATCGTTCATCACTTCTCTTGTATTTTTCAAAAAATCTCCATCTACAATAAGTGTTTCTTCATAGGCTGTCAATATCTTTTTCCCTCCCGGATGAAAAATAAAATTCTTTATATCAGAAAGCATCAATTGATGTTTTGCTAAAAAAGTAGAAACATCTTTATATATGTTATTTGAAATAATCGTTGGAATATCTTGTGAAAATAATACTTTAAACCCTTTATCTAGAAATTCCCAACCCATAACATCTAAAGTATCATAATATAATTTGCTTTGTGCGGCTTTAAATGTAATTGACTTTTTTGTTTTATTTGGATGATTATCTCCTTTAATTATACAGGCAACTAAACCATCAGAAAATAAACTAGACCCTATAAAATTGCTTTTACTAAAATCATTTTTTAAGAAAGTTAAAGAACATAACTCCACAGCTACAAATAATACTACTGCATCAGGATTTGCAATTGCCAAAATACTTGCTTTTGAGAAACCTGCAACTCCACCAGCACAACCTAAACCGAAAATAGGAATACGACTGATATTCTGATTCAGTTTCATTTTGTTAATTATAAGTGCATCTAAACTTGGAGTAGCAAGCCCGGTGGTAGAAATAAAAATGATATCAGTAATTTCATCCTTTTTTATTTGAGCAGAAGTAATACATTCTTCAATTGCTTTCACAGAATATTCAAGAGATATTTGTATATACTCCTTATTCTGTTCCTCGAAAGTATGAGAGGCAGAATAGTAATTGAGAGGTTTACAAAAATTTCTTGTTTTAATTTCTGTATTATCAAAAGCACTTAGCATTTGTTCCACTTGTGGAAATGAAGGTGCAAATAAATCTTTAGCTAATTGTTTTACTTCCTTTTGTTCAACTTTAAAAGGGAAATCAATTTTAGATATGGCTGCTAGTAATGGCATTTATTATTGATTAAGATTGTTGTAATTTTTGTCCATAATAAATATTAACACAGGAGCTTTGCTTCTTTGTTAATATTATGAATTAAAAGCTTATTAAGCAATTTTCGGAGTTTCTGTTTGATTAACCAAATAATTCTCTAATCCCATTTGGTCAATTTGTATTCTTTGTATTTCTGCCCAATCTACATGTCCTTCTTCCATCAAAAGTATTTTAGTCAATAAATCAACAGTTCCTTGATCATTAACTTCGCGACCCAATTTAATAGCATCGTTATATGCAGTTATTGCACTAGTTTCATCATTATTATCGTTACTAATTATTTCTGAAACAGTTTTCCCAATCCTAATAGTATTAAGTTTAGATACTGTTGGAGTCCCATCAAGAAAAATGATTCGTTCAATTAGCCATTCAGCATGATGCATTTCATCCATAGCCTGTTTTCTGATAGCCATTTGAAGTTTATTATATCCCCAGTTTTTGCACATTTCTGAATGTACCATATACTGGTTTATAGCGGTAAGTTCATCTGCAAGCAGTGAATTTAAGACTCCAAGTAATTTTTGATTCCCTATCATTTTGTTATTATTTAATTTGTTAGAATAAATTATATTGATTTATTATTGAAAAAATTTGATTTAAATTTCAAGATGCAAAAGTAAGTCTGTTTAATCCTGAAAGTATTACATAATTATGAAAAAGACTTACATCATTCACACATTCATTTTATATTGAGTTTCTAATATATATATAATGAATGCTTAAAATACTTTTCATGAAAATTTTAGTTTGATGTAGTCTCTTTTAAACTACCGATTAACGGATAACAGGCTCGTGTACCTTTTCGTTGGTCATGGAAGGAAGGTTGGAAAATATCCATGTTCCTGATGCCGTTTAGCCAACCTGACAAATCAATAATGACTACACCAAACTAAACATTTCAAATATATTACATAAATTTAATCTTATTATTGATTAAATGTTTTTTTGAAAGATTACTTCATATTTTTTATTTCATTATCTACTTCTTGTGCCCCTTCATTATAAAATTTTTCTTCATCTGGGGCTAGTTTAAATAGTAATTTCAAAAACTCTCCGGCGTGCATACGTTCTTCATTTGCTATATCCTTAAGTACATCAATGGCAAGTTTGTTATTGGTTGATTCGGCTAGTTGCATATACATCTGAATTGCTTCGTACTCTGCAGCCACCATAAAGCGAATTGCTCTGATAAGTTCTTCATCTGTGAGCATTCTATTGTTTGCTAATCCTGAAAAGGATGATCCAAATTCTGGCATGTTTATTCTCCTTTATTATTATTTTGTTTACGACTATGATTATTTTAATTATTATTTTTTAAAAAGCACTTCCATTTGTATTTGAAAGTGCTTTTTTTTAATTTAAGATTGATAATTGCTCATCAATAATTAATTATTTTGCACTTGCATGTTGTTTCAGAATCTCTTTCTGAGCTTCACAAGCATGGGTTGTATGACCATGTGCTTTAATTGTACATTCATGAGCTTTATCATGATTTTTTTCTTCATGATGCTTTGCAGCATCTAGATGATGTTTTGCGGCTGCTTCTAAATGTGTAGCTGCTTTTTTGTGATTTTTAATAATAGTTTCCATTTTTATTTATTTAAATTTTTCCGCTTCTGGCGGTACAGTATGAATTAAATTTCATACTGCAAAATTAGGTCTGAAACTATAGTATTGTGTTACATAATAAAAGTTAATAGTTACATCATTCACAGGTTGCCATCAATTAGATAAAGTTTCTAGTTATTTATTAAATAATATTTAGAATATTCCATCAATAGATAAATAAAAGTGAAGCTAGCAAATTTAAATCTAAAATGTGTGAATGTTGCAAGTCTTAATATTAATTATGTAACACTAATCTTTAGTATCAAGCTTACTTTTGCATGGTGAAAATTTATTCACAATATATATAATAAACAATTAAGTAATGAACAAAAACGGTATCGAACAACCACGTCAAGATTGGCAAGATCATTTTACAGGACATCATCTAAATAAAGGAGAATGGAAATGGAATAAGTTACATCATTCATGGATATTCTGGGTTTTCTTTATAATGACTTTAGTGGCTATAACCTATTACATATTAAGTGTTGACTTTGCTAATGCTCCCCGCAAACAATCACCACAACAAAAGGAAAATAACACAACTCCATATGGAGGTTAATTAAACAAATTAAGCTAACGAACAATGGAATTTTACAAAGGAAATATTGATACAGTCGTAAAAGAATTTAACAGTAATGTTAAAGATGGTCTTGACGTAAGTAAAATTAAGTCTTCAAGACAAAAGTTTGGTAGCAATGTACTCAAAGCCACCAATCAGATAAATGTATTAAAGATTCTTTTTCGTCAATTCATTAGTCCTCTTGTTTTGATTTTGATAGTTGCAGCGGCAGTGTCTTATTATTTAGGTCAGTTCCGCGATGGCTCAATCCTTTTAATTATAGTTATCCTTAATTCTATTATCGGTTTCTATGAAGAATGGAAATCAGAAAACATTCTTGCTTCACTTAAAAGTTTGGTTGTAGATAATTGCAATGTTATAAGAGACGGAAAGGTTGTAGAAATTCTTGTTGAAAACCTTGTTCCGGGTGATATTGTAAAATTAAACGAAGGTGAAGGTATTCCTGCAGATATACGTTTAGTAGAGTCTGATAGTTTTTCAACAAATGAATTTATACTTACAGGCGAATCACTTCCTACTAACAAAGACCCTTTGTTTACTACAGATAAAATCCTTCCATTTGCTGAAATTAAAAATTGTATTTACATGGGTACAACCGTTGCTCGTGGCGAAGCAACAGGAATTGTTTATGCAACCGGTTTGCAAACAGAGATTGGTAAAATCAGCACAACATCTCAAAAGATTAAAATAACAAAAGCACCTGTACAAGTTGAGATTGCAGATGTAGCAAAAAAACTAACAATTATTACATTAATAATAGCAATTGTTTTATTTGCTATACGAATGTTTATGAAAGATTCAATTGCTGTGGCTCTTGTTTTTTCTGTTAGTGTTGCTGCAGCAATGGTTCCTGAAGGATTACCTGCCCAAATTTCAATGGCTCTTGCACTTGCAGTGGGTCGTTTAGCAAAAAGAAAAGCAATAGTTAAGAAAATTGCCTCTGCTCAAACATTAGGTTCTGCTACTGTAATTGCTTCTGACAAAACAGGAACAATTACTAAAAACGAAATGACTATCACGGGTTGTTACTTTAATGGCAATTCTTATTCTGTTACAGGGCTAGGGTATAAACCTGATGGAGAAATATTAGATGAACAATCTAAAGCTTTAAAGAAAAACACCTTGGGCGATTTAAAGATATTTTTCCTATCGGGTTATCTTTCATCTAAAGGTAAAATTAGCCCTCCTGACAAAGATCATCATTCATGGTATTCTATCGGGGACCCTACCGAAACTTCATTCGCTACTTTAGCAATGAAAGCAGGATATAAATTAGAAGATATTGATAAAGATTATCCATTAGTTCAATCATTTGCCTTTGATTCTTTTCGTAAAAGAGCCACTATTATTAGGTCTCATAAAAAGGAAGTAATTTCTTTTGTAAAAGGCTCTATTGAGTCTATTCTGGAAGTATCAACAAAGATAATTATTAATGGAAAAATAAGTGCACTTACAGCTGTTCAGAAAAAGAAAATATTATTAATGTCAGCTACATTTTCCGAAAAAGCACTTAGAGTTATTGCAATTGCATATAAAGATCTGAATAGCAAAAAAGAATATACAGTTGATGAAGCAGAAAAGGAATTAACCTATGCAGGATTTGTTACCATGCTTGATCCTCCACATAAGGAAGTTAAGGCAGCTATTGTGTCTGTTTTCAAAGCGCACATGAAAGTATTTATGATAACCGGCGACAATGAAGTAACTGCAATAGCAATCTCTAAAAATATAGGTTTGATGAACGAGGGTGATGAAGATCCTGTAGTAATTAAAGGGGCTGATTTAGCAGGTATGTCCGACAAGCAATTAAAAGATGTATTTCAAAAAAGAGCTTTAATATTTTCAAGAGTTTCGCCTGATGATAAGTACCGTATTGTTGACTTACTGATGAAACAAGGTGAGATAGTTGCTGTAACAGGCGATGGCGTTAATGATACCTTGAGTCTTAAGAGAGCAGATATTGGAATTGCAATGGGAAAGAATGGTTCTAAAGTAGCACAGGAAGCATCTAATATGATATTACTTAATGATAAATTTTCTACTATTGTTGTTGCTATAAAAGAAGGAAGAACTATCTTCAGAAATCTGGAGAAGACTATTAAAACGAACCTTTCGTGCAATATTGCCGAACTTGTTTGTGTATTATTAGGTTTTATAGGTGTCTTTATTGGTATTGCAACCCCAATTATGGCAGTGCAGATTTTATTGATTGATATGGTTGGAGCAATGTTTCCACTAATGATGCTTACTTACGATCCTCCTGAAGAAAGTATTATGAAAGATCAACCACGAAATCCTAAAGATAAAATTCTTACCAAAGACGCTATGCGCGGAATTGCTTTCTCGGGTTTAATTATGGGGCTTGCAGCTTACGGTGCTTTTATGTTTTCTTATATTAACAATCCCAATGTTTTAGGTCATTACGAAAAAGCAATTACAATAACATTTGTTTCTATTATTTTCGGTCAATATGCTAATATTCTTTCAAGAAGAACCTATGGAAATGCTTTAGGGAAATACTTATTCTCTAATAGAAACCTACTTTTAGCATTTGCATTCTCTATTTCCTGCATATTATTTATTGTATATTTACCCGCTTTCAATGTTTACTTTCATACCTCACCATTACTCTTAATTGATTGGCTTTTACCTTTAATTGCAGGTGCTGTTAGTCTTTTTATTTATGAAATAAAGAAACGGATAACTATTAGTAATGTGAAAAAGCAGGCTACTAGCAATATTAAAACCTAATATCATACATAAAGTTATTTATATATAACTCAACATTTTTATTTCAATAATGATATAATGAAAACCTTATCCATCCTATTTTTTTTACTTTTTACTTCTCTAGTTCTTGTTGCACAACATCTTCCAAAACAAGATACTATTGTTCCCCGTAAAGGAAATATTGATAAGCAACTAATCAAAATCAAAACTAAAAAAATTAAACTTCATTCCGATTCAATTGGCAACGAACCTTTGAAAAGTAAACTTATTGATACTACTCTTCAAAATAAATATGGTGATTTATTAAATGATGATGAAAAGTATAATATTAAATATCCGGTTTGGATGCCTATTACCGAAGTCTTTGTATTTAATATATCACTATTTTCAGTTGATAAGTATGTATTTAATTATGATTTCTCATCAAATGCAGGTTTTAATTCATGGAAATATAATTTAAAAACAGGTTGGGAATGGGATGAAGATAGGTTTGGTATGAATTTTATTCTTCATCCTTATACAGGTAATAGTTATTTTAATGTTGCCAGATCAAGTGGATATAATTATTTCCAATCTTTTAAATTTGCAATAGCAGGAAGTTTGATGTGGGAATATTTTGGTGAAAACACAAGACCTTCTTATAATGATATTATTAACACTTCCGTGAATGGTGCATTCTTAGGCGAAATATTATTTCGTTTAAGCTCAAATATACTTGATGACAGAACAAGAGGACGCGAAAGAGTTTTTCGTGAAATATTAGCTGGTATAATAGATCCGGTAAGAGGGGCTAACAGATTAATACAAGGAAAAACTTTTAGAAGAACCAACAAAGAAGTCTATCAGAAAGAACCACTTAACCTAACATTTTATGCAGGATTGCATAAGATAAATGATGGATTAGAAGCTTTAAATGTTAAAACCACAGCTAGTGTAAATGTAAATATTCAATTTGATTATGGAAATCCTTTTGAAAACAGAATAAGGAAAGCTTTTGATTTTTTTAAAATACGTACTGAATTTGACTTCGGTAATGGACGAAAATTCCTAAGCAATGTTTCAGGTTATGGGATACTTACAGGTAAAAATTTAAATTACATGAAACAATCAATGCTTATTGGTTTGTTTCAATATTCTGATTATTGGGACAACAGGACTTTTGAACTGGGCACTGTCGGTTTTGGATTGGGAGCGTTTTCTAAGTTACGAGCATTCAATTTTTTCAATCTTTACACAAATCTAAACCTTGCATTTGTCCCTTTTGCAGGAAATAGTAGGAAATTTAGCTCTGATACAGCACAATCCAGAGATTATATATTTGGTTATGGTATAGAAGGAAAGTTTGAAAGCACTCTTAATATTAGTAAATATGCCACAGCTTCAATAGCTTACTATTATTTTGTAATACGCAGTTATGCCATCAATTCGGGCATCAATTATATAGGTATCCTAAAGCCAAGATTCACAGTGCATATCTATAAAAATCTAAGTATTGGTTTTGAAGATTCTATTTATTATAATGATCGTTTTGTTAATGGCGCACCATTCTTTCAATCAGTTAGAACTGAACAGAAAATATTTTTAGAACTATATCTTGAAGATAAACAAAGAAGAGGGCATTATAATTAGCATAAATTTATATTTTTTATA
>Ga0316230_1004535_pt1 | contig 10131 bp, 11 predicted proteins | sample TBH18025metaG_FD_206004 | JGI IMG/M metagenome (GOLD analysis project Ga0316230, IMG submission 206004) | Freshwater microbial communities from Trout Bog Lake, Wisconsin, USA - TBH18025 | ecosystem: Environmental > Aquatic > Freshwater > Lake > Hypolimnion/Profundal zone | place: USA: Wisconsin...
TCGTGATGTTGGCGGCGAAATCGAGGTTGCCGCTCAGCACGTAGATCATCACCATCGCCGGGAGGATGAGCCCCTTGGCGGTGGCGGTGAGGTAAGTCAGGTATTTTTGGCCGCCCGCGTAACTCTCATCGTCCTGGTGGTGCGCCACCAGCGGGTAGGTGCAGACGCTGACGATCTCGTAGAACAGGTAGAGGGTCAGCAGGTTGTCCGAGAACGCGACGCCGACGGCCCCGAAGAGGGCGAGGGCGAAACAGGTATTGAAGCGGGTCTGCTCGTGTTCATGGAGACCGCGCATGTAGCCGGCGGAATAGAAGACGGTGACCATCCACAAAAAGGAGGCGGATACGGCGAAGACCATGGACAGCGGATCGGCCCGGAGGGCGATGCTGAGCGGGCCCAGGTGGTCGGCGGCGGACCCGGACCACAACCGGAAGATCTCGTAGTGGAGCCGTTTACCGGCGGCGATGTCCGGGATCATGGAGGCGGTGAGGGCAAAGAGGGTCACCGAGGCGAGGAGGGACCAGCCCTCCCGCAGGTTGGGACGTTTGCCCGAGGCCATGACGAAGCCCGCGCCCAAAAGCGGGGCCAGGATCGCCAGGAGCAGGCGGAGGTCGTGAATGGGTGGGGATTGCATGGCCTAGTCGTTGAGTTCGGACAGCTCCCGGGTCTTGATGGAGCGATAGTTGCGATAGACCGCGATGATGATGCTCAGGGCGATGGCGATTTCGGCGGCGGCCAAGCCCATGATGAACAGGACGAAGATCTGTCCCACCGTCTGGTCATGCACGGTAAAGCGGTTGAAGGCCATCAGGTTGAGCGAGGCGGCCGCGAAGATAATCTCGCCCGAGATGAGCATTCCAATGAGCGTGCGCCGGCGCAAGAATCCGTAGATGCCGACGGCGAGCAGAAAGGCGGCGGCCGCCAGGTAAATCTCCAGGCGGTCGTAGAGTGGCGTCATCATGGTTTTGACCTCCCGGTTCGGGCGATGGCCAGCGCCCCCAAAATGGCCACCAGCAAGGCCAGTGAGATCAACTCGAAAGCCAGGCTATAAGTAGTGAGCAGGGAGACGCCGATGGCCTTGACCGACGCGTCGTTGACCGGGTCGTGGGCGAGGGTCCAATTCGCGCCCACCCCGAGCCGCCATAAGCCCCAAAAGACGGCAACGGCCACCAGGACCGCCATGCCCCCCCAAAACAGGGCGGCGCCGGAGGTTTCGTCATCCTTCGGTTCATCCGGCTCAGCCAGCATGACTGCGAAGACGATGGTGACGCACACTGCCCCCACATAAATGAGGATCTCCATCATCGCGAGGAAGGGGCTGTGCAGGAAATAATAAAGCCCCGCCAAGCCGACACAGGCCATCGCCAATCCGCAGACGCTGCGAATCAGGCGGGTGGTGAGCACCGCGAACAGGGCACCCCCGGCCGTGGTAGCCAGGCAGAGGAGGAAGATCGCGACCGCGATCCATTGGGCGGCGGGAAAGGTACTCATGGCTTCACACCTCCGGACGCGGCGGGCGAGGCGGCGGGGGCGGGGGCCGGAACCGGCGCGGCCGCGGGAGCCGCGGACGCCGCAGGAGCGGGGGCGGTCGCTGAGGCCGGAGGCGCAGGGGCGGGAGAAGCGGGAGCGGCCGCGGCGGGCGTGGGAGTTCCAGGTTGATCAACCACGCCCTCCACACCCGCCTCGGACTCGAGCTTTTTGAAGAGGTCCATGACCAGTTCATCCTTGTTCAGGGTGACTCGGTTGTATTCGTGCGAGAAGCGGATTGCGCCGTCGCGGCAGGCTTCGACACAGGAGCCGCACAAGCTGCACTTGGTGAAATCGAGCATGTAGCCCGAAACGGAGCGTTTCTTGGCGCCCTCGAGCTTGGCGCCCTCGACGGTGATGCAGTCGCTGGGGCAGGCGCGCTCGCAGAGTTTGCAGGCAAAGCAAATTGGTTTGCCCGTCTCCGGGTCCTTCACCAGTTCGATATGGCCGCGAAAGCGAGGCGACATCTTCAACGACTGGTGGGGGTAACGCACCGTCACCTCCGGTTTGAAGAGCTGGCCGAGGGTGATGCGCATGCCTGTGACCAGGCTGCCGAATCCGCCAAAAATGTCTTTGAGCGCCTTTTTCATACTCAGAAACCAAAATACCGCACCACCTTGAGCATCCCGCCGGTCAGCAGCAACGTGAAGAGGGAGACCGGGATCAGGATCTTCCACGACAGGTTGAGCAGACCGTAAAACTGCGTCCGGGGGAAAGTCCACCGCACCCAAATCACCGAGAAGACCAGGAGATAAAGTTTGACCAGGAACCAAAGGACGTTGCTGGGCAGTCCGTTGATCGGGCTGTGCCAGCCACCCAGGAACAGGGCGGTAGCCAGGCTGCACCCGAGGAGGATATTGGCGTATTCCGCCATGAAAAAGACGCCGAATCCCATGCCGGAGTATTCGGTGTAGGCGCCCGCCACCAATTCGCTCTCGGCCTCGGCCATGTCAAAGGGGGCACGATTGGTCTCCGCTAACATGCAGATGTAGAAGATGAGGAAAGTGACGGGCATTAGCGGGTTGACCCAGAGCCGGAAGAAGTTCCAATGCCAAAACCAGCCTTTCTGCTGATCCACGATCTCATTGAGGTTGGCGGTGCGGCTGACCATGATCAACGTAATCACCACGAGCAGCATCGGGATTTCATAGGCGACGTTTTGGGAGACGACGCGCGCACTGGAGATAATCGCGTATTTGTTTCGGGAGGCCCATCCGCCGAGCATGATGGCCATGACGTTGACCGAGCCCAACGCGAAGATCATGAGGAGGCCGACGTTGAACCGGCAGGCGGTCAGGGACTGGCTGAAAGGGATAACGGCCAGGCTCATGAGGGCGGGAGCCATCACCAGGAGGGGCGCGCCGCGGAAGAGCAACGAATCCACCCCGGAGGGCACGATGAGTTGCTTGGACATCAGTTTGAGCGCGTCGGCAATAGGCTGCAACAAACCGAAGGGGCCGACTTCGGTGGGGCCGGGGCGGCGCTGGAACCAGCCGGCGCCTTTGCGTTCGAGCCAGACCAGGTAGGCCGCGTTCAGGCCGACGAAGGACATGATCACGACCACGGCAAAGGCCAACCGGAAGGGTTCGGTAGCCAGGTAACTGAGCAGGTTCGATAGGAAAGTCATAGGCAGCTCTCAGCGATCGATATCGGGGATGACCAGGTCCAGGCTGCCCATGAGGGCGAGCGCGTCGGCCAGGAGCATGCCCTGGCTGGCCTCTTCGAACAGGCTCAGATTGGAAAGGCAGGGAGTCCGCAGCTTGACACGGTAGGGGATTTCTTTGCCGTCGCTGACGATCCGCACCAGGAAGCGTCCCCGCGCCGCCTCGACGGCGTAGCAATAATCACCCGCCGGCAACTTGAGCACTCGGGGCACCTTGTCCGCCATGACCGGTCCGGCGGGCAGTTTGTCCAGAGCCTGCTCGATGATTCGCAGGCTCTGAACCATCTCTTCCATGCGCACCAGGTAGCGGGCCATCGAGTCGCACTCGGAGCGAATGGGGATCTCGAAATCGAACTCGGGATACGCCGAGTAAGGCTCAGCGCGGCGCACGTCGTAGGGGACGCCCGATCCGCGGATGACGGGGCCGGAGGCGCCGTATTTGCGACAGGTTTCGAAGGTGATAGTGCCGACTTCCTCGACGCGTTTGCGGAAGATGATGTTGCCGGTCACGAGCTCGCGGTACATCTTCAGCCGGGACCGCATGAGGGTAATGAACTCGCGCGTGCCTTGCAGGAACTGGTCGTCCACATCGTTGCAGAGTCCGCCGAAACGGTAGTAGCAGTAGGTCAGGCGCGCGCCAGTAATGCCCTCGAGGAGGTCGAGGATCTTCTCACGATCGTCGAAGGCGTAGAGCAAGGGGGTAAACCCGCCGAGGTCCAGGAGGAAGGCGCCCCACCAGACGAGGTGACTGGAAATGCGGTTGAGTTCCGAGGTAATGACGCGGATATACTCGGCGCGCGGCGGGACCTGGATCTTGAGTGCCCGCTCGACCACGCCCACAAAGGCATGGGTATAGGTCATCGCCGAGAGATAATCGATGCGGCTGGTATTGGGGAGGAACTGGGCGTAGGTCCGATTCTCGCCCATCTTCTCCTGCATTCGGTGAATGTAGCCACAGACCGGTTCGGCCCGCACGATATACTCACCGTCCATCGTCAGTTTGACGCGCAAGACGCCGTGGGTGGCCGGGTGCTGCGGCCCCAAGTTGATGACGAACGTCTCCCGGGGGACGCCGTCCACGATGGTTACACCGGTTGGTTCCTTGGGTATCACGACGTAAAGTCCTTGCGCAACGGGTGGTAGGTGGCGTCCTCGGGCAACAGGAACGGCGTCAGGTTCGACTGACCCGTGAAGTGGATATCGAAGAAATCGCGCGTCTCCCGCTCGTGCCAATTGGCCCCCGGGAATACCTTTGAAATGGTGGGGAACTCCGGATTCTCGCGCGGCGCGCGAGCGCGCACCACGGCCCGCAGGCCGGTGACCGGGTGAAAGTAATCATAGACCACTTCCATCTGACCCTGCGCCAGCCAATCCACGCCGGTGATGGTATCCAGGGCGAAGCCGGCCTGGTCGAGTGCCGCCGCGGCGGCGACCACTTCACCGGGGGCGACGGTGGCGTCGGCATGGAATCCCTTGAGCGCGAAATCCGCCCCCTGGAAGGGCACGGGCAGAGCGGCGAGGGCGGTGGGCACGGGCGGCGGAGGCGGAGGCGGCGCGGCGGGGGCCGACGCAGGGCGGCCCGGCGGCAGGGCTGGAGCGGCCGGCGCGGCGGCCGGCGTGACCGCCCGCGCGGGCACGGCTGGGGCCGGGGCGCCATTGTTGCCGGGATTGGGAGAGGACAGATTCATCGCAGTGCTGATTTGGAGCGCGGCCTATTCCGGGTTGACGCGGGGCCAACGGCGTTTGCCGGTTAGTTTCTCCTCGAGCTTCAGGATACCCTCGATCAGCGCCTCCGGGCGAGGCGGGCAGCCGGGCACATACACATCCACCGGGAAGAGTTTGTCCACGCCTTCGATCACGGCGTATTGACCGGGAAACACAAAGGGCCCGCCCGAGATGGCGCAGTTCCCCATCGCGATCACCCATTTGGGCTCGGGCATCTGGTCATAAAGGGTTTTCACCGCGGCGGCCATCTTTTTATTGACGGTCCCCGCCACGATCATCACGTCCGCCTGGCGCGGCGAGGGACGAAACACCTCGGCGCCAAAGCGGGCCAAATCGAAGCGCGAGGCTCCGGCCGCCATCATTTCGATGGCACAGCAGGCCAGGCCGAAGGTGAGCGGCCACAGGGAGTTGGCGCGGCCCAGGGCCAGCAGGTCGTCGAGCGTCGCAAATTTGACGATCGGCGAGCAGTCTTTTACGAGTTGACTCAGGTCCTCTGGCGCTTCCATTGGAAAACTCCTTTCTTCCAGGCGTAGACGATCACTAGGGAGAGGATCCCCACGAACAGGACCAACTCCACGAAATCCCGGATCACAAACTGCGGGTCGTTGTAGGCCACCGCCACCGGAATCAGAAAGAGCACGTCCACGGCAAACGCGACAAAGACCAGCGCGTACAAGTAGTACACGGCGCTGTAGCGAATCCACGCGTCACCGATCGGGTCCATGCCGCACTCAATCGCCTGGTTGGTCTTATCGATGGTTTGGCGCGTGCCCCGCGCCGCCAGCAAATGGACCACCGCAAACGGCCCCAGTGCAAACACCAAGCCCGCCAGGCAAAAAGCGAACAAGTATATCAGATCGCTCAATAATGGCTCATCCATATAATGCGCATTAATTTGAAAGCAATCGTAATCCGGGTCAACACAATAGGTGCTAAATACCAACCCTTTTTTGCCATGACCGGTACAATAAACTATCACCTCAAAATAACAGGAAGAGCCTAATGCTTCAACATCCTAATGCGTTTTCGGCCGCGACCTGCGTTGACTCCCCCCGCAAGTTCAGGCACAGTGAGGCACGATTTCACTCAGTGCATCCGATTGCTTTTCATCTAGGCCCGCTGACGATCACCTGGTATGGGGTGATGGTAATGCTGGGGTTCGTGGCGGGAATGTGGACCGCGAGCCGGCGTTGCCTGCTGGTGGGCCTGGACCCGGAGCGTATCCTGGATCTCGGGCCCTGGCTCATCCTGGGGGCGGTGGCCGGCGCGCGTACCCTTTATGTGGTTACCTTCTGGCGCGAGGAATTCGCCGGCCAACCGTTCGGGGCGGTGTTCATGGTGTGGCATGGGGGACTGGTCTACTACGGCGGGTTGGTGGGCGCCTCGCTCAGTTTCATCCTCTACACTCGCCTGAAGAAAGCAGCCCTCTGGAGGATCGCGGACGTCCTGACCCCCAGCATCGCGCTGGGCCAGGCCTTCGGCCGCCTTGGGTGTCTGCTTAACGGCTGCTGTTACGGGCGGGCCTGCGACCTCCCCTGGGCCATCCGCTTTCCCGCCGACAACGCCGCCCACGCCCCCACCTACCCCGTTCATCCCACTGAGATCTACGAATCGGTGCTCAACCTGGGGCTCTATGGGCTGCTGGCCTGGCTGTTCCGGCGCAAGAACTTTGATGGGCAGGTGTTCGCGGTTTACCTGACCGGCTACGCGGTGGTGCGATCGTTTGTGGAGTTGTTCCGCGGCGATTATCCGCCCGGCCAGTATGTCGGCGGGCTGCTCACGCCCGGCCAGGCGGTCAGTGCGGTGAGCCTGTTGATCGGCGTGCTGCTGCTGGCCTTGCTCCCCCGAACCAAGCCCGTACCGAGTTCCGGCGCAGGAGTTCCCAGGGGCGGATGAAGGTCGTCTTGGCCGGGCCGACGGCGGCGGGAAAATCGGCGATTGCCCTGTTGTTGGCGGAGAAGCTGGGTGGCGAAATCATCTCCGTGGATTCCATGCAGGTTTACCGTGGCCTGGATATTGGCACCGCCAAACCGACCGCCCAAGAGCGTTCGCGTGTGCCACACCATCTCATCGATGTGGTGGAACCGTCCGAACGGTTCGATGCGGCCCAATTCGTCCAGTTGGCCGCGCAGGCCATGGTGGACATCCAATCGCGAGGGCGTGTGCCGATTCTCTGCGGGGGCACGGGCCTCTACTTTAAAGCGGTGCTCGAGGGCTTGGGCCAGGCTCCCCCAGCCGATCCGGTCTTGCGGGCCGAACTTTACGCCACTCCCCTGGAGCGACTGCTCCTCGAACTGGCGGAACGCGACCCCCAGACCTACGAACGCATCGACCGCCGCAACCCCCGGCGCATCATCCGGGCCATCGAAGTCCTGCGCCTGACGGGCCGGCCCCTTTCTCCGCAGCGCCGGGCGTGGGAGCAAAGTCCTGCGACCCCGCCGCCGGCGGCGTTTTGCCTTACCCGCCCCGCGGACGAGCTGCGCCAACGGATTGACGCGCGCGTCGACCGGATGTTTCGGGAGGGGTTGGTGGCGGAAACCGAACGACTCCTGGAAGCGGGTCTGGCGGAGCATCCCATCGCCATGCAGGCGCTGGGCTACCGCCAAGTGGTCGAGCACTTGAGCGGGGTCCGGTCGCTGGCGGAAACGGTGGAGTTGGTCAAGCTGCGATCGCGCCAGTTTGCCAAAAAGCAACTGACCTGGTTCCGGCGCCAGATGCGGCTGACCTGGATCACGGCCCGTCCCGGCCAGAGCGACCGGGAAATGGCCGAGCTGCTGGCCGGGGCCCTCGCCCCCGTTATTTCATCCGGTCGAAGGTCTTCTGGAGGATCTCCCAGTCCTTCAAGCCCTTGACTTTTTCGCGGGCGGCGGCGCTGATGCCCGCCTCCCTGGCGTTCTTGGTAGGCTTGGAGACCTGGTAAAAGACGCCGAAATAACCGGGGAAGGCTTGGTCGGCGAGTTTGTAAGCGGCCAACTCGTTGGTAACATCGTGGGTGGCGGGGACGGTATTGAAGACGCCCCCCTTGCGCGGGTTGGAGGCATCAAACGCGCCTTCATAGAACTCGACGCACTCGCTGAGGCATTCGATGAAACTGAAGCCCTCGTGATCCATGGCGGCGTCCATCATCTGCGCCACGTGATTGGGATTAGTGTGGGTGGTGCGGGCCACGAAGGTGGCACCTGCGGCAATGGCCTGCTTCATGGGGTTGATGGGGTAATCCACGGCCCCCCAGATGTCGGTTTTACTTTTGAACCCAAGCGGAGAGGTCGGGGAGGTCTGTTTTTTGGTCAACCCATAGACCCAATTATCCATGGCGACGCAGGTGAGCTTGACGTTTTTGCGCGCGGTATGGGTGAAATGGTTACCGCCAATGGAAAAGAGGTCGCCGTCTCCGCCGAAGACAAACACATGAAGGTCGGGCCGAGAGAGGGAAACGCCGGTGGCAAAGGGCAGTGAGCGCCCGTGGATGTAGTGCGCGCCGTAGGCCTGGACGAAATAGGGGAAACGGCTGGAACAACCGATGCCGGAGATGGTGGTTATCTTCTCCTGCCAGAGCTTGCGTTTCTCGATCAACTTGAAATAGAGGGCGAGGACCGAAAAGTCGCCACAACCGGGACACCAGGTCGGGTGGTCGGCGGCGATTTCCTTGCGGGTCAGCGCTTTGCGTTCAGTGGGGAGTGGGGGCAGAGTCAGGGGTGACTGGGCACTGGGAACAGAGGGTTCAGATGGAGGGGCGATCATAACACGAAATCAGATTACAACGTTTAGTGCTTTAGGGCAAATGGCGGGGTCGAGTCAGCTTATCGCGGATGCGGCCAGGAGATAGGGCTCGGCCCCAGCCAGGATTTCCTTGACCTTCCAGGTCAGGCCGTCGGTCTTGTTCAAGCCGCGGATCTTGGGGTCGCAATAGCGAGCGCGCAACAGCCCGGCCAATTGGCCGAAACCATAAAGGCCTTCGTCGTTCATCTCGACCACCAGGACGGTGTTGAAGCCGGCAAAGAGGGTGTCCAATCCCGGCGGCAGCGGCGACAGGTACCGGATATGCACGGCCGAGAGACTCTGCCCGGCGGCGCGAGCGCGGTCCACCGCCTCACGGATGGGTCCCTGGGTGGAACCCCAGCCGACCAGCAGAATATTTCCTTGGCTAGGGCCGTAAACGGTGGGGACCGGGAGCGTCGCTGCCAGCGACTGCAATTTCTTGCGCCGTTTGGCGGTCATGAGCGTATGCATCTTGGGCGAACCGCTGGGATGACCATACTCATCATGTTCCAAACCGCCGGCAATCGGGTAGCGCCCGCTCAGAATCGGGGTGCCAGGGACGACTCGGCGAGCGATACCGTCGGGGGCGGAAAGGTCGTAGGGCTTGTAGTCGGCCACGGGGCTCAAATCCGGGGAGATGTCCTGGCAAACCCGCTCCAGGGCCGGCAGAGAAAACGCCTCGATGCGGGTAGAGATCGCCTGGTCGCTCAGGACGAACACGGGAACATTGTATTTCCGGGCGAGGTTCACGGCCTCGATACCGCTGTAGAAGCAATCCTCGACGTTGGCGGGCGCCAGCACGATCCGCGGGGCGTCGCCATGACTGCCGAAACAGGCGAGATTCAGGTCCGACTGTTCCACCTGGGTGGGCAGGCCGGTGGAAGGCCCGCCGCGCTGGACATTGACCACCACCAGGGGCACCTCGGCCATGACGGCCCAGCCGAGGGCTTCCATTTTCAACGAGATGCCGGGGCCGCTGGAACCCGTCACCGCCACCCGGCCGGCGAAGCTCCCGCCGATGGCGACCGAGATAGCCGCGATTTCATCCTCACATTGCACAAAGGTCCCGCCATATTTGGGGAGTTCCCGCCGCAGGATCTCCATGACGTCGGACCAGGGGGTGATCGGATAGGCCGCACCAAAACGGACGCCGGCGGCGATCAGGCCAAAGGCCAGTGCCTCATTGCCATTCATGACCACCTGCAGACCGGCCCGAGGCTGGCTGTCGACAAAACGGTAAGTCTCGACCAACGAGTCCAGGGAGTAGTTATATCCGGCGTGAAAGGCCGACAACGCGCTCTGGAGGACGCTCGGGTCCTTGCCGCCAAACCGCTCCCCAATGAGCGCCTCCAGTTTCACCACGTTCAAATCGTACATCCGCGCCAACAACCCCAGCGCGAAGATGTTCTTCCCCTTGTCCTTGGAGGTGCCGCCGATGGCCTCGACGGTCAGCGTCG
>Ga0316230_1004537_pt1 | contig 10128 bp, 7 predicted proteins | sample TBH18025metaG_FD_206004 | JGI IMG/M metagenome (GOLD analysis project Ga0316230, IMG submission 206004) | Freshwater microbial communities from Trout Bog Lake, Wisconsin, USA - TBH18025 | ecosystem: Environmental > Aquatic > Freshwater > Lake > Hypolimnion/Profundal zone | place: USA: Wisconsin...
CTCCGGGCTTTCACTGCGCATTCTCGATATCGGCTGCGGCAACAACTCTCCCTCGACGACCAAGCGCTGGTTTCCGGGCTGCCATTACGCGGGTGCGGATATTCAGCGCTACAACAACAGCGACGCAGACGTTGCGGCGATGGATGTGTTCTACCTTCTGGGCACTGACGGCTCAGGGTACTCCGCGATTCCTGACGGCAGCTACGACCTGGTGATTCTCAACCATGTTGTGGAACACCTGCAGTCCCCAGCGCAAGTGCTAGCCGTGCTTTGCGCGAAGCTGAAGCCGGGTGGGTACATCTGGATTGCATTCCCTTCTCTGCGCAGCCTTTCGCTGCCCTCCTCCGAGGATGAGACGCTGCAGTTCTGTGACGACCCCACGCATGTCTACGTGCCCGATGTGCGTGAGATTGCCAATGTTCTGCTGGCAAACGGAGTGAAGATAGTGCATGCAGGCCGGTCAAGAGAAGGTTGGCTTACGACCCTTGGCGACGTGGTGAAGCTTTGCAAGCGGCTGTCGAGGAAGATGTTCACGGGCAGGTTTTCTGGCAGGGGACTCTGGTATCTGCTCGGATTTGAAGATCACGTACTGGGTCAACGCAGGCTCTGATAGGACCGAGCCGATGCGACGCTGGAAGAAGGAGATGCAATGAGTGACCGCAGGGATTTTTTGAAGAGCGCAGCGACAGGCGCAGTGCTGCTGGGTTCGCAGAGCAAGCTGGGATTGGCCGGCATGTTGAGCCAGCCGGCCGAGAGCGGCAAGTCGCGCGTGGTTGTGGCCAGGGATGCTGACTTGTACGGAGGGGGCGCCCAGCCGGATGAGAAGCGGGTGCTGGCCTTGCTGGACCGTGCAATGGCTCACTACACCGGCCGCGAAAAGTCTGTAGAGGCCTGGAAGCACGTAATCCCCGCTGACATTCTCAAAGGGAAGGTGATCGGGCTGAAGGTCAACGGCCTTGGCGGACGAGGAATCTCAACCCACGCCGTGCTGGTGCTGGCAATCTGCGAGCGCTTGCAGCAGGCTGGGATTGCGGCGGGAAACATTGTGGTATGGGACCGGAACGCACGCGATCTTCAGGCTTGCGGGCTCACCATCAATACCGCCCCGGGCAAGGTGCGCTGCTACGGCTCTGATGTGGCGGGATTTGAAGACGAGCAGGCATCCTGGGGCACAGCGCGGATTCGCCTCTCGAAGATACTTACGCGCGATTGCGCGATGGTCATCAACGTGCCGATCCTCAAAGACCACGAAATGGCGGGCGTTACTTTCTCAATGAAGAACATGTACGGCGTGGTGGACAAGCCAAATCTGCTGCACAGCAACAACTGCAATCCCGGCGTGGCCGATTTGAATTGCATACCGGTAATCCGCGAGAAGGTGCGCTTTACTATCGGCGACGCGATGGCCTCGGTCTGCCAGGGTGGACCGGTATTCCATCCAGAGCATCTCTGGCATCCGAACGCGCTCATCGTCGGCGAAGATCGCGTGGCCGTGGATCACACTGCCTGGCAGATGATCGAACGGAAGCGCTCTGAGAAGGGCCTGCCCACGCTTGAGGCGGCAGGACGCGCACCCCGATACATTGGGACCGCCGCCGATGCCGCCCACAAGCTGGGCGTAAACGATCCACAGCGCATCCACTTGATGGAAGTTTGACCAGGGGAGAGCAGATGGCCGGAGAGATTGAAACATCAACGGGCCCGGGGCCCACTGCAGCGAACGCTGGGTTGACGCGGCGGGATGCGATGTTGCAACTGCTGCGTCTGGGCGGCGCGGCCGCGGGCGCGGCGGGCATTGGCGTGTGGCTCAGCGAGCACAGCTTCCGGCCGAATCCATCCCAGGCGGAGCAGGCCCGCCGCGACCATCGCACCGCCGCAGATGCGCAGTTTCCCCACATGACCGTAGTGCAAGGCGGCGAGCCGCGCGAGTTAGTTGCACGTGCGCTTGATGATCTTGGAGGTATTCGACGCTTTGTGAGCCGTCAGGACGTGGTGGTGCTCAAGCCCAACATTGCATGGGACCGCACGCCGGAGCAGGCAGCGAATACGAATCCCGAAGTGGTAGCTGAAGTGGTGCGGCAGTGCTGGCAGGCGGGCGCAAAGCGCGTGATTGTGACTGACGTAAGTTGCAATGAGCCACGCCGCTGCTTTATGCGTTCCGGGATTCAGGCTGCGGCGCGCGCTGAGGGCGCGGAGGTGATTCTTCCCAATCCCGACTTGTTCCGCGAGGTGGATATGGGTGGTGTGGTGTTGAAGACGTGGCCTGTATTCAAGCCGTTTCTGGAAGCGGACAAGATCTTCAATCTGCCTATCGCCAAGCATCATGGCCTGGTGGGCGTCACGCTTGGTATGAAGAACTGGTATGGCATTCTGGGTGGCGAGCGGAACAGATTGCACCAGGAGATCCACCAGAGCCTGGTAGACCTTGCCAACTTCATGCTGCCGACCGTGACGCTGATGGATTGCTACCGGGTTCTGCTTCGCAACGGCCCCACGGGCGGAAACCTTGAAGACGTCGCGATGAAGAAGACCATGGTTGCCGGGACTGATCCCGTGGCTATCGACGCTTATGTGGCCAAGGCGTGGTGGAATCTCGATCCTGAGCATCTGCCTTATCTGCAGATGGCCGCAGCGCGCGGGTTGGGGACGGTGGACTTTGCCGCACTGGCTGTGAAGACGAGTCATCTGGGATAGGAACCGAGTTGAGCACGGGCAGGCGCCGCTGCCTGCCTGCTTTGCAGTCTTTCCAAATGAGAGTTGACTGTGATTGAATGGTTGCGGTTGCAACTAGTAAACGTTTGCTGACCCAAGTTATGCCGTCTGCCTGGGTAGGCGCCGGGCACATTCCTGTTCGAACAAAAGAGGGAACTCCAATGACGCAATCCCGCAGATCATTTCTCAAGGCTAGTGCTGCTTTGACTGCCGCATCCGTCGCAACGCCCCGCCTTGCTTCCGCGGCAATAGGCAGTGAACCCGCGGTTAATCCCTTGCTGAGCCAGTTTGGATATGGCGATGTGGAGTTGCTGGAAGGGCCTTTGCGGCAGCAGTTTGACGCCAACCACACGTTCTTTCTGGGGCTCAATGAAGACATGCTTCTGAAGCCATTACGGCAGCGGGCGGGGCAGGCCGCTCCTGGCGAGGATATGGGCGGCTGGTACGACAACTCACGGGATTTTGATCCACATGGGAGTTTTCACGGGTTTGTGCCGGGGCATAGCTTCGGGCAGTATCTCTCCGGGCTGGCGCGCGCCTACGCAGTTACCGGCTCAAAGCCAACGCAAGCCAAGGTGCAGCGGCTGGTTAGCGCATTTGCGCCGACCGTCTCGAAGAAATTTTATGACGAGTATCATTTGCCCGCTTATACCTACGACAAGACAAGCTGCGGCTTGATTGATGCGCATGAGTTTGCGGGCGACAAGACCGCGCTGAATGTGCTGAACGCGGCGACCGACGCCGTGCTGCCCTACTTGCCAGAGAAGGCCCTGGCGCGCTCAGAGCAGTATGCGCGGCCGCACGCCGACGATGCCTACTGCTGGGATGAGACCTACACACTGCCAGAGAATCTCTTCCTTGCCTGGCGGCGCGGAGGCGGTAGCCGCTACCGCGACCTGGCTATTCGCTTTCTGGAAGACGACCTCTACTTTGGCCCGCTTGCGGAGGGCAAGAACGTGCTGCCCGGCGAACATGCCTATAGCCATGTGAATGCCTTCAGCAGCGCCATGCAGGCTTACCTAGTGCTGGGTAGCGAAAAGCACTTGCGCGCGGCGACGAACGGCTTTGCCTTCCTGCGCGATACGCAGAGTTTTGCCACCGGCGGCTGGGGTCCCGATGAGCTGTTCCGCAAGCCTGGAAGCGGTGAAATGGGCGAGAGCCTGAAGAAATCGCACTCGGGCTTTGAGACTCCGTGCGGCGCTTACGGCCACTTCAAAGTGGCGCGATACCTGATGCGCGTGACGCGCGACAGCCGCTACGGCGACAGCATGGAGCGGGTTTTGTACAACACGATCCTTGGCGCAAAGCCGCTGAAGGAAGATGGAAGCAGCTTTTATTACTCGGACTATAACGAAGATTCAGCGCAGAAGGGGTATCACCGGGACAAGTGGCCGTGCTGCTCCGGGACCTTTCCGCAGATTACGGCGGATTACGGAATCAGTTCCTACTTCCGCGATCGCGAAGGCGTCTACGTGAACTTGTACGTTGCCTCGCGGGTGACGTGGATGCAGGGCAGGGCGCGGGTTTCGCTGACTCAGAAGACAGACTATCCGCATCATCCGACGACGCAGATTGAGATCGCGACCGACAGGGCGATTCGGTTCCCGGTATTTTTGCGCATACCTGCCTGGGCAGGAGCAGGCACCAGGGTTGCTGTGAACGGCAAGCGAGTTATGAGCAGCGTGGAGCCGGGGAAGTTTACGCGGGTTGACGGCACGTGGAAGAACGGCGACAGGATTGAAGTTGAGTTCGACATGCCCACACGGCTGGAGGCTGTGGACCCGCAGCACCCGAACGTGATGGCTCCGGTGCATGGGCCGCTGGCGCTGTTCAGCGTGGGTGCGGTTCCGGCGACGGTGAACCGGAAGGAGCTGCTGGCGATGGCGCAGGTTGCAAGCGGCTCAACCGATTGGCAGACGAAGACTGCGCGTGGAGTGCTTACCCTGCGGCCCTTCGCGACGATTCAGGATGAGCGGTACAGGCTCTACCTGCAGGTGGAGGGATAAGGACCGCCGCCGAGTTGCCGCTTTAGCCGCCGTATGGCATGGGCGGAACCTTGCCGAGCAGGCGCGCATAGACGGTGAGGACGCCACGGTGATGTGCTGTGTGCTCGACCATGGACCAAACGATTTCGCTGATGGGTTCACCACCCATGACCGGACCCGGCGGCAACGGTTTGGCCAGTTCCTCTGGACTGCGCGAACGCAGGAAGAGAATCGCATTTGCGTAGGCCGCTTCGAGTGCCAGACGAGCTGCGGCGAGTGATGTGACTGCCTCGAGAGCTTTGGCGTGCTTCTGAAAGTCGAGGTCGAAGCCCCCACTCTGCGATGCGCCTTCAATGAACCAGTCGAGAGTTTGCGCGGTATGCGCAACCTGCTGGGCGACGGTCATCACTTCTTGCCGCGGGCGGAATCCTGAGTCAGCCTCTTCAAGGATACTGGTGGAGCGCTCAAAGAACTGCTTGCTGGCGAGCAACTGTTTGGCAAAGTCATAGGACTGCGTTGCTGGATTCATGCGCAGAACTATAGCAGACCACAGGCAAGAAATGGGTAGAGGGACAAGCCTGTGCTACAAAGAACAAACCGTCTTTATGTGGGCTCGCCCTCAAGGGCCTGGGGTGAGAGTCGAAGGCGCGGCAGCCCGTCGAATCCAGGCTGCCGTTTGCGGCACGGCTGAAGCCGCGCCCTTTCAAAAACCGACTTTTACCGTGGGTTTTCAGGGGCGGTCGTAGAAGCGGAAGAAGAGGGCGGGTTTGGAGACGGGCTCAGCGCGGGCAACGATTTGTGCCGATTGGGCGTCGTTGAGGGGCGTGAACTCGCGAGCGTGGTGCACGTTTTCTTCAAGCTGCGCGATGGAGTCGCAGCCAACGATGATGGTGCTGAGCGGGCGCGACAGGGCGTAGAAAATGGCCTCGCGCATGGTGAGTGTGCCGGGGGTGGGGGCGGGGACCATGCCTTCCCACATGTGCTTCTGCTGCTCGAGGGGCTGGGGTGTCCAGTTGGAGAGCAGGCGGCCGCGGCCAGGAATCTTCATGCCGATGATGCCCATCTGCTTTTCAACGGCGAGGGGCAGCAATGCCTCATTGAAGCTGAAGTGGTGCGGGTCGGCAGCGCTCATGGCCATGAGAACCGTGTCGAAGGGATAGCGGCGGATGCCTTCCATGAGAGCGTCAGGGCGATAGTGGCCGGTGAGGCCGAGGTGGCGTACCACCTTCTGCTCCTTCATTTCGATCAGCGCTTCCATAGCGCCGCCTTTGGCGAAGACCTGGTTTACATCGAAGATGGTTCCAATGTCGTGCAGTTGCCAGAGATCGACGTGGTCGGTTTGGAGGAGCTGGAGCGACTTCTCGATCATGCGCATGGAGTCGTCGCGGGTGCGCTCTTTGGTTTTGGTGGCGAGGAAGGCCTGATTGCGGCGATGGGCCATGACCTTGCCGACGTACTGCTCGCTCCAGCGGGCGGGGCCGCCGTAGATGGACGAGGTGTCAATGTAGTTGACGCCAAGGTCGAGGGCGCGCTCGATGATTGGTACGGCAATGGCCTCGTTGTTGGGCTTTTCAATCGCGGCCTGGCCGCCGAGCGAAAAGATGCCGACCTTGTAGCCGGTTTTGCCCAGGTTGCGGGTGGGCATAGCGGCAGGAGTGAGCGGGTTCGACGGAAGGGCGGGAAGGGTCTTGGGCGCATCTGCCGCCATGGCGGACGGGGCCAGGAGTGCTGCGGTGACGGCTCCGCTGGCTTTAAGGAAATCGCGGCGGCCCTGGTTGCCGATTGTAGAAGGGTCTTGGCTCATTTGATTCTCCTCGCTGGACTGGAGCTTTGCACGTTAATAATAGCTCGCTCAGTTGCATGGAGGCGGGATCGGTTGTACGCAGGGTGCTCGCGGACCTTAACTATCTCAAGTTTCAAGGAGATTGAGGCGTGGCTTTGTTGGCTTTGTACTGCCGGGGGAAGGAACTTCTACGATGGTGGAAGCGTAGGTATTTCAAAGAGTGGTGTGAGGATTGCGCTTGCTGCGCTGTACTTTCGCAACGCGCAATCCGCCTTTTCAAAGATGGCAGGACGACGACATGAATGCAATTTTCTATTCCAGATATGGTTCACCCAGTGTTCTGAAATATGGAGAGATTGAGAAGCCGGTTGCCGGAGACCATGAGGTTTTGATAAGAGTTCAGGCGGCCTCAGTCAATCCGCTTGACTGGCATTTCATGAGAGGCCTTCCGTCCCTCGTTCGCTTGATGGCCGGGCCGTGCAAACCCAGGGAGAGGCGGCTGGGCGTGGATGTGGCCGGCGAAGTAGAAGCGGTAGGCAAAGACGTGACTAGATTCAAGCCAGGCGATGCGGTGTTTGGCTCATGCCGGGGGGCCTTTGCCGAGTATGTTTGCACCGCCGAGCAGGCACTCGCGAAAAAGCCGGAAAACCTGACGTTTGAGCAGGCAGCTTCAGCATGTGTAGCGGGACTCACCGCCTTGCAGGGGCTTTGCGACAAGGGGAAGATCCAGGCGGGGCAGCGGGTCTTGATCAATGGGGCTGCGGGAGGCGTGGGGACGTTTGCCGTGCAGATTGCCAAGTCGCACGGCGCCGAAGTGACTGGAGTATGCAGCACGAGAAATCTTGACATGGTCCGATCAATTGGCGCTGATCGGGTCATCGATTATTCCCAGGAGGATTTCACCAGGGGCGGACTGCGTTACGACGTAGTGCTGGACTGCATTGGAAACCACTCACTGCGAGCATACAGGCGCGCCATGAGTCCTGGAGCCATCCATGTAAGCGTGGGGGGCTTGAACGTTACATCGGTCGGCATTCTAGTCAGCATGGCTGGGATGCTGGTATTTTCGCGCTTCGTGAGCCAGAGATTTGTTAGCTTTATGGCGAAGCTCAATAGTGAGAGTTTGTCCACGCTACGCGGGCTGATGGAGAGCGGAAAGGTAATACCGGTCATCGACAGGCGTTACAGCTTGCGTGAGGTTCCCGAGGCCATCGGATATGTGGAAGCAGGCCACGCCCGAGGGAAAGTAGTAATTCTCGTGGAAGATTCCGCCCCTGCGCCAGCGGCGCGGAATTGCATGCAGCGGAGTGAGGCTGTCAGGTGGGGTCACTGATTTACGGGTCCTAAAAGCGACGGAGAGTCAGCAATGGATTGTATTCGACTTGTGAAGATTGCGGTGGTCTTCCGTTGGATGCATCCAGACGCGACAAAGGCCGTTCCCGAGGGGAACGGCCTTTGTGTATTGGGTGAAGCTGGGGGAGGGGTTAATTAGTCGCCGGCTACGGGCTCGCGGGTTTCCACGGGCTTGGCGGGGGCGATAGAGTCGAGGGTTACCATGCCCTCGATGGGCTTTTCACCGAGGACATGCTCGCGGTAGAGTTTGGCCATCTGTGCGTTTTCGGCTTCGAGCTTCATCTTGTCCTCGCGGGCGCGCATCTTTTCTTCGCGGGAGTTTTTGGCGATGCCGAGGTTGTCTAGGGTGTGGTTGGCCTCAGAGTTGACGTGCTCCATGTTGAGCGTGAGGTCGTGGCCAACGTGGGTCATGCCGACTTTTTTGCCACCGGCGAAGATCTCGTGACGGCCGTGCTCCTCATACCACTTGGTGAGGGTGGCGGTCATGTGCATCTTCTCGATGATATTGCGCCAGCCGACGCCGGTGTTGTAAGCGCAGAAGCTGATTTCGCCTTCCTGGGTGGCGTAGGGGATGATGCACTGCTCGGTGCGGCGGAAGTCGTAGTTGAATAGATCCTGGAACCACATGCCGGCGATGAAGAGGAAGTTCCAGCGGTCCTGGCGGCGCTTCTTGATGTCTTCCATGGTGCGGTCGCCCTTGACGCTGCCGTAGTCTTTGCCGGTGGCGTTGAAGGTCTTGTCCATCTTCTTCATCATGTCAGTGATTTTGAAGTGGGTGGGCGCCATGAACGGATCGTAGTTGCGGAGCAGTGCCAGGCCGAAGCCAATGACCGACATGGTTTTGCCACGGCCGGCGTCGTTGATCTTGGCGAGGTCCTTGGCCACCTTGTTCATATTGAGGAACGCGGTGACGGGAGCCGACTCCTTGGTTTCCTTATCGATCATGAGAGCCATGCCAATGCCGCAGTTGGGATGACAGCCGCAGCTAAGCTGGCCCCATTCTGCGCCGGGTCCGTGGATGAGGTCGGCCCAGTCAGAGAAGGTGCTCATAAAGCTGATGGGGAACCAGTCGCGCTCCGGCTCGCCGATGCCGCACTGCTTTTTGACATCGTGGGCCATGTGGGAGAGGGTGTAGCGCTGAGCCAGGCGGCGCTCGTCAGTGATGTCCTCGTCGCGGCCGGTGAAGCTGACGGGCTGGAAGCTAAGGAAGCTGATCTTCTTGGGGTTGTCGAGGGCGAACTTGATGATGTTGCCCACCTGCTCGTTGTTGATGCCGTTGATGATGGTGGTAACGGGCACGATATCGACGCCGGCTTCATGCAGGTTGTTGATGGCCTGCAGCTTGACGTCAAACAGGTTGCCAACCTTGCGGTGGGAGTTGGCGGCGTTGCCGATGCCATCGAACTGGAGGTAGACATAGCGGAGACCGGCCTCAGCGGCTGCACGGCAGAGTTCCTTGCTCTTGGCGAACTCAATGCCGTTGGAGGCGGCCTGGACACTGTTAAAGCCAACCTTGCGCGAGTAGGCGACGGCGTCAAGGAAGTAGGGGGAGAGCGTGGGCTCGCCACCGGAGAACTGTACGCTCATCTGGCGCTTGGGCTTGACGGTGATGGCGTTGTCAAGCATGGTCTTGATCTCGTCCCATGTGAGCTCGTGGACGAAGCCGACCTGGTTTGCGTCCATGAAGCAGGGATCGCACATCATATTGCAGCGGTTGGTGAGGTCGATGGTGAGAACTGCGCCGCGGCCGTGGGTGACGGTGGAAGTTCCGTGGTGGTGGAGCTTCTCAGCGCCCTCGCCGTGGGAGCGCATGTCGCGACCAGGGAAGCTCTCTTCAAGGTGCTTGAAGAACTTGGTGTCAATGGACATGAGATCTTCAAAATGGCCGTGCTTGGGACAGTCCTTGACCATGAGGATCTGGCCGTCGCGCTCGATGATCTGGGCCTTGATTTCGCCCACCTTCTCATTGAGCAGGACTTCATGGGGGAGCTTTCCGTCGAGAATCTGCTTGCGAATCTCCGGGACGCACTTGGGACAGAGCGAGTCCGTGGTGCGTGGCCAGCCGAGAGGCGGCTTCTCTTTTTCCCAGCTCTTCTGGAGGGGCTTGTCACTCCATTTGGGGGTGAAGGCGGCATTGGGGCTAAGGCGGTTTAACCGCTCGTAGACAACCCATGCTCCCTTGGCAGCGTAGACAACGGCTTTCTCAGCGTACTTAACGGCTTTAGACATGAAGGTGGAATCTCCTCAACTGAAGTAGCCGCCGGCGACCTGCGCCCGGCCCTGGCTTTGGATTCT
>Ga0316230_1004544_pt1 | contig 10109 bp, 12 predicted proteins | sample TBH18025metaG_FD_206004 | JGI IMG/M metagenome (GOLD analysis project Ga0316230, IMG submission 206004) | Freshwater microbial communities from Trout Bog Lake, Wisconsin, USA - TBH18025 | ecosystem: Environmental > Aquatic > Freshwater > Lake > Hypolimnion/Profundal zone | place: USA: Wisconsin...
CCAGCTAAGATATTAACATGGGACTCTGTTTCCATTACATCTGATGTTATAGATTCAGTAGATATTGTTAATTTCGATTTTACAATTAATAATAATTGTATGCCTATTTATACTGCTGGAAATAATGTTGGAAATTCAGATACAGGTTCTGGAGATCCTCTTGAGGCAAAAGAAATAAGAGTTGGAATGCAACAATTAACAGGATCAATATCTTTCTATAATTTAGACAGTTTAGCTTATCTAGATGATATCTCATCCCCAACTTCTATAAATGTTAATGTTGGAGGATTTTCTTTTGAATTAACTGTTGTATTCAAGCCAATGGAACAATCTGCTTCTGTTGGTCCTGTAATTAGAGTACTTCCATTTGTAGGAGTTGATCATAATATTGCTATATAATTATGAAAAATATTAAAAAAATAATAGGTATCATTGGAAATGAAGAAGATAGAAATATTGTAACTAATATTCTCCTTAATAAAGGATATTATAAAATAAGCATTATTGATAAGGTAAAAGAGATAGCAAAATTATTAAAACTAGAAGACAATTTAGATTTAGTAAGAGAAAGAGGATATAAAGTAGGTAGATTGTATTGGATAAATTTATTATTGCCATCTGTACCCAATGATAAAAATTTAATATTAATAGATGATCTTAGATTAGAAGATATTGTAGAAAAAATAATGAAAGTATATTATGTAAGTAATAAAAACATAGTTATGCCAGATACAGTTGAAAAAATTGAAAGACCTGAAAACATAGATGACTTCAAGAAAATAGTGGAAAAAATATTGACTCACTAGAAAATACCCTTTGAAAAATAAAAAAAATAAGTTATAATAAAAGAAGGTTAATTTCACTAACTCTCTATTTTTACTGTATAATAAGAGAAATGATAACAATGGAAACAAACTATAAAGGCAATAAATGAGTAAAAGTACATGGTATCTAAAATATAGACCCGATCAATTAGATGACTTAGTTGGTCAAAAATATAATGTTCAAACTTTTAAGCAAGCATCTATTAATGATAAATTTGTACATTGTTATCTATTTTCAGGGTCACGTGGTTGTGGAAAAACGACAAGTGCCCGTATTTTAGCTAATTTAATGACATGTTCTAATCCTAAAGATGGAAAAGTATGCGGAAAATGCAGAGCTTGTTTAACTATTAAAGATAATATTTCTATGGATGTCATAGAATTAGATTGTGCTAGTAATGGAAATGTAGAACATGTACAAAATTTAATAGAAGCCGCTAACTGGAGTCCAACAGAATTAAAAAAGAAGGTTTATATATTAGATGAATGTCATATGCTCACTGGAAGAGCAGTTTCAGCATTATTAAAAATAACAGAAGAGCCTCCAGAATATTTAAGTTTTATTTTCTGTACAACAGAGCCTAAAAAGATTCTTCCTACAATATTATCAAGATCTCAACGATTTAATTTTAAGAAAATAGCATCAAAAGATATAGTAGACAGACTAGCATATATTTCTAAAAAAGAAAATGTAAAAATAACAAATGAAGCATTATTTGAAATAGCTAAGTTAAGCAGAGGATGTTTAAGAGATGCAATTGGGCCTTTAGAACAAATAGCTACTGTTGCTGGTAATAATGAAATTTCTGCTTCAATTATACAGAAATATTTTGGATTACCAGACAGAATTGGAATATTTAAGATTGTTAAATCTATGATTGAAGGCGATATATCTTTAATTATGGATCAAGTTAATGATATGATTGTTGCTTCTGCTGATACAGAATCAATTGCATATGAAATTTCAGAGATATTTAGAAGTATTATGATTTTAAAATCTCAAAATGGAAAATCTACATTAATTGATCTTCCAGAACATGAGATAGAACAAATTAAAAAAATTGGTGAGTCGGTAAAAATGGGTCAGTTGGATAAGTTGGCTCATTTGTTTTCTACAATTAGAAAGGAACTTGATTATAGTATAAATGAACGGTGGATTTTGGAATCAACATTAATTCATGGTGTAGCAATTCTAAGAAAAATTTAAGAAGGTATTTCCAACTCCTCCATTAAGGAGAAGTTGAATGTTAAAAAGAACAAAAGAAATAAGAAAAACTTATAAAGAAATAGAAAAAAATAGCAAGAGCTTGCTTAATATTAATACTTCAGAGATAATTGAAAAAACAACTGTCATTGAAGAAATACTTTTCAAACTTCCTATTGTTAAAAGTCCTATTGTAGGAACTCCAAAACAAATACAAAAAGAATTAGATACAGTAGTAAAGAAGATGCAGAAATCTCCTAATTCTAAGGAAAGTATAGAAGAGTTTAATAGAATACATCTTTATATACATGGATATTTAATTAATATAGTTCTTAGACAGTTTCCATATATTAAAGGATATCAGACGGTAGATATTTATCAGGAAACATTGGTTGCATTACGATTTAAGGCAATACCTGGATTTAAGAAAAGAAAAGGAATGAGTTTTATCAATTTTGCAAAGATGTGTATAAGAAGACATCTAATAACACTATTGAACGCATCTAAAACTATACAATATAATCAGCCGATGAATAGGGCAATATCTCTTGATGCTCCTGTAAAATCAGATGATGATTCTGGCAATACACTTGCAAACACTTTACCAGATAAGAATTTACATTCAAGTCAAATAGCAGAAAGAGATGAGGCATATAATGTTACTAAAAATACATTAATGAATTCATTATCTGAATTTGAAAGAATAGTATTAGAAGAATATTTAGCAACATCTACATATAGAGAGATAGCAAAGAATATATCAAAAAGAATAAATAAAAGATGTATAACTAAAAGCGTAGACAATGCGCTCTTGAGAATAAGAAAAAAAGCAATACAATTAAAAAGATATGCAAAAGATGATGATATGCCTTTATTTATATAATAAGGAACAATAAATGAATACTTATATGGGCACCCCTAAAGTTTTTGAAATAATTAAAAGAGGTTGGGAGAATGGACAACCAAAAATAATTACCTTTTATGTAGAGGCTCTTGAGTTTGAAGAAGCTATAGATTTAGCAAAAAGATACGGAAAAATAAACAAAAAAAACGAGATTATTGTAGGTGTAAAAGAAATAGGAGAAATTGCTATTACATCTCCGATTATTCAACCTGAAACAGAATAAATACTGTTTTATCAAAATCACATTAAAAAATATTAAAAAACACATAAAAAATCGAAGAAAAAATACGGTATAATAGTTAGGTAAACAAACGGTATAACAAAGGAGAAATGAAGAATGAAAATGTCTATTAAGCAAGATGTATTAATTAACGCATTAGATAGAGGGGCAATGGCAGCATTATCTGAAGAAGCACAAGCAGATATGAGCGTTATTTCTCTAATTCTTAAGTCTGTTACTATTAAAACAGATGGTAAAGACTTAGTTATAGAATCTGCAACAAAGAACTTGTCAAGCAAATATTCAATTCCAGTATCTAAAGAGAATGGCATTGAAATAAAAGAGAATGGGGAAATTATAGTTCCTGCAAAAGAGTTGTATGATTGGGCTAAAAGACAGCAAAACTCTGTTCTTGCTATTGTTTTGTCTAAATTAGATACGCCAGAGATAGTGAATCCTCTCACAAGCGAAGCTTCTTCAACAAAAGGTATAAAGAAATTAGGAACTGTTAAGATCATGTCAAAAGATGATACTAAAACAGGAACAAAATGGAGTCTTGATTGTTATGTACCAGAGCAATTAGGTCCATCTAAAATTGAATTACCTAAAAATAAAAAGTTTTCTATTTCTTCTGCTCAACTAAAAGAAGGATTTGCAGCAATTGATTTTTCAGCAATGCCAAATCATTATGAACATGTTTATGATGCAATTTCATTCCAATCTTATAAAAAAGATACAGAAAAAGAAAATAGCTTGTATATGGTAACATTTGATACTAGAAGAATTGCAACTTTTAAAACTATTGCTAAAGATAATAATTTAGATATTAATATCATGATTCCTCATAAGATTCTTGGTACAATATCTAAGCTGGCTGACGATTCTGATATTTCATTCTATCATGATGCAGCAACAAATAAGATTTTCTTACAACAAGAAAATAATGGAATACAGCTCTTATTCAAAATAGCTACAACTGATATAGAAAAGGCTAAGAAATTTGTTCCTATTGCTCTTATAGAAGGATATAAATATAAGAAGATTGCTAATGTTAGTAGAACAGGTCTTATTAATAGATTGTCTACTTCGTCAATGGTAAATAATGAGCATAACTTGATTAGCATGGAAACAGATAAGATGACTATTTATTCTGCTTCTGCTATAGGTAAATCTCCAGTCACATGTGTATTACCTATAAAAGACTTGTCAAAAGATTATAAAGTTGTTTCTTCTCCTATTCATATAACAGATATCATGAAAGCATTAAAAGATGATTATGTTGATATTATGGTAAAAGAAGTTGAAGACATGAATAAGAGTTTTAAATTTACTAGTAAAGATGAAAATATTGCATATTTCTTAATCAATACTGATGTATCAAAGAGTAAGTACAATCAAGTAAGTTCAGAAGAATAAAAAATGGAAGAAATTGTATCTCCAATTTTAATTTATGGTGATCATTTTATTTCGCAAAACAATATAAATGCGATTAAAGTGAAATATGGCAAGTATTATGATATAATTCCATTATCAATTGAAAATAATTCCTTAGAGAAAATAGAAGCCATATCTATTTCTCAAGGATTTGTTTCTTGCCCAAAGATCATTATTATTAATGAGATTCCAAATCAAAAAGCAGTAAGAGAATTCATACTTGAATTAGTATCTAGAAAAAACATAGAATATACCAAATTTATAATATGGGATTCGTCAGAAATTATCAAATTAGATCCAAAGACAAAGCTTCCTAATAAAACTTGGGATGAGTTTATTTCTAAATTTAAGGCAATTAGCGGATCAAAAATTGTAAATTGTGGAGCAGAATTTACTGATAAAGACGAAGATGAAATTATAACCTTAATCAAAAATAGATTTAATAGATATAAAAAGTCAATTACTGAAGATACTGCAAAGACTTTATTAAGCATAGTCGGTAAAGACAGAGGTTTAATAATAACAGAAATAGATAAATTATCTTTATCTTCGCCAAATACCATTATAAATGAATTTTTAATAGAAAATGCATTTCCATCAGCAAAAGAAGCGATTCTTTTTAAATTTGGCAATTCATTAGATGGAACATATACAGAAGCTATTGAATATTTAGAACAATTCTTAGAATCGGGAATTAATGCAAATGTGTTAGCAGAGATAATGGCTAAAAAGGTAAGATGGCAATTAGCAGCCTGTCATTTATATAGTAATGGAATGTCTTGGTTTGATATAGAAAAAACATTAATGAATATGGGAAAGTTTCCTTCGATAGCTTGGCAAAATGATAAATTATCTTATGATCAAAAACAAAAAGTATCAGAAGAATGCGAAACAGAAGAAGGGATAGTGAAATATAGACAAAAGGGATTAGGTCTTCCTGAATATTGTTTTAATACAGAAGAAAAGAAGAAAAAGAAAAAAATTGAAAATAATGAAGAAGACGATGAAGATGTAAAAGATGTAAAGTCTAAAAAGAAAGTTGTATTAGGTAAAAAAGAATGTTTACCTATGCCATTTTTAGCTACACAAATTGTAAGTGGTTTGCAAAAGAATTTTGTTAAACCTAATACTGGAAGTGTAAAGCCTGAAGAAATAAGAGTAAAGCTATTAGATAGAGCAATTAATGTGTACTTATCGGTTATAAATGATTTAAAAGAGATAAGATATAATAATGAAAATTGTAATCAATATTTATATAATATGGTAAAAGTGATAACAGACAAGGCTATATAGGAGAAAGTTATGAAAAAGATAATTATTACATTTTTAATTTTAATTTTAATGACAAACATATGTGTTGCTCAATGTTTAACAAATCAATTATCTGTGCGTAACGAGATCAATTATTTTATACCGAAAGTTCTTCGGGAATTGACGCTTCTGGAGATGGGAGTTCATTTGTTGGCGCAAGCCAGCTTAATAGCCCATCGTTGAAAGAAGAATTTAACCTAAAACCTAGAGTTTACGTATTAAAACGTTAATTTTAGATTTTTGTAAGTTTAAAAGAACGGTAGATTCTATACTTGAATGTCTTATTCACCTTCATGACTACTATTACCAGAAGAAAATTACAAAATCCTTCTTTCTATGTAGGATTTCTGCAAATACTTTTGAAACAATAGATTATGACGGCAAATCGTGTAGGAACTTGTATAATATGAGCACAGAGTACCATAGTAAGAGCCATTGCAGATATATGATCAAACTACATATGATTTTTGTTGTCAAGTACAGGAAGTCCCTGATGACTGGTGAGATGGATGAGGACATAAAGAAGTTACAGAGAAAGTAGAAACAGTTCTTGTACATAAGATGTGTAAATGTGGTGGTGAAATGTTACCAACGGGACAAAGTTTTTGTACTTATCCAGCATCATATGTCCATAGATGCAATAAATGTGGGACAAATGAAGAATATTCTATTAGTTATCCAGAATTAAGATATTTAAAGAAATAGATTAGAGTGCTGGAGGTTGGATATCTATTTCTTTAGGTGATTTAGCGATTCTTGGAGACTCTATTTCTATTTGCTTTAGTCTATTAATGTCTAATGGAATATCTTCTATAAGACATCTTTCTATTTCTTTCAATATAAGTCTATTTTCTAAGTCTACTTCATCGTTAAAATGTTCAAGTATATAATTGAAACGTTCAGGTCTGTTTTTTATTAGCCAATTAATAGTTATTACTGGAGAATTATGAAAGCTTTCTGAGCAAGAAAATTTATGGTGCAATGGGCAAACACAAACAGAATTTCTTATATCCCATTTTAGTGGATTAGATTTATTTCTTCTTGACTGTAGATGGTGGGCATTCATGGTAGTTATTGGTTTTCCCCCTTCACCTATATCTCCTGGTTTTTTATTACACCATTCACATGTATTATTTGCCTTTTCTTTGACCTTTTCAGCCCATAATTTAAATAATCGTCTACGAATCTTAGGAAGAGACTCTATTTTTACCTTCTTAATCTTTTTTATTTTATCCATTCTTTTAATCCTTTAAATTGTTTATATCGTCCATAATAGTTATATATATCAGAAGGCATATTTTCAGGTTTATTTTTAAGCATTCCCCATTCTTTTGCAGACTTTAGATTAAGGCTTTTAATAAATTTTTTAGCTTCTTTATAATTTAAATATTTTCTATCCCCTGTTTGTATTACTATATCACCGCATTTTTGGAACTTGATATATTTTCTTATTAGCTTCAGCTCGTTCCTGTCCCTATACATATATTTACCAAGTTTCCTAGTTGAATTGGCGGATAACGATAAATTTAATGTAGTGCCATTCTTATAATAAATATGAGAGATTATTCGGGCCTCTACTAATAAGATTTTCTTAAGCTTTTTTAAGAATTTTTTACTACTTGATGTAAATTGTGATCTATAATATTTTCTTTTCTTATGAAAATTTATACACCCATCACCATCAAAATACCCTCTAATAAAATCTGGCAAATATTCTTTGGGCACATTGGGGAAACACATTATATTGGTTTTTCTTTTCCTTCCTCCTAATTTAATAACAGTATTAACTATTTTTTTTGATCTGATTGTAAAATTTAAATTATTATTACATTTGTATGAATAGAGAGGGTAATTAGATTTCATATATTTTAGTATTCTTTCCAGTATATATTTATCAGTTTTATGTTGCGATATAGAAAATGTTGTAATTCCATCGGTATTGCCGTCAGCAAACCAAAAACCTAAAATATAAGCCATTTCATGTGTCCATTTATCAAATATTTTTTCATTTACTCTATATTTCTTCGGCATGCCAATAGTGTTTTTATTAGACAAGAAATCTGGCCAACTTTTCCACCTGTTTTTATAAGCATTATCTGGTGTTTTGGGGAGTCTATTGTCAAAATTTTCAGACTGCACATAGTTTCGCCATTGAATAAAACTCTTAATTTTCATTTTTTTTATTTGTTTTTTAGCGTCTTTGAATGAATAAAAGAACTTATATTTTATTTTATTTGGGATATTGTAAAATCCAGCAAAGTCATACCACCCCTTCCAATGTCCAGTATTTTTGTAATATTCTTCTGGATGAGAAGGTATATTAGATAGATTTTTATTAAAATGTTTTATGCGCTTCCACTCTGTAGTACTATTAAGTTTTAGTTTTTTTACCAATAACTTTGCATTATCATACGACAGAAATTCTTTTTGTTTTTTCTTTATTTTATTAATGTTGGATAACATTTTACTTATCTCCCTTTTGCTTATCCCAATAGGCACTCTTGCATTTAGGGCATATCCTAACATCATTTTTTCTAGGAATCCATTGGTGAGAACATCTTAAACATTTTAGTTTTTGAATTTTTATAATCATATTTACTTATACTATAACTTATAAGTAAATTCCTCTTTTTATTTCACAATATTTAAATATAGAAAGGGGTTTAGATTTTAAAAATTGAAATAAGAGGGAAAGGGGTAAATAGTATTTAAGGAGTAAAAATGGCAGCATATATTTAAATTTGGAATGATGCAGATGGCACATATTATCGTGTAAATTTTAATTTACAACAGTCAGTAGTTCCTGAAGGAGTAGGTAAAAGCGAATATTACTTGATAATAACTACAACCATGACAGATCCACAAGGTAAATCATTAGGAACATGGATGGTTAGAACATTATCAGATTACCCGCCAGGTGGACATACTGCAACAGATTTTCCAGATCTTTGTAGACAATATATAAATTATTTTATAGATAAATCTAGATTATTAGATTCTAGTAGTTCTAGTAGTTCTACAGAAAACGAGATAATATATGAGATAGGACATGCAATAATAGGATTAACCAATAAAATAGGGGCATAAAAAGGAGAGAAGAATGACAGATATAATTCAGCCTAAAAGTACACTAAAAAGCTGGTATCAGGACGGTATGATACCAACAGGAAGTCAATATAATGATTGGATAACTACAATGGCAACTGTTAATAAAATTACAGTTTCTGTTGGAAATGTGGCATCAAATGTAGCAACAAATGCAAGTACTGGAGATATATTTGAATTAATGTTAGTGAGTAATGTTAACATTAATAAACCTACTCATGGAACAAATGGACAAACTGTTATTTGGTTAATGGAACAAGGAAATGTTGGAAGTAATACTATTACATTAGATCCATCATTTATAATACCATCTAGCGCAACGGCTCCATTATCATTTTCTAATACAGTTGGATTAACAGATATGTTTGCGGCAACTTATTTAAGTGATAAGGATAAATGGATAGTTGTAGGCATGGTTCCTGGATATTCATTATAATAAAATATGTCAACACTTTACTTTTATAATACAACAGATAATAATTGGGATACCTTAACTAATTGGTATACTGATTTAGGTATTACTCCATCTTGTGTTTTACCTTCAAATGGGGATATTGTGTATATTGCTACAGAAATTGATTCAGGCCCTTCAGTCATTATAACATTGGGGAAAATTAACATTGCAGATTCAAGTACAGGAGGAGGAGCATTTAGTGTAACTATAACCAATTCATTAGGCCCAGCTATATTTAATGGTGGAAGCTGGAATAATGGCACGACAGACAATAATACTACTTTTAATGACTATAGCTCTAATGGCGAAAATGGAAGCACAGGAGATAATGCCACTTTTAATGACTATAGTTCTAATAATAATGGAAATGGATATGTTGGATATAATGCTACTTTTAATGACTATAGTTATAATAATTTTTTTACACTAGATAATACTACTTTTAATGACTATAGTTCTAATGGTGGAATGGTAAATGATAATACTATTTTTAATGACTATAGTTATAATGGCATAAATGCAAGAACACTAGATAATACTACTTTTAATGACTATAGTTATAACATCAATGTTACAGGAGATAATACTACTTTTAATGACTATAGTTATAATGGTATAAATGCAAGAACACTAGATAATACTACTTTTAATGA
>Ga0316230_1004552_pt1 | contig 10087 bp, 7 predicted proteins | sample TBH18025metaG_FD_206004 | JGI IMG/M metagenome (GOLD analysis project Ga0316230, IMG submission 206004) | Freshwater microbial communities from Trout Bog Lake, Wisconsin, USA - TBH18025 | ecosystem: Environmental > Aquatic > Freshwater > Lake > Hypolimnion/Profundal zone | place: USA: Wisconsin...
CACATCCGGATAGCCACTGGTGGCCGTGACGGTGCCACCGCTCAAATTCATCTCGCCATTGCCATAGGCACCCACCTGGTAGTTGCCATTAATCGTCGTGGTGCCGCCGGACATTGAATAGATGCCAATGTTGTTGACATCATTGGTGTTGAATGGCCCGCCGATTCGATTGTCTCCACCGGTCAGGTTAAGGGTGCCGCCCGTCTGCACCACATAGCCTTTGGAGGTTGAAGTCGCGCTTTGATTGCCTCCGATATTGAACTGGGAGGAGATGAACGTGCCGCCGCTAATGTTCAGGTATCCCGTGCCGCCATTATAGCCCACCGAGGCCGACCCAACCTTGGCGAGGCCAGAACCAGACAGGTTGAACACACCGATACCCGTTTCGCCAATCCAAGTACCCCCAAGGTTGGTAAAGGCGCCGCCACTCAGATTGAAAGTGGCGGTTTGAGCCGTGCCGATTCCCGCCATGGTGAAATTGTTATTGGCGCTTTTGATCAGCGTGCCGCCGGTCATATTAAACGTGCCGTTGCACGAATTCCGGCCGATAGCCAGCCAACTATTGGCCGCTAGTATTCCGCCGCTCAGATTGTAGGTGCCGAGCACTCCGGAAGTGAGTGTGCCGCCGCCTTCGCCCACCCAGAGTTCCCCATTATTCGTGAAGGTCCCCCCAGACTGATTGATGACGCCGCCGGGTGATGAACTGTTGCCGTACTGCCCCGTATCCCGGCTGCCAATGATGCAGGGGCTGGGGGTCGTGCCCGCATGATTGACCGCGCCATTGGTGATGTTGAGCGTGCCGAAACCCAACTCGCCAATCCGCATGTACATCGAAGTGTTGGTGACGTTCAAAGTGCCGCCGGACATCGAATACGTTCCGGCGGAAGTCGAAGATCCAACCCCCAGGCGAAACCAGCCGTTACAATTGTTCGTGGAACCTTGTTGCCAGTAACCGCCGACACCCCCGGCGGCATTGCCTGCGCGAAGATCCCAGTGCGTCCAACCTGGGTCCGTGGAAAGGATCAGACAGAGGTTGGTGCCATTATCACAAAAGGCATTGGCACCGTTGGTGGGTATGACGCCGCCAGTCCAATATGACGCCACATTGAAACTGGCCGAGGCGTTGTTGGTATAATACCCATCGGCACGGGCGGAAATAGCCAAAGCGCACAACAGGGCGGCGCCAACGGCCAGAGGCTTGGAACCAAGGGTTGAAAGGATGGACTTCTTCATGCTATTTTAACAGGTTGGTGGTGGTTTTTGAAACCAAGACTTCCGCGCGTCTCCCTTGCAGGCAGGGTGTCGCCAGCAAATTGAGGCGCGTAAAAGTACTCGATTTGTCCCACTTTAATCTTCGGAGTGCTCGATTGTCATGTGGCATAAAATGGCCACAGCCGCCTTGGTTGCCCAAATGAACCAACGGAGTTTCCAGCCGGCGTGCTTCATGGATTGCTTAAGCGGAAGAACTGCTGACGGCTATTCGTGGGCAGGCTCAAGAGGAACATCCCATTGGTGTATTGCGGCGCGTTGGTGAGCAAGCTCCAGCTCGGCGACAGCAAATTGGTGGCCACATAAGCGGAATAGTTGGAGGCCCAATCCATGAATTCGCGCCGTTGAATTGGGCGGCATAGAGGCCAATTTTGCCAGCGGAATAGGTCAAGGTGCCGTTGACGGTGCCATGGTTGCCATTTCCGCTGCTGTCCAACACATTGCCCTCGAAAGCATAAGCCGCGGCTGGGGCGGTGGCAACCGGGACAATATTGACATAATCCAGTTGACCGTAATTGACTCCCTTCCAGAGTTGAAGGCTGTTCCAACCGGCGTTTAAGTTGGCCGACAACGTGCTGATTTGCTCGGTGCTATCCGGATTGTTGCCGCTCAGCCAGCCCCCGCCGATCCAGCCGCCTGTGGCGGGCAAAGGCACGCTGCCCGCCCCTGCCCCGTTGTTGGTGAGGAGCAACGTCGCCGCACCCAGTCCATTACCATACGCCACACTCAGATCATAAGCGCCCGCAACCGGGGCAAACACCGTGAAATCAACATGGCTGTCGGCATTGTTAATCGCCCCCACGCAATCCGGAAGCTAACACGTGTTGAACAAATAAAGGCTCGCATCGTTGACGGTGGCCAGTTCCGCATCGTAGCGATGCGTGGTCGGGCGGACATCAATGAAATCGAGTTCGGCGTAATTGGTGGCCTAGGAAAGCATGAGATTGTTCAGGCCTTGAATCAGGGCCACCAGCCGCGAAGTGGTGCGCTGTTCCACCGATGACCAGCCGGAAGTTGGGGGTAATTGACTATCCCCTGACGCCGGCCATTCACCGTGAGAAAATGGGTGGCCGGACCATAAGCGCTGCTCGTGGCATAACGAATGAAGAGCTGGTAGAGTCCATTGCTCGGCGCAGCCACATGAAAGCAGACGTAACTGTTGGTGTAGTTGATACCGCCGACGTAGGCTCCGCTCGAGGCTTGGGCGGTGGTGTAGAGGATGGAATTCCAACTGGCAACCCCGTCCAAGCCGTTGCCGGCCGCCGTCACAGGAACATATTGTCCCTCCATCTGCATATGCTGGAATAGTATTGCGGGCGATAATCTTCAAAGTTCGGCCCCATGATTTTAATGCCGGGAACCTGCGCCCGGATCACCTTGAACGTCTGCGACCAGACATAATTCATGCGCTGCGACTGGGTGGAACCGCCGATGTTGCGATCGTTGAAAAAATTAGTATCCGCCAATTCGTCCTCCGGCTCGTTGAAAATCGCGATGGCATAGACGACATCCGCATAATTATTTCGATGATTCCCAACGTCACGGCAAGGTGGACACGACTGTGCCCGGGACGGGCGCGCTCCAATTTCAGTCTGGTTCGAGCTCATGCTCGCTTCGTTACTCCGCACACCGCATTCCGAACTCCACGTTCAATTGACTTTCCACCCCAACATGCCCCCGGAAAAATGGTCTTGCAGTTCCACTTCAACGCGCAAAGCCGTGGTCTCGACGGCCGGGAATTGTACCCGGTTCCAAGCATCTTTCTTCACTTGTAACTGCGCCGCCGTTCCCACTGGAACCCAAATGTCGCCAGACTTGTAAAGCAGCCGCCAGGATGCGGGCACGCGGCATTCGCCCTCGCCGGTGTCATCAAACCAATACACTTCCGTGCCAGTGATTCTTTTGGTCGTGGCAAAATCGTATTGTACCCATTCGGGAGTGCCGCGATGATCCCACCAAGTCATGCGCGGAATGTCGTGGTCGCCCGAACTGCTTGGCTCCAGACCGTCGCTGAGGGCGTCCAAGGTATCGCTGCCATTGCAATGTGAGGCGCTGGCATGGTATTCCCCATGCTTGGTGGCGGCTTTTGTCACGGCTTGCCAGGGCAGCGCGTCAGGCGCATCGCTGGCCGTGGGAAAAGCCGCAATCCGCAACCGGGCGGCCCCCATCGGAATGAGCGTCACGTCTTGCGTCGGTTCGGCACTGGCCGCCGGGCTGTTTTGCAACACCGCGCACAGGCCGTTCCGGTCCAGCGTCCACTCCCGAATGGCCTTCACTTTGGCCACGATCTGAAGCGGCGCGCTATCGGGGGTGAACGGATAATCATCCTTCGGCCAGGGCAGTTTCCGCACCGTAAAAGTCTTGTTCGGCTGGGCCGGATCCAGAACCAGGCCATAATTCCAAGGCGTGGTGGGATAAATCTCAAAGGACGGCCATTGGGACGGATCGGCGGTTTTCTGCCACGAGGAATCGCCAATGGCCGTCTTGGAGCTGTCCCGGCGCTCGTAGCGCTCGCCGATCTTCAGCGAGAACGTCAAGGGTCCATAGTTCACACTTACACTGTTGTGATTCGCCGTCCACTGCCGCACGGAGATTTCCATCGGCAGGTTCAACGACACCGTGTCGCCGCTCTTCCATTCGCGTTGCAAGCGCACATATTTTCCGGCGGGCAGGTCGGCCTTGAGCAGCCCGTCATTAACGGAAACTGCCGCCGACTTGCACCAGGCGGGGATGCGCAGGTACAGCGGGAAATTGACCGGGTGATCGGTGCGGATGGTGAAATGAATCTGGTCATCAAACGGATAATGGGTTTCCTCCGCAATTCGCACGGTGGCACCGTCACCCACCTCCGCGCGGATCTCACTCGCGGAATAGACCGCCGCGCACAGTCCGTTGTCGGGGCTGGCCAGCCAGAGATGCTTGGTGAAGTACGGCCAGCCCATCGAGTGATTGTGCTGGCAGCAGCGCGAGCTGAACGGGTTCATCATCAGGAATGGCCCACTGTTTTGCAACCCCGGGGCGTGATTCTTCGCGTCGCTCACCACCAGGTTCGGTGCAGTGAGATAACGCAGCCCGCGAAAATCCGGCAGCACGGCGGCGGGGTAGGAATTGAACGCCACGTCTTCGCACTGATCCGCCCAGAACGGGTCGCCGCTGATTTGCAGCAGCAATTCGTCGGACAACATCTGCTCCACCATCCCGCAGGTTTCGATGCCTTGATGCGGATCGGCATGACCGGGCCGGCAGTTCTCGTCCCCGCCGAACATGCCGCCGGGCACCTGGCCGTAGCGTTTGCGAACCTCGTTGAAATCGGCGTAAGTGGCCTGCAATTCGGCCGCGTCATGGGTTTGCAGATAATGCTCCGCTGGTTCGCGGAAGCATTCGGCGATGTTGACGTTGTGCCAGTTTGGCAGATCGTTCTTCAGCTCCCAGTTGGCCGTGCAGCGGTGGAGCTTGTCCGCGAGTTGCAGCAATGCCGCGTCGCCGGTGCGATTATACAGCCAATAGACGCTGTACAGATTGTCGCCGCCGCGCATCTTTTGCCAGTAATGCGTCAGGAACTTCTGGTCCGGCACACCGAGCTGATAATGGAAATACTTCGTCATCAAATCCAGCACGCGCTGATCGTGGGTGTTTTCATAGTGCGTTTGCAGACAGAACAGCATGAGCATATTTGCCCAATAATCGCGCGAGCCGTCGTCCTCGAACTTCTGATCGGGACCGAAATCGCCGTTCGGCCGCTGGCTGTTGATCGCACCGTCAATCCAGATTTTCCCCTCGGCGAGGATTTTGGGATCCTGCAAAACATAACCGAGTTGCAGGTAACCTTTGAGCCAGTATGGCAGCTCCTCCCAGCCATATTTGCCCTTGCCGTCTTTGCTCAGCCACGCATTGTCGTCCTTTTGTAGCCAGGCGCTGATTTCGCCCAGATGGCCACACAGTCCGTCGCGCTGGCGGTTGAGAAACTCCCGCAGCCAACCCTGCGGCTGCACGCCCCCCGCCGGCAGGGCGATGAACCGCGCCGGTACTAGCGGCAGCCGGTTGCCCACGTAGAAATGGTTGGTGGCTGAAACCCCGGGCGAATCCAACACGGTGATTTGGTCCGCGCCAAAGGCGGAAACCGGCGCGAGCGTGGCGGCCAGAAGCAACATGCGAATATGGTTCATAGATTCAAATTGTTTCGTCACGGAACTCTGTGTGTTTCAGGAATATCATCCATTGTCAGTCAAGGCCACCTATTTGTCCTGTGGCATGAAATGGCCACGCGGATCAGAAGCGCGAGGGCGGAAAGCGAAAACTTGAAGCCTGAAAAGCCCCCACCCTCCCATTCATTATTCCACGAATCCAGTTGCCCTGCTGGCCAGGCGGCCGATCTCGTAGCGCAGGTTTGGCAACTTGCGGCACGCCGGTTCCGCCGGCTCCTCCAACCCAACTATGGAAATACCCTGGCTAGAGCACTAAAGCGCGAGCCGTGAAGCGTGAAGCGCCTTTACGTATCACGCTCCACCCTTCAACCTATTTGACAGTTCGTCCAACCTCGCTAAAATCCCTGCTCACCACGGAAACACATCCGGTCACCTTGCATGAAATCGTTTGCGACCACTTTTTGCCGCCTGTCGGCCCTGGGCGTTGCCCTGCTCACCGCACCTTCCCTCCGCGCCGCGGTCGCGCCGCTGCGCCCGCCCGCTGTGCCGCTTGTCGCCTGCGATCCTTACTTTAGCATCTGGTCGCCGGCGGACAAGCTCACGGATGCCGACACCATGCACTGGACCCGCAAGCCCCACCGGCTCGATAGTCAGGTGCGCATTGACGGGCAGGCGTTCCGGCTCATCGGCGCCACTCCCTCCGACCTACCGGCGTTGCCGCAGACCGGATTGGAAATCACGCCAACCCGCACGATTTACTCCTTCGCGGGCGCAGGCATCAAGCTGACCCTGACGTTCATGACGCCAGCCCTGCCCGATGACTTGATGGTTTTGTCGCGTCCAGTGACTTATGTGACTTACGAATTCAGCCGGACGGATGCGGCGGACCACCAGGTGACCTTTCAATTTGGCGCCAACGGCGAAATCGCCCGCAACCAGCCCGGCCAGGAACTCACCCCTTCGATCACGGGCGGAGACGGCTCGGATTTTTGGTTTAACGTCATCCGGATCGGCACTGTGGCGCAGCCCGTCCTGCGCAAAAAAGGGGACGATGTGCGGATTGACTGGGGGTGGCTATATCTCGCCGGTCGCGCGGATCAAGCGTCAGCCAGTTATCCCGCGGAAACCTCCACCAACGGCGCGGTTTCGTCCTATGTCGCCCGACTCGATTTTGCGGTCTTCAAGGTTTCCGACCAGCCCGTGTCGCGGATGCTGATGCTCGCCTACGACGACGAGTTTTCCCTCCAGTATTTCAAGGAGAATCTCCGGCCCTACTGGCGCCGCAACGGAGAGGACGCCACGGCGCTGCTGAAAAAATCCGCCGCGGAATACGCGGCACTGAAGACGCGCTGCGAAAAATTTGACGCCGAACTGATGGCCGACTTGCGCCAGGCGGGCGGCGAAAAATATGCGCGGCTTTGCGCGCTCGCCTACCGGCAGATTGTTGCCGGCCTGAAGATCGTGGCGGACGACAACGGTCAGCCGCTGTTGTTTCCCAAGGAAAACACCAGCAACGGCTGCATTGGCACGGTGGATGTGATCTATCCACTGTCCCCCTTCTGCCTGCTGTTTGGGCCGTCGCTGACCAAGGCGATGCTGGTGCCGGCGTTGGATTACGCCGGTTCGCCGCGCTGGAAATTCCCCTTTGCGCCGCACGATCTCGGCACCTACCCGCTGGCCAACGGGCAGGTTTATGGCGGCGGCGAGCGCACGGCGGACAACCAGATGCCGGTCGAGGAATCCGCCAATTTGATCATCCTGACCGCCGCGCTCGCCGAGCGCGAGGGCAATGCGGATTTTGCCTCACACTATTGGCCGGTGCTGGCCAAATGGACCGCGTATTTGAAGGAAAAGGGCTTTGACCCCGAACGCCAGCTCTGTACGGACGATTTTGCCGGCCATCTCGCGCACAACGTCAATCTCTCCGCCAAAGCCATTGTCGCGCTGGGCGCCTTCGGCAAGTTGTGCGAACTGCGCGGCGATCAGGCGCAGGCGGCGGAGTTTATCGGCCTCGCCCGGCAATTTGCCGCGCGCTGGGCCAAGGAGGCCTCCGACGGCGACCACTTCCGGCTGGCCTTCGACCAGCCGGGCACCTGGAGCCAGAAATATAATCTGATCTGGGATCGCGTCCTGAAGCTGAATCTTTTCTCGCCCGCAGTGCTGCGCGAGGAAATGGACTATTATCCCAAGGTGATGAAGCAATATGGTTTGCCACTGGATAACCGCAAGGCCTGGGCAGAACTCCCGTGGTCGTTCTGGACGGCCGCGCTCACGGGGGAGGATGCGGACTTTCAGAAGATTTTCGATCCGATTTACGATTATGTCAACGCCACGCCGAGCCGCGTGCCGTTCCCGGACTTTTATTGGACCGACAGCAGCCGGGAGGCTGGCATGCACGCGCGCCCAGTGCTGGGCGGTATCTTCATCAAGCCTCTGCTTTCGGACGCCCTCTGGCAAAAGTGGTCTGGCCGCGACACCACCAAAGCGTCCCATTGGGCGCCGCTGCCTGTCCCGCCGAAAATCGACAACGTTCTCCCCGCCGCCGACACCCAACCGACCCTCTGGCGCTATACCGTCGCCCAGCCGGGTGCGGACTGGTTTCAGCCTCAATTCATTGACGCTTCCTGGTCGCAGGGCAAATCCGGATTCGGCACCCAGGGCACGCCGGGTTCCGTCATCGGCACCGTCTGGAACACGGACGATATCTGGCTCCGCCGCGAAATCGAACTGCCCGCCGGCGATTGGAAGAATCTTCAGGCGTGGATGCACCATGATGAGGACGCGGAGGTGTACCTCAACGGCGTGTTGGCCGTGAAAGTCTCCGCTTGGATTACGGCTTACGACAGCTTCCCTTTGAACGCTGAGGCCAAGACCGCGCTGAAGCCGGGCAAAAATCTGATCGCAATTCATTGCCATCAGACCACGGGCGGGCAGTACATTGATTTCGGGCTGATCCAAGTGGAAACGAGACCGTAATTTGCGTGAAATAGATTCATTGTTCGCGAGCAAACGGCACTGAAGACGGTGCAACGCGCGGCTAAGATGTGGATTACGGCGCAGGCGTGGGTTCTGGCGGGATATTCGATCGAGCCGGAGCGCTGCGACCGGGGGCCGGTCGCGGTCCGAATCGCGTTCGTGAATCAGCTACCCACGGAGTGCCATCCCCCGATTATGGGGATTGCGAAGGAGCGCCGTTTGGGCCAACATCGAACCATCTGTCCGAATTTTGCTTAGTCCATGAATGCTCGAATACTCACTCCGCTGGCTTTGTGCCTGATTTTGGTCACCAATTGTGCGACAGGTGAAAACGATGTTTCCCGGCGCGATATGCTGACGCAGATTTCCACTGATTACCAGAATGCGGCGCTCGGAACCGACGCGAAGATTTCAGTTCCGTGCTGGCAGCCTCACGACTTTGTGTTTCACAGCGACGCGGTGCCGACCAATCCTTTTCAAACCGATTTCTCGGTCGAAGCCAGCGGCCCGAATGGAGTCAAACTTGATCTTCCCGGCTTTTACGATGGTAATGGCCTTTGGAAGGCTCGGGTTGCCCCGACCACAGTTGGCGCGTGGACGCTGCTTACACAGGGCAGCCTGCCGGGAAGCGAGCAGCAGCGCGTCTCCTTCCAGTGCATCTCCAACCGGTTGCCGAATGTTCATGGCGGCTTGCGCGTGGACGCGCAGCATCCTCACCATTTTGTTTTTGACGACGGCACCCGTTTTTTCCTGATGGGGTATGAGTGTGATTGGTTGTGGGCCTTGGATCTGCAAAGTGCAGACTTGGAAATCCTGAATCCGTTTCTCGACAAGCTTGCCGCGTCTGGTTTTAACTATATTCTGCTCAACGCCTTTGCCTATGACACCAGCTGGCGCAAAGGCAAGACTGGCCCGGACGACTTTGGGCCGCCGCCGCTTTATGCCTGGGCTGGCGACAATGTGGTCCCGGATCACAGCCGGTTCAACCTGGCGTACTGGCAGCATTTCGACCGGGTCATTGAGGCAATGAATCACCGCGGAATCATCGCGCATATCATGATCAAGGTGTACAACAAGCAAGTGAACTGGCCAGCCAAAGCGAGTCCGGAAGACGATCAATATTTTCGCTGGCTCATCGCCCGCTATGCTGCTTACCCGAATGTTCAATGGGATTTTTCGAAGGAATCCAACAATGAAACCAATCTTAGCTACAAGCTGGGCCGCATTCAATTCATCCGCGAGCACGATCCTTATCGGCGGCCCATCACGACGCATACCGACTTGAAGACCTTTGACCGTGGCGCCTACAACGAAGTGCTTGATTTTCGCAGCGATCAGGTTCATTCCCAATGGCACGCTTCGCTGCTGGACCACCGCCGCCAGAAGGCATGGCCGGTGGTGAACACGGAATTTGGCTACGAACACGGCCCCGGCGGATTGGCCGACAAGACTTATCACGTTGCCCAAGCTCCGGAAGAAGTCTGCCGTCGAGCTTGGGAGATCTATATGGCTGGAGGCTATGGCGCCTATTACTACACGTACACCGCTTGGGATGTGCTCCGGCCGAACGACACGCCACCGGGCTACGCCTATTTCCACCACTTGCGCGATTTCTTCGAAGGAACCGCTTCTTGGCTGATGTCCCCGGCGGATGACTTGGTGAGTGAAGGTTTTTGTCTGGCCAATCCCGGCAGAGA
>Ga0316230_1004559_pt1 | contig 10079 bp, 6 predicted proteins | sample TBH18025metaG_FD_206004 | JGI IMG/M metagenome (GOLD analysis project Ga0316230, IMG submission 206004) | Freshwater microbial communities from Trout Bog Lake, Wisconsin, USA - TBH18025 | ecosystem: Environmental > Aquatic > Freshwater > Lake > Hypolimnion/Profundal zone | place: USA: Wisconsin...
GCTTTTTAGTTCCTGACTCATATTCATTCCCACAGATCTCCGGTGTCTTTTTTCCGTGAGTCAACGACCCTCTCGGCCTCCTCCCAGTTTACCTCCCCGGGTGTCTTTTAATTTGAGTCAACTCGCCGCAGGGACATCCGCCATTTGAAGACTTGCGGACATCGGGACACGCGGATATTTTGTATCCATGAGTAAAGCTCAAGCGATCCAAAACACCGGTCAGGTTGGGCGCCGGGGAGCGATCACGCTCTCGGCCGCAACCCGGCGGCGCTACGGGCTGGAGGACGGCACTCGCTTCATCTCCGAAGATCGTGATGACGGTGTCCTGATCCGGCCCGCGATCGCGGTTCCAGCCGACCTTGAAGCCGTGCGTCGGAAGCTCAAAGTCGGGCTCGATCAGTTGGATCGTGGCGAAGGCATTCGTGGCGAACAGGTCGAGGCCGAACTGAGCCGGGTCAGCGCCGAGTTTCGAGCCAGGAAGAGATGAGTGGTTATGTCGTGGCTCCAGCAGCCCAAGAGGACTTGCTGGTCATCTGGCATTACTACGCTGAGCAAGTTGGCAATCCCGACTTGGCCGATCGCATGGTCGGCGAAATCGTCTCGGGCTTCCGCCAGGTTGCCGCGACGCCCGGCATGGACCACCTGCGACGGGATCTTTCCGAAGAACCCCTGCGGTTTTGGAGTGTCCGCAGGTATTTGATTGCCTACCGGCCCGAAGTCAGGCCCCTGGAAATTGTGCGCGTCATCCACGGTGCGCGGGATATGCAGGCCATCCTCGGGACGTGAAAGAGGGCGGAGAACAGACATCAGACCCCACGAACGGCGAGCGCCGCCGACCGTAGCGCAGACATTCTTATCTGCCGTTCCGCAGGCTTTCAGCCTGCCGGCGCGCGAGCCTCATCGGGCGCTCTGCCGACTGGAAAGTCGGCGATACAGCAGGTTGGGAAACCTGCGCTACCTGGGCGCAAACGAGATCGCTGGGCGTAGCGCAGCCCCGTAGCGCAGACATTCTTGTCTGCCGTTCCGCAGGCTTTCAGCCTGCCGATTGGGTGGACCACCCCTCGTCGCTGTCCCGTAGGTATTCGAGATCGTCCCCATCGTCCGAGTAAAAAAGCTCCGTTAGCAGCGGCACGGGGCAGAACCCCCGCCTGGCGGATCACCCGGGGCTGATGCCCCTCAAGTCCCGTAGGGACGGCTGCCCTTCAGTCATCAAAAATTCCCCCCTTGACAACTGTGTATCGCAGATACATACTATTCGCGTGAGGCTTATGCTATGGTCACGCCCGGTGTCAGACCGGCTCGAAACCAGCGCCGCCATCCGTGGCGCCGCCTTCTCGCTTTCCCGCCTTCCTTGCACCCGCTCCGGCCCCGCCCGATCCAGCCTAATAAAGGCTAATAAAGGCTAATCAAACCTAATCCAGACAAAAAATTTATTTCCACCACTCACCCGCCCCCCGGTATAGAATGCATCCGTTTATGCCAGCAACCAGACCGTTCGTGGGCACCGCACTCCTCCTCCTCGCCGCCTCGGCGCTATCGGTGGCTGGCTCCTCCGCAGCCAGTCCCGCCACACTGGCCGGGTCCTGGCAGCCGGGATCGCCGCCGGCCTTGACCGTTCCCTCGGGACCGGCCCTGAACCTGCGAAACGGGTTCAGCCTCGAGACCCGCATCCGCCCAACCGACCTTTCCAATGGCCGCAATATTGTCTTCAAGGACAAAGAATACGCCTTGCGTCTGGATTGGCCGTCGGAAGGGAGCCGAATTTCGTTTTATGTCTATGGGAATGGCCAGTGGGAACCCAGGGTCAGCGCCTTCCGCCCCGAGACCAACCAGTGGTACCATATCGTGGCCGCGTGGGATGGCTACCAGTCCTTCCTTTGGGTGGATGGCGAACGCTTCAGCGCCGGCCGTGAGACGCCACTGACCCCCGCCACGGACCACCCAGTGCTCATCGGCGCTCCCGCGCCGCTCGGCGCGGCCTTCGCGGGTGAGATCGACTACGTGCGGATCTACCGGGGGATGCTGCCCACCTCCGACATCATCTGTGATGCCTACGGGATCCGGCCGCACCCGCCTGCCTCCGGGTCGCACCGGACCGAGTTCGATTTCTCCCAGGGCCTGCAAGGCTGGCACGCAGCCGGGACCGCCTCCGCCCGCTCGGACGCCAACGGCCTGAACGTCACCGGCCGCTCCGATCGCGGCTGGGTTCTCTGCGAGGGGCTCAACGCGCCGGTCGCGGCGAAGGACTTCCTGAACTTGCGCCTGGCGGTTGACCAGGGGAGTCGCGCGGACCTGATCTTCGTCACCACGCTGGGCGGCGGACGGATGCGGTTCGCCACCGTGGCGGATGGCCAACCCCACAGTTATGTCCTCGAACCATGGACCTGGGCCGGCTGGGGTGGGCAGTTGCTGGCGCTGGGGCTGGCGCCTTCTGAGGCCGGCCACTGGACGGCCTCCATCGCCTCGCTGCGCCTGGGAGATCGGGTCCAGGCGGATCCCGAATTGGCGATTGTGGGCCTCTTCCCCGGCTCGACGCTGCCCCGCGCGGGCCGGTCCGAGACCGTTATCGTCGGCCTGCGGAACGCCGGCGGCACGGCTTCCAACAGCCAGGCCACCTTGACCCCGCCACCCGGCGTGGTGGTCGAGGGACCCAGAACCTGCCCCGTCGGGCGCCTGGACTTTCAGGACACCCGGGAGCTGACGTGGACCGTTCGAGCCGCAAAACCGGGCACGGGTTCCTTCCGGGTGAGCGTCCAGGGTGGCCTGGGCGAAGTGGCCGCCAAAGAGCAGTCGATCCGGTTCGCCGCCCCAGTGAGTACGCCGAACGCCGATTATGTGCCCGAGCCCGTGGCCCCGCCGCCGGGGCGCTACCAGCTCTGGACCCACTATTGCCCGCTCTGGAAAATCGGGACTCATACCGCGGGTTGGGGCGCCATTGAGCCGTGGCCCGATCGCAAACCGGTCCTCGGCTGGTACAACGAGGGCGATCCCGAAGTGGCCGACTGGCACATCAAATACTGGGTCGAGCACGGCATTAGTGGGGTCATCTATTGCTGGTACCGCTCGAACCTGAACGCCCCCGTGACCCAAGACCTCGGCCACGCAATTCATGACGGCCTGCTCAAGGCCCGCTTCTTGCCGCGTATCAAATTCGCGATCATGTGGGAAAACGGCTGCGGACAGGGAGTCGGCTCGACCCGCGACCTGCTCGATAACCTGCTCCCGTTCTGGATCAAAAACTACTTCTCCAACCCCTCCTACCTGCGGGTGGACGGCAAACCGCTGCTCTACGTCTGGGTTCCCCAGAACGTGACCCGCCACCTGGGCTCGAGCGCGGAGGTGCGCCGCGCCTTTGAGGCCATGCGCGCCCAGTGTCGCGCGCAGGGGCTCGGCGGACTCTATATCGTGGGATGCGTCGGTGGGGACGATCGGCCGGCACTCGAAACGATGGCCCGGGAAGGCTGGGACGCCAGCAGCGCCTACAATACCGGCTGGCGGCAGCCCCCCACCGTCAAGACTGTGGGCGACTTTGTCTGTGCCCCTTATGAGGGGTTCGTGGATCAACAGGCGCAGGTCTGGAAGGCCAAGCGCGCCTATGGCCTGCTGCCGGACATTACCGCGCCCATGATGGGCTGGGACTCGCGGCCTTGGAAGGAAACCCCCTTCTTCTGGTCCGAGAATTCCCCCGAGAAATTTCGCGACCTCTGCCTGCGGGCCAAGGCGGTGGTGGACGCCGGGGCAGGGCAGGGTCCCGCCACCAATACGCTCGTGTTCTGCTGTTGGAACGAGTTCGGTGAAGGGCACTATATCGAGCCGACGCGGGGGTACGGCTTCGACTACCTGGACGTCGTCCGCGAGGTGTTCACCGGCGCGGCCACGCCACACACGGACCTGGGACCGGAAGATCTGGGACGTGCTTGTGACTCGTGGTATCTAAAGGCCAGGAGCGCCGCGGAGAAACCCGCGGCCGACGCAGTCTCATGGTCCGGACCCGCGCTCTCGGCCTGGCGCCCGATGATGGGCTTGGCCGGCGCCGGAATGAAGGGGGATATTCTGGGGGCTATCTCGAACACCGGCGACCCCGCCTGGCTCCTGGCCGAGACGCGGATCCGGGCCAGTCGCTATGCCCGGGTGCGGGTCGAGTTGCGGTTGAGCAAGCCCGGGGCCGCCCAGTTGTTTTGGACGACCGCTTCCGAACCGGCGGCGTCCGAGGTGGCAAGCGTCACGGTGCCGGTGCCCGCCGATGGCCAATTTCACACCTGCAGTTTCGAGGTGGCGAAGAACGACCACTGGTCAGGCTGCATCACTTCGCTGCGGTTTGACCCCGTGAGTGAGTCCGGCGTGGCGGTGGAGATTCGCTCGATCTCGCTGGAGCAGTGACCGATCGGGGCCTCATTGACCATCGCGCGCGTCGGTCCCAGTCCTTCCCCCGCGAGAAGAACCGCGGTCTCGGGATCAGGCCCTAGACCGCCTTACTCCACCTCACCCACTCCGCCAAAGTGTCTCGTTCCCATCCCGGTTCACATCCCGCTCGTCCAACGGCCCTGGCTAGAGCTTGAGCGCCAACTGGCCTCCTTCCGGTCGTCGAAAGCCGGCGGTTGACAATTCGGGCCCGTGCTCGGCCAACTCCGCCTTCCGGCAGGCGACGTGGAACAGGCGCGAAATCTGTTCCGCGAAGATTCCCTCGCCGCTCATCCTGGTCCCGAACCGAGAGTCGTTGAGTTTGCCACCTCGGATAGCGCGGATTCGGCCCAGCACCTTTTCCTTCTTCGTGGGAGCGATCCGCTCCAACCATTCCTCGAAGATCGGCGCGACGGTTAAGGGCAACCGCAGGATCTCCGTACCGGCCCACCTCGCCCCGGCGGCTTTGGCCGCGGCCACGACGGCCGGTATCTCGTGGTCGTTGAGCACGGGTATGACCGGGGCGACCAGGACGCCGACCGGCACACCGGCGCAGGACAGGGCCTCGATCGCCGTGAGGCGTTGGCGCGGGGTCGAGGCCCGGGGTTCGAGTTGGCGCGCCAAGTCGGCATCCAGTGAGTTGATGGAGAGGTTCACCTGAACTGCCCGGTGTGCCGCCAACTCCCGCAGGAGATCAAGATCCCGGGTCACCAGGGCGTTCTTGGTGACGATGGTGACCGGGTTGCGGAATTCCGCCAACACCCCCAGGCATCCGCGGGTAATCTGGAGCCGCCGCTCAGCGGGTTGGTAGCAATCGGTCACCCCGCTCATGGCCAGCGCTTGCGGCTTCCACTTGCGGGAGGAAAGCTCTCGTCGGAGTAATTCGGGCGCATTCTCCTTGACCATGATCTTGGATTCAAAATCCAGGCCGGCGGAGAAGCCGAGGTATTCGTGATAGGGCCGGGCGTAGCAGTAACTGCATCCGTGCTCGCAACCTCGATACGGGTTCAGGCTGGCGCTGAACGGGATATCGGGGCTCGTGTTGTAGGTGATCAAGCTTTGCGAAAGGTCACGGTAGAAATGCGTCTTCGGCGCGGGATCCTGCTCCGGATCCCATTCGGCGTCCGGTTCCAGCGAGAGGCGCTCGAAGCGGTTGGGCGGGTTGCGGGCGGCGCCTCGGCCGCGCGGCGATGGTTGACTGCCGGTCACAGGAGAACTTTCGCCCACGGGAGACCGTTATCAAGTCCCCATTTATGCGGTGGTGTCGGGACGGGTTTCGCGAAGGGGCAGGCGGCATACCGGTTGGTCGCGCACTTGCGTTTGCGGGCATTCTCACCCAGACTAATTGGGAGATGCAGGAACTGTTAAAAAAGATTGAAGCGAGCGCCGCCGCGCGGCTGCCGTTGCCACCCGGCCGGCCGGTCGGGCAGGAATTGGTTCGCTACAAGACCTTCCTGAAGATCGAGACGCACCGCCTGAAGTTGTTGCATCGGGCTGGTGGCGGGGGCTTGCTGCTCTGCCAGGCGCGGGCCGCCATTCTGGATGTGCTGCTGCGCCACCTGTGGGATGCTGCGAAAGCCCAAGCTCCCGAGGCGGCGCCGCGCGCCGCCCCTTCCGTCGCCCTGGTGGCGATTGGCGGCTACGGCCGCGGCGAACTGAACCCGCACAGCGACATCGATTTCATGTTCCTGCACCGGCGGCAGGTCGTGGGCAACCAGCCCCGGCCTTACCTGGCGGCCATCATGAACGGTATTCTCTACCCACTGTGGGATTTGGGATTCAAGGTGGGCAATTCGGTGCGCACGGTGGAGGACTGCGTGAAAGTGGCCAACGCTGACATGCAGGCGAAGACGTCGCTGATCGAATCGAGACTGATTGTCGGAGCCCCCGATTTATTCGCCGAGTTTCAGAAGGCGCTCCTCAAGCAGTGTGTCGAGGGGCAGGTCGAGGAATACATCCAGATGCGCATCGAGGATCAGGCCGCCCGCCGCGCGAAATACGGCAACTCGGCGACCATGCAGGAACCGAACCTCAAGAATGGTTGCGGCGGGCTGCGGGACTACCAGAACCTGCTCTGGATGGCGTTTTTCAAACACCGGATCCGCTCGCTCAAGGATCTGGAAACGCGGGAGGTGATTGGCAAGCCCGAGCGCAAGCAACTTGAAGCCGCCTACGACTTCTTGCTCCGAGCCCGCACCGAGATGCACTATCATTCCAACCGGGCCACCGAAGTGCTGGGCAAGAACTTGCAACCCGCGGTCGCCCACAACCTCGGTTACCGCGAGCGCTCGCCCAGCAAACGTATCGAGGGCTTCATGCGGGACCTCTACCGGCACATGCGCAATATCTTTCTGATTACGCGCACCCTCGAACAGCGTCTCGCGCTGCTCCCGGTCCAGCCCTCCCGACTCTCGCGCCTGTTCTCGCTCAAGGGACGACGCAAACCGGTGGCCGACCCCATCGATGGGTTTCGGTTTATAGACGGTGAGATTCACGCTGTCTCATCCCAGGTGTTCTGTGAACATCCTCGGCGGTTGATGCGGGTCTTTCTTTACGCGCAGCAACGCGGATTGCGGCTGCACCCGGATTTGGCGCAACTCATTCGCGGCCAACTGGCCCTCGTCGATCGGGCGTTTCTGAGTGATGAGCGGGTACGGGAGACGTTCCTGACTATTCTGAACCAGCGTGGGAGCGTGGCGCCGGTGTTGCGGGCCATGCACGAGGTGGATTTCTTGGGCAAGTATCTCCCGGAGTTCGGAAAACTCACCTGCTTGGTGCAGCACGAGTTCTATCATCAATATACGGCGGACGAGCACACGTTGATGTGCCTGGAGCAACTGGACCGCATTTGGGAGGCCAAGACGCCCCCGTATAGCGCTTACGCCGAGTTGTTTCATAAGCTGGAGCGGCCGTCGGTTCTTTACCTGGCTCTGTTGATGCACGACCTCGCCAAACCGCTCGGCCACAATCACGCTGTCGCGGGGGCCGAGATTTCGCAGCGCGTGGCCCGGCGCCTCGGCTTGGACGGCGCCGCCACCCACACGTTGCGGTTGGTCGTCGAACACCATCTCCTCTTGCCGAGCATTTCCCAGCGGCGCGACCTGGACGACCCGGCGGTGATCCGGCGCGTGGCTAAGCTCGTCCAAACGCCCGAAACCCTGGCGATGCTCACGCTGCACACGTTCGCCGACTCGCTGGCCACGAGCGAAAAGCTCTGGAACGGCTTTAAAGATTCTCTGCTCTGGTCCCTCTACCACAAAACCATGGCGCTGATGACCGGCGGGCCGGAATTCGCGCGGACGGAGGAGACTCAGCGCGAGTTGCTTCGGCGCGAGGTCAAACGGATCAAGCCCGATACCCTCCCGGAGGAAGAGGTGGATGCCCATCTGGCCTCCCTCCCTCCCCGCTACCACCTCATCCATTCCGCCCGCGAGGTGATCGAAGACCTGCTCCTGGCACACCGCTTCATGCAACGCCAGGTCGTCGAGGAGGGCGATGCCTTGTCCCCTGTGGTCGCCTGGCACCACGAACCGGATCGCGGGTTCAGTCGCGTCAAGGTCTGCACCTGGGACCGCACCGGTTTGTTCAGCAAGATCGCCGGCAGTTTCAGCGCGGCCGGTCTGAACATTCTCAGCGCGCAGGTCTTTACCCGTAGCGACGCCACGGCCCTGGACACCTTTTGTGTCATCCAGGCCAAGGATGGCAGTCTGGCGACTTCCGAACAGCAGAAGGAGTTTGAGCAGGTGCTCAACAAAGTCCTGACCGGCGGGGCCGTGGATTTCCGGGCGCTGATCGCGCGCCGAAAAATCAGCCGCCCCCCCTACCAGGCCTACATCGGCGAGCAAATCGCCACTGACATCCGCTTTGACAATGAGGCATCGGATGCCCGTACCTTGATTGAAATCGAGACCGAAGACCGCCTGGGGCTGCTTTACGCGATTTCGGAAGCCCTGGCGGGGCTGGCCTTGGACATCTCGGCTGCCCGCATCGCGACCGAGCGGGGCGGGGCCAGTGACAGCTTCTACGTGCGGGAGCGTGACGGCCGTCGGTTGGTGGATCCCGCGCGCCAGGAGGAGATCCGGCGCCGCCTGCGCGAAGCGATCCATAGCCTGGATTGAGTGCCGAGCCTGGAAACTGACAAAACCATGGCTGGACCGAATCATAGAAACGGACGGGCGGGTTATGGGTACCGCGCCCGCCGGTTGGCTCGCCGGTTCGCCAACGGCGGATCGGCAGGTTCGGGATTCCTCCTTGAATGACGGATCTGATTCAAAAGCGGCCTGCGGCGTGGGAGCCCTTGACTCCGCGAGGAGTGGCGGCTTTTGCTCAGGCCACCCCGGGACGTCTGTGGCTCATCCAACTGGCCTTCGCCGTAGCCGCCGCCAGCGCCTTGATTTGGTTCTTGCACACCGCCTGGTTTCCGGTGGTTACGGACGCCCTCGAACGGATGCCTGCGGAGGGACAGATTCGATTCGGACTGCTGGAGTGGCACGGAGACTCCCCAACCCCGTTGGCCGATCGGCAATTCCTGGCGCTGTCGGTTGATTTGGACCACGAAGGAGGCCGGCGATCCCCCGCGCAAGTGCAGGTGGAGTTTGGCCGGACTAACTGCGTGCTCATTTCACTGTTGGGCTGCACCTCAGTAGCCTACCCCCGGACGCTAACCTGCTCGTTTGGTCGCGCCGGCCTCCAACCCCTTTGGGGGGCTTGGAGGCCGATCTTGCTTTGGATGGCAGCCGGCGCGGGGGTGGTGGGGCTCTTCTTGCTTTGGGGAGTGCTGGCGTCGGTGTATTCCCTGCCGGCCTATTTCGCGGCCTGGGTGGTCAAACGGGATTTGACGCTCGGCGGGAGTTGGCGGCTCGCGGGAGCTGCCCTCATGCCTGGGGCACTGCTGATGACCTTGGCGGTTGTGGTCTATGGTCTGGGGCTCATGGACCTAGTCCACCTCGGTTTGGCGCTGGCTCTTCATCTGGTCCTCGGGTGGGCCTATCTGGCTGCAGGGATCCTGTCGGCCCCCCGGCATTCGCAGACACCCGCAGAGCCCGAAAACCCATTTGCTGCGGGGCCGCCGACCGGGGTGCCGCCAACGTGAAGCTCAAAGGTCTTTGGAACGTGGATCGCGACGATCTCCAGCCAGAGATTGAATCTCGCCGCCGGTTCGGCTAATCTCGCTAAATGAAGTTAATGGTAAGTCTCTTTCGCGGTGTGGCGCTCTTGCTGCTGGCTTTGGCTGGCGCCGGGTGCCCGCAGGAGGGGCAGAACCCGTTTTCGGACGAGGAGCGGGAACCGCACTTCATTGAGGGGGGGCGCCATGTCCGGGAAATGGATTACCAGGCCGCCATCGAATCCTTCGAGAAAGCACTGAGTGTGAACCGCGGGTCAGCGGCGGCGCACTGGGAACTGGCGGTGCTGTTCGAGAGCAAGGTGCCCGATGCCGCGGCCGCGATTTATCACTACGAGCGATTTCTCAAATTACGACCCAATTCCGACAAAGCCGAATCAGCTCGGCAACAGATCTTGGCCTGCAAACAGGACTTGGCCCGCACGGTCTCACTCGGCCCGGTAACTGAAAAAGTACAGCGGGAATTGGAAAAGCTCATCGAGGAGAACCGGCGGTTGAATGACGATAACCGGCGGCTGAACCAGGAATTGAGGGAGGCTCTGGTGGGACACCCGTT
>Ga0316230_1004566_pt1 | contig 10071 bp, 10 predicted proteins | sample TBH18025metaG_FD_206004 | JGI IMG/M metagenome (GOLD analysis project Ga0316230, IMG submission 206004) | Freshwater microbial communities from Trout Bog Lake, Wisconsin, USA - TBH18025 | ecosystem: Environmental > Aquatic > Freshwater > Lake > Hypolimnion/Profundal zone | place: USA: Wisconsin...
TTCAAATGCTCGGCACAACAACAAAACAGTGGTAATTTAACAAATCCAGTATATAATAACATATAACACCGTAAATATTAACAATGGCTCAGCAACAACCAAACTTTTTTCAGAAATCGTTTAACAACTTCGTTAACAAGTTACCATATACTGGTAATTCTACGGTTATAGATAATATTTCTGAGTTAAATCCAAAGTTCGAGACATTCTATAAAATAGGTAGTACTCAACAGGAAAGAAACTTAAAGCAAGCTGTTTCAGTTGTACAAGACCCTAACAATCCACAGAGCAATTTAAATGGAATTATAGTAGATAAAGGTTATCACGATTATCTTTATGCTTTAATTGATACAGATAAGGGTAAGAGAGTCGCCGATTACCGTATTATGGCCTCTTATGCAGAAATTAGCCATGCATTAGATGAAATTTGCGATGAAACTTTAGTTAAAGATGAAAAGGGTAATTATGCAACGCTAACATTACCTGAAAGATTAGAAGAAAGTCAAAAGAAAGAACTGGAAAAAAGTTATAATCATGTAATGAATATGTTCAACCTTGATGAAAAAGGTTTTGAATATTTTAGAACCCTTTTAATTGATGCTGAAATTTTCTTTGAAAATGTAATTAACGAAGAGAACAAAGAAGCTGGTATTATTAGTTTAGTACAAATACCTACAGAACATATTAATCCTATTTTCGATAATGTTCAGAATATGATCATTAAAGGTTACTTGCTACGTAAGCCTGTACCTAAAGACGACAAGACAGGCGGTTTTAACGTTAATAACAGAGGTCCATCTGGCGGTCCAAAGAAAGACGGTATGGAATTAATTCCATTAGAACGCCATCAAGTAACATATTTTCATTCTAATATTTGGAACGAGAACAAAACAATTCGTTTACCGTATTTAGAAGTAGCTCGCCGGGCATATAAACAATTAAGCTTAATTGAAGATAGTATTGTTGTTTACCGTTTAGTCCGTGCACCAGAGCGTTTAGCATTTTACGTTGACGTTGGTAATATGCCTGCAGCAAAAGCAGAAGCATACTTAAAGCGTTTAATGCAGAACTACTGGTCTAAACGCACATATGACTCATCACAGGGTAGTACAGTTAACGTTTACGACCCTCAATCAATGTTAGATAGTTATTGGTTTGCAAAGCGTAACGGCCAAGACGGTACTAAGGTAGACGTACTAAACGGTGGTTCTAACTTAGGTAAACTAGAAGATTTAAATTACTTTGTTAACAAACTATACAAAGCATTACGGGTACCTTCAAGCAGATTAAACCCAGATACAAAGTTTGCTGATGGTTCTGAAATTTTAAGAGAAGAATTAAAGTTTGCTAAACTTATCATTCGTTTACAGCGTTCATTCGCTAATACTATTAAAGATACGTTTATCACTCATTTAAAGCTTAAAGGTCTATGGAAAGACTATAACCTTAAAGAGCATGATATAGTAGTTACGTTTAACCCTCCTTCTCACTTCTCCGCAGTAAGAGATCAACAATTATTAAACATCAAGTTTGATAACTTTAAGAACGCTACTCAAGTAGAAGGTGCAGTTGCTAAGTCTTATGCTCTTAAGAAGTATATGGGCTGGACAGATAGTGATCTTTTAGCTAATAAAGAATGGCAGCGTAAAGATGCAGCATTTGCTTGGGAAGTTGATAAGATTGCTACACTCGGTAAGAACTGGGAAGAAGCAATGACAGCTGGCGCACAACCTGGAGAAGCTCCTGCAGGTATGGGTGGTGGTGGAGGCGGTGCTGCGCCTGGTGCAAATACAGCTCCTGGTTTCGGGCCAGGGCCTGGTGCCGGTGCTCCTGGCACTCCAGAAGCTGGCGCTGCTGCTGCAGCTGGTGGTGTTCCTGCAGCTCCTGCAGCAGGTGGTGGAAGCGCTTTACCAGCCGAATAATTAACCTAAGAAGAACATTGGTGGTTCTTGTACTTCTGACATACCACCTTTTAATTCGTCTTCTAAAGCTTTCTTTTCTGCAGTACCTTGTTGCATTAGTTCCATGTACTGTAATGAACCGGAACCGAATAACTGAGTATTACCGAACTTACCACGTGTATTAGCAATGGAAATTTTCATTAACGCTTTAGCGTATTCCATTACCCAACGCTCTTTAACTAAGTCTTTAATTGGACGTTCTAAGTAGCAGCCAATAGCAGCATAGTATTTCATACCGTCATGCCCTGGTTCAGGTGTAATTCTCAGTACTTGTGTACGAGGATCAAAACGACAGTACTGTTTCATTGCAAATAATTTTTCACGAGTCTTTAACCAGTCTTTTAACACGTGCCAAGTAATCAAGTCAAATGCTTTACTACCTAAGGAATAAGCAAAGTGCATTTGCTGAGCCATTGATTGTTCAATAGTAAACAACGTGTTTACACCTTCATTATCGCCTTCTTGAAAGTTGTATATATCGATAACTTTTCTATAATCGTTTAAATCGTAATCCCAACCAGATTGAAATGTGCTATCAAAGCCTGATGTTTCAGGCGTATTATTAATTAAAGTATCTAACTTTATACCTCTACCTGTTGTGTATAAACTTGTATCAAATATAAGAATTTCTTCCGTGCCAGGTGTAAAACGAGTAAAAACTTCTATTGCATACGCAATCATATCATATGCTGCAACACAAGCTAATTCAAGATTGATTAACGGTGCACCTAACTGAAAGAATATACGTTCAGCTAGCATGTCATAGCTCTTAATACGGCTATTTAAATTCGTTGAAAGAAACGCAGCAGGTCCTACTGTTGGGTTAGCATTAAATGGTGCTACATACTCTTTAACTGAAAATGAATATGTATTACCAGGTAATGCACTAGGTTGATCGATTTGTACTTGTACAAAGTTTGAACCTTGACCGGTTAAAGATTGTACGACACTATTGTTAATACCATTACCGTTTACATACCAACCTTGTTGTACGTCGTTTAATGCAGGAGCTGCGCCTGCAGCAGGATCCCAAGTACCTGAAGCAGATAATGAAAAACCAGAGCTACTAAAAAACTGTAATATACCACCACTTACACTGTTTACATTAGTGTATGCTTGGGTTGGGTTGTAATTATAAGACATACCTATACTTAGGTAGACTTAATCACTGGTAATACTAGCTTTATTACTTCTTCTGGCTCTAAAAACGCTTCTTTTATGTATGGTCTATCCCACCAGAATCCAAATTGATCCGGTCTTAAGTACTTGCGATTCTTTAGTATATTCGTGTTTTGCGGATATCCGAATATGTTAGGATCCGACTGACCAAACATTACAAAACCGTTAGGTATTTTATAATATGTCGCAAAATGCTGAAAAAAGTTATCTACTGCAAACCATGCATTACAGTCTTTAATTAGATCTAGTAGGTCCTGAGGAGAAAGGTTATGCTTAATAGCTGTAACTCCTTTTAATACAGTTTCACCCACTACCCCTATTTGTATAATTTCTGCATCAGGTACACTTTGTTTAATTAAAGCTATAAGCTCTTCCCAATAAGGATAGTTCTTTGGATTAACCATGCTTGGGTTAACATCGTTCTTAAATGCTTCTTTTGGTAATTTTTGCGAATAAGGACTAATTACGATTTTCATAGGTATACCTTTCTCATTGCTTCAACTAAACCGCCCTTCCAGTTCTTTTCGTACATAAACTTATAAACATTTTGTGCTTCTTTATCTACGAAATTTACTGTTTCAACTAATGAACAGAATGTAATGTCTTTGTCTTTAATGTCCCAGAAACAATCATGCCAACATACACCGATAATTAACTTATAGCCTTTGTACTTTTGTTTTATTTCAGGTAATATAGTCTTAAATGCGTAATGATCACCTCTACCGCTATCTAGAAAAAAGAACTTATAGTTGTTAGGTTGTACACCCCATTCTTGTAGTTTAAGTCTAAAAATATGCTCATCGCTTTGTAACATGCGTTCGTTTTTTGTATCGCGTATGCCACCGGTTTGATAATGGAAGTGCCAAGTATTGAGACCTAACACTGCAATGAGCTTCCAACCTGCACGAAACATTTCGTATGTAAAGATAGTTTCTTCTCTATGACCTTTCTTAGAAAGACGCATTTCATAACCATGAGTAGCAGCTGCTACCCTATACATAAATGTACTACCCTGTAAATGTTCTACTTCTTTGTTAGTTATTGAGGTTTGGTAGTTCCATTGTTCGTTTAATCCAAGAAATATGTCAGCCATTTTATTGGATGCAAATCTTGTATATACCGGATTTTTTGGGTCTACAATCGAAGGGCCTACAGCGCCTATCTTTGGATCAGAAGTAATAGTTTTATAAAGTACCTCTAAAGTATTTGGTAAGATTATATTGTCATCATCTATACGCCATATAAATGGAGTTTCACTCTTTTTACGAGCATCCTCGTGATTGACAAGCTGTCCGTTTCTAGCTCCAGGTATCCAGTACCATTGTATACCAATAGTAGATAACGCTGATAAAACGTTATTAATCACGTCATTCTTACGTGGATCTTCAAAAGTATCATTGTCGTCGTATACAACAACTTTACCAGGTTTATCTGTTAATGTTAACAACGATGATAAAACCAATGGCAACGTTGTATTAGTTCTACCTCTTGTCGAGATTGTTGCTGTAACATCGCTTAAGATCATTATTCGTATATTTTATTATAACTCTCTAAAAATACAAGCAATTACATAGTTTTTTCAATGTAATTACATAAGTATAGGTAATGTTTTATAAACTTATAACCCAGACTCCTATCTGCGAAGGCCTAGATTATTTAATCGAAGAAGGCAATAAAGATAAGCCAGCAAACATTTATGTATCTGGAGTTTATATGGTAGCAGAAGAAAAGAACCGTAACAATCGTATTTATAGACGCGAAGAAATGGCTCGTGAAGTAGAACGTTACAATGAAGAATTTGTTAAAACAAGCAGAGCTTTAGGTGAACTTGAACACCCAAACAGTGCTAATGTTAGCAGTGAAAGAGCATGTCATTTAATTACTGAACTTAGAATGGACGGTAATGTGGTAAGAGGTAAAAGCAAGGTACTACGCACCCCACTAGGCGAAATTATGAGATCGCTAGTTATGGATGGTGTTAAAATGGGCATGAGCTCAAGAGCTTTAGGTACAGTAGAAGAAAAAGGCGGCACCAATTACGTAAGCAATATGAAGCTTATTACAGTTGACGCAGTAGCTGATCCTTCTGCTCCTGGTGCATTTGTAAATGGTATTTTAGAATCTAAAAACTTTATCATTAAGCAAGATGGTCGTATGGAAGAAGTATACGACATATTAGAATCTAAACTCAGCTCCTTACCTAAAAAGGATGTCGATATGTATCTAAGAGAGCACATCATTCGCTTTATTAACAATCTTAAATAATATGAACCAGAAACAACAGATTGCCAGCTTTATTAAGCACGTAGTTGATAATAACTACTCCGCTGCTAATTCATCCTTACAAGCAGTAATAAATGAAAAGCTTAAACAACGCATTAAAAAAGCGGATTCAGCTTTAGCAAACAAACCATCCAAAAAATCCTGATTATAGGACATAATTTACTAAATATTTAATACGATATGAGCCAAGACATTCAAACAATTCTAAAAGAAGCAACCAAAGATCTTCTTACTGACGAAACTCTAAAAGCGATTTCTGAAGCTGTCGAAAAGAAGGCCGAAGAAAAGGTTGCACTCGCTGTTGAAGCAGCTCTCGTTCAACAAGACGAAGACTATTCTACTAAACTTGAAAAAGTTCTAGAAGCTATTGATGCAGACCACACTGCTAAACTTGAGAAAATTGTAGGCCGTATCGACGAACTACATGCAAAGCAATTTGCAGAAGCTATTCAGAAGCTCGATGAAGATCGTACTGCTAAACTAGCACATGTAGTAAAACTATATGAATCACAGTTAAAGAATGGTGCAGATCACTTTAAGAAGACTGTTGTTGAAAACGTTTCTTCTTATCTCGAACTTTATCTTGATAAAGCAATTCCAGCTCAACAAATTCAAGAAGCTACTTTAAACACTCGTAATACTAAGATCATTGATGAGATCAAACGCTTAGTAAGTCTTGATGAAACATTCATCAATGAAAGCGTAAAAGAAGCTTTATTAGATGGTAAAAAGCAAATTGATGAAGCTGTTGCAAAAGCAGCTGAAGCTCAAAAAGGTGCTCAACTATTAAGCGAAAAAGTACAAAAGCTTGAAGCAAATCTTCTTTTAGAAAGAAAATCTTCAACATTACCAGCTAACAAAAAGAGCTACGTACAACGTGTTCTTGCTGAAAAAGATGCAAAGTTTATCAATGAAAACTTCAATTACGTTTTAGAAATGTTTGATAAACGTGAAGAAGAAAACTTAGAAGTTCTTAAAGAATCCACAAAGCCAAAAACTCAAGGTGCTGACGTTCTAATCACTGAAGACAAGAAGCAAGTAACTAAGTCTTATAGCTCAGCTGGTACAGATGACTCCGGTGAACAGTTTGTTGCCGAATCATACGTATCACTTCTTAAGAAAAAGTTTGCTTAATAAATAAATCAGATTTTTTATCCAAAAGCCCGAGAAATCGGGCTTTTTTTTGTAAGTATATCTACACGTTGAAGTACTGTTAAGTACTTGAGGTATTGTCAGTTAAAAAATTATTTAGATATGAAACAAATTAAACCTTCACAATCATACATCGATCGTGATCGCGCTGGCCAACTTTTAAAGAAGTGGGCTCCATTGCTCGACCACTCCGATGACAACACTCCAGCAATTGTAAACGAACACACACGTTTAAATACAGCTATTCTTCTTGAGAATCAAGAAAAGTGGTGCTTTGAGTCCGCTAACGTCGCAGGTAATGCTGGCGTATTCGGTACCCTTCAAGGCGCTCCTGGTCAAGGCGGAAATCAATCAAGTGACTTCTATGCACAAGGTGATGCTCGTCTACCAAAGATCTTGATCCCAATGATTCGCCGTACTTTCCCAGAATTGATCACAAACGAAATCGTTGGTGTTCAACCTATGAGCGGTCCTGTTGGTCTTGCATTTGCTCTCCGTTACCGTTACGATGCTGATCCACTCGGTAATACACAAGTTGATAACGGCGGTGGCTATAGCCAAACTGCTCAAGGTCAACAAGGCTGGACAGCTTACTCAAACAATGCTCCTGGTAATGAAGTAGGTTGGAACTACCTGAACACAATGTTCACAGGTACATCTTCAACATACCTCACTGGTAACTCAGACTTCAACGTAATTAAGAGTGATTCCGGTATTGCTCAGATCCTCAGCAACTTTGAATTAACAAGCAACATTCCTCAGATGGTCGTTTCGTTCGAAAAGACCGCTGTTGAAGCTGGTACACGTCGTCTAGCTGCTCGTTGGTCAGTTGAACTTGAGCAAGATCTCAAGAACATGAACGGTATCGATATCGACAATGAATTAACGAACGCTATGTCGTACGAAATTCAAGCTGAAATCGACCGTGAAATGGTAATCCGTATGTGTCAAGTTGCTCTTAACGCTGGTGCAGGTCAGGGTTATTCATTCTGGAACGCAGCTTCAGCTGACGGCCGTTGGTTAGGTGAACGTAACCGTGACTTCTATGCACGTGTTATCGTTGAAGCTAACCGCGTTGCTATCCGCAACCGTCGTGGTGCTGCTAACTTCATCATCGCAACACCTCGTGTTTGCGCAATGTTAGAAATGCTACCTGAATTCCAATGGTTCTCAGTTAACGGTAACGTTAACACCCAACCAGTTGGTATTGCTAAAGTTGGTACAGTTGGCGGTCGCTTCACAGTTTACCGTGATACTCGTACAGAAGCTCAATACCAAGTAGGTCAACGTTCTTCACTACTCGAGTACGCTCTATTAGGCTACAAGGGTGCTGAATACTATGACACAGGTATCGTTTACTGCCCATACATTCCTGTATTGGTACAACGTACAGTTGGTCCTAACGACTTCAGCCCACGTGTTGGTTTAATGACCCGTTATGGTGTTATCGACCACATTTTCGGTGCTGCGTTATACTACCACCTCATCATCGTTTCCGGCCTCGGTTCCGCATTCGTTCCTGGAACTGCTGCAACAATGCTATAATAAGCATTGTAACGGTAAAACGTTTAAAACTAAGAACCCGTCGAGAAATCGACGGGTTTCTTTTTGGTTGCAGACCTGTATTAACTTTGTTTCAGGAGTAAATAATAACAGATGAGTAAGGTGTCTTGTATATACAAAATAATCTCTCCAGATAATTATTATTACATTGGTTCTACTAAAGATTTCTCTGAACGATTTAACATGCATTTGAGAAATCTCAAAAACGGTACACATCACAACAAATACATGCAAAACTGCTATAATAAGTACCCTGTAGGGTGGCAATGTATTATGTTAGAAGAAGTTAAGGATATTAAGAGTTTAACAGAAATTGAACAAAAATATATTAACGAACATTATAAACAGCCAGGGTGTATGAATTTAAGCAGCATAGCAGGAAAACCTCTTGCTTATAAAGGCATGAAAAAAAGACCTATGTCTGAACATACTAAAGAAAAAATAAGTTTATGGAGAAAAGGTAAACCTATGAGCCAATCCGCTAAAGCAAAACTTAGCATGTTACATAAAGGTAAAACATGGGAAGAAAAATACGGCGTAGAAGGCGCAAAGCAGAGACGTGAAAACTGGAAGCTTCGTAGTTTACAATCTAAATTAATTTCATGAGCAAAAAAAAGCGATTACAAAAACAGAAGTTAGCTCAAAACAGTCAAAATAACGCACCTGCTACTAAAGACAAAAGTCTTTTAGTACATCAGGCTGATAAACTGGAAAGACCGGTGATGATACGACAAAGGCCGGATTTGACAAACAGGCAAAAAGAGTTTCTTAAAATAGCTTTAGATAATCATACAAAGGTAGTTTTTATTACAGGGCCATCTGGTAGTAGTAAGAGCTTTCTAGCAACATTAGTTGCTCTGGAATTATTAAACTTAAAAAAGGTTTCTGACCTAATATATATTCGTAGTATAGTTGAAAGTTCAGATAATAAAATGGGATATCTCCCGGGAGATGCAGCTGAAAAGTTATCTCCTTATCTTGAACCGTTAATGGAAAAGCTTGACGAATTGTTAGTAAAAGCTGATATTAGTATGCTTATGAAAGAAGGACGTATTGAAGGTAAACCTACAGGCTATCTTCGTGGTCTTTCATGGAATGCTAAAGCTATTATTATGGACGAAGCTCAAAATAGTACCTTTAGAGAGCTTACAACGTTATTAACTCGTGTGGGTCAATTTAGTAAATTGTTTATATGCGGCGATCCAATGCAATCCGATATTAACGGTAAATCAGGATTTGAAAAAATGTGTAACGTTTTTAACGATAATGAAAGCCGTGAAAAAGGTATCCACGTTTTTACATTAACAGAAGCAGATATTGTACGTAGTGAAATTGTACGATATATAGTAAAAAAGTTAGAATTATATAATAAGAAGAACTAACTTTTATAACTCAGTCAAGTACACTGGCGAAAGAAAAATATTTTTTTCTTAGAGATAAAAATGTAAAAACATTTACAATACGTAAATAATATTCCCTGTAACTAAAACTATGATATTCGACGAACAGATCTCTCGCAAACCTAATCACTATCCTTGGACAGAGGAATTTATCGAATCCATGCATAATGGTTTTTGGACTCATAAAGAGTTTAGTTTTAAGTCAGATGTACAGCAGTTTAAAGTTAAGCTAAATGATCAAGAAAGAGAGATTATCATCCGTACTTTATCCGCTATTGGTCAGATTGAAGTAGCGGTGAAAACGTTTTGGGCTAAGCTTGGTGAAAACCTACCGCACCCATCTTTACAGGATCTCGGCTACGTAATGGCTAATACAGAAGTAATTCATAACAATGCTTATGAAAGACTACTCACTGTACTTGGTCTTGAAGATATATTTGAAGAAAATCTTAAACTGGAATGGATACAAGGTCGTGTGAAGTATCTTAAAAAGTACACACATCGTTACTATAAAGACTCTAAGAAGCAATACC
>Ga0316230_1004581_pt1 | contig 10045 bp, 6 predicted proteins | sample TBH18025metaG_FD_206004 | JGI IMG/M metagenome (GOLD analysis project Ga0316230, IMG submission 206004) | Freshwater microbial communities from Trout Bog Lake, Wisconsin, USA - TBH18025 | ecosystem: Environmental > Aquatic > Freshwater > Lake > Hypolimnion/Profundal zone | place: USA: Wisconsin...
GTGACGCCGGTTCAAATCAAAGAGATCCTTTACCAATCCGTGGCTTACGTGGGAATGGCCAGGGCATTTGAGTTCCTCCACGCCACGAATGAAGTGCTGACCGCCAGAGGCATTCCTCTGCCTTTGGAGGGCCAGTCGACCACTACCCCCGAAACCCGCCACGAGAGAGGGTTGGCGGCGCAGAAAGCCATCTTTGGTAAAATGATTGACCAACTCCACGAGCAATCCCCCAAAGACCAGTTGCACATCCAGAGGTTCCTTTCCGCCAATTGTTTCGGCGACTACTACACGCGCAAGGGGCTGGACACCCGACTCAGGGAGTTGGTGACACTTTCCGTCCTCATTGCCTTGGGTGGGGTGGATGCCCAGGTCAAGGGCCACCTTCAAGGCAACGTAAACGTGGGAAACGATCGCAGTGTCTTGATGGATCTGATCACGCAGTTGCTGCCGTGGGTCGGGTATCCCCGGACGCTGAATGCGCTCAAGTGCCTGAACGAGATGGCCCCCGCACCACCGAATGGAGCGCAAGCAGCATCGTCGCGCTCGTCGGGTGGAAGAACGGCTACCTGATCGCAGGGTCGTCTGCTGACGGGCGGTTCGGACTGCAGAGGGACGAGGTAGGAGAGCGCGCGCCTTGGCGCTGGCCATTTTGCTGCTGGGAGGCTTAGCGGTGGCTACCTTGACCGATGCGCAGGAGCAGATACCCCCCAACTGGACAAAGGCCGGGGAACCCGACGTGGCCAAGGGCGTGTGGGTGGTGCGGTTCGAACCCACCGGCATAAGACCTCGGGAGAGTTCCTGGCGAAGGTCCCGATCTATCCCGGCCAGCACGGCCAGATCGGCTACTTCAGAACGAAGAAGCGAGGCGACAAGTCACCTCGGTCGAGAAGTTGACCAGGCTAAACTGGGGGAGTCGCAAAAGTTGCCGCAGGAGTCCCTCTAGCCGGACGGCGCTCTATCCCGAATCTGACTGGTTTCAGCGGCGACCGGAGGAGCCCGGGTTTCAAAATCCTTCCTTGGGGTGCTGGTTGCGCAGCATGCGGTGGCAGCGGTCCCGCAACTCCGACGCAAAGAGGCGGGCGGCGGGATCACTGGTATCCTGGAAAATGACCTCCTGCAGCATGGCCTTGACGTACTGGCGGCAGCGCGAAACCCGTTCGTCCTGCTCGTTCCCCAGATCGCGGATCTTGCCGATGGACCCCACCTCGGCGTAGCGGTTCGTCTCGACCATCTGGATCAGTTCCGGGACACGAACCTTCCAGTAGGCTTCGGACCCGGGCCCCTCGAACTTGTGCCGGCGGAGGTCGGCATTGAGCCGGTCGAGCTGCACCCGCGCCGCCTCGGCGATGCTCCGGAGTGGCGGGCTCTTGACCGATTCCTGCTGGCAGAACGCCGCCATATTGGTGCCCCACTGCTGGTACTCGCGCAAGCGGTCGTGGATAGCATGGACAAAGTACCACATATCCTCCATGGCCTGGATCAAGTGCGTCTTCGTCTCCCCGGGGAGCGCCTCGAACGTGCCGTCGGGCAGTCGCTTGAGCTTGTTGACGATTGGGCTGATATGGTCGTCCCACAACCCGCAGGTGGCGTAAGCCAAGGTCTGACGGTCGCCGCCGGGTTGGCGTGGTTTGACGCCCGCGAGATCGAGGATGTACTCACAGGGCCCTTGTCCCAGCGTTTCGCGCATCAGATCCACCGGCGTGAAGATATCGATTGGCGTAGCCGGGACACGTCCCAGCGGGTAGATGAGGACGCGCTCGTAAACATGTGGCTGGTTGCGTGCCCGCTTGTCGGCGTAGAGGCAGAGACGAACCTCGTCGCCTTTGAACACCGCCGGATAGATGAAGAAGCTGGCGATTGATTCCTGCCAGATTTGGGGGCTATCCTGGTTGCCCTGTTCCCACCACTGCACCCCTTGTTCCCACCAATTCGCCGACCGCTTGCTGCTGGTGGCGGCCAGGAAACGAGCGTCCAGCGGGTCGGCATTGTCCCTTTGTGCGATGCTGGTGCTCCTGAAATCGAAGGACTGGTTGCGCGTGGGCCAGTCGGCCAGCCGCCGGCCCTCGGCGACAATAAAATCTCCACGCCACCTGGCCTCGAAAGGCCGTTTCCACGCAATGGTCGTGGGTCGGTAGGTGGGCAGGGGGGCGGCCTCCTCATCCTGCCAGAGGCCTTTCCGCTCCAGGATGCCGGCGTACACCGGCTTGCTCTGGAACTCGATCCGCGCTGCCGAGATCCTCCGCGCCTTGCCCTCGCCGGAAAAAACCAGGTCTACCTGCGGCTCGAGACCGTCCTTCTCGGTGGGCAGCGTCTGGGCCGCGGTGGCCTTGGTCGACGTGTGCTTCAGCCGGCCCGGCCAGATGCACATCACCATGGTATTGCCCCCCTCGATGAACTGGAGCAGGAAGTTCTCGGCGGGGACGGTAAGCGTCGGCATGGCGAGGTGGATGGGGTCGAAGACCACGTCGTCCCCGAAGAAATCGGGCAAGGCCACGTAGCGCGCAGTCGCCTTGACCTCAACCGCAGCGGCATCTCGGACCGGGGTCACCTTAACCAGGACACCCGCGCCGAGGGTGAGTTCCACCTGGGCGGCTCCCGCGGTGACGCGAAGGACCTCATCACCTTCCTTGGTCAGGCCCAACTCCGCCTGGTCAATCGGCGCACTCCTGGCGGCGCCGGAGGGCAACAAGGCAAGTTCCAGGCGTCTGCCACCGCCCTTCGCATCGACCCTGACGCCGGGTTGGCCGGGAACCGCCGCGACCTGGACCGTCTGGTTTTCCAGGGTCACCGCGGCTTGGGCCTGCACTTTGGCCGTCCCGGCAGCGGAGCACAACCCACCCAAGGCCAAGAAGGCAAGATATCGACCTGATCTACTCATAGTTCATTTGTGACTGGAAGGATATCGAGCCTGCTTCCTGAGGAAAATGCGAATCTGGCCCGCAGGATCCATGAAACCCTGAATGCCTGCCCGCCGGGCGCCGATCCTATATGGATCGGCCACGCGCCATAATCCCCGGGCTCCTCTCAAAACCATCCAGGCCCGGTGCTGCCGCTCATGCACCGACCCAGGCTCTGGACGTTATCATTTCATGTGCTGCTCGTGCAGTTGGGCCAGCGTCTGGGCGATGTCGCAAACCACCACTGTGCCGTCCAACGTGCCCCATCCCAGTAGCCGGCTATCCGGGCTAAACTGCGGTGGCGACGTGCGTCCGAGATCGATCCCCAGGGCGAGCGGCGATGCAGAGGCGCTAGCCGCAAGCAAACCCCAGCCGGAATTGACGCCGAGGTCCGTCGCCCACCTGGAATCCGTCGCCAGCCAAAGTCCACCGCGGCCAGTGGCATGAACGGGAAACGAGCAGTGCCCGACGACTTCTTTGGACGCGACGTCCCAGATCGCGCAGGGTTCGGTGTAATCAGCTTGGTAGGCCAGGACAGACCCCGGCCAATCGAGCGTTAGAAAGTCGGAGTTATTGGTGCGCCGGGAGGGCAACTGGAGCAGTTCCTTCCCGGTCATTAAATCATGGACTTCTACCACGTGATTGGTTGAGGCCGGAGCCGAGTTCAGGCCGGCAACGGCCACAACGGTCGCGTTGCCCGCCACCGCCGCCTCGAAGATCCTCCCATTGAACAGGTTGGACTGCCAGATCGGCTCCAGGAAATTCGTGTGGGACAAGTTGCGCACGCAACAGGTTCCGCCGAGGCTGTCTTGAGGTTTATCCCATTGGAACAGGATCAGATCGCCGGTGCCGTTAAAGCAGAGCCCCTGTTGCAGCGCCCGGGGCAGCGGTCGGCTTCCCTGCACCAGACCTGTGTTTAGGTCCCACCAGCAGGCTTTCCCCGAGGTAGCAAAGGCAAGTATTGGTGGACCTCCGTGGCTGAAAGCCACACCCGCGTTGTCGGCGCTAAGCCCGACTGGTGCCTCAAACACCCAGGTGAGCCGGTCTGCAACCAGGTCCCAGACACCCAGTTCCCAGTCATGTCCCAGGGCCGCCACCCAACGACTATCCGGGGAGAACCAGACCTTGCCCGACGTCGACGACAGCCCACGGAGCGTCCGGAGGCCGCGGCTGGGGAGGAGTCCAAAAACCGTCGTAAACGCCGGCGCCCCGAAACCAGACTCGCACCCGACCGCTACCGAGCGCCCGTCAGGCGAGAACGCCACGGCGTGGGCGAAGTCCGGGGCATTTAAGTCTAGCAGCAGGCTGCCGGTGGCCACATCCCAGAGCCGGGCCGGACCAGGCGCACGGCCACAGGAAGCCAGCGTCATGCCGTCAGGGCTGAACGCCACCCCCTGCACGCCAAAGGCAGACCCCCGGCACACGGCCAAGGAGGATTGGGATCCGGTTTCGTAAATGGTGATTTTCCCGCCCGCGGCGCCGGCTGCCAGAATCCATGCTCGCTCGGCGGTAGCTGTGGCTGGAGGGCGTGGGTCGCGATGAAATGCCAGGCACCGGATTTCACTGCCTCTAAGAGCCAGAGTTGCCCCCGCCTCAAACCCCGGCAGTTTGCAGGTGCGGACGCGCCCGTCAGCGTAGCCCAGCGCCAGACATTGGTTGTCGGGCGAGAAGGCCAGCGCTGTGCAGACCACGTTGGTCCGCACCCGAGGCGCGCTGGAGCGGTCGCCACTCGCCAGGTTCCAGACGGTGACCCACTCTTCCTTGATACCGCGGGTATCTGCTGGACCGGAAACGACGGCGGCAGCGAACGTTGCATCCGACGAAACAACGAGCACCGGATTCAATGCGCCATTCCCTGGGTTTTCCTCCATCGAAAAGTCTCTCAGCGCTACGCCCCGCTCAGGATCCAGCAGTTGGAAGGCGCCGCCCTGCGTGTGCGTGAGTTGCCGAGGGTTGCCGTCATGGTCAAACCACACCGGGCCGCTGTTGGTGCTTTGCAGGCGCCGGAGCTGCTTGCTTTCGAGATCCCATAGTTGGGCTTTACCCCCCTCGTTGCTGTCCATTAAGAGTCTGCGTCCGATGGAGTCAAAGGCGACGTGGTCCGCGCCGGCGTTCGTGCAGGCCCCTAGCGCTGCGTCAAGACCCGAGAAGCAGGCCACCGCCTGCCCACGAACATCCTCATCCAATCGAATGCCGGCGGCGGCACGGAGCTTTGCCAGGGCGTTGGCGGACCAGCCTGCCGTGCGTCCGGTCCCGCGCAGTTGTTCGGCCGCTCGCAACCAGTTGAGGCGCCGTTGCTCCCGCCGGTTAACGTAGTCGCGCCAAGCCACCACTCCACCGGCCAGGGCTATGACCACGAACACCGCCAGAACCCACCGCGCCGCCCTCAATCGCCCTTGGAGAATGAGTTGCTGCCGACCGGCCCGGCCAGCCTGCACGAGCACCAGGTCACGATGGAGTGCTTCCGCCGTCTGGTGGCGCGCGTTGGGGTCGGGATCGGCGGCCCGGCGCACAACCTCGTTTAAGTCGAGCAAACGGTCGTGGTCAGCCCAGGCCTCGAAGCCAGCCGGCAGGCGTGGGAATTCCGTCCGGTCCAATCCGGACATCATCTCATACATTACGCGGCCCAGGCTGAAAACATCGGCCTGCGGAGAGCCGGGTCCTTCAGGCGGAGTATAGCCCTCGGTGCCGCCATGCTGCGGAGTCTGGTCACCCACCATCGAGACCGTCCCGATATCCGCCAGCTTCGGAATGCCGTTGACGAAAATGATGTTCCCCGGCTTGATGTCCCCGTGGACGAGGCCGTTCTGGTGCAAATGCTGGAGCGCCAGGGTCAAGCTTAGGCTGATGTCCAGGCACTGTTGGAACGGGAGCCGGCCGCGGGTTTTCAGGTCGTGGCGCAGGGTGTGGGGAATGTAGGTGGCGGGATCTACGCGTTGTTGGGGGCCCAGGCATACAGGATGGGTGGCCGACAGGCTGGCCTGCCCGGAGTGCGGCCCGCTGCCATCCTCCACCTTGCTGGACTGCGGCTCGCCCTCGCGGAGCATTTCCACCGGGTCGGCCAGTTCCATGATGTAGTAGAAATAGCCCTGCGCGTCGTTGCGCCCGGTGTGAAGAATCGGCACCTGGCTGGGGTGTCCGTGGGAGATCGGCTCAAACCGGCGGATGCCGGCGAACTCGCGTTCATAGGGGTAGTCGCTCTCGAACCGGCTGCGATAGACGACTTTCACCGCGCGCCAGGTGCCCATCACGTTTTGGGCCAGATAAACACGACCATAGCTGCCTTGGCCGATGGGGGCAGGAAGGAGCCTATGGTCCGGCACCACCGGGGGCCGCTCCTCGGCCACAGACCTTGGTGGCAGCGGTGGGGTAGTAGAGGGGGAATCGTTCATGCGTTGGCCTTCCAGCGCCCTTCACAGGATGCCCAATTCGCGAAGTCGGCAGGCCAATCGCCGCAAACCCCGCCGGCGTCGCGCCGGATCCCGCCCCGGATCGGGCATCGCCAGCGCCTGCCGAACCAGCGGCGGCGGAAATGGGTGGCGAATCAGGCGTTCGGCTAGCCTTGGAAAACTCATAGGAAGACCTCCCGTAGCTGAGCGACTTGCTGTTTATGCACCTTGCCGACCCGCAGCTTCGCCAAATACACTTGCGCGCTGCTCACCCCCAACGCGTTGGCGGTCTGCGCCACGGTATTGCCCTGCAAAACGTGGTAATCGTAAATCTGGAACTGGGTCGGGCTGACCAATCCCTTGACCCGCTCGATGGCCGCGGCCAAGACGTTCTTCTCCCAATCCGCCTCCCAGCGGGCGTCCGGTTCCAGGCTGGCGGGGTCCGCGATCTTCTGAATCGGCTCCGTCAGCGTGTCCTCGCCGGGCCGTAATTCTACCGTCACCACGCGCCGCCCCTGCTTGCGAAATTGGTCGGCGATGCGACGCCGCGTCAGCGTGTGCAGCCAGGTCTTGAACGAAGACGCCGCCGGATCGTATTTGAACTCCTTCATCCTCTGGCAAACCGACGCCACCGTCTCCTGTACCACGTCTTCGGCGTCCGACGGATTGAGACCCGCCTGGATGGCGGTGCTGTAGATGAGCCGGCGATACGTGTCGTAGAACCTCTTCCAAGCCTCCTGGTCGTCCCAATCTCTCAAGCGGAAGAGCAGGCTTTGCCGGGTGGGAAAAGAGTCGTCTTGCATGTGATTGGATAGTTCTTCTGACCGATTATGCATCCATAGTCAATCGTCTTATTTCAACGATCCGGGCGCCCTCCACCGCTCGGCGCCAATCACCGAACTCGACGGGATTCCAGCAAGCGTTGGCGCGCATGCCGCACCCGCCCTTCCACTGAACCCATTCGACGTGCAGATCCATGAACACATGATTCGACCCCGCGGGCCTATTCTCGGGCTCCGTGTGCGCCACCGTGGGGAACTGGCACGGCGATCGGCCGATGCGGTTGGGTTCGAACGTCATTTTGCTTGGTGGGCGTCATCCCCCGCCACCCAGTTAATCGGTCCCGCGGGGCCGTTTCTTTCAGGGATTAGTCGGATAGCCGCTCGGCCAGCTTGGATTTCAACCATTTTCGCCCCGTCCGTCTGGGCGGTGGGTCTCGTGCCGGAGGCCGTCCGGGAAGTGTGCGGCGATTGGTTTGAAAGAAACGGTCCCGAATGGGCGATTAACTAAATGACTGATGAGCGGCACGGGTCTCTCGGAAAGTCATAAACAAAACAAACACCAACAAAAGTCATGAATAACCCCAAAGTCACAAACAAATGCACCGCGAAGAAACACGACAACCTGTCAGGTCGTCTCGTTCTGATGGCCGCGACGTGTTCGGCGATTGCCCTCGTCAGTACCATGGCCGCCTTTGCCGCTAACGCAGCCACCATATACAGAATCGTCAATAATCCAGCCGTCCAGAACGGCTATACCCTCTCGGGCACGATCACGACCGACGGCAGATCCGACAGTATTTACGCTTCGAATGTCTTGGCGTGGAGTTTCTCGGTGAGTAACGGCATCGACACGTACTCCGCAGATTCCTCGCAACCGGGCAGCTCGGTGAGTGTTGATGGCATCCTCGCCACGTCTGACTACCTTGAACTCCCTTCGTCTACGGTATCGGCCCCGTACGGGTTCGCAATCTTTGGAGCAACCTCCCATGTGCAGTGGACGGGCTCAACCCTGCAGGACAATTCCTTTACGAGTGCTTCAGAGTGGAACGGTAGTTGGCCCTGGTGGCAAGACCGCATCATCACCACCCCTCATGATGTTCCAGGTGGCTGGGCGATAGCGGACAGTGGGGCGCCTGTGCCCAACGCGCCCACTACCTACAGAATTGTCAATAATCCAGCCGTCCAGAACGGGTATACCCTCTCGGGCACGATCACCACCGACGGCAGATCCGGCAGTATTTACGCTTCGAATGTTCTGGCGTGGAGCTTCTTGGTGAGTAACGGCGCCAACACGTACTCCGCAAATTCCTCGCAGCTGGGCAGCTCGGTGAGTGTTGAGGGCATCCTCGCCACGCCTGACTACCTCGAGCTCCCTTCGTCCACAGTATCCGCCCCCTATGGGTTCTCGATCTCTGGAACAACCTCGCATGTGCAGTGGACCGGCTCAACCCTGCAGAACAATTCCTTCACGAGTGCTTCAGAGTGGACCGGTAGTTGGCCCTGGTGGCAAGACCGCATCATCACCACCCCTCATGATGTTCCAGGTGGCTGGGCGATAGCGGACAGTGGGACACCTGTCCCCATTGTGAACCTTCGCAAGGCGGTTTACGTGGATTCATCCAACCTCAAGATCGGTGCGAACTATCAACTCCAGTTCTCCACGGATTTGAATACGTGGACGAACTCCGGCACCGCCTTCACGGCTACGAACTCAACCTGGCGTTCCACTCACTATTGGGATGTTGACAGTTGGAGTCAGTTTTTCTTTCGTTTGCAGATCATCCCGTGACGGGGGCTTTGGGCGAACCTCCCGGGATCGTCGTTCGCCGCCATGAGACCAACCCGATCCACGAAAGACTCACTCAAGAGGGTACGGTCTCAATTTCGCCCAGCTTCCGGCTGGGCGTATTTTATCAGAAAGTCAACGAGTTCCTGACATTCAAAGAACCCCGGCCACAGGTTGTGTCCTTGGCCCGGCGGAATGACTAACTCGATCGGACCACCCAGTTCGCGATAACGCCTGGCCAGTTCGCTCGAGTTGGCTTTCAACGGCACGAGGTCATCCGTATCCCCGTGAATATGGAAAATGGGAACCTTTGCTTTCGCCAAAGGCGTCAGGCGGTCGATGGGGTTGTGCTGGGTCAGTTGCGCGGTCAGTTCGGCTTCGGTCAACCCGTATGCGCCGCACGCCCTGGCCAGGCCGGGATAGCTGACCAGGTTGCAGACCGGGTAAATCCCGGCAATGCAGGCGACGGCTTCGGGGTGCTCGGCGGCCCAATTGTAAAGCATCAACCCGCCGCGGCTCCGGGCCAGCAGGCAGGCTTTGGGGGACATGCCGCGCTTCTCGACCAACTCTCGGTAAAGGGCCGAGAAGGCTGCGCGCCCATTGGGGCTGCCGTACGATTCCCCTACGTCCACGCCGCTGATCGCGATGCCAGCCGTGAGGAACTTCTCAAACATCCAACGTTCCTCAAGCGCGGGCAGCCCGGGCAGCGTCGGAGCGTACCAGACCCACGGAGCCGCCCGACTGGCAAGCCGTTGCTTTGGCAGGATGAGGAAAGCCGTGTGCCCATCGATGGCAAAGACCTCACCCGCGATCGGCAGCTTCTTGTCCAAGGGTTTGCCCGCCGGCGCGTTGGTGCCAGAACCAATCTCACCCCCAACCCCAACCGCGCAGGCGAGGTAGCCAGTTCCGTCCTCGTCAACTAATAGCCCCAGCTCGCCAATGCCACTTCGGCTGTACTTCACCGGACCGTCGGGATTGCTGACGGGTACCGTCCCGGCGCACAACGGGCCCAGCGCGAAGGCCATCCATCCAATGGACATCATGAATAGCTTTTGTCGAATAAACATAAAAACATTCCCTTCATTTCTCCGCCACCCGGTTGGCTTCGACCGGTGCTGCCGGCCCGGAAGCGATGGTTAGCGCGCTCAGCCCCAGGGCGCCGAGCGCCCTGGGGTGGAAGGCCGCCAGGAA
>Ga0316230_1004589_pt1 | contig 10033 bp, 9 predicted proteins | sample TBH18025metaG_FD_206004 | JGI IMG/M metagenome (GOLD analysis project Ga0316230, IMG submission 206004) | Freshwater microbial communities from Trout Bog Lake, Wisconsin, USA - TBH18025 | ecosystem: Environmental > Aquatic > Freshwater > Lake > Hypolimnion/Profundal zone | place: USA: Wisconsin...
CGGCCAAGGCTACCTTGGCCTTAAATTCGGCGCTGTGGCGGGTGCGATGTTGTGGCATGAACCTTCTCCTCTTGAATTAGATCGGTTCATTGCTTATCACCCTGTCTCAAAAACCGCAACCACTTCAAACCTCCTGGGGGACATGAGTACGAGGCGCTTGCCAGGGAGGCCTCTCAGCTCATGAGAAGGCATCATGAATCTGCAGGCTCGCAGCCAAACGGGACGACGTTACCCTGCTTTCCGGTGAGGATGCTTATCAGCTTCCGTTCCCAGGTTTCCAGGGCCTGCTGCTTTTCCCGGTCGTACGAATAGCGATTGTTGACGTGGCCCACCCCCTGCTTCTCCCGGGTGATGTGGTTTTGCACCCGGTCGAGGATGTCACCGGGTACCTTTGCCATTTCATCCAGAGTTCAGGACATAATTGGCTCTCGCCGGCGAATAAAACATCCCAGCACTTACCCCGCTCGTATGGGCGATTTTAGGCCAAAGGTTTTCCAGCTTTCTAAGCCTGGCCCCATCGCCCCCTTGATTAACTCGAGGTTTTTTGATTTATAAGCGTGTAGTAGCTTATTCAGCAGTTTTATTTCACGATCGAGGTGTTTATTTTTCTCGTGGGTCATCCGGAGTCCTTGGTCCTCAATTAAGTGCGTCTCAATTTTTTGCTTCGAAATTTCAATTTCTTCAAGTTTCGGTCTCGCACTCTCTGCGTCAAAAAGGATTTTGTCCGCAGCCTGGAATTCGTCAAGTTTTTATCCTTAAATCCTCGTCTGTCGCGACAGTGTGCATGGTGACTGAGACCGTTTCCCGGCTTTGGCCAGGGAACCATTTGACAAATATTCCACTTGTATGTATAGTCGTTTTTTCCAGCAGGCCCACATAGCTCAGTAGGTAGAGCACTTCCTTGGTAAGGAAGAGGTCACCGGTTCGAATCCGGTTGTGGGCTCCATAAGGAAAACACCGAAGGCACCTAGGCACCTAAGGCGAAGAGCCTTAGCCGCATTTGATTTTTAAATGCGGCAGCCTTTGAATCCCCATCTCTCCGTCAACTAACAAAAGGGCCAGTCATTGCGACTGGCCCTTTTGTGATTTTTTGCGGCCGATATTTAGGTGGACAGCCTGCTTTTTAGCACCCGTGGACGGACAGAAAATCGTTATAATTGCTGGGCCTAATGGTGCGGGAAAGATAACGTTTGCCCGACAATTTCTTCCAGGCGAGGCGCAGTGCCCGGCCTTCGTCAACGCGGACCTGATCGCGGCCGGTACGCCTATCTTGAATTGGGTGATAACCTCAAAGCTGCGGATGCCTTCAAGGGAGCAATTGAGCAGCACCCCGACGACAGGGCTGGCTACTGTGACCTCGCCGGGGCATATCTGGTCCCGAACGACCCTGAGCTTTGCAGAGAATACCTCCGGAGGGCAATTGAGGTAGACCCCAGCGCACGTGACGATATCAAATCCGATGGCCGGTTTTCTGACATCACTGTTTAAGTCCGCAACCCATCATCAAAATCCCTCTACCTCCTTACCCAAGCCTCCCCCATAAACCCTGACGATCTCGTCACTCCGGGATTGCCTGGATGAACGCGGCGTTGCCTTTGCCGGCAAATGGTCCTTCCTGATCCACACTGTTCCCCTGGGGGACAGTCCCCAATGACACTCCCCGTATCCATCCGAAATCAGGCGATTCTCGCCTTGGCACCAATCCTGTAACGAACTGCTACTAGTAACCCGGAATCTGGCGAAGGTGTTTCCGGCCGGGACACTGGATCTGGTTTGCGGGGTGCGCGGGACCCATTGAGGAAAGGCCGGAAAAGGTAGCGACGTACTGCGCGAGGGGGAGCATATGGCATTTTCAGCAGGTCTACTCAAAAGACTGGACACAACAGAGACTGTCTTGGAAAAGGCGCTCATTTATGAGGTGAAAAATGTGTTCGCCTCGATGGTCGGCATGGACCACCTGCTCCATCTCCCCTTGGCGGTCGATCCGGCGTCTGCCTTCAGCGACTGCATGAGTGCCCTGGTCGGCCTGGCCGGGACCTATAACGGGCTGGTCAGCCTGCATGTCCCATTCTCGTTGGCAAAAAAATTCGCGGGCCAGATGCTGGAAATCACGGACCCCAGCGAGGAGGAGATGGAGGACGCGCTGGGTGAACTGGCCAACATCATAGCAGGTGCCTTCAAGCGGCACATCTGCGCCGGAAGCCTGGACATCCGGCGTTCCACCCCGTCCCTGGTCTCGGGGAAGCAGTACGTGGTTCATGTGGCAAAGAAGCCCGAGGTGATGGCCCTGCTCTTCGACTCGGAGGAGGAGTGGTTTATGGCCGCCCTGGCCCTGGAGCGGGATTAGGGTCAGGACCCATTCAGCTGCGCCGCCAGTTGGGCCGCCAGGCTGCACAGGCGCTGGGCCTCCTCCAGGCCGTCGAGGAAACGCCGCGGAATCCGCGACAGCCCCACCTGCGCCCCGGCAAGGGCGCCGGTCAGGATGGCGCGCGCCTGGTTCTGCCCTCCGCCATTGATGGCGTGCAGGAGGGCGCTTTCGAAGTCGTCCCGGAAGCGGGCCGCGAGGTAATAGGCTGCCGGCAGCTGATGATAGATGGCACAGGGCATGCCGTAGACGATCGACACCTTCCAGGCCGGTTCGATGCGGATGTCGGGGTCGGCCGCGGCCCGGGCTACGAAGGACGGGGTCAGCAGCGCGTCCGGGGAGGCGAACTTCCCGGCGCGAGGCGGGTCGGGCTCCCCCGGACGGGGAGGCTGCAGGTTGTCGCTGGTCACGGCGTGGAAGGGGAGCGCGCCGGTGTGCACCAGATGCATCAGGCGCTCCGACAGCCCGGCGTCCAGGGGGTGCCCCTGCACCAGCTGCCCCAGCACGGCTCCGTAGGCGACGGTCATGGAGAGCACGGTGCCGTCGCTTTGGGTCAGGGCGGCGTTGCCCGCGATCGTTTCGGCCAGGCGGGCCGGTTCCAGGGCGTAGCGCACCGCCAGGGCGAGCGTGCGCTCGATCGCCTCGGTGGTGTCCGCCTGGCCGCCGGTCTGGCCCCACGGCAGTTTCTGCTCCACGCGCCGCCGCCACAACTCCCGGATCGACTGGCTGGTGTACCCGCCGGGGCCGCTGATGGGGGTGCCGTCGAGCAGCGGGAGCAGCTCCTCGTCCATGCGGCGGCAAAAGTCGGCTTCCTCGTATCCCCCGCGGGACACCAGCGACTCCAGCAGGAGCCTCAGGATGACCCCCGCCTGGGAGAGTTGGCCCGCCTTGAGGCCGTCGTGGTAGCGGCCGGGACGCGGATCGGTGTAGCCACTGATCCAGGGGCCGTAATCGCGGCGCAACTCGGCGAGATCGTAGTACCAGTGGGGACCGAGCCCCATGGCGTCACCGATGAAGGCGCCCAGGATGGCGCCGGCTGCGCGGTCTGCTGTTGTCGTGTCAGGCATGTCGCCTCCTCGTCGATTCTGCTCGTTTGCCGCGCCGTCCGCTCCCCCGGCAGGGGGTGCCGGGCGGGCGGCACAGGTCAATAATGACCCCCTGGCGGATTTTTTCAAGGGCGGCAACCTGCTTCTGCCGAATACGCCCTTGCTTATTTGAAGTATCGAAGCTAAGATTTCGCCCGAAACGAGGGAAGGGGGTGGTAACAGCCGAGTTGAGGAGACTCCTTTGGGCTCTTAACCACGGCCTTTCTGACATGGCACCCAAACTCTCCCCCACAAAGGAAAACCATGAGCTCAATCACCGGCAATTCAGTCGTCACACTTGGCTACACCATCGCGGACACGGACGCTAACCTGATCGACGACGGCAAGGAGTCGTTCTCCTACCTGCACGGCGGCTACGGGGCGATCTTCCTCCCCGTCGAGGCTGCCCTGGCAGGGAAAACCGTCGGTGACTCGGTGGCGGTGAAGCTGGAGCCGTCGGAGGCTTTCGGGGAATACGACCCGGAACTGGTGGACATGGTGCCTGTGGAGTCGCTGCCGCAACCGCTGGAAATCGGGATGCAGCTGGAGGGAACGGTGAACGACGGCAGCGACGCGGGTCCTACCTACGCGACCGTGACCGACATTGCGGACGGCAAGGCGGTCCTGGATGCCAACCACCCGCTGGCAGGCCTGGCGCTGGTATTCAGTTGCACCGTCCTTGAGGTGCGCGCGGCCACTGCCGAGGAGCTTGCCGGGGTCCAGGGGCGGCACGGGTAGCCGGGCAGTTGCCCGGCGCCGCTGCGCCCCGGCCGAATCCGAATCCCGCCGGCACCCGGCACCCGGCACCCGGCTTGCCGGCTTGCCGGGGAAAAGCACGGTTTCTTGATTAAAAGCAACATGCCTTCCCCGCCCCGCCTCGCCCGGCTCCACGGTACAACCCGGTGATTACGGGGTGTTACTGGCGGCGCCTGGTCGGGTCCGCCACGGAGCGCGCCTTCAATCCCCGCAACGGTGACACGTCTATCATTGGATGATTATGATGTTCCCATTAAAAGTATAATCTTGCAAAAACTAGCGAGACATGGCATCATCCCCTCTCTAATGAGAGCGATCGCTCAGGTGGCCAGCGCGGTTTCCGGCGTCAGGCTGTCCGCCTTATGGAAAGCTGCAATCATGCGATTGAACAGGGAGATGTTGCGCGATGAACAGGATGGATACGTTCAGGAAATGTCGTTCGTGCGGGTACCGCGGGTATATGGATGCTTGGCTGTCATCCTATATTTATCCGAAACTCTTGGCTTTTGCACTCTTCTTGTTCGGGGGCGTCCCGGGGGTCGTTTTCCTGGTCTGGAGCTGGAACAAGCTGCGGTGCCCCAGTTGCGGTCAGGTGAAATAACCCCGGAGGCCTGAGAAGCGTCTCCCAGACGGGCAGCGGGCCCTCCCCGCAAGGCCGGCGGCGCTGGCCGTACAGCCGCGGGCCCTGCCCGAAAAACCGCGGGCCCTTGGCAGGCTCCTTAGCGCCGCACCGGATACCCATGTCCCTGCTACCACTCTCCAGAGAGATTCCCGGCTTGGTCCAGTCCACCTCCCGCATGCTCCCCGTGTTTAAGCTCTTCCTGCTGCCCGTCGGGGGCGGCATCCCCGCCGGTGTCCTGCTCGCCCGTGCCCAGGGGGTCGCCTGGCCGGTCACCACGGGACTCTACCTGCTTTCGGACCTGGTCCTGGCCCTCGCCTTCGAGCCGGTGCTCCGGATCCTTGCGGCGCTGTGCGGTAAAATCCCGCCGCTCGCCCGCTGCGGCGCGGCGTTACGGGCGGCGACGGCTCGCTCCGTGGCACATATCGGCGGCACCAGTACCGGACCCCTTGGGCTCGTCATGGTCGCCTTCGGGGTGGATCCCATGACGGGGCGCGCCACGGCGCTCGCCGCGGGGCACGGGTTCCTGGCCGGATGGGCCTTCGCCCTCGCCGGAGACATGCTGTATTTTGCCGTCATCGCACTGGCGACCCTGCGCCTGAACGCGTACTTCCATGACCCGAACAGCACCATGCTGGTCGTCCTGGGCGCGATGTTCCTGCTCCCCGTCCTGGTGCGACGTCTGCGCTCCGCACTGGCCCGGTGACGGCGCCGGTTTCCCCCGAATCCTCCTCGACTGCCGGTGCGGCCTAGCGCCACCTGGGCACTCTCCCTAGCTACCCGCTTCGCCGTTCACGCCCCAACCGCCGGAGAAAACCCCGCGCTCGCTCCAGGGCGACTCCCCTGACACACTGCCCGCCGAAAAGCGGCAACCGCCGCAGCCCGAACGCAGCCCGAACGCAGGAAGCTACGCCGCCGGCTCCTGCCGGAGCCTGTCCAGGACCCGGATGGCCCTCCAGTTCCCCGCCCCGAAACGAAGCGACCAGATGACCGCCGTCAGGAACACGAAGAGGGTGCCCAGCGTCCATTCCGCGACCAGGCTGGTGCAGAACCGGCTGACCAGCCAGAGCGCGGCGAGGAAGAGGCCGGAGCAGACCAGGAAGGCGCGGGCGACCCAGCGGGTATCCCCCGCCGAGGCGAGCACGCAGCCAAGGACGATGTTGGCAGCATCGAACATGCAGTAGAAGGCGACGAATTTCAGGACCAGGGAGCCGGCCTCCACGATCCGCGCGCTCTCCGGGCCGCTGCCGGCGAAAAAGGAGATGAGCGGCGCCGGGAAGCAGGCGAAGACCAGCGCCATGACCAGCATCCAGGCTTCGCACACGACAAGCGACTGGCAGGCGATGGCCGGGATGTCGTCGTCCGCACCGGCTCCCCGCGCCTGGCCGACCAGTATCCCCGCCGCCTGCCCGAGGCCGAGCGCCGGGAAGAAGGCGATGCCGTTGATCCGGAAGGCGATGCTGGAGGCGGCCAGTTCCGCGGTCCCCAGGCGGCCGATCACCACCAGGAAGAGGGTCCAGGCCAGCAGCTCGACGCTGATCCTCAACCCCATGGGGGCCGCCAGCGCAAGGAAGTGGCGGTACTGCGCCCACCGGAACCGGCGCGCCACCCGGTCGGTCAATCCGCCGGATCTGGCGAAGAGGGCCAAGAGCAGGGTCGCGGAAACCAGCTGCGCCGCCACGGTCGCCAGCGCGGCTCCGGCAATGCCCAGGCGCGGCAGCCCCCACTCCCCCAGGACCAGCCCATAGGCGAGCAGCGCGTTGAGCGCCAGCGAGGCGAAGGTGACCCAGGTGACGACGACCGGCCGCCCGATCCCCGAGAGCCACCCGGCCAGGGCGGATCCCAGGACCGGAAAAAGGGAACCGGCCATGCAGATCCAGAAATAGCTGACCTCGTCCCGGGCGACCAGCGGATGGTGACCCGCCAGCAGGAAGAGCTGCCCGACGGGCCAGGCGAGCACCAGGGCCACGACCCCGGAAACCAGGGCGGTGTGGATGCCGAGCCAGGCCGAGGCGCGCACCCCCCGGTGGTCCCCGCCGCCGTGGCTGTGCGCGACGAAGGTGCCGGCATAGCCGGCCGTACCGAATAAAAAGCCCTGGAACAGGATGACCGCCATGCCGGAAGGCCCGATCGCGGCGACCGCTTCGCTCGAGTGGCGCGACAACACGATGGCGTCGATGATCTGCATCAGGGTGATCGCAGAGGTGGAAAGGATCATCGGTGCTGCGAGCTTGAGGAGACGCGGGACGTGGCCAAACATGCGGTGTTCTCGAGGGGTTGACAGTGAGGCCTTCTTTTTATCCGTGATGTGTGGGGCGCGTGCGGCCTGATTTTAACAGCAGTGCGGGCCCCCGGCAACGGTAAAATTCCCGCTGGAGCTCTGTCCGGTCTTTGCCTCATGCTCCCCCTCCCTAGACTCCGGTCCCACCCCTTCAGGAAATGACGGCCGCCCCGCCGCTTTTTTCAGTCCCCCCGGGTGCGGGAAGCCGCCTCGCTTTCCCTGGCAAACCTGGCGTACTCGGCGTCAGCATTGAAGATATGGTCAAAGAGCCAGTCTCTGAGGAAGGACAAGACATCATTTGAGAGCGTCTGTTTCCCCTCGTGGAAATCCTTTTGAAATTGGGTGACTGTCAGGGAGAATTCGTAGTGCTCCCTTTTGTGCTGCTGCAACCCGTCGTATCCCCTTGCAGCCATCCACTGTTCTTCCGCGGCAAAGTGATGGGTCGCGTAGGCGATCAATCGGTCTATGATGACTCCCAAACCTTTTCGGTCGGACCGATTCAGGTAGTTGGCGTGAACTTCATTGAGAAGCCCCACCAAGTGACGGTGGTGCTCATCGAACAGTTTGATGCCGAGCTCGAAACTCCTGTCCCAATCCATAAATGCCATGACTCACCTCCCCAGGAACTGCCGTTGCTACTGACGTGTCCGGAGCCTGCCAGGTCCAGGTGCGAAGGGTGATCTTCAGTAAACTCCTATGGGCTTATCGCGTAATCCGGGCAAAACTTGAGCGTTTTTTCGCCAGCCGGTCCGCAGCGGCCGCTACCAATGGGCCAAAACCTCCCTCCCCCCTGGCGGGTGTCGGGATGGGGTGAGATGCAGCTGCCATCGGGACTCCTTTGGCAGCTGCATCCCTCATAGGAGCGCAACGTTAACATCGTCTGATAAATATTTTGACATTATAGGGTGAATGCACTAACGTGTCCTTGCGGCACGCTGGCACAGCAGGTACGGTAGTCAGTGCCGGCCTCTCTGACCAAGTTTGCCGATCCCAGCTTGCAAAACCGGTCTCTGCACTATCAGGTTGAACACTCAGCCGCGCTTGCATTGGCGGCAAGGACGCCGCACATCCTGAGTATTTCTCGAGGAGCCAGCCATGCTGGAGAGTAAAGATGACATAGTCAAGAAGTATCAATTCCTCTCCAGCACATCGATGGACGACTACTGGATTTTCCACACCACCGGGCAGATCCTGTTCGCCAACCCGGGCCTCTCCCGCGTGCTCGGCTACGGCGCCGGGGAGATGGACGGGAAATACCTGCGGGATTTCGAGGCCGCCGAGGACGAGGCTGCCCAGCGCTCGCACCTGGCAAGGATCATGGCGCACGGACCTGACAGGTTTGAAAGCCGCTTCCACCACAAGGACGGCAGCATCATCGATGTGGAGGTCAGTGTCACCTTCATCCCGGAAGACCAGGTGTTCCTCGCCTTCACTCGCGACATCACCCTCCGAAGGCAGGCCGAAAAGTCGCTGCAGGCCAGTGAGGCGCGCTTCCGCACCCTCTTCGAAAACAACATGGACGCGATCCTCATGACGCTGCCCGACGGGCAGATCAACGCCGCCAATCCTGCCGCGTGCGCCATCTTCGGCATGAGCGAGGCGGAGATCTGCCGGGCCGGTCGCGCCGGGCTGGTCGACCCGGACGATCCCAGGCTTGCCGAGGTCCTCAGGGAGCGCGCCGCAAGGGGGACGGTCAGGGCCGAGTGCACCCACCTGCGCAAGGACGGCACCAAGTTCCCTGCCGAGGTCAGTTCGGTCGCCCGGGGGAAGGAGAGCGGCTCCTTCGTGATACTGCGCGACATCACCGGGCAGAGGCAAATGGAGCAAAGCTGCCGGGAGCAGGAAGAGTTCATCCACGCCACGATCGACGGGCTGCGAGCCCATATCTGCGTCATCGACGCGCAGGGGAAGATCGTCATCACCAACCGCGCCTGGAAAAGCTTCGCCGCAGACAACCACGCCCGGTTGGACCGCTGCTGCGAGGGCGCCAGTTATTTCCAGGCCTGCCAGGCCGCACCGGAAACCGGGGCGGCAGGGTTCGCCGCGATTGTCAGCGGCATCAGGGCGGTTCTGGAGGGGGAGCTGCCGGAGTTCGTCATGGAATACGCCTGCCACTCGCCCGAGGTGGACCGCTGGTTCAGCGGCAAGGTGAACCCCTTCAGCATCTCCGGATCGAAGTATGCCGTCATCTCGCATGTCGACATCAGCGAGCTCAAGAGGATCCAGGACGAAATCAATTTCCTCAACTCCGACCTGGAACAGCGGATCGTCGAGCGCACGGCGGACCTGGAGGCCGCGATCCGCGAGCAGGAGGCCTTCAGCTATTCGGTCTCCCACGACCTGCGCGCGCCGCTGCGCCACATCAACAGCTTCAGCGCGATCTTGCTGGAAGATTACGGGGCGCAGCTCCCCGGGGAGGCGCTCAGCTACCTGAACCGCATAACGGGGGCGACCAGGGGGCTGGGCGAACTGATAGACCACCTGCTGGAGTTGTCGAGGGTCGGCAGGATGGAACTGAAGTTGGAAAGCGTCGACCTGAGCGGGCTGGCCAGGGAGATCACCGGGACCCTGCGGGAAACCGACCCGCAGCGCAGCGCCGAGTTCTTCATACAGGAAGGGGTGGTCGCCCTGGGGGACCGGACCCTGCTGGGGCAGCTGCTGGAGAACCTGTTCGGCAATGCCTGGAAGTACAGTTCCGGCAGGCCGGTCACCCGCATCGAGTTCGGCAGGACCTTCGCGACCGGAGAGGAGTCGCTCTTCGTCCAGGACAACGGCGTAGGCTTCGACATGGCATACTGCGGCAACCTCTTCAAGATCTTCCAGCGGCTGCACGGCCCGGAGTTCGAGGGGACGGGGATCGGCCTCGCCACCGCCCAGAGGATCATCAAACGGCACGGCGGCAACATCTGGGGCGAGGGGAGGGTGGG
>Ga0316230_1004590_pt1 | contig 10032 bp, 5 predicted proteins | sample TBH18025metaG_FD_206004 | JGI IMG/M metagenome (GOLD analysis project Ga0316230, IMG submission 206004) | Freshwater microbial communities from Trout Bog Lake, Wisconsin, USA - TBH18025 | ecosystem: Environmental > Aquatic > Freshwater > Lake > Hypolimnion/Profundal zone | place: USA: Wisconsin...
ATTCACCTTGATTGAGCTGCTGGTGGTCATTGCCATCATCGCCCTGCTCGCCGCCTTGCTGTTGCCGGTTTTGTCCCGGGCAAAAGCCATGGCGCAGCGGACGAATTGCCTGAACAATTTGCGGCAGATCAGCCTGGGCATCCACCTGTACGCCGGAGACAGCGGCGGCACTTTGCCGGCGGCGCCGAATGTGACCGGCTGGGGCATCGAAACCAATCATTGGGCTCTTTTTTACAAGCGGCTGATAAAGAATTATGTGGGACTCCATGAGCCATTCTCGCCGCAGGACCGGCTGTTTGCCTGCCCAGTGGATGTTTTCTATTATGATGTTCCCAGCATGACCTACGAGGCCCAAAGTCTGCATGACCAATCCAATTCCGATTATTCGAGTTATGGGTTCAACGGCGCCAATGGCAGCCCCTACAACCCGCCGCCTGCCTACCTGAATGAAACCACCTTTCCCGGCGTTTTTGGGCGGAAACAAACGGCGATAAGAAACCCGGTCAAAACGGTTCTGCTGGCGGAGTTTTCGGCGATCTTCCCCTGGTCCTGGCACGGATTACAGAAATTGCCGGCGGACCAAAACGGGGTGAACGATGCCAAGAACATCGTTAGCTTCGTGGATGGGCACGTGAGCTATATCAAAATTTATTGGAACTCGGATTTCAGCACCACGTCGTGCTGCTACGATCCGCCGACTGGCTACGATTACCAATGGAGTGGAGATTGATTGGAACGTTTTGCTTCGTTCCGCTAAAGGGAAAGGATTTTGGCCGCGAGGTTTTCGCCGTTCAGTTCCAAAACGGCGCGCGTGGGCGCGGGCTCCAGGGTTGCCGGCGCCGACCACGGGGCTTGGGCGTTTACTGAAACTGGCCCGTCCAGGCCGGCTGCGCGGAGCTGGATGCGGTCAGCAGTCGCGTCCACCCCGGCGGTGGCGGCGGCAAATTGCCGGCGCCACGCGGCGAAATCGGCGGCGGTTTTCAATCCATTGCCAATGCGCAGCCACAGTGCCGCGCCAGCCGCGTGGCCGCTGAAGACCGGGTTTGCGCCGGGCGCGGCGTGCTCCACCGCCAGCCGCACCGCGCCATACTTATTGCCGTCGTAAAGCAGAAAAATCCGCGCGTCGGCCCCGTCTAGACCACGCGCCCACGGCACGCGCAAGCCGCACGCGGCGGCGCCTTTTTGGATGGCCACGACTTCGCCCGGATTCACCGGCTCGCGCCCGGGACGATTTTGGTCCAAGGAAATTTGCCGGTCGCCGATCCAATAGGAATCCACGTTCATCGGCAGCACAAAATTGGATACGAGCGTGGTGGCATTAGTCGGGAGGTCCGCGGCGCGATAGATCACCAGGCCAAGGGCGTCGCCATTCCGTTGCGCTCCCGTCCAAAATGGACTGAGGTGGAACGCTTTTTGATGCGCGCCGGCCGCGATTTTTTTCTGGCCGTACGGATCGTCGCGCCCGTCGGCGATGAAATAGCCGCGCACGGATTGGCGTTCGCCCGGCAGATCCACGGTCAGCGGCATATCCATGCGTCCGCCATAGCTGGAGGCGGCGCAGCTCAAGGTGATGTCCGGCAGCAGGAAGTGGGTGCGGGACTGCCACCAGTCTTCGCCCCAGCTTTGCCGCACGAGGCGAGGGAATTGATTTGATCGGGCGCGGAGGTCTTGCGGCGGATGCCAGTTGGCCTGCACGATGTAAATGGCGTCCAAATTTGGCGGCAGCGGCGTTGGGAGCCAGCCGTTCCACGCGAATTCCTGGTCCAGTTCGCCCAAGCCGTGCAGGTAATCGTAGGTGCGGCTCTGGGCGCCGGCGAGTCTTTGTGCGGGTGGAAACCAGTTGAGCGCGATGTCGGTCCAGAACAACTCGAGCAGCGTGCGGGCCTGCGCGCGGCCTGGCTCGCGCCGGGCGAGCGCTTCGATCATGCCCAGGCCGGTGAGGTCCACGCCGGTGTAGGTCGGGCTGTCGAACTCGTGAATGCCCGCCGTTTGGGTGTAATGCAGGAACCGGTCGAGCCGGGCGTAGCCTTCGTCGGCCACCTCCGGTTGGCCGAGCGCCTCGCCGAGCAGGATGAGGTCGCCGGCGTTCATGATGGAGATGTTGGAATAGCTGGCGGGAACCTGATGCCGCCGACAGCCTTGGACGGAGAATTCCAGCAGCTTTTCCAGCCGGGCCCGCGCCGGGGCTGGCATGAAACTGCCATGTTTCTGCCAGAGCAGCGGGCCGGCGCGCATGCAAAAATCAACGGCGTTGTTGTCCATGACCTTGCCATCCTGCCAGCTCCACCAGAAATTGCCGAAGCTGCGGCTTTTCGGATTGCGGTCCTGCATTTTTTCGGCCAGTTCAAAGAGCCGATCCAAGCGCTCCGGATGCAGGCGGGCCTCGCACAGCACCAGCGCATAGGCAAACAGGTCGCGGGAGCTCACCGAGTCCGCTGGCTGCGCGCACGAACGCCAAAAACGCTCGGTGTGGGCGACGATGTTGCTGGCGAGGGAGAGGGTTGAGGGTTGAGGATTGAGAGTTGAGGGGGACGTGGGCGCTGGTTGGCTGTGCAATGGCCGCCCCAATAGAATCAACCAGCAAAGAAGGAGAAGTTTGCAGAATTTGCGCTGAGACCCAAAGAAACATCCAACATCCAATGAACCATGTCCTCTGCTGGAGGCACTGGTTGGGCGTTGAATGTTGAAGGTTGTTGCGAGGCCGACGTTCGGTTGTTGAATGTTGCTAGGGGCAATGGGGCCCCCTCGAATAGCATGGTTTGTGTTCACTTCCTCAAATGGACGCAAATCGAGGGTGCCGCGTCACAATATTTTTGAGGGAAGGCGCGCCAGGCGCTTTTGCGGACGGAGCGCCGGCCTCCGGGCACGGCTCGATGATGGGAATTATTGAAACGAGCCGTGCCCGGAGGCCGACGCTCCAATCGCTTTTGAAACACGGGTCATTCCAAGCCGGCTTCCTTTTTCACCTGTGATTCGGATTTCGGCCTTCGGATTTCTTTCGGATTTAGGATTTCGGTCTTCGGATTTCAGCATCAACCAACTCGCCAATCAAATCGTAATCCGTGTGGCCGATGATTTTGACGCGGGCAAATTCGCCCACCGGGGCCGGGCCGCGCACGTAAATCCGTCCGTCAATGTCCGGGGCATCCGCCTCGCCGCGGCCCACCAGATAATGGCCTTTCATCTGACGCGTATGGCGGTCGGTTTCGCGGATCAAGCCGTGTTCCCAGGAACTGACGTTCGCACTCCGCAATTGTTTCGCGTCGGCCTCGCCTTCAATCAGCACCTTGAGTTCGCGGCCCACGAAGGACTCCGCCACCTGCACGGCCACCTCGTGTTGCGCGGCCATGGCCAACTCGCGCCGTTTTTGTTTCACCCGGTCGCTCACCTGGCCGGCCATCGCGCCGGCGCGCGTGCCGTCTTCTTTGGAATAAGTGAACACCCCGAGCCGCTCGAACTTGGTTTCGCGGATGAAATCAAGCAGCGTCTCAAAGCTCTTTTCGGTTTCGCCCGGAAAGCCGACAATGAACGTGGTCCGCAAGGCGATGCCCGGGACGCCGGCGCGGATCTTTTTGATCAGATCCACGATGTAAGGTTGCGAGGTTTCCCGGCGCATCCGTTCGAGCATGTTTTCGTGAATGTGCTGCAGCGGCATGTCCACGTAGCGCGCCACTTTGTCGCAGTTGGCGATGGCTTGGATGAGTTCATCCGTCCAGTGCGCCGGGTGGGTGTAGAGCAGCCGGATCCAGAAATCACCAGGGAGCGCATTCAGCTCGCGCAGCAGCGTGCAGATGGTCGTGGCCTCGCCGGCCAGTGATTTGGCGGCGGCGGAAAATTTTTCCGGCGACGAAATCGCGCGACTGTGATGCGGACGCAAATCCAGGCCGTAGTAGGTGGAGTCCTGCGAAATCAGGTTGAGCTCCTTCACCCCGTCGGCCAGCAACGCTTTGGCCTCCGCGATAAGGTCGCTCTGCGGCCGGCTGCGATGCGACCCGCGCATGCGCGGAATAATGCAGAAGCTGCACGGATGATTGCAGCCCTCGGCGATTTTGACGTAGGCAAAGTGTTTGGGCGTGAGCCGGAAACGCGGCGTGGCGAAATCGGGGATGAACGTCGGGCGCGCGGTGACGTCCAGCAGCGGTGCCATGGCGGCGTCTCGGGAGAGCGCCGCTGACTTTTTCCCCGGTGGAACAGCGGCGCTCTGCCGAGATGCCGCTACGACGGTTTTGGTTTTGCCGAATTTTTCGGTGCCGCGCAGGGCGTTTTCTTTTTCGTGTTCACCGGAGCCGCGGCCCTTTTCCAGTTCATTCAGCCGCGCGGAGATTTTCCCCTTGGAGGTTGAATGTTGAAGGTTGAAGGTTGAAGATTTTCCAATCTTGCCGGAGGTTGCCTGTCCCCCCGTCTTCGCCGCCCTATTTTCCACCGCCCGGCCTACGATGTCCCCCACTTGGGCGACCTGGTCAATGCCCATGAAGGCATCCACCTCCGGCAGGAGCTTGGGCAGTTCGTCGCGAAACCGCTGCGGCAGGCAGCCTGAGACGATCACCGCCTGACCGCGTTGATTGGCTTCGCGAAGCGCGACCGATTCCAGAATGGCATCCACGCTTTCCTCCTGTGCCGAATCAATGAACGAGCACGTGTTGACGATAACTGCGTCCGCTTGGGCGGCATCATTGGTGATTTCCACGCCCTGTTTAAGCAGCGATCCGAGCATGATTTCGGCGTCCACCAGGTTTTTGGCACAGCCAAGTGAAATCAGGCCCACGCGCAAGGGCTTCTTTTCAACAAAAGGTTTTTTCATCAGTTTAGCGGGGAAGTTGCAACCCTTTCAGGGTTGGTGACACACGCACACTGCATACCCAGGGTAGGCTCGCCGACTCGCCAACCCTGGTCTGAGTGATGCAATCCGTTCGGGATTGGGGCAGTGGCTGCTGCTGGAGATGGGGAACGTCCGCCCTCACCCCGGCCCTGCACGTAAACCCGGAGAACATCCAACATCCAGCATCGAACGCCCAACATCCAATGAAGACGCGGAAGGAAAGTCATTGGATGTTCCGCGGGTTCACGGGAGCGCGGCGGCATTGGTCGCATTGGCGGCCGGCAGTTCCAAGACGTTGGGCGCGGCGTTCGTGTCGGAAGTGGGCGGTTCCAGCAAGGAGGACGGCAGGCCGAGCCGGGTGACCAGCGCGGCGCGGGCGGGGTAAGGCAGTCCATTTTGTGCGTCGAGCAAAAACCGGACTACGTTCGCCTTCATGTCCTCAAAAGGCATCAGCGGGATGCGCACGTTGCCATTCGAGCCGGAGGTCTTGGCATCGTAGTGCTCATGCACCCGGCGGGCCAGGTTCAGGAGGTTTTCATAGCGGTCGTCGTCGCCGGCGGCGAGGTTGTAATAGGCGCGCATCAACAGGCCGCGAATGGCGGCGGTCACGCGCTGCTGCGAGGTTTCGCGGATGTCAATTTCCACCACCGCCACGGCGTATTCATCCAGCGTGAGGTTTTTGGGGAGCGAATCCATCCGGTTCTCGACGATGGGCTTGTCGGGATATTGTTCGCGCAGATAATTGAACCACTGCTGCGCCTCGCCAATGCGATCGGCCTCGTACAGAAAATAAATCGCGTCGCGCAGAAAATTCCGGTGCGCCTTGAGGATGCCGTCCTTCTGGCTCGGGTCGGCTTCCTGGGCGTAGAAATTCGTGTACCAATAGTTGATGTGGGGCACCAAATCCAGATTCGGGCCCAGCGCGTATGTGCCGCTGAACGGGTTGGCCACGATCCGCCCGTTGTGAAACGACTGCAAGAGCGACTGGTAAATGATCCGGCGCACGGTGATCAGATCGTCGGCTTTGACCTTGTCCGGATTTTTGGCGGCTTCGTCGAGGGCCTTGGCGCCCCAATAGATCGCATGTGCCTCCGGCAGCAACCAGTCAAAGGGGCCGTATTGTTCATCCACGCTTTTGGCGAAGACCGGGTCAAGCTTGTATTGGTTGGTGAAGAGCGCCAGCCGATGGAAATCCGCGGGCGTTTGGGGATGCAGCAGCGGAACGAAGTTCGTGCCTTGGAAGCCGAAGAAATTGGTCATTTCCGAGGCCCATTGGCTCTTGTAATACATATTCGCGTCATCCAGGTTTTGTCCCATTTTGTGCTGGAAAAACCAGCCGAGTTCGCGATAAATCAGGATGCTGTTCGGATTGTAGCGCAGGCCGTCGTCGCGCAGGAGTACGATACCGCGTTCGAGCCAGCGCCAGCGGTCGGTGTAATCGCCGGGGCCATTTTCCTTGAATTTCACCGAGATGTTGTAGGCCATGTTCCAGGCCTGAAACAGCCAGACCTGCGTGAACGTGGGTTCCAGCTTGGTGATCCAGTCCGCCAGTTGCGCGGCCTCGAAAAACTTGTCGTCCTGTTGCAGGTCGTTGGCGCGCATCCAGAGGAAATTGGAAATCAAGCCGCGAAAGCCGCCCAAGGCCACCGTGGTGAACGCCAGCGCGGGCGGCGCATTTTCCAGCACTGCCGCGCGGGTCAATCCGAGCGTTTCGCGGTCGTGGTTCAATGCCTGCTGCACGCGGCCCGCGCCGCACAGCAGGCCGGAGGCGAGCAGCAGCAGCAGGATTTTTTTGACGCGGCGGTTCATTTGGGAGTCACTGGTTTCCTTGCGCCGTGGCCAGTTCGCGCCGGGAGAACAGGATGATGCCCGCCGCAGCGAACAGGCCGCCGAGCAGGAGGACGATTTGCGCAAAGGCCAGGCCCAAGTCGCTCCAAGTGATGCAGCGGCCGGTACTCAAGGCGTCAATCGGCGAGAAGTTTTTGGCCAGGCTCACCACCGTCAACACGCCCTTGAATGCGGGAATGAGCACCCCGTCCAAGATCGAATGGCCGGCGATGCCCTTTTCCGAGTTGCCCGCCGCCACCGAGCCGGTATCCACCGATTCGGCCAGGGTGCCGCTGGAGCACACCACCACCATCATGGCCAGCGCAAAGAACGCCGCCACCGGAAATGACAACTGGCTGGCCGCCGCCAGCCCCAGCGCGGCCAGCAGCGCCATCCAGCAGAAGATGATGCCCAGCCCGCGCGCGAAATTCAGCGCGAAACCGCCTTCGGGATACAGCACCTCCATGCCCTCATCCGGTGGAAACAGCAGGGCGGTGCGGTTGACATTGGCAAACTGGATGGTCAGCACGCCGTTTTCGTCGAATAAGTCCGGCGGGATCGCAAATTCATGGAAGGTGTCGGGCGCCAGGCTCATGGGAGTGTCCAGATCCGACTGCCAATACTTCGTCTTGGGCGGATCCCCCACCCGCCAGAGCGCGTCGAACGTGCCCGAGCCACTGCCCTGCGCGGCGTTGAACTTCACGCGCAGTTGGAGGGGTTTGCCGGCCAGATAGTGTCGGGCAAAGCCCAGGTCAATTTTCCATGTGCGCATGTAGCCTGGCCGCACCAACTGCGATTCCGCGCGCAAAGACTCGAGGATTTGCCGGCGCAGTTCCAGCACATCCGCCTTGCTCTCCACCGCCGCCGTTTTGACTTTTTCTTTCAGCAGTTGGTCCGCCGCCGCTTCGAGCTCGGCCGCATGACTTGGCTCCCGGGCGGAGCCCCGGGCCACCAGCACCTGCTCCCGCAGGGTCTTTTGCACGGCGGGCGGAAGTTTCGTGGCGCGGTATTGCAACAAGGTGAACACGCAGCCGCCGGAAATCGCCAGCAGCACCGCGTTCAGCGACACGATGCCCAGCCATTTGCCCAGCCAGATTTGCCAGCGCGCCACCGGCTTGGTGGCCACCACTTGAATCTGGCACTCCTCGATGTCGCGCGCCAGCGTGCCGCAGGCCAGCCACAGCGTCGAAAGCCCAAGCAACGCCGTGATGGTGCTCAAGGTGTAGGTCAAAATGATTTGCGTGAAGCCCTGCGCCGAGCCGTCGTCCTTGATGACCAGCGGCAAGCCGACGACCGCAAGGACCAGCAAAGTGGCAATGACGAGGAACAGCTTGAACCGCAGTGCGGCCTTCCACGTCAACCAAGCGATGGCTAGAATTCTTTGCACGGATGAGTCTTGGACCAATAATCGGAATTTCTGTTCGCTGCTGTCAAGGATTCGCCGCCGTTTTCATCCGCGCAGCACATCCGCGAACCAGGGGGACCTTTGCCCGAGCACTTCGGAGCGCGGCTCTGCGAGCCGCAGCAACGCCCGCCCCGCAAGGCGCCTCGAAACATTCCAGCCGCGATCTGCCGGGCGGAGCGGCTGCGCGTCGCAGACCCGCGCTCCGGCCGCGATTGCGAGACGCGACTTGGACAGAATAATCCCGACTTCAGACATAAAAGGCTTAACCAGCCAGCCGGCTGGCCGGCAGTCTGGCTTCCAATCGGTCCCAGACCAGCTTGTCAATGACCGCGCGCGCCGGTTCGCAGTGGATGCGCTCGATAATTTCGCCGGCGAAGGCGTGAATAAGCATCCGCCGCGCCGTGTCCTGGCTCATGCCGCGCGAGCGCAGGTAAAAAATGCTCTCCGCGTTCAACTGGCCAATCGTCGCCCCATGCGTACACTTGACGTCGTCAGCATAGATTTCCAGTTGCGGCTTGGTGTTCACGCCGGCGTGGTCCGACAGCAGCAGGTTCTTGTTCGTCTGCTTGGCGTCGGTTTTTTGCGCGATCGGATGCACATAGATCCGGCCGTGGAAGACCCCGCGCGATTTGTCGTCCAGGATGCCGTTAAAGTGTTCATGGCTGGCGCAATGCGGCTGCGCATGTTCCACAATCATGTGGTGATCCGCCAACTGTTCATCACGCGTCAAATACAACCCGTTCAGAACGCACTCCAGCCCCTCGCCCGCCAGTTTGGCGCGGATGTTGTTCCGGGAGAGCCGGGCGCCCAGCGCGAAGGAATGGACGGTGACCTTGCTCGCGCGGCCGAATTCGCCGGCGATGGTGGCGAGGTGAAACGCCCCCGGCGCCTCGTCCTGTAGTTTCACGTGCTCCACCTGGGAGTTTTCCCCGGCGAGAATTTCGGTGACGGCGTTGGTGAAATAGGCCGCGTCGCTGGCGGCCAGATAACTTTCCACCACGGTCAATTTGCTGTTGGCTCCGGCAATCACCAAGTTGCGCGGCAGGATGGCTTCGCCGGTCTGCCTGGCCGAGGAAATATAGAGCAACTGCACCGGCTCGGTCACCTCCGCACCCGGCGGCACAAAGATGAACGCGCCGTCGGAGAAAAACGCCTGGTTCAGCGCGGCGAAAGAATTTCCGGACAGGTTCGCGTATTGGCCAAGGTGCTGTTTGAGCAACCCGGAATCCTGCGCCAGCGCCGCCGCGAGACTCTCCATCCGCACGCCCGCCGCCACGGCTTGGAGCCGGGAAAGTTGCGGGCAAAAAAAGCCGTTCACGAACACCAGCCGATGACCGCTCAATCCCGCGAACACCGAATCCGCTATGGTCTTGGATTCGGCGCCATTGACGACCGCGGGCCGGGCTGGCTGAAAATTCAGCCGGGCCAACGGCGCCACGTTGGTGAAGCGCCAATCCTCGTCCTGAAGCGTGGGAAAGCCCTGGTCGGCAAAGCTGGTCAGACCCGCCTTGCGCAAGGGCGCCAGCCAGGGGGGGGCGGCCGCGGCGGCGGCAAATTCAGCGAATTTGCCCACCACGAGCTCCGTCCCGTTGTTTACTTTTGGCGTCATATTTAGAATCATTCTAATTATAAATCAGACGATTAATGTCCCATTTCCGGTCCGCTTACGCAATGTAAAAGCGGGGGCATTAAGCCATTTAACACAAAAGCAACCGCGCTCGCCGTGAAAACCAGATTGGAACAAGCCTGGCTGCGGCAGGGGCGTTGGAGTTGTTCAGCCGGGTGCTGCCGTTAGACATCAAGGCAGATTTGGCGCAAGAATCCGAATCGGCCGTTCGATTATCTTACCGAACCGCTCTGCCGAACCCAGGACGCGGCTGAATGGCACGCAGCGCTTGCAATTCGGGGGGGGGCTGCTGGCTGCCCCGTCGGATTTTTGTCGTATCAAGGATGGTTCAACGCTATCATGACCCCGAACACC
>Ga0316230_1004607_pt1 | contig 10010 bp, 6 predicted proteins | sample TBH18025metaG_FD_206004 | JGI IMG/M metagenome (GOLD analysis project Ga0316230, IMG submission 206004) | Freshwater microbial communities from Trout Bog Lake, Wisconsin, USA - TBH18025 | ecosystem: Environmental > Aquatic > Freshwater > Lake > Hypolimnion/Profundal zone | place: USA: Wisconsin...
TATTTCTTTTAGCTCCGAATAATGCCGAGTTCACGGGGTGATTCTTCAGAACGCTGAAGAACCACCCTTTTTTTATTTCTTCGACTCGGCATTATCAGAGGCTTTGCAGGAATGCCATCAGTTGATCGGGCGGACGGTATCGGGGAGGCCGTCCGTAGAACGGCTCGGTCTTGGCGAGCGCCTTTTCTTTGAGTTCGAGGCTGGCGTGGAGATAAATCTGGGTCGTATCCATTCGTTCATGTCCGAGCCACAGCGAGATGACGGAGCGATCAACGCCGCATTGCAACAAGTCCATGGCGGTGCTGTGTCGCAACACGTGTGGCGAGACGCGCTTGGATTTCAAAGACGGACAGTGTTGACGTGCCGTAGCCACATGCTTGGCGAGCACGTATTGAACTCCGTCCCGGCTCAACGGTTTGCCACGCATGTTGGGAAAGAGCGGAGTGTCGGGCTGGGCGTTTCGCTCACACAGCCACGCACGGAGCATTGTGACCGTATCCTTGCGCAAGGGAACGCAGCGGGATTTTCGGCCTTTTCCGGTGCAACGCACATGAGGGCCACTATCCAAGGCGACGTCCTGACAACGCAGGCCGATGATCTCCGAAAGGCGCAGTCCTGTTTGCAAAGCCAACAGGAGCAGCATGTGATCGCGACGGCCCAACCAGGTCTGCTGATCCGGCGCGGCCAGCAATGCTTCAGCTTCTGTCCGCGTGAGGAAGTCGATCTGTCTTTTGATGTGTCGCTTGCTCTTGATTGCCAGGACGCGTTGGGCCAACGCGCCGAGAGCCGGTTCTTGCAGGGCGACATAATGAAAGAAGGAATGGATGGCGGCTAGGCGAACATTGCGACTGCGTGCACTCACGCCACGGTCTTTTTCCAGATGATCAAGGAAGCGGCATACAAAGGAGGCATCCAAGTCCTGCATGGCCAATGCAGTTGGAGGCTTTTTCAGATGCCGATGGGCAAAGCCGATTAGGAGGCGGAACGTATCCCGGTAGTTTGCGATGGTGTGCGGACTGGCGTTGCACTCGTGCATCAGCCGCTGCGTGAAGTAGGCTTGCAGCAGTTCAGAGAAGGTGGCTTGCGTTTTCATCGTCCGGCCTCCTTCGGTTGCAGGCGTTGCGTGGCCAGTTGCAACAGTTCCGGCACCGCCGAGAGATACCAATACGTGTCTCGAACATGAACGTGGCCGAGATACGTGCTCAACTCCGGCAAGCGCGCCTCGACATCCGTGTCGGTGCGATACCACTGAAGCATGGTCTGGATCGCGAAGTGATGTCGCAGGTCATGCACGCGCGGACCGTGTTGGTCGCCGGGTTTGCGCAGGCCGGTTTGACAGGCCACCAACAGGAACCAGCGATTGACGGAGTCATAGCCCAGCCGGCCGCCGCCGTCCCAGACAAAGAAGGCCGGATTTCTCCGCTGCGGATAAATGGTGTCGCGGATCGAGGCGTAACGTCGGAGGGCCGCAATGGTCGAGGCATGGAGCGGTGCCAATCGAGTCTTGTTCCCCTTCGCCAAGCGGATGGTCAACTGCCCGCGATCCCAATCAACATCGCCACAGTCCAGCTTCAGAGCCTCACTCACGCGCATGCCCGTTGTTGCCAGGAGGCCCAACAGCGTCCCCAACGTCGGGCCTTTGATCGGATTGGAAGGAGCGATTTGATGCGCCACCTCAACCAATCTGCGGACATCCTCATTGCGATAGAGCTGCGGCGGTCGCCGACGAATGTGGTAAGGCAGTAGCTTGGGTGAAGGCACTTCGGTGCGCGGATCCACCGTGCTCAGGTATTCGGCAAAACGCCGCACCGTGGCCAGACGGCTACCACTTTGCTCCCGTTTGGCGTTCGGCGGCTGGGTAGCCCATTGCAACGCAAGCTTGGTGGTAACAAACCGTGATCGTTTCGCCTCTGCAAAACGAATGAAGCTACGAAGCAACATCTCCGCGCTGTCCAGCTTGAACCCCAGACCCCGCCGGAGCTTCATGTAATTGGTGAGATGAACACGCAGGTGATTCATTGGCCACCTCCCGGCCACGGTTGCGCCAAGGCACGCAGCGCATTCACATCCACTTTTGCGTAAATCTCAGTGGACGACATTTGCTGATGCCGCAGCACCTGGCCGATTTGAGCAAGGGAAGCTCCGCTCCGCAGAAGGTTCGTCGCCAACGAATGGCGCAACAGGTGTGCGCCATGATTTTGCGGATTCAGACCAACTCGTCCCAAGGCCCGCTTCACAATGTTGCTCACGGCATTGGGCGGACTACCGAACCCAGCATACGGCGCCTTGCGTTGGACGAATACACGGCGCGTTGAACAACAAGGTCGCCCTCTTGTCAGATAATCCGCTATAGCTTGGCCAACCTCCTGAAGCAGCGGCATCCGATCCACACGGTTGCCTTTGCCCCGGATTACCAACTCTCCGTTCTCCCAGCTAATGTCGTCCAACTCAAGGTTGGCCACCTCGCCGGCGCGCAAACCAAGCCGGGCCAAGAGCACCAAAACGGCATAGTCGCGCCGCCCAACATTCTGTCGACGGTCGCAAGATCGCAGCAACTTATCCACTTCTGCCGCCTCCAAATAACGGGGCAGTTCTGACAAGCGCCCACCCGCTGTGGCGGGGATGGCCGCCGCCAGATTGGTGGCTGTCTTGCCTTCCTGAAACAGGTAATTCAAAAAACTCCGCAGCACGGAGGTCATCAGTTGAGCAGAGCGGCGACCACGGATGCCGGAGTCTTTCAAAATAAAATCGCTTACATCCTTCGTGTGCAGTTCCTTCAATCGGATTTTTCCATCCCGAAACCGATGCCACAAAAACCGTCTGGCTACGGTCAGATATTGCCCGACACTGCCCGACATGAAGCTGCGTTCCTGTCGCAGATATTGTCCGTATGCTCGCTCCATCACATCAATCGGAGTCAGTGGCACAGGTGTCGGCGGCGGGATAACGTCCAATTGACGCAGGTGTTGGAGTAAAAGCGCCGGCGTGCATTTGTCGCCGCTGTGATAAACGTAATGTCGCCAGCGCCAGCCAAGGAACTTCGCCACGCGTCGTTCGTTGAGGTCTTTTAGTGGAAGCTTTGTTTGAACCATCCATTGGCTCAGAGCAGCGACCAACCGAAGTTTGTTCCAGCCGGTCACACGGCAGTAACGCTGTTGCGCCAACAACGCAGCAAAGCTGGCGAGGTGTGGCGCAAGTGGGCCTGCTTCCAATGGCCGCAAGTTTTGGACATGGAGACGAAACGGCTTAATCATATATGCATTCCTTTTGGTTGTGGTTTGAACCATGAGGAATGACGTCCCGTTAATGCCGAGTCGAAGAAATAAAAAGGGGTGGTTCTTCAGCGTTCTGAAGAATCACCCCGTGAACTCGGCATTACCCGGAGCTAAAAGAAATAGCCATTATGCCGAGCTCGGCATAATGGGTATTTCTATACCTAAAAAACAACCCCGACCATTTTGTGGCCGGGGCTTTTTATTGTTTCCCAGATTGTGCTAAAATTGGCTTATTATGAAAATTCTAAACCCAAGGAATGGCGAGAATCAAAATCACCTGTAAACACTGCGGCAATGTTTTTGATTGGAACGACCAGTGGCCGGCCGGTTTGAAAAAATGTCCGCTCTGCGGAATTCTGGCTCCATTCAATCACCAGCATACCAGACTGAAAAAGGCTTCTTAATTGGTCGCGATGGCCGGCCAGGCACCCCGCACACAACCGAAGTGCCGGCGCAGTTGCGGAAATTCTGGAGTGGCCGGATTGGGGGTCACGGCCTGCCCCTCGGCATTCAAATAGAGACAGCCGATTTCTTCCGGCGGAAGTTTTTGAAACAACGCTGTGGCTTCGGCGACGGCCGACAGCCATTGGCGTTTGCATTCCACCATGTCCAGCGGCTCGCGCAGCAACAGCGTGTTTAAGCGGACGGCCGGATAATGGGTCAGGCGTTGCGCCTCCTCAATCAAAAACTGCGGGGTGAAGCCGGTATCCTTGCCGCACGCCGCCCAAGCGAGCGCACCGAGGCTCAATACCGTCCGATGCAAAAACAGCACATCCAAATAATCGCGCAGTTCGCCGCGGCCGGCGAGCGCCAGCATCTTGTTGGTTGCCCCATCGAGCGGGTGCAGCACGAAACCCAGTTCCGCATCCGGTTGCACCGGAAAAAATCGAAATGCAGAATCATACGCCCATTCCACCTTGGTTGCATGACCGGCCTTGGAAACCGTCGCCCGTTGCAACATTTCCTGGGTCTCGTTCCAGTCCAGAGAGTAGCCATTCTGTTGCAACACTTCGGCATCCTTGGCGGTGGCCTGTTTGAGGCTTTGCACCGTGTCATGGAATACGTCCACGTCGCGTGACTGGCGGTGGGAATCTTCCCGCCGCAAAAAAACGGTCGCCCCGGCCACATAGCTTTCGGGGTTGCGATTGACCGCCAGCAGCCGGAGAACCTGCTTTTCAAAATCACCTAGCGGCATAATTCAGCGGCAAGATAGAAGCCACGCCGTCCGCCGTCAGCGCGCAGTCGTTCACAAAGATAAGGCACTTCTTCCGCGACAATCTCCGCGTCTGGCCGCATGAACCAGAAACAGCGGGCATGGAACTCCCGGAACGCTGCTTGCGCCAGAGTGAGCTTTTCCGCCGACAACCTCGGCAAAGGGGATGTTTCTAGCTGATCCACAGAGATTCAATAGCTTAATTTTGTTGATTCGGCAACTGTTGAAAGCAATGAGGCAGGATTCTCAAGCCGCCGTCAGTATAAACTGACGGCTGGAAATTGCCCCCATCACATTGGTCAGGGCAGTTCATTGCTCACCAATCACTGATTTGATTTTGCCCAAAACGATGCTCACCCCGTTCCGCACCCGGCCCTGCAAAATATCGTTCATCTGCATCCGGGCAGGGCTCAACGCAATCAGCCTTTTTTGGTCCTGGGCATTGAACAGGCCATTGACCTGAATGGTGTGTTGGATTTGATACTCCACCACCTTGACCAAAATTTCCGTCTCGTTGGCCTTCGTCTGGCCGACCACCAGCAGACAAGTGCGTTGGAAGCCGCCCATGACACCGAGTGAAAATGTTTCGTTCGCCACGGTTTCATAGGTTTCCTTCTCCGTCATCTGGCTGTGATCCAAATCAAAAACATCGGAGCCGCTTTGCAAGGCCGCGATGATGGCGGTGGACACCGTTTTGGCCGGCTGGCTGGTTTTGAAAGTGTATTCTTGAAAAAGTGAGGCGTCCGGTTGGTGTTCGCAGAGTGAAGTAAACACGCGGCGGGGGCGCAGTGACTGTTCGGCTTCCTCACGTTCGGCCGCCAGACGGCTATTGACCTCGCGTTGTATCGCCAGTGCGTCATGGTCATCCGGCTTGGCCGCGAGGGCGTCCTGAACGGCGAGGAGGGCATTTTGATAATCGGCGGCGGCCAAGGCCTGCCGGGCCGTCTGCATGGAAGGTTGATAGTTGACGCCGATCAGATTCGTGCGGCAGTAGGCCGTTTGATCCGCAACGATGTCCAGGCTGACTGACACCGATACATAACCGGGCTTGGTCAGCCGGAATTGCACCGGTCGCGCCGGCAGATCTTTCACGTCCAATGAGGTTTGGCCCAGATAACTGCCATCCATCGTTTCCACCGAAGCTCCGGTCGGAACCGATTCCAAGCGGGCGGTGCCCAGCACGAATTCGACCGGAACATCATTGGTCTGGTTGGCCTTCAGATAAATCGGATCCTTAATTTGCCGATTGTGATAGGTGACAATCATTTGATACCGGTCGGAAGGCAGATCCGTGATCGTGACAGGTAAATCGCCGGCATAAACTTCTTGCCCGTCCGTTTGCAACAATTGATAGGTCGCTCCTTCATGGTTGCAGGACAGGTTTAGCACCCCGTATTGCGGGGCAAACACGCACGCCGCTGTCTGTTGGTCGAACACGACCGGTTTCTGCGCTTGAGACCAGTGGGGATATTGCGCCTGAATCAAATAGGTGTCGGCGGGCACCGTGAGACTGGTGCCGGTGCTATTGGTGAGTGTCAGGGAATATTCTGGGCCGGTGATGGTGATGGTTTGCGCCGCCGGCTTGGCCGTCACATTCAGGGTTCCTACCGTCCGGATCAAATTGACCGCGCCGAAATCGCGCCCGCCATACAAGCAGAAGAAGTTTGTGCTGAAAGGTTCCGCCTTCGGGTGGGTGATCGTGAATATATGGTTGCCGAGTGAAATCTTTTGGCCGCTGCTGACCGGCTGGCCGTCCAGTTTGACCGAGGCGATTAAGCCGACGTCATAGCCTTGCAGATTGACGGAAAAATTAATCCGCGTTCGTTCGATCGCCAACTGATGCTGGTGGTAGGCAAACATGGCCAGCACCAGCAGCGACCACCAGAGCAGCGGACGCAGGACCCGCCGCCAATAACCAAGGCCATGTTCCGGAACCGGTGAGGATGGAGGTGTTGCCATATTATTATCCTGGGTGATTATTCAGCTGCGGAAGAAAACCGAGGCGACGGCGGGACAGCGGCGTCAATAAGTTGGCGGGTCGCTCATCCTCACTATGGATTAGTGTTGACGATTGCTCCGGGCTAACGCCATGCTGCATGGCAAATACTTGCTATGGCCGCCGCCAACGACAAGCCCAAAAAGAGCGAAATGTTTCGCCAGACCATGCGGTGGCTCATCGACTTCATCTTCACGTTCAAGAATAAGCGCGGTGAAATTTTGGATAAACCCGAATTGTTATATGCGGATGGCTTCAACTGTTCCGCGCAGGAATTTTACGCCACTGTCGAGCAGCAGATGGCGGCCCGGAAAATTCCCGGACTCGAAATCTCGCGGGTGAAATTTGCCGAGGGCGGATTGTTGTCCGAGCAACGCGTTTATCTCCGGCTGATGCGCGAACGTCTGTGCATCGACACCTGTGCCGCGCCGTTCGGCAACCTCTATTTCTTTTCCATCCGCAAGGTGTATGTGCCGGCGTTGGTCCGCTTATGGCACATCGTGGTAACGTTGTTGTTTTTCGGAGCGGTTAATGCGCTTTTGATGAAACCACTGGGAGCCAGCTATGCCGCCATCGCCACGGTGACGCTGGTGTTCGCCATGGTCGGCGTGTTGCACAACGCCGCTGCTGAAGGCGGGTCTGATCTTGATACTTTTTTGCTCAAGATTCCTGTGCTGGCCACCATCTACGAAGACTGGTTTCGCGTGGATACCTATTATCGTGAAGATACCCGGAATCTGTATCTGCAACTGTTTCCCCAGTTCATCCAGTCCATCGCCGAGGAAACGTGTGCGGCCAAGGGTTTCAAACTGATCCCGTATCTGCAACCGCCGCCGCCGGTTTCGGATCTGAACAAACCCTTGCCGCCGGGAAAAAAGCCCGCCGCGTCGTGAGGTATGGCCTCCATCCACGAACAACTGACCAGCCAGTTTTACGAGTGGGAATCACGCGGTCGCGGCTGGCAGGTATTTGACAGGCCGGTTTATCCAGAACCACCATTTCAGGTTTTCAAGGGGTATCGGTTGCCAGATGCCCAAGTGGTTGATGACGGTCGTGTGCCCACGTTCCTGAGTTCACTGTTTCGCAAGATAAGTCAACCGCCACCGCCACCGGTCATTGCTGCAGAAACCGAAGACGAACCCGAGCCGACACCGTTGGTGCGGGATTCGCTCGTGGAGTTTCAGGCTTCGCTGCCCGCCAAACTGGACGTTGGCCGGGAATCCTTTGAGCAGTTTTTCCACAACCTGGCTTTGTGCCAGGAACCGGTAGCCTTCGAGTTGTTGGGCATCCACAAGCGGGTGTTGGCCCAGTTCGCAGCCAGCAACGAAGATGCGCCCACGGTTCGGTGTCAATTAACGGCTCATTTTCCAGACGTGCAGTTTCGGCAACTGGAAGGGGCGTTGGACAAAGCTTGGGATGCCAGTTCGGGCGACGAAGCGTTTGCGGTTGAATTTGGTTTGGAGCGGGAATTCATGTGGCCATTGGCCACGGGCAAGATTGATCCGTTCATCGGCCTCGTCGGTGCCCTGTCGGAGTTGCAGCCCGGTGAACTGGCCATATTCCAAATCCTCTGGCAGCCGGTGCAGAATCCCTGGGCGGAAAACCTCGTCAATTCCGTTACGCTGCCGGACGGCAAGCCGCTATTCGTAAACGCCGCCGAACTGACGGGTGCAGCGGAAACCAAGGCAGCCAGACCGTTGTATGCGGCGGTAGTTCGCATCATGGGACGGGCCGCCACCCGCACCCGGCTGGAGCAAATGGCCCGGGATATGGCCGGCTCGTTGCGCGTCTTTTCTAATCCGCAGGGCAATGCGCTGATCCCGTTGCACAATGACGACTATCCTTATCAGGAGCATCTGGAGGATGTCTTGCGCCGTCAGTCGCGGCGCACCGGCATGATTTTGACCGGCGATGAGTTGACGGGGTTTGTGCATCTGCCGTCCAACGCCGTGCGTTCGCCCGCGTTGCAGCGCAATGTTGGTCGAACCAAAGCGGCACCGGGCATTGTCCAACAACCGTCAGGCGTGGTCATCGGTGACAATGAACACAACGGCGAGACTGTGCCGGTATTCCTTACTACCGAACAGCGGGTCCGCCACACACACATCATCGGCTCCAACGGCACCGGCAAATCCTCGCTGCTACTCAATTTGATCCGGCAGGATATTGTGAACGGTGATGGCGTTGCCGTGCTTGATCCCCACGGCGATCTGATTGACGAACTTTTGTATTACATCCCCGCCAACCGGATTAAGGACGTGGTGTTGTTTGACCCGGCGGACGTGGAGTTCCCCGTAGGCTTCAATATCTTGCAGGCGCATTCCGAGGACGAAAAGAATTTGTTGGCATCCGACTTGGTGGGGGTGTTTCGCCGGGTGACCAAGGCCACTTCTTGGGGCGACCAGATGGACACGGTATTGCAGAATGCCATTTTGGTGATCCTCGAAAGCAGCCGGGGCGGGACCCTCACCGACTTACGCCGCTTTTTGCTGGAAAAAAGTTTCCGCGAAGAATTTCTGACCAGCGTTAAAGACCGGGAGTTGCTCTATTACTGGCGGAAAATGTTTCCAGAACTGGGCGGCAGCAAATCCGTCGGTTCGGTGCTGACCCGGTTGCAGAATTTTTTCAGCCAGAGACACATCCGCAACATGGTGTCGCAACGGGAGAACAAACTGGATTTTGCGGACATCATGGACAGCCAAAAAATCTTTCTAGCGAAACTTTCGGAAGGTTTGGGCGGCGAGGAAAATTCCTGCCTGCTTGGCTCTCTGCTGGTTTCAAAATTTCAGCAGTTGACGATGGCGCGGCAGAAGTTAAAACAGGAGGATCGGCGGGATTTCTGGTTATACATTGACGAGTTTCAGAACTTTATTTCGCCGAGCATGGCGAAGATTTTAACCGGTGCCCGGAAATACCGGCTGGGGCTGACGTTGTCGCACCAGCATTTGCACCAGTTGCAAGGTGATGCCAAAGTTGCCAGCGCCGTGATGACCGAGCCATGCACGCGCATCGTGCTGCGCGTCGGTGTTGATGACGCCAAAAAGCTGGAGGAATGCTTTACCTCCTTCGATGCCAGTCGCCTGACCCAGCTGGAACAGTTCCACGCCATCGTCCGCGTGGAGCGGAATGATTTTGATTTCAATCTAGCGTTGCGGAAGCCCGAACCGCCCGACGGCGACGAGGCTCGGAAAAAAGAGATCATCGCGCGCTCCCGTGAAAAATATGCCACTCCGCGTGATATAGTCGAAGATGCGTTCTTTGCCGAACTTGAATCGGAGGCCCCAAAAAACAAGCCGCCGGAACCGCCAGAACCGGACAAGTCATCGGGCAGCACCTCCAAACCACCACCCAAGCCGGTCTCGCCGACAGGCCTCCCAGCGGAACCGGTTTTGACGGTTTCACCTGCCGCACCAGAGGTGCCGGCATCACTGCCTGCGATGCCAAATATTTCCGAACCGGCGCCGGTCACGGAACCACCGGAAGCGGCCAAAATTCCCAAGACCACGGTTGGGGAAAGCGAAACAGA
>Ga0316230_1004612_pt1 | contig 10004 bp, 5 predicted proteins | sample TBH18025metaG_FD_206004 | JGI IMG/M metagenome (GOLD analysis project Ga0316230, IMG submission 206004) | Freshwater microbial communities from Trout Bog Lake, Wisconsin, USA - TBH18025 | ecosystem: Environmental > Aquatic > Freshwater > Lake > Hypolimnion/Profundal zone | place: USA: Wisconsin...
TTCGTTGCGAACCCATTCCACCTGCACGGTGTGGACGGCTTGCACATGACCGTGTGCGTCGCTGTCAAATTTGGTGGCGGTGGTCAGATACACGCGGGGGTCGGCGCCGAATTTGGCGGCGGCTTCCTCCTGGCCGTAATCCACTTTGAGGGTCTTCGGCCACTCAGGCCAGGGATTGTCCTTGGCGCGTTCGAGTGGGGGCTGGGACAGGATTTCCACCTGGACGAGTGATTTGCAGCCGTGCCGCAGGGAAGTGCCGACGCAGTCCGTGCCGGTGTCGCCGCCGCCGATCACGACGACGTCCTTGCCGGTGGCGTCAATGAAGCTGCCGTTCTTGTGGCCGTCCAACACGGCTTTGGTGTTCGCCGTAAGAAACTCCATCGCGAAATGGATGCCCGCGAGTTCGCGTCCGGGAATGGGCAGGTCGCGGGGCTTGGTGGCGCCAGTGGCCAGGATGACGGAATCGAATTCTTTCAACAATTGTTCGGCCGGTAAATTTGTTCCGATCTCAGTGTTGCAGACGAATTTAACGCCCTCCTGCTCCAGCAGCTTCAACCGGCGCAGGACGACTTCCTGTTTGTCGAGCTTCATGTTGGGAATGCCATACATGAGGAGGCCGCCGGGGCGGTCGGCGCGTTCAAACACGGTGACTTCATGGCCGGCCTTGTTCAACTGCGCGGCGGCGGAGAGGCCCGCCGGGCCGGACCCGACGACGGCCACCTTTTTGCCGGTGCGCCGCCGGGGAGGCTGGGGCTCAACCCAGCCGTTGGCCCAGCCGTGGTCAATAATGGTGCACTCGATGTTCTTGATGGTGACGGGCGGATTGTTGATGCCCAGCACGCACGAGCCTTCGCAGGGGGCGGGACACACGCGGCCGGTGAATTCCGGGAAGTTATTGGTCTTGTGCAGGCGATCGAGCGCATCCTTCCACAGCCCGCGATAGACCAGATCATTCCATTCGGGAATGAGGTTGTGAATGGGGCAGCCGCTGGCCATGCCGCTGACGAGCTGGCCGTTGTGGCAGAATGGGATGCCGCAGTCCATGCACCGCGCCCCCTGCTTCTTCAAGTCGGCCTCGGGCAGGTGCTCGTGAAATTCCTTCCAATCGGCCAGGCGGCCGAGCGGCAAGCGATCCGTGGGCAGTGCGCGTTGATATTGAAGAAATCCGTCAGGTTTTCCCATGGCAGTAGTTCGGTTTTAAGATAAACGCAGAGAGGCGGAGAACGCGGAGAAACGCGGAGAGAAAAAATGAATTCTTCTCCGCGAACCTCTGCGTCTCTGCGTTAAGTTTTGTGTTCAATGCCCGCCTTTCACGTTTTCTTCAAAGGCGGCCATAATGGCTTCGTCGCCGGTCAGGCCCTGCGATTCCACCCGCTGGAGTGAAAGCAGCACGCGCTTGTAGTCCTGCGGCATGACCTTCACAAACTTGGGTACATAGTTCGGCCAGTCGCCGAGAATTTTCGCGGCGCGATCGCTCCCGGTGTAAGTGCGATGCCGCTGAATCAATTTCCAGACCAGCTCAATTTCATCCGTGTCCACGAGCTTTTCGAGGCCGACGAGTTCCCGATTACAGCGCGTGGGGAAATCGCCCGCCTCGTCGAGCACGTAAGCAATGCCGCCGCTCATGCCGGCAGCGAAGTTGCGGCCGGAGGGGCCGAGGATTACGACGCGTCCGCCGGTCATGTATTCACAACCGTGGTCGCCTACGGCCTCCACCACCGCATTGACGCCGGAGTTGCGCACCGCGAAGCGTTCGCCCGCCATGCCGCGGACGAAAATCTCCCCGCCGGTGGCGCCATACAAGGCCACGTTGCCAATGATGATGTTCTGCTCCGGCACAAAGGTGGAACCTTTGGGCGGATAAACAATGAGCTTGCCGCCGCTCAAGCCTTTGCCGAAATAATCATTCGCGTCGCCCTCGAGCTCAAGCGTCATGCCTTTGGGGATGAACGCGCCAAAGCTCTGGCCGGCACTGCCGCTAAATTTCAAATGCACGGTGTCCTCGGGCAAGCCATTCGGCCCGTGACGACGGGTGATTTCGCTGCCGGTGATGGTGCCGACGACGCGGTGGACGTTGCGAATCTCGATTTCGCCCCGCACTTTTTCACCGCGCTCGATGGCGGGCTGGCAAAGCTCGAGCAGCCGGGTCATGTCCAGGGATTTTTCCAAGCCATGATCCTGTGGCTGCTGGCAATAGCGGCCCACTTCCGGCCCGGCTTCGGACTGGTGCAAAATCGGCGTGAGGTCCAGACCATTGGCCTTCCAATGCTCGATGGCTTTCCAAGGAATCAGGAGGTCGGTGCGGCCGATCATTTCGTTTACCGTGCGGCAGCCGAGGCGGGCCATGATTTCGCGGAGCTCCTGCGCGATGAAGCGCATGAAATTGACGACATGGTCAGGGTCGCCGGTAAAGCGCGCGCGCAATTTCGGATCCTGGGTGGCCACGCCCACGGGACAGGTGTTCAGGTGGCACACCCGCATGAGGATGCAGCCCATGACCACCAGCGGCGCGGTGGCGAAGCCGAATTCCTCCGCGCCCAGCAGCGCGGCAATCGCCACGTCGCGGCCCGTCTTCAACTGGCCGTCGGTCTCCACGCAAATGCGGCTGCGCAGGTTGTTCAACACCAGCGTCTGGTGGGTCTCAGCCAAGCCGAGTTCCCAGGGTCCGCCAGCGTGCTTGATGGAGGACAACGGCGAGGCGCCTGTGCCGCCGTCATGGCCGGAAATCAGCACGACATCCGCATGCGCCTTGGCGACGCCCGCGGCAATCGTGCCCACGCCGACTTCAGCGACCAGCTTGACGCTGACGCGGGCGCGGCGATTGGCATTCTTCAAATCATGAATCAGCTCCGCCAAATCCTCGATGGAGTAAATGTCGTGATGCGGTGGCGGCGAAATCAAACCCACGCCCGCCGTGGTACCGCGCGTCTTGGCGATCGGGGGATAGACTTTCTTGCCGGGCAACTCGCCGCCTTCGCCGGGCTTGGCGCCCTGCGCCATCTTGATCTGCAATTCCTGTGCGTTGACGAGGTAATGACTGGTCACGCCGAAGCGGCCGGAGGCGACCTGCTTGATGGCGGAATTTTTTGAATCGCCGCTGGGCAGGGTGATAAAGCGATCCGGGTCTTCGCCGCCTTCGCCGGTATTGGACTTGCCGCCCAAGCGGTTCATGGCGATGGCGAGCGTTTCGTGCGCCTCTTTGGAAATCGAGCCGTAACTCATCGCCCCGGTCTTGAATCGCTTGACGATAGATTCCACCGATTCCACCTCCGCCAAGGGCAGCGGTTGGCCGGCAAACTTGAAATCCAGCAGGCCGCGCAGCGTGCACAAAGTCTTTGCTCGGTCATTGATGAGGTCAGCGTATTCGCGGTAAATCTTCTCGCTGCCCAGGCGGCAGGAGGTTTGCAGCTTGTGAATGGTTTGCGGATTGAACAAGTGCTGCTCGCCGCCGTCGCGCCACTGATACTGGCCGCCGGCATCGAGCTCGCTGTTGACCGGCATGGGCGGAAACGCCCGGCGATGGCGGGCGAGCGCCTCCTGCGCGATGACCTCCAAGCCAATGCCCTGAATCCGCGAGGCCGTCCAGGTGAAATACTTGTCCACCACCGCGCTGTTGAGGCCGACGGCTTCAAAAATCTGCGCACCGCGGTAGCTTTGAATGGTGGAAATCCCCATTTTAGCCATGGTCTTGACCACGCCTTTGATGGCAGCCTTGATGTACTTTTTGACAGCGGTTTCGTAATTAAGGCCCGGCAACTGCCCCTGATGGATCAAATCTTCCAGCGTTTCGTATGCGAGATAGGGATTGATGGCGCTGCAACCGTAGCCGATAAGCAAGGCGAAATGATGCACCTCGCGCGGTTCGGCGGATTCGAGCACCAGACCGATTTTTCCGCGCGTGCCGCTGCGAATGAGATGATGGTGCAACCCGGCCGTGGCCAGCAAAGCCGGGACGGGCGCCTGGTAAGGTGAGACGCCCCGGTCCGAGAGGATGAGGATGTTGGCGCCGTTCCGGATGGCGCGGTCGGCGTCGTCGAACACTTTTTCGAGCGCGGTTTTGAGTCCATCCACGCCGTGGGCGGCGGTGAACAGAATCGGCAGCGTCTCGGATTTGAAGCCGCGCCGGGTGATGAACCGCAGCTTGTCGAGTTCCTCGTTGGTAAGGATGGGCTGCGCGAGCCGGATCAGCGCGCAGCTTTCGGGGCCGGGATTCAGCAAATTACCGCGCGCTCCGGCCATGGTATGCGTCGAAGTGACAATTTCCTCGCGGATCGGATCAATCGGCGGATTGGTGACCTGGGCAAATAGCTGCTTGAAATAATTGTAGAGCAACTGCGGCTTCTCGGAGAGCACCGCCAGCGGCGTGTCCGTGCCCATGGAGCCGAGCGGCTGCTGACCGTCACGCGCCATCGGACCGACGATAAAACGCAGATCCTCGAAGGTATAGCCAAACGCCTGCTGCGACTGCAACAGTTTGCGATGCGACACCTCGGTTTCCAGATCCGGCCGCGGCAAATCCTTCAGCTCGCAATGGTTTTCATCCAACCATTTTTGATAGGGGCGGGCGCTGGCGTAGCGCTTCTTCAGCTCCTCATCCGCAATGATGCGGCCCTGCTCGGTGTCCACGAGAAACATCCGTCCCGGCTGCAAGCGGCCCTTGACTGCGATGCGCTCGGGCGCGACCGGGAGCACGCCGGCTTCCGAGGCCATGATCACCACATCATCCTTGGTGACGTAATAACGCGAGGGGCGCAGGCCGTTGCGGTCCAGGCAGGCGCCGATGCGAATGCCATCCGTGAAAGCCATCGAGGCGGGGCCGTCCCACGGCTCAATCAGGCAGGAATGAAATTCATAGAACGCGCGGCGCTCGGCATCCATGCTCTCGTGATTCTCCCAAGGCTCGGGGATCATCATCATCATCGCATGTGGCAGTTCGTAGCCCGCCATGACGAGCAACTCCAGGCAGTTGTCGAACTGCGCGGAATCGCTGCCGTCCGAGTTGATGACCGGAATCACTTTCTTGATTTCGTCGCCGAAGACCGGCGTTTTGAAATTGGCCTGGGCGCCGTGCATCCAATTGACATTGCCGCGCAAAGTGTTGATTTCCCCGTTGTGCGCGATATAACGGTTGGGATGCGCGCGGTCCCAGCTCGGGAACGTGTTGGTGGAAAACCGCGAATGGACGAGCGCCAGGGCGGTGACGACCGACGCGTCGCGCAGGTCGGGATAATATTTCTCAACCTGTTGCGACATCAGCATGCCCTTGTAGACGATGGTGCGGGCGGAGAGGCTGGAAATGTAGAACCATTTGCCGCCGGGAATGGTGCCGGCGTAACGGATGCGGCGCTCCGCCACTTTGCGGATGACGTATAAATTGCGCTCAAACGCGTTGTCGTCCGAAATGGCTGGGTTGCGGGCGACGAACACCTGGGCCATGAACGGTTCGGCGGCCACGGCGGTCTTGCCAAGGGACGAATTGTCCGTGGGCACGTCGCGCCAGCCGAGCAGCGTCTGGCCTTCGTCGTCAATGATCCGGACGAACTCGGCCTTAACGGCCTCGCGTTCCAGCGGATCCCGGGGCAGGAACAACTGGCCCACGCCATATTGTCCCGCCGGGGGCAGCGTGAAGCCGAGGCGGGCCGTCTGCGCGGCCAGAAAAGCGTGCGGCACCTGGAGGAGTATTCCCGCGCCATCGCCGGTGTTGGCCTCGCAGCCGCAGGCGCCGCGATGATCCAGGTTGACCAGAATTTGCAGGGCATCCGACACCAATTGGTGGGATTTCCCGCCCTTCATGTTCACGACGAAACCAAGGCCACACGCGTCGTGTTCGAATTGCGGGTCGTAAAGTCCCTGTTTACCCGGAGCGGAAATCAAAGTCCGCTCGGGCCGGTCATTAATATATTTGTTCAAGTTGCTGCTCATCGTTCGGCTATAAGCCTGCGTTCAGCTATTTTTTACTCAATTGGCAGCCATGTGCAATAAATGTTTTCAAAAATTGTCGTGGTTTCGCCATTAGCCGCAGGCTTTTTTTGATTCGTGAGATAAGGAGAAATTCCGGCGGCCATTTCCAGGCGTTATGAAGGGATGTCTTTGCGGAGGCTGAGGGGCGCGGATTTGTCACAAGTGCTCCGAATTATCACGAGCTAGAGCGGATATTTCGCCGCGCAAGTGGTTGACTTCGGCGACGGCCGTCCAAAAACGGACGATGACTATCCGGATTTTATCCTGCCGCTGTTCACCCCATAATTGCCGAATACAGCGGTCTGACCGCGATGATGCCGGTGGAAACGGCGGCGGCCAACAACGGCGTCAATGGCGCCATGGCTGATACTGAAAGCTCGGCGATGACCACACAGACGAAATATTCATTTCTCGGTGATCGTGAAGGTGTTCATGGGCCATTGCTTTCCATGCGAACCCATAAATATTGCAGTGGCTTCGGGATGGAAACCTTGAGTTTGCCATGCTCCATTTCAACCGAGCCGTTGCCCGCCAACACCGTGGCGTGATTCAGTCCATTGGTGAACATCGAAAGGTCGGCGACCCATTGCGGACTTTCATTTAATTCCCGGAAGAGCAACAACGAGCCGCTGCGGCGATCCTGGGCCACGGAAGCAAATCCCGTCCAAGTGACGCCGTCAGGGACGCTGCCAATGGGAATGATCTTCTCAGAATGCAATTTGTCCCGTTCCTGTTTCCAGATTTCAACCAGACCGGCCACCGGCTGGATATAATCCTCCGGCAAGCTCGAGGTTTCAAACCACCCGAGCGGATTGGCCACCATGACCGTCGCAAACAGACAGTCTGGCGCATAGGCTGCCGGCGCCAGCGGGTCACCAGCATACAGATTGGGATTGCGGGTGTTGTTCAAAAACTCCATGCGCAGGCGCAACGGGTCAACGTATTGCGACAACTGCCAGAGGTTGCGCAAGGTCTGATGCGGCCAATACCGGTGGAAATCCGTGTAGCGGTTTTCCACAAAGATGGGGCCGGTTTCCAGCGCGCCAAAGTAGCCTGGCCGAATTCCCGCCGTCACATCCAGATCAATCACGATTTTCCCCTTGGACTCCTCCCGGATTCGGTCAAACAAATGGTGCAGGTTGCTTTCCGCCGAGGGCGACGAAACCATTATCATGTCGAATTTGAAATACTCAATCCCGTGCTGGCGCCACAGTTCCAACACCCGGCTGGCGTCACGCTGCCAGTTGGTAAATTCCAGGACCGAGTCGGGCGCATACCACAAACCGAATTGCATGCCCTTGGCCCGGGCCAAATGAACGAGCTTGTCCAGACCTTCGGGAAACCGCTGTTGGTCAATATCCCAAAAACGCGGGTCGGCCTCCCAAAACTTGAGCTTGCCTCCCTGGCTGCTTGCGGAATTGACCGAACGGCCTTTCTGCCAGCCATCGTCAATTTGAACCACATCCACCCCCAGACGGTGTCCCGCCGCGATTTCCTTTTCCATGAAAGCCTCATTGATGCGCGCATCCCGCGAACGATCGCCCCAGGTGTTGCTCAAGAACATTCCGTCCCGCCGGGGGGCAACCACGCGCACTTGGCGCTGGTAATCTTGCAAGGTCTCAATCCGTCCGTTTCGACCGCCGCGGTAGGCCAGAACCACAAAGGGATAGCCCTGACCGGCCAGCTGAAATTGTCTGGCGTTCGCGTTCACCGCCATGTCCCACTCGCTCTTCACTGGACGGGCTCCCGGCAGCGGGGCCTGCTTCAAGAAGATCAACCCATCACTTGTCAGGACGTTTTCGCAATAAAAAACATTTCCCGGGACTAAGATCGTTTGCTCGTTTTTCATGAGCAGCCATTCTCTCTCCGAAACCAGTTCATTGTGGATGTCGGTTTGGTCGGCAAAGGTCACTTGAGTGAACCGCAAATGTTGAGGGGCCAGCCACAGGTTTTCCAGCGCGTCGCCGCCATCCGCTTGATCCGCAGGCCGGGTCGCCTGTTCATTGGCGCCGGTCGGCACTTCCTCGGATTCCTTTCCCATCACCCGGTTGGTTTCAGTCGGCCCGCCGGTTGACGCAAATTCCATGGCCACTCCCCGTGCTTCGGGGAAAAGCTGAAAGCGGTAATGGAAGCTTTGCCGGCGGCCGGCGGCGGCCATTTCCAACACCAGCGATTGCGCCTCCACCGGGCTGAAGCGCCCCCCCTTGGCAGAAATGGAAACGGCACGATGTTCGCTGACAACTTTGCCTGGCGGCACCGGAGCCGGATGGCCAGCGGGCTTCGCCAGCCATTCCACACCCGCGTCCAGATCGCGAAACGAAGTCGCGGTCAGCAAGCCGTCCCGGATTTGCCATTGGCGCTCAAGGTGGGCATTGCCGATGATCAGATTGGTGTCGCTCCACCGTGCATGGCAATTATCAAAACTGAATTCCCCACCGAAAACCAGCGCCGCCGGGCCACTCACCATGAGAATCGTGGCGGCACAGAATGCCGGCAGGCTCCACTTCATGGGACCAGGGCAAGTCCAAGCTGGCGCATTGGGAACGGCGCTTTTTACGGCCTCGCTGACGCCATGTTTAAGCAATCCAGCCAAGTGCAAGCGGGTTTCGCATTCGTTGTTAATCCCGTTGAGCGCCCAGGATTGGCAATGGCTGTCTGGCATGGTCCTCCAGCATATTCCAGATGGAACCCAAGTGTAAAACCTCATTTGTGGTATTCCCTGAATTCCTTCTGGGGTGTTCACCCCATATGGTTTTCCGCGATTGAAGGATATGATTGTGAAGAAGAGAAATCACAAACAAACGAATATTCAAATGTTAATGGACACCGCCAAAGCGCTGGTCGCCGGCGACAAAGGGTTGGCCTTGCCATCGGGGCGGTTCAAGCAGTGCGCGGGGTGTTGCGCGGCGCTCGCAGCCAGCCAGGCCTGGGCGGTGGATTCCAAATCGTGCAGGATCAGCCGCACCAAAGCCACGGCGTACTGGAAGTCGTCCAAGGACGCTGATGGCTGATGGCTCCGCGCCCCGCCCGCGCGGCGCTTTGTCCTCCCTGCGATTTCAGCGAAACCACGCGATGCGCCAACCGACTCATCCGCGATGCGCGCCTGCATGACCAGCGTGAGCGGACGGACGGCACCCATCTGAAGGAAGGCGCTGAAATTGGTGCGACCGCACAGCCCGTTGAACGGTTGAGTTTGGCCAGCCGGAGACTGGAAGGGTTTCCAACGCTGCTGCCAGCAGGACGCACAGCGCATGGGCTGTACGCGATCGGCACCAGCCCGCTGCCGCGCCTGCGGGCAGAAAACTGGCATGGCACTGGAGCCTTGGAAATCCAATGGGGCATGCCACAGCACATGGAGACGCACGCCAGTCAAGTCGTCAACCAGCCGGAACAGCGGCGCATCCAGCCGGATCCGGAGCAGATTCTGAAGTTCATAAAAAGCCGAATACTCCGCGGGTGGTTCAGCCGCCTCCACTGTTGGCAGTGACGCGGCTTGGCTTGGAATTTGGCGGGGTGTTGCTTCGCCCGCCGGCGCATTTTTCCGAGCCGGTCCCCTCACCCTGCGGTGCTTCGTGGTGGTCTTCATAAGACTCTGATCACGGATGCTCGCACTCAGCAAGCATCTGGGCAATCGCACTTCTATAAGATTGATACAATATAGGCATGAAACGGCTGCAAACGCAAGTAGCGGTTGCGGCTCGATTGCGCTGGATCAGGCGGGGAATCAAACATGGGCTGGCTGGTTCAGGATAAGCCATTAATGATCCCAGCGCGGTTGCCGCCTTCATCCCTGCTTAAGGTTCGCGCTCGTATGCTCCCTGGCATGAGAATCGCCCTTGGGCTTTGCCTCGCGCTCGGGTGGGCCACCATGGTCGCCCGCGCCGCGACGTTGCAAATCCAACTCACCCCGGAAGTTTCCGGCGAACTTCTCCAACCCGCGTCGTTTCGCTACCAAACTTCGGCCGCCGAAATCTTCTCCATCACACGCGTCAGTTACCTGGCCAGCGATTTCGAACTGCAACGGATTGATGGCTCGTGGCTGC
>Ga0316230_1004613_pt1 | contig 10001 bp, 9 predicted proteins | sample TBH18025metaG_FD_206004 | JGI IMG/M metagenome (GOLD analysis project Ga0316230, IMG submission 206004) | Freshwater microbial communities from Trout Bog Lake, Wisconsin, USA - TBH18025 | ecosystem: Environmental > Aquatic > Freshwater > Lake > Hypolimnion/Profundal zone | place: USA: Wisconsin...
CGAATCCTTCGGTGAGATAGGCCCCCTCCTGCTGGACCCGAATCCCGTTCCACCCCATGTGCGGAACGCGGAGTCCAGCATCTTCACGATCCACCTGGAACCTGACGGTGTGGGCTTCAATCCAGCCCAGCCCCGGCAGATTTCCCTCTTCACTGCCCAAGGAGAACAACTGCATGCCCAGGCAGATGCCCAGGATCGGGACCCGCCGTTCCAGGACGCACTCGTTGAGGACCGGCACAAGGCCACGAGCGTTCAGGTTCTCCACCGCGGCATCGAAGGACCCAACCCCAGGGAGAATCAGTTTGCGTGCTCTCCTGATCTGATCATGATCGGCCGAGATCACTGACTCGTGCCCGATCCGGGTCAGCATGTTGCGGATAGAGCCCAGGTTGCCCATCCCGTAATCCACAATTGTGATCATTGGGCGATGACTCGGGTGCGCGCCACCAGGTTCTCGTAGACCTCCAGTTTCCTGTCCACACACCGGCCCCACTGGTAGTTCTGTTCCACGAATGCCCGCCCCCGTGCGCCCATGCTGCGCGCCAAATCTTGATTCCTGACAAGAACTTCCATTTTATCAGCAAGGTCGGTGGGTTGATCGGGTTCTACGAGAAATCCGGTGCGATCCGTTTCCACCACCTCAGGCAGCCCCCCAACCCGGGAGGCGATGACCGGAAGTCCACTGGCAGAGGCTTCCACGACCGCAACCCCAAAGGATTCCGCCCGGCTTACCGCGACAAACAGATCCAGTTTCTTCAATTCGCCGGGGATCTGTTCATGGGGCAGGTAGCCGGTCATGATCGTTACCTGTTCGATGCCCAACGCCAGGATCAAGGCGCGCAACTCCCCTTCCTGGGAACCGCCGCCAACGATCCTCAACCTGAGCCGGTTGGCAAGACCTGGATCCTGGGCGGCCACCCGTTGGCGACACAACGCAAAACCGCGCACAAGGACATCTATGCCGTAAACGGGCTCCAGGGCCTTGATGGTGCCCACGGTAATGGTATCCCTGGGGAATGGCCCAGGTGCTGGGGCAAACCGGTCTGTGTCCACCCCAAAGGGAATGGTGGTCAAGCCCCCAAGGTCGGGGACGAGGATCCGAACTTGGTCAGCCATGATGCGACTGGTGCTGCAGACATGGTCGTAGTGGCGGAGATTCCGCCGAATAATTCTGCCACTCAGGGCGGACTGGTAGGGAAATTGAAACACATCGCTACCCCAGACGGAGAGCACGCAAGGATGGTAATTCACCAGGCGCCCCAGCGTCCCATAGCCTGAGCCATAGTTTACCTGGAACACGGTCGGTTGAAATTTTTTGATGACACTTCTAAGATTCAAAAAATTAAGATAATATCCATAAGGACGCGGAAAAAATAGCCTATGCACAGGAACTTCCACAGGTTCAAATACTTCCATTGTGGCCAGTACAACTTCATGGCCCCGTTGGGAAAAGGCCCTCACCCATCTGGCCGTATGACAGTCCTGGGGGCCGAGAATTAATATTTTCATTGCCAGGGTTCCCGCGCAGAAAATTGAGAGAATGCCCTGTCTTCCACAGATGGAGGGCAATGGGCTAAACCATATATTGGCATCAAGGCCGGTCTATGTGCAAGGGCGCAGCTGGCCCGCCTCCCAATGCCTCCGCCCTCTCCGCATTGGATCACATTGGCCGGACACAACCTCTGTGCTATCCTGATGGCTTTCCTTTTGGCAAAACTCTGTTCCGTTGTAATTCGTCTCCTCCATCGCGTAATGCACACCGGGGAATGAAATGATCGATCTGAGCATCATAATTGTCACCTACAACTCCGAAACTGATATCGGTCCATGCTTAAAAAGCCTTTTTGAAGAAGTAAAGTTTATTGCTCACGAAGTTTTCGTCGTGGACAACAATTCCAAGGACCAAACCGTGAAGGTGGTTCGTGAGCAGTTTCCCGAGGTTCGCCTCATCGCCAATGACTACAACGCAGGCTTTCCAGGTGGTAACAACATGGCCATCGCCAGGGCTTCAGGACGCCACCTTCTGCTTCTGAATCCCGACACCCTGGTCTGCCCAGGGTCCATCCGGACTCTCCTGGATACCATGAACGGGGATCCCCTTCTCGGCGCGTGCGGTCCCCGCCTCGTGGATGGGGAAGGAAGGGAGGCCGCGGACATCCGTCGACTGACCCTGTGGAGTTTTACCCGCGGAATCTTCCTTGGCACGCATCTCCAACGGCCAATTCTGCCGCCTGGGAAGGTCGAGATCCTATCCGGAGCCGCCCTCCTGACCAGCCGACAGGTCATTGAGAACCTGGGCACCTTGGACGAAAATCTTTTCTGGCGTGAGGACGTGGACTTCTGCGTGCGCATTCTCAAGGCCGGCCTGAAGGTACGGATTGTGCGCGAGGCAACCATCATCCACTTGGAGGGACGCTCCGGTGTTTCGAACTTCGAGGTGTTCCTTGAGAAACCCATTTCCAGCACCATTCTATATTTCGCCAAGCATTACGGCCTTCCGGCAGCCATTTATGTGACAGTTGCCCTGTGGCTGGAGACCCTCTTGCGCCTAGCCAAATGGCAGGCACTCGCCATGATCCGATCGACCCCCGAGACGGACCAACGACTCGCCGCATTCCGCAAGATCATCCACAGGTTCCCTGGTTACATTCGCAATGCCTACCGTCTGGCCCAAAGAACCCATTCTCTACCAGACTGAGAGGAACTGCGCGCTTACCGCGGACCGCACGTGGTGGACGCGTCCAGGTGAGTCTGCCGGTTGCCCCTGCCTGCCAATTTGCCCTTCAAAAAGGCGATAGCTGCCTCCTGGTCCTTGGGATCAGCAAACCGTGGGCGGATGACCCGAGCCGGCACTCCAACGGATATGGTATAGGGAGGGACATCTCGGGTCACCACTGCGCCGGCGCCGATCACCGCCCCATCACCGATGGTGACCCCCCTGAGTATGATCACGTTGGCGCCCACCCAGACATCGTCGCCCAAGACAGGGGGGCTTTGGTTGGGCCCCTGTTCCACCAGACGTGGGGAAGTGGAAGGGAGCCGGTAATCGTGCTCTGAGAGGCCAATGAGCACACCTTGGGCCAGGGAACAGTACCGTCCAATTCGTGCGGCATTCACCACGCCACCGTTAATGAACGATTCGTCCCCAATGACAACGTCACTCCCAATCTGTACACGGTCCAGGAAGACATTCGCCCCAAATCGAGCGCGGGGACTGACGTAGGTGCCCTCTCCGATCCTGACCCCCTGTCGGGAGGCCTGAAGAAACCCAAGCAGCCTCCATGCCTTGACCCGCAGGAGATGAACTAGATTTGTTACCAGGCTGCCCATGAACGCTCCAGGGAATCACCGAAACGAAATAAGACTGATCAATCAGCTTAGATGCATTGGCCCCGGGGGGTCTCCCCGGGGGAAAAACCCGGATCTGCCACCTTGTTTTCCTGGACCCTCAGGCGGTTTATCCCGAACGTCAAGGCCAGCATGGGCCAAAACAAGTTGGTGAAAGGGCCGGCCCAGAAATTGGGTTCGACCAGATTATGGAAAATCCCTGCCCAGAAGGCGACAAAGATGGCGGCTCCCAGAATATGGTCACTCCCAGTACCGTTCCTCCAGACCCGGAAGACAGACCTGGCGCAGAGCCCGAGTGCGATGAACAGGGGAAGTGCTCCAGCAATGCCGTTCTCCAGCAAGGACTCTGCGATGAAGTTGTGGGCCGAACCGCCGGCGAAGACCAGGCTGTCCTGATTGCCGGTCCCGATTCCGGTGAACGGTTGCACGGAGATGTATCGCCAAGCCTCCTCCAGCTTTAGGATTCGTTCATTGGTGGGGGCATCGCCTTGGGCCTGGGCCCCCAGAAATTGGAAGGTCGTGCCCAGCGTCATCTTGAGGCTTTCGGGCAAAAAGAACCAGACCGCGAACCCGACGCCCACAACGATCACAAACATCCAGAAGAGGAGGCGCAGGGTCTCCCACCCCCGCTGGCGGGTCAGAATCAATTCCAAGCAGAGCCAAAGCAAAGTGGCCAGGAGCAGGCTCAGCATGGCGCCCCGGGACAGCGAGAGGACCAGAACCACCCCCATGAGTCCGAATGCCGCAATTGCAGCCAACGACCAAAGACGTCCCTTCCCGCCCAGGATTGCAGCAACCAACGGGATGACGAGAATCAACAGCCCAGCCAGCAAATTGCTGCGTCCCCAGGAAACCTGGGCCCACTCCTTGACGCCCTCGAACTCGGCGTATCGCAGCCCCAGGCTGAACAAACGCCAATTGTAAAGAACCATGAGAGACAAGACGCAGCCAAACAAGATGATACTTCGCAAGGCATGACGCACATCCTGCCGGGATCGGACCGCATCCGCCATCAGCAGGAAAACAACCAGGGGCGTGAAATGCAGCTTGGCAATAGCCAGGGAACGGGGCAGGTCCACGGCCTGAACCAGGGAGACCAGGACAACCACAAGATGCATTGCAAACCAGGTTTCCACCCCAGTCAGGCGCAAGCGCCTCCCGCAGGCTACCCAGTAAATGACCAGGAAGGGCAGTATCAAATCCGTCCAGAACAAATTGGGGGTCTTCCCGCCAATGTTGATTGCGCCCACGGTTCCCAAGAGAATGCATACCAGCAACAAATCCAGCTGGTGGATTGGCCTGAACGTCAGTGGGCGAGGGGAGACCGCAGGGCTAGTGGAGAACATCAGCATAAATCCTGGCGTACTTTTCATTGGCCGTCGTCCTGGGCCGGACAGAACAAAGGGTGAACGACGGCAGGACAATGCGCGCATACGTCCTGATTCCTCCTCGCCGGAACTGGGAAGTTGCTGCTCTCATTCGTAGCACAGGACATCCCGGGCGCCACGGCCCAGGTTGAAAATGGCGTCCAGGATACTCAGCCCCCCAAGAAATTGGCTGGTGCCCTGAGGATAGGGCACCGGACGATACTCGCGAACACACAGTTCAATACCTGCCTTGGCGAATTTTTCCGGATCTTGGTAGTTCTCCCCGCCCTTCCCGGAAAGGTAGACATTACCTCCAGCCATCCCAACCAGTTTTATCAGGCGGTCGTCACCCATGGCATCCACCTTCAGGTCGCTGGCGACCACGAACCTGGTTTCCAGTTCTAGATACTCCGCCACCGCCCTTATCAATGCCATGTTGAAGGACGCCAAGTGGGTGGTTGGAGCGGTGTAGACCGGCTCAATCTTGGCGAAAGCCTCCTTGAAGAACGGGCTTCGGCCGTAGACTGCCCGCAGGGTGCCCATGTGTTTTTCCTGCCACTTTGGTAATGCTGGCCGGACATCCAGGATCCGGTCCCCCATGCTGAAAGAGGTTGGGACCGAGAGCCACTTGGCTTCGTTACCGTTGCGCACCCGCGTCCGATAAACGTAGCTCTGCCCTCCCGGCATACTCGCATCATCCAGGAAGATGAACACATCAGCGCATTTGATCTTGGTGAAGTATCCGCACCAAGGCGCATAGTTGGGCTGGTGGATTGCGATTCGCAATTGAGTCAATCCTCCACCACTGCAATGGTCCGCCCCATCAGGTAGTAACCATTGCTTTGTTCCAGGATCTCGTAGCCCTCCCGACGATAGAAGCGGATACCACCCTCATTAAACGTATGGACTTTCAGGGTCATGCGAGCAAGGCCAGCCCGGGCGCCACGATCAGCCAGTCGGGCCAGGAAAAGCGCGCCGATGCCGAGGCCCCGGTTCTGACGGCCCACTATGAAGTGATGAAGGTGCATCACCCCACCGCCCTTGTCGGAACAGATGCCGAAGGCTGCCGGAACCCCATCTCTCATGACCAGCATGCTGAGGTCCCATTTGCGCGGGAAATCCGCAAGCAATTCCTTTTCAGTCCAGGTCTCCCATTCAGAATCGGCGTTCAGGGCCAGGATCGCCGCCCCACACGCCCGAGCGAGAGATTCGGTGAGAGGCAGGAATTCCAATCGAGTATCCAAGTCTAACATCTTCATCACCAACGGATACGCATCAATTCGAAGGCTTCGGCAAAGGGCACCTTGATCTGGATCCCCCGCATCCGCGCCCACCCCTCCAGGAATTCCCGTTCGAAGTAGGTCCGGCCTAAGGCCGTCTGACTTTCATAACATTGCATGGTGTTAAACTTGATGTCGATATGCTTGCGCTCGAGACTCATGAATGCCTGTGCGTCGAAAGTGATGTTATTCCAGGGTAGTTCATAACCAAGGACTGTTAGGTGCTTGAAGGCCCGCATCCCCTCCATATGAACCACCTGATGGTCTTGGTGCATGTCATGGACGGACGGGAGGATAATGGTATCTGGCTTAATTTCCTTGCCGAGCCTAACCAGATCCTCAAGGACAGCCTGTCGACTCTCGTTCAGGCGGCGTACACAATAATCCCCCACGAATAGATTATCCCTTGGTACGCCCAACATGGTCATGGCGCTTAGGAACTCGTTCTTCAGGGTGTCTGCCGGCATGCCTTCTGGAAGAGACTGTTGGGCGGTGGAAAAGGCACCCACGAAAATTTCGACTCCTTCTTCAAGCAGTCGGGCCATGGTTCCGCCACACCCGATCTCGGCATCATCGGTGTGGGGGGCTAGGATCAGCGTTCGTTTGCTATGAAACATTTGATTCCCTTCGATGAAATTTCCACTGGTCCAATCACTCTATCCAACCAGTGAGCGATAGATACCCAAAAACCGCTGCACCGCAATATCGAGAGAATAGTTATCCCGGGCCAATTGGGTGCAATCCTGTGAGACCGTTTCCCGCCGGGACATGAGTTCCTCGATCTGGCCACTGGCCTCAAGGTAGGCATCCTCCGTGAACGCCCGAACGATAACACCGGTTCTCCCCCCACAGGTCAGGCTTTCAGCCTCCTCCACAGCCCAATTGATGACCAGCGGCAGCCCGCAACCCAGGTATTCAAAGATCTTGACCGCCGATCCGGGATGGGCTGGATCGCAGAAGTTCATCCCGGCATCCCCCATGGCGATATAGTCAGCCACCTGCTCGGGGGGGGCCTTTAAGACCAGAAAGGCCTCCTCGGGCAGTCCAGCTCTGACCAGGATCTCGCCGCCGTTGGGAGTGCCTGTCAGGACCAGCAGGCGAGCGTCAGGAATTCGTTGCCGGGCGGCCAAAATGAAACGGACAACCTCCCCGGGCATATGCGGTTCAGTGATTCCGCCCACCAACCATAGGAATACTCGATTGTTGGAAAGGCCGAACCGCTCCCTCATTTCCTGGCGTTTCTCCCGATTCGGATGGAATACCCTGGTATCCGCGTAATTCGGTATAACGGTAAGTTTGCGCTCGATGGGCCCAGGGCGTTCCTTGAGCCAGGGATAGCTGAGCAGGATCCGACGCATCCCGGGACTGGTAACCACAACCGCGTTCGCTGCTTTCAACGCCACCTTTTCCATCACCTTGGACAGCCGATAGGTAAATGAACCCGGTTCCCATATGTGATTTTCCAGGTATTCTTCCGGGAGGAATCCACGCATGTCAAAGATCCACTTCACAGAAGTAAAACGATTAATGATGAGCATCATATAGGCTGGCAGGTAACTCCTGCAGTGGACAACCTGGATCTTTCGCTCCCGAATGATGGCCAGGGCCAATGCAGCGCCACGGAAGATTTCGTACATACTCCGCGGCCGCCACGGCACCGGCACCATCCATACGGGCCTCCACTCAATGCCCCATGAATTTAACTTCTGCTTCAGGTTCCGGGCCCTCTCATGTTCCTCCTCACCCCATCCGTCCTCCTCGTAGGAGAGCAACGTAAACCTGTAACCGTGCCGAGTCAGTTCCCGCATGTGCGGGATTCCCTGAGACTGAAGGAGAGGATTCAGAGCCGGCGTTGGCGAAATGAAAAGTGCCGGGACTTCCTCCCTACTGGTGGATTGGCCTTCCGGCGCAATCCAGGCATGGGCTTCGCCCTCCATTCTCAATTCCCTCCCAGAAACACCCGGAGCCCCCGAGCCAGCCTCGCGGGCAGTACGGCGGACGCGTCGATGAAGAACACCTTGGCAAAAAGTCGTACGGAAATAGCGTAACCCAAGCCACCGACGACCATACCTCCAAACAAGTGAACCACCTCGGGGGTCTTGCCCCTAAATATCGTGTTCCATACCAGCACGGGAACGGCGGTTCCCAAGGTTACTAGGAATGGCTGACGAAGCGTTGCCCAGAAATCTTTCATCCGGCCCTGGAGGACCCGGAGCACTACGATCAAGACGAGAGGGAAAACCACCAGGCAGTATGCAGACGCGTAGCCGATAGCCACCCCCACAGCCCCCCAGCGTAGGCCGATCAGGATACCTATGCATACACTGACGATATGTAACAACCCATTCTTCAGCACCAAGTCAGCCCGTTTGAGGGTCAGGAGGAAACTGCCGGTGGAACCGTGGATCGGTTGGATCGCGCCGACCAGGCAAAGGATCTGCAGCAGGCGGACGCTGGGTCCCCACTGTGGCCCCCAAAGCACATGAATAAGTTCAGGGGCAAGCAAGGCCAGAAGCACAGAAACAGGCATGGAAAGGAAGGCTGTCAGGGCCATGATCCGGAGAAAACCTCGATAGATCCTGTCCAAATCGTCCTGTACCGCAGCCAGGGCAGAATGGAACACTGGAGCCATCACGCTCGTGAGAATAGTAAGGGGGTAGAGCATCAGGGTGTAGGCCCGGTCATAGAATCCCAGACTTGCAGCGCCATAGAACTTTCCGATCAGGAAGTTGTCGAGGTTGCGCGCCCAGTAATTGGCAGCATTGAAAGCCGTCAGGTTACCGGAAAAGGCCACCACCTTTGACAGGACCTTGGCCTTGAAAATCAGGGCCGGTCTCCAATGGGCTGTGGCGAAATACAGAAAGACCGTCAGGGAAGAAGTCAGGAGGCTTTGGGCAATGATAGCCCAATAGCCGGCACCCTTTAATGCCAGGATGACGGCCGCCACCCCAGCCAGGCCAGCCCCGGTGAGTTCGCACAGCGCAACGCTCCGGAAACGCATTTCCCGAGCCAGCATTCCGCTTGGGATCGTCCCCATGATAGTGATCAGCAACCCGGGGCTGAGAACCAAGAGAACGGGACCAAGGGCGGACACACCTGTCATCCGGGCGATCGGCTTGGCCAGGATCGCCAAGATCCCGGCCATGCCCAGTCCCAGCATCGCTGCAAACCAGAACAGGCTGCTCAATTCCTCCTGGCCGAATTCTCGAAACTGAACAACCACCGACTTCAGGCCGGCGTCGGAGGACATCAGAAGAAAGCCAGAAAACACCATGGCCAAGGCTACGATTCCAAATTCACTGGGATGCAACCGATGGGCCAGGATTGCCCCTACGATCAGGTTTGCCAGAAACACTGCAATCCGCCCCAACCCAGCCCATGCGACCCCGCGGGAAACGGTTCGGCCCAAACCATGCGCTGGAGGTTCAGATTCAGCCGAGTCCGGAACCGCCTTAAGGGGAGGGGGCTGGCTGACGATTGGAGCCTCCATCTGGCCCCTCCTAGATTCATCAGACATCAACAAACCGGCCTGGGTCTCGGTCGAAATCCCTTTTCGGCACAAATCCAATATATTCATAATCATTCCGGTAGTTGATGCATTTCTCCGGCTCGATCCCTGCCAAAACCTTGGCCGGGACTCCCCCCAGCACCACGTGGCCTTGGGGAAAGGATTTGGTAACTACCGAGTTGGCCCCTACCACCGTATGGTCCCCAAGGACCACTCCGGGCATGATGGTGGAGTTCATCCCTATCCAGCAATAGGCACCAATTTCAATGGATTCCTCGTAGTGGATACGGCCGTCGTAAAGGTCATGATTGGAACTGATCAGGCCAACATTCGGAGCCATGATCGTGTAGTCTCCGATCCGGATCCTGCCGAAGCCCTGAACATAACAGCCGGGCATGATGCCAGGACAGGCCCCGACTCCCACAGTGATTTTCCGTGGGTTGCTGACCCGAGATGTGGGGTGGACCGGCCAATAACATTCACGATTGATGCCTATGA
>Ga0316230_1004615_pt1 | contig 9997 bp, 9 predicted proteins | sample TBH18025metaG_FD_206004 | JGI IMG/M metagenome (GOLD analysis project Ga0316230, IMG submission 206004) | Freshwater microbial communities from Trout Bog Lake, Wisconsin, USA - TBH18025 | ecosystem: Environmental > Aquatic > Freshwater > Lake > Hypolimnion/Profundal zone | place: USA: Wisconsin...
AGCCTGCACGATACCGGGGGCTATGCCGTCATCGAAGCGATGTTCAATGAACTGCCGGTGATCTGCCTCGATTGCGGCGGGCCGGCGCTCGCGGTGCAAGCGGGTTGCGGTCTCAAAGTGCCCTTGGGTTCGCGCGCGGCCGTCATTCACGGCCTGGCCGACGCTATCCGCCACTACGACGAGAACCGCAGCCGCGTCGCGCGCGACGGCGGCCAGGCCCGTCAGGCGATCCTGGGAAACTATGATTGGGACAGAAAAGGCGAACAAATGAACGAGTTGTATCAAAAGGCGGCCGCAGCGGATCCGGTGAAACCATCCGGCCAAACTGCCTACACGGGCACGGGGCACGCAGCCAAACTGCTCTACCGCATGATTTCGCTCAAAGGCCTGGCAACCGGACTGCTCGGCCTGCTCCTCATCGGCGGATTAGGCTTCTTCAGCCTGAGCCACCTCAAAACCACCGCCAAGGGCATCGTCGAGGACACCTTGCCGGGCCTTTCCTATGCCGGCCAGGCCAACGCTTACCTCGCCGATGCCTATCGAACCTTGCTGATCATTACCACCGATGACCCCAAAGAGCGTTTGGCAACGCGGCAAACGATGGAGTTCCTGGTCAAACGAACCACGGATTACCTCGATCGCTACCAGACTTCCATTTTCACAGAGGAGGATCGGGACAATTTCCGTACTTTGCAGAACTTGCGGAAGGAGTTCATTGCCACGCGCGAGGAGATTCTGAAGCTCGCCGATACAGGCAAGAAGCCAGAGGCCCTGGCCTTGTTCCATCAATCGCTGATCCCCAAACAAGCGGCTTTGAAACAGGCAGGTGAGAAGTTGTTCGAGTTCAACATGCGCGAGGGCCGGTCGCGCGGCCAATCCATCATGAACATCTGCACTTTCACCCAGGTGGGGGTCGCCGCCGTCCTGATCGTCATCTTTGTCCTCGGCTTCTTCATTGGCCTTTCCAAGTAGCCCTTTCCAAGTAGCTTGCGTTCTGCGCCGAAAATGAACATCCTCGCGCCACTATGAAAGTCAAAGCAACCTCCTCACTGCTAAACGAACTCCATTCACCACTCTCCCGCCGCGCGGCCCTCGGCCGGGGTGCCGCGCTCGCCGCCGGCGCGCTCATCAGCCCCGCCCTCCTGGCGGCGGACGCCAAACACAAGGTCGTGGTCTGGTCCGAAGGGACGGCCAATGTCGACCCCGGCTCCAAGGGAATCTACCCACAGGATATTAACACCGCGATCGCCGACGGGCTCAAACCGCTGGAAGCCCGAGGATGGGAGATCGTCAAGGCCAGTTTGAATGACCCCGACCAGGGCATCAGCCAGGCACTCCTCGAGAGCTCGGACGTATTGATTTGGTGGGGCCACAAGAAGCACGGTGAGGTCAAAGATGAATTGGTAGAACGGATCGCGGCACGCGTCAACGCAGGCCAAATGGGCTTCATCGGCACCCACTCAGCCCATTTCTCCAAGCCGCTGAAGAAACTCCTCGGCACCCCGTGCAGTTGGGGCGAATATGTCGCGGATGGCACCTCGGCCGAAATCATCGTCAAAGAGCCCAACCACCCTATCTGCAAAGGGGTAACGAACTTCAAGCTCCCCAAAATCGAACGCTACGGCGAACCCTTCAAATGCCCCACGCCCGAGGCAGTACCGTTGGACGGACTTTACACCCGGCCGGACGGCAAAACCCAGCCCGGGCGGATGGGCCTGTGCTGGACGATCGGCAAGGGCAAAGTCTTTTACTTTACCCCCGGGCACGAAACCTACAACGACTACCACCGGCCCGAAGTGCGGCAGATTTTCATCAACGCCGTCGAGTGGGCTGCCCCGAAAGCCTAGCGGACGCTCGCATTGCGGGCCCGGCCTTCGGCCCAGGACCGCAGGCCGCTGATCTGCTCGTCCATGGTGCGGGCCAGCGGCACTGCCTGAGCCAGGGCGTTGAGGAGGTGTGCGGTGGTGACTTCCTCTTTGGCGTAGAAGGCGTCGTATAGGGCGCTGTTAATGGCTTCCTCAATCTCCGCGCCGCTGAAGTCACCGCTCGCCTCCGCAAGCGCGGCGAGGTCGAATTGCGCCGCCTCACGCCCCCGCTTCTCCAGGTGGATGCGGAAGACCTCCCACCGCTCCTCGGGCGCGGGCAGATCGACGAAGAAGATCTCATCCAACCGGCCCTTGCGGAGGAGTTCGGGCGGGAGTTGTGAGATATCGTTGGCGGTGGCGACCACAAAAACCGGGGCGCTCTTTTCGGAAAGCCAGGTCAGAAAGGTCCCGAAGACGCGCGCCGTCGTCCCGCCATCGCTGGCCCCAGACCCTTGTGCCCCGGCGAAGGCCTTGTCAATCTCGTCCACCCACAGGATGGCGGGGGCAACCGACTCCGCCACCGCGATGGCGCGGCGCACGTTCTCCTCGGATGACCCCACGAAACTGTTGAACATGCGGCCCATGTCGAACCGCAGCAGGGGCAAGCGCCATTGAGTGGAGACCGCTTTGGCACACAGGCTCTTGCCGCAGCCCTGCACCCCGAGTATGAGCACCCCCTTGGGCGCGGGCAACCCGAACGCCCGGGCCTCGTTCGACAGGGCCAGCGCGCGCTTGTTCAGCCAATCCTTGAGCACCGCCAATCCCCCCACCTGGTCAAAGCTCTCCGCGGTCGCGTAATACTCGAGCAGGCCGCTCTTGCGGATGATCTGTTGTTTTTCTGCAAACACCTCCTGGACGTCCTCCCCACTCAGGCGTCCGTCCTTAACGATGATTTTGGCAAAAACATTTTCCGCTTCGCCCAGCGTGAGCCCCAAGGCCGCCTGCAACAACCGATCGCGCCCCGGCAAGTCCAACTCGACCCGCGCCTGCTTCACCTGCTTAAGGTCCTCGATAATTCGGTCGAGCAACTCTTCCAAGTCCTCCCGCGCCGGCAGCGGGAAGTTCAACACCGTGATCTCTTTCTCCAGTTCGGCCGGAATCTCCATCACCGGCGACACCAGAACGATCGTCTTGAAGCTGTTCCGCAGGTGAATGGCGATTTCCTTGAGCCGGCGAACGACGGCGTAATTGGCCTTGGTGAGGAAGGGGTGCAGGTCTTTGAAAATGAATACCGCCGGCTCGACCTGGTCGATGACTTGGTCGAGCGCCGCCAGCGGTTCTTTGGTCGCGGGATTGCGGCTTTTCTGCGATTGGATGGAAGTGCCGGCCGGCACAATGCCGGTGCTATAACTCCACTCGAAGACCTTTTTTTGCCGTCTCAGGGCAATGTCGGTCACCAACGCCTGCACCCGCACTTCCTCACTGGTAATCAGGTAGAGGATCGGGTAACGGGCGCGGATGAGGATTTCGAGCTCGCCCTGGAAACTCATAGGCCAAGCAGGCGCCGCCACCAGGAACGCGCGGGCATCGGAAGCCGGGCGACCGACTCCTGCAAACGATGGCCGACGGCGGGAGGAACCGGCGTGTGGAGCGCGTCGTGGCGCAGCAGTTGCTCCGGCGTGGCGAACTCGATCGGCTGGGCCTCCTGGCGCTCCCGCTCACCCTCTTGCTGCTGCTCGCGGGCATGGAACTGTGACTGTCGTTTCATAACTCAAGCGGTTTTTTGGAACAAGACAGCGAAGGCCTTGCGCGCCCGGTGCAACTTGCCCCGGACTGCGTCCGGGGTTTGCTCCGTGAGAATCCCCACTTCCTCATAGCTTAATTGCTCATCGGCCACCAGGAGGAGCAACAACCGGTACTCTTCCGGCAGCTCGTCGAGGGTCTTTTGGATGCGCTGGCCCAATTCCTTGGTTTCCAGCACGCGCAGCGGCGAATCGGTGCGCGCCACCGCCCCTTCCCAAACCGCGTCGTCCGCGTTGCTGAAGACATGCCGTTCCTGCCAGGACTGCCGCAGGTTACGGCAATGATTGATGGCAATGCGGTAGAGCCACGTCCGCGGCGCGGCCTCACCTCGAAACTGATCCAGCTTCCGAAACGCCTTTAGAAAAACATCGTGCGTCGCGTCCTGCGCCCGCTCCGGATCACCGAGCAACCGAAGCGCCAGGTAATAAATCGCCTGGCTATGCTCGGTGTAAAGCTCGGCGAACTCGGGCGCGGCGAACCCGGCAGCCGGCGCGTGGACCGGTTCCGATCCAGGCGCGAAGGGGCGGCTGTCCCCCGCCCTGCGGGGGGCTGACGACCGATCCGGAACGGCGCGTTGTGCCTGCGGCTCTTTCACGAGTGTGCTCACCGGGAATTAGACACCGGCAGCGGGAGAATGTCACGGTCCGTGGATCTGCCATCAGAAGTTACCCCTTAGACCGCGGCGATCGTAGCCGCCAACGTCCCTCCGTCCTCCGCCGCGGGCGTGCCCTCCGCCGCCTCGGGATATTCGAAGACCTGCCCCTCATAATTGCGAATGACGATCCGATCGGCGTTGCGGCTGAGAATGTAACCGGGGTTGATGGGCACTTTGCCACCCCCGCCGGGAGCGTCAATCACGTATTGCGGCACCGCATAACCCGTGGTGTGACCACGCAAGTTCTCCATCACCTCCAGGCCCTGCTTCACGCTCGTCCGCAAATGCGCGGACCCGGCAATGAGGTCGCACTGGTAGATGTAGTAGGGGCGCACCCGGCATCGGAGGAGCTTCTGCACGTGTACCCGCATCACCTCGGGGTCGTCGTTCACATGTCGCAAGAGCACCGACTGATTGCCGAGCGGAATACCGGCGTCGGCCAACCGCCCCAACGCCTCCCGTGCCTCGGTCGTCAACTCGCGCGGATGGTTCGAGTGGATACTAATGAACAGTGGGTGAAACTTCTTCAACATCTCGCAGAGCTGCGGGGTGATCCGCTGCGGCAGGAAGATGGGGATGCGCGTGCCAATCCGCAGAAACTCGACGTGTGGGATGGCCCGCAACCGGGTGAGCAGGGTCTCCAGCCGCTCATCATTAAACAGCAGGGGGTCGCCCCCGCTGAGCAGCACGTCTCGCACTTCCGGGTGGCGGCGAATATAATCAATCTGCTGCTCGAATTCGGGATGGAAGTCGTAGCCCGTCGCATTGCTCACTAACCGGGATCGGGTGCAATACCGACAGTAGGCCGCGCACCGATCGGTCACCAAGAACAAAACCCGATCCGGGTAGCGATGCACCAACCCCGGCACCGGGGAGTGGGCGTCCTCTCCACACGGATCGCTCATCTCCCACGTCGCGGTGTGCGTCTCCTCCACCCGCGGGATCACTTGCCATCGAATGGGGCAGTTCTCATCCGCAGGGTCGATGAGGTTGAAAAAGTAAGGGGTAATCGCCAGCGCCAACTTGTGGTTGGCCAGCGTCGCTCCCGCATATTCCTCCGGCGTGAGCGTCGGCATCAGCCGCTGAAGTTGTTGAACGTTGGTGATTCGATGCTGAAGCTGCCAGCGCCAATCGTTCCATTCCGACTCGTTTACGTCGCTCCAGAATCCCCGTCCCGCGGAGCGAAAATCCCTCAGTGCCCCGGTTCCTCCTGGTGGGTCCGGCTCGTCGTTTGTTTCGGTTGCTGTTTCGATTTGCATTTAGCCTTTAATCTAATAGCGAACTATAGGTTGGATCGGTTGGCTGTCAAGCAGGGGAATCACAAAAGAAGCACCGCGCCGTCAGTATAATCATACTACATTACACCACAACCACTTACATGACTACCGCCGGACGGCGTGAGATTCGACCCAGGGAGAATCCACTCTGCGATTCTCAATCGACACCCCCCACGCCGGGGCGGGAGGCTCTCCTGCAGCGCCCACAAATCCGGTCCTCAGAAATGGATAATCCTTGAATTTTGGCCAAGAATCGTGCAGGCTTGCTTATCAGACCGCTCTGATCAAATGCCCATGCCGCTTCCTGTCAACGAGCCGAAGGGCCTTCCGGATGTCCGCGTCCACATCCGGAACCGGGAGGGTAAGTACCTGGCCGGACGTGAAGATGGCCTCTACTTTACTGAGGATCGCGCGACCGCGTTAGTGCTCAGCTATGAGGCGGATCAAGTGGCGGCGCAACTGGAGAATATCCAGCGTACTCAGGGTGTTAGGCTGGAGCCCGTGCCGGTGCCATTGGAGGAGATTTACGAAACCTGCGACCGCTGCCAGGAGCTCTTCATGCCGGTCATGACCTTTTTCGATGGAAAGCGGTTTCTCTGCGCGGAATGCGGCCGCAGGCTCGCGCGTCGCGCCGCCCCTCCCCACCCTCGCCGGGGCGTCGCATAAGCGCGTCAAGCTCAGCCGCACCGGGGAACTCTTCACTCCGCCCTTGCCGAAAGACGCCGCTCCGCTATGTTTGCCTTGGAAACGCACTTTTGAGATCATGATCGAGGATACCATCGAAAAAATCGAAGCCCGGATTCACGGGGCCGATTCCATTAACGAAAATCGTCGCGGGGAGCTCCTGCAATTGCTGGGCACCCTCAAGACGGAGATCGCCGAGTTGTCCAAAACCCATGGCGACCAGGCCCAAAGCATTGCCGGGTTTGCCGAAGTCTCGACCCACGAAGCCACGCGTGCGGAACGGAATCCCGAACTGCTCAAGCTCTCGCTCGACGGCTTAGGCTCCTCGGTTTCCGGTTTTGAGGGATCTCATCCCCGGCTGGTTCAAATCGTCAGCGCGATCAGCAACACCCTCTCCAACCTGGGAATCTAGATCAGTTCGAGGTTGTCGGCGTCGAGGGAGACCGCCGCCGCCTGGTTAATGAAATCCAGCCGCAGCAAGACGGTGGTCATACCGTGGCGCCGCTCCACCCACCCTTCGATGCCCTGGAGTGGGCCCGTCTTGATGCGGACTCGCATCCCTTCGCCAATGGAGGGCACCAACCGCACCCCCACCTGTTGCTCGATCGCCGTGAGAATGTCCCCAAGCTGGCGATGGAACGTCTCCTGATCGAACACGTCCAACAGGTTGGCGACATGGTCGTTGTTGCGGATGACCTCCGCCTGCGCCGGCGCCAATTCCAGGAACACGTAGCCGGGAAACAGCGGCTTGCGGAAAACCACCGTCTTGCCGCGATACTTATGCGGGGAATCGTAACAGGGAAGCGTCGCGGCAAAGTTTTGCCGCGCGCAGAATTCAACCAGTTTTTTCTCTCGACGCGGCCGTGTATGGGCCACGAACCAAAGGGTGTCCGACATCCTCGCAGGATTCGGCAGAAGCACCCGGTTGTCAATCCGGGTAGAGCAAATACTTGGCGCGGACCTTTAAGAATTCGGCGAGTTGTGGTTGCCAGGCGGCACGGATCTCGCGAAGCGGGACATTGCCTTTCAAGGCCTCCAGGGTCGAGTCGTCCAACAACAAATGACTCAGCTTATCGATCGGAAAATCCTTGGGATAAAGGTGGTAGAGCGTTTCGGCCAGTTGCAGACCGACGTCCACCACCCGGCATTCATCGCGCTGCGTGAGGAGAATGTAGACCCCCTTGCAAAGCCGTCCCTGGTGGACACTGGCAGTCGGAGTAAATTCCACCGCCACGAACCGGACCCCCGGCAAGCCGGCCCCGTTGAGTTCCTCCGCCAGCTTCCGGTCATCCACGTAGGGTGCGCCCACCACCTCGAAGGGCGTATCCGTGCCGCGCCCCACCGAAACAGCGCTTTCCAGCAAGCCGATGCCGGGATACAGGATGGCTTCCGCCAGATTCCGCATGTTCGGTGAAGGGTTTACCCAGGGCTGTCCGGTCTGGTCCAACCAGAGCCCTCGCCGCCAGTTTTCGAGGGGGATGACGGTCAGGTCGGCCTGGCAGCCGCGCTCTTGGTTGAACATGCGCGCTAACTCACCGATGGTCATTCCATAGCGCAGCGGGACGTGGTGATAGCCGACAAAACTGGGTTTGGCGTTGAGCACCGGGCCGTCGACGGCCAGGCCGTTAATCGGGTTCACACGGTCCAGTACGAAATACCGTTTGCCATACCGTGCCGCCGCCTCCATCACCTTGGCCATGGTCGCGGTGTAGGTGTAAAACCGGCAACCGACGTCCTGAATGTCGAACACGATCGCGTCCAAGTCCTTGAGCTGTTCCTGCGTCGGCTCCAGCCGGGCGCCGTATAGGCTATACACCGGCAGGCCAGTCTTCGCATCCACGCTGTCACCCACCGTCTCATCCAGCGCGCCGCGAATGCCGTGTTCCGGGCTGAAGAGGACCTTGAGTTGCAATCCCTCGGCACGCTTGAGCCGGTCGATCGTCGGGTTCCGGTCTCGATCCTGGCCGGTGTGGTTGGTCACCAGGCCCAGTCGCAGGCCCCGAAGCGGGGCGAAATTCTGCCGCGCCAATACATCAATACCATTGAGGGTAGTGAACTGTGAAACCACCGCCGGGCGGCGTCCGATCGCCGCCGCGGCAGCCTCGGCCTCCGGTCTCGCCGACAGCGAACCGGGCACGTAAGCGAAGTTAAAATCGCTGACAGCCTCGGCGGCCAGGGTACCCAACCGGGCGCGCAGCGGGCCGACGTTCCCGGTTTCGTCCGGGTGATTGCGATTGCACAGGAAGATGACAAACGTCTGCGAAAACGGGTCGATCCAAAGCGACGGTCCCGTCCAACCGGTATGGCCGTAAGAGCCCAGCGGAAAGTGCTTGCCGCGCGGACCGCTGTACCCGGAATCGATGTCCCAGCCCAGGCCCCGCCGGACGGCAACCGAAGGCGGGGTTTGCACACTCGTCATCAGCCGCACGGTCTCCGGTTTGAAAACCCGCACCCCATCCAGCGAGCCTTCGTTCAGCAGCATCCGTGCGTAGCGGGCGAGGTCGCTGGCGCTGCTGAACAGCCCCGCATGCCCCGCCACCCCGCCCATATGGCGCGCCGTCGGATCATGCACCACCCCCCGCCAAGGCCGCCCCTCCACCACTTCCGTCGGAGCGATGCGCCCCAACTCCGACTTGGACGGCAGGAAACCAGTGTCGGCCATTCTCAGCGGCCGGTAGATCTCGCGGGCGGTAAAGTCTTCGAGCCTCAGCTTAGAAACACGCTGAACGATCTCGCCCAGGAGGAAGAAGTTGATGTCGCTGTAGCGAAACTCGGCCCCCGGCGCGCTCAGCAAGCTCTCCTCGCACGCCTTGCGGATCGCGGTGGCTTGACCCTGCCAATCCGTCCGAGTCTCAATGTCCCCCCGAAGGCCTGAGGTATGAGTTAGCAACTGACGAACCGTAATTCTCTCCTTGCCCCCACCCTTGAATTCCGGGAGGTAAGTTTGGACCCGTTCCTCCAGTTTCACTTGGCCCCGTTCGACCAGCAGCATCACCGCCGGGGTACAAGCCGCCACTTTGGTAACCGAAGCCGCATCGAAAATGGTGTCCTCGGTCATCGGCTCCACCGCAGGCACCACCGCCCGTCGCCCATAGGCCCGGTGGTAGGTGACGCCGTTGTGTTCGAGCCACAACACTCCTCCCGGGCAACGCTTGTCCGCAATCGCCTGCTGGATAGCCGCGTCCATTTCGGCCAGCTTCTCCGGCCTGAAAGCGGGTTGCGCCCGAGGGGGGATGGGCGGTGTCTTGCAGGCGGAAAAGCAGATCAGCGACCAGGCCAGTACCACCGTGGCCGAGCGGAGAACCGATGCGCGAGGGCGTTTCATGGGGCCTGATTAAACCGGGTCGCCGTGCCTTCGACAACTAGAGATTTCCCCCGCGCCGATCTTCTTCCTTGCGCCGGGCTGCGGTCTCGATTAGGGAAGAGAAGGTACGTCGCGGCCGGTGCCGCGCAACATCAACAGATAATTTTATGGGCTCAAGCCAATGCTGTACCCCGCCAGGCGCTCTGGTTGCCAAGCGCCCATGGCGGGAACCGGAACAGGAACAAACGTGAACCAACCCTCCGGAAAAAGGGGCGATCTCGGCGCGCTGGCGGGGGCGATCGTCGCCGGCGTCGGCGGACTTTTTGCTGTCGGCGTGGCGCGGGCGGTGATTTACAAAGACTTTTCGGTGATCTTCCGCTTCCCCATGCTGGGCATGGTTTGTCTGCTCCTGAGCGGCCCGATTGGCTGGTTGCTGGGCGCGCGGCTCGGTCCGTTGCTCGGGGAGAGG
>Ga0316230_1004623_pt1 | contig 9967 bp, 7 predicted proteins | sample TBH18025metaG_FD_206004 | JGI IMG/M metagenome (GOLD analysis project Ga0316230, IMG submission 206004) | Freshwater microbial communities from Trout Bog Lake, Wisconsin, USA - TBH18025 | ecosystem: Environmental > Aquatic > Freshwater > Lake > Hypolimnion/Profundal zone | place: USA: Wisconsin...
ATGACGCGCACTTTGTCCAGGCGCTGCATTGGCATTACGACGCAGGCAAGCGTCTTCAGGCGCATGAGCACCTGAAGGTGCCGCGTCAAGCGACCCATACGCAGGAAGTCATCGTCGTGCAGCGAGGACGTGTGCGCACAACCGTGTTCGATGCAGCACACCGGTTGGTCGGCACAGTTGATCTGGGTCCCGGCGAAGCCATGGTCCTGCTGGCCGGCGGACACGGGTATGAAATTCTTGAGAACGACACACGCGTGCTTGAAATCAAAAACGGCCCCTACCCTGGCGCAGAAGCGGACCGGGTTCGGTTTTAACGGAGATTCCGATGGGTTTTATCAATCAAATGGAGCCTTGGTTTGACGACCGCGAGGCGGAAGCGGTGGACCAATATCTGCGTTCCGGCGGATGGGTCACGGAATTCCGCAAGACTCGCGATTTTGAGGCCGCCATCGCAGCCTACACAGGCGCGGCGCATTGCTCCATTGTCAGCAATGGCACGATCAGCCTCACCATCGCCCTGCTCGCCTGCGGCGTCGGTCCCGGCGATGATGTACTGGTTCCAGACTACACCATGGTTGCCACGGCCAATGCGGTGCAGCCAACGGGCGCGAATGTGGTTTTCGTGGACATCAACCGCGACACGCTCTGCATGGACTACAACCGGATGGTGGCCGCGGTGACGCCGAAAACCAAGGCAGTCATGCTGGTGACCCTAAACGGACGAGCGCCTGCGGAGCTTGAAAAGTTTGTCTCGTTTTGTCGCGAGCGGAAAATCTGGCTGGTCGAAGATGCCGCGCAGTCACTGGGGTCGCGGTTCAAGGGCCGGCATCTCGGCACGCTTGGCGATATTGGCAGCTTTTCATTCAGCGCGCCCAAGATCATCACCACCGGACAGGGCGGCGCGCTGGTGACCGACAACCCCAAGCTGATTGAGCGTGTACACAAGCTGCGCGACTTTGGACGTGAAGCGCCTGGCGCGGACCGTTATCTGACCATGGGGTGGAACGCCAAGTTTACGGACCTTCAAGCTGTTATTGGCCTGGTCCAGATGGAAAAACTGCCCTGGCGCGTGGAACGCAAGAAGGCGATTTATGCCCGCTATCTTGAACAGTTGCGCGGCGTTTCCTGGCTCCAATGGATCCCCACGAACCTCCAAGAAACATCGCCCTGGTTCATTGATGTGCTGGTGCCTGCCGAAAAGCGCGCGGCGTTGATTGCGCATTTGAAAAGCAAGCAGGTTGGCTCGCGCCCATTCTACCCGGCGCTGCACGCAGAACCGGTTTATGCCCGCGCTGAACATCATCCGGTTGCGGAGGAAGTCGCGCAACGTGGATTGTGGCTGCCATCCAGCAGCAAGCTGACGGATGCGGAGATCGATGCCGTCTGCGCGGCTATCCGCGCTTTTGCGAGCTGATCTGTTGCATCCATCATGCGCTTTTGCGCACGGGAACGCCATCCGCCGCCAACTCAGCCTTGATGCGCCCGATGGTGTACTCGCCCGAATGGATCATGCCGGCCACAATGGCGGCATCGGCATGCCCCTCCACAAAGGCATCGCGAAGATGCCGCGAGCACCCTGCGCCGCCCGATGCCACAACAGGAATGCGAACCGCATCGGCAATCAGGCGCGTGATGGTTAATTCAAATCCCTGTCGTGTGCCATCGGCATCCACGGAATTGACCACGATCTCGCCTGCGCCAAACCCTTCAGCCCGACGCGCCCATTCCACGGCATCCAACCCGGTGCGCTCGCGAAATCCGCGCGTGGTGATCTCATATCCACTCGGACAACGCGCCTGATCGTCCGTTCGGACGGGATCCATTCCCAACACGATGCACTGTGCGCCAAATGCGCGGGCACCTTCAGCAATGATCGTGGGGTTTTTCACAGCCAGCGAATTCACAGAGACCTTTTCCGCGCCCGCCAGCAACACCCGCGACATGTCCTCAAGACAGGAGATGCCGCCGCCCACGGCAAACGGGATGCGAACGGCGCGCGCCACGCCGCGAACCATATCAATATCAATGGGCCGATGTTCCGCCGAGGCGGTAATGTCATAAACAACCAGCTCGTCACATCCCTGCTCATAATAGCGCGCAGCCAATTCAACCGGATCGCCGAGATCCACATTGTTCTTGAACTTCACGCCCTTGGTAACGCGGCGGTTGATGACATCCAAACACGGTATGATGCGGCGGGTCAGCATGGGGGTAGTCCCAAGGTTGAGCATTCAGGGTTCAGGGTTCCATTCCAGCAGGCAAAATTCTCCAACACCTTGAGACCGACACGGCCCGATTTCTCGACGTGAAACTGGGTGGCGGCCATATTCCGGCGTCCAACCATGGCCGCAAACTTCACGTTGGCGTAGTCGGTTGTACCGATGATGTCGGTTGTGTCGGCAGGTTCCGGATAATAACTGTGAACAAAATAGAAATCGCTGTTGTCCGCGACGCCCTGTAGCAGCGGGTGCCTTCGTTGGATGCTCATCTGGTTCCATCCCATATGTGGAACCTTGTCCCGTGGATCGGAGGGGCGAAAGAGTTTGACGCATCCTGGAAGCACACCCAGGCATGGCGTTCCTTCATCCTCTTCCGAGAAATCGAAAAGAATCTGCGTGCCTACGCAGATGCCCAGAAAAGGACGTTCGGAAGCAATGACAGACCGCAGCACGGGAATGAGGTTCAACTCCTTGATATTCCGCATGGCTGAACCTGCTGCGCCCACACCCGGGAAAACGACGCGCTCGGCAGCAAGAATGACCGCAGGGTCGGATGTAATGACATTCGCCTGGCCCAAGGCATCGAAGGCCAGTTTCACGCTGGTCAAATTGCCGGCCTTGTAATCAATAATTGCAATCATAAGGGATCCGCATGAACACCGAGGGCTCCATGCGGGTGGGAAGAGTTTGTCGGGGCGGCGGAGGCGTGTCAATCCGAAAGGCGTAAAAACAGGAGCTGGCTTCCCAAAACAGATCGCTGAGGGTGTTGTACCGCCCTTGCCGTCGTCTGGCGGACATGTCAAAATACGCGGCGTCACGAACCATTCAATTTTGAGGCGGGTTCCAGTGATATCCCTTTTTTAGGAGTGAATCATGGCCGAAACATGCAAGAGAACGATATCCTGTGTTGTCAATAATTGCGCGGGTGTTTTAGCCCGCGTGGCCGCTTCATTTGCGGAAAAAGGACTCAACATCACCGGATTGGCGGTCGGCGACACGGCGGAACCCACGACGCGCATGACCATCGTGGTCATTTGTTCACAGCCAAGACTCACCGAAATTGTCGAGCATTTGCGGGAGCTGCCGGATGTGGTCCGGGTTGAGGATTTGGACCAAGCGGATCTTATCGAACGCCAACTCATGCTGGTGCGAGTTCGAGCTGAAGGCGAGGATATTGCGCGCATCATGCAACTCGTGGAGGTTTTCCGGGCAACCGTTGCAGGAATGGGCGAGCACAGCTTGACGATCGAAATGGCAGGACCAGAAAACAAGGTGGATGCGCTGGCAAATCTGCTGCGCCCCTTTGGCATTCTTGAGATGGCCCGGACAGGACGAGTGGCTTTGGAGCAGGAAGCGTAATCCGGCAAGAACATGAAGATTCATCGCGTAGAAGAACTTTTGGATACAGCCTGCTCGGCAGGCGGTCGTTGGCGTTTGAGCGTTGCGGCGCCCTATGATTCAGCGATCTTCAGCGCCGTGGCCCAGGCATGCAAAATGGGATTTGCACAAGCGGTGCTGTTTGGACGCCGTGACCTGATCGAACGGACAGCCCAAGAAATCGGCGTGGATCTGGATGACCCGCTCTATACCCTTGTAGAAACGGCAACGGACGACGCCACGACACATGAAGCGGCGCGCTTCATTCATCAAGGCCATGCTGATGTACTCGTCAAGGGTCTGACACCCACAGGACTGCTGATGCGGGCTGTGCTGAGCTATGAATCCGGATTTCGATCCAACCGGTTGCTGAGTCATGTGGGTGTGTTCAACGAACCCACCTCCGGACGCCTCATGCTCCTGACCGATGCAGGCGTCAACATCGCCCCCAATGTGCATCGCAAGGTTCAAATCGTGCGTAATGCGGTGATTGTCGCGCAGGCCCTTGGCATTGCGCACCCGCGCGTGGCGATGCTGGCAGCCACGGAAACGCTCAATTATCCAGCCATGCCGGCCACGCTGGACGCGGCATTGGTTTCGCGGATTGCCTCCAGCGGAGCGATCCCCCATGCGAGTGTCGAGGGTCCGTTTGCATTGGACAATGCAGTCTCAACAGCATCCGCAGACAAAAAACATATTAAAGGAGATGTGGCCGGGCGCGCAGATATTCTGTGTGGGCCTGAAATTGAAACAGCCAACGTACTATACAAGGCGCTCCAAACCTACTGTGGCGTCACGTTCGCAAGCGTGGTGGTTGGCGCAAGCAAACCCATAGCAGTCCCATCGCGGGTGGATTCAACCCAGTCCAAACTGATGTCCCTGTCACTGGCCTGTCTTTTGAGTGGAGCGCCATGCACCGCATCCTCGTAATCAATACCGGATCGACGTCCATGAAACTGGCGCTATTCGAAGACAACCGCCTGTTTCTCGCCAAGGATGCCCCTTTCTCCCCGGCCACGGAGATACAAGAAACCGTAGAGTCAGGCTGCCAGGCCGTGCGTCATTTTCTGGATGAAGCGCATGTCTCCCTGAACGATGTTCATGCCATCGCCGCGCGCGGCGGACTGCTCCGTCCCATGCCGGGCGGCACTTATCGCGTGAATGAAATGATGTTGCAAGACCTGTCCGAGGCGCGTTACGGACGGCATGCATCCAACTTTTCATCCCTGATCGCTGATGCGCTTGGACGAGAGACGAAAACTCCAGCGTATGTTGTGGACCCTGTCACCGTGGATGAACTTACCGATGTGGCCGCGATGACAGGCATTCCGGCCATTCGCCGAAGAAGCATTTTTCATGCGTTAAGCCAGAAGGCTGCGGCCCGACAGGCAGCCACTGAACTGGGGCTGAAGTACGAACAGGCCTCCCTGGTGGTGGCGCATCTCGGAGGTGGAATATCCGTGGGCGCGCATCGCGGCGGACGCGTGATTGACGTCAACAACGCACTGGACGGCGACGGCCCGATGTCGCCTGAGCGCGCAGGGACAATTCCTGCAGGATCCCTGGCCGATCTTTGCTTCTCGGGCAAGCACGACTTACAGACAGTCCGGCGCATGTTGACCGGTTGCGGCGGGGGTTTTGCGCATTGTGGCACGCGTGACATGCGTGAGGTGGAGCAGCGCATTCAGGCGGGAGACACGGATGCGGAACGGCTTGCACGCGCCATGAGCTACGGCATTGCCAAGCAAATCGGCGCCATGGCGACTGCTCTGGACGGGCGCGTGGATGCCATTGTGCTGACCGGCGCGCTCGTGGGGTGGTCGTATCTGCGCGATACGATCCGGACGCGTATCGCTTTTCTGGGCCCTGTGCTGATCTATACAAAAAACCTCGAAATGCCCGCATTGGCCCTGGGTGTGCTGCGCGTTTTGACCGGCGAAGAACGAGCACAAGATTACTGATCAAGATATTTCTCAGCGCGTAAGCTTGCCCAATCATCGGATCTCATTCATAATAGATCAGATTTTCTTCAATCTGTTGCGCCATGCTTTTCTCGAGAAACAAAGTTGTCGTCCGTAATCGCGAAGATCACTCCCTTTCGCGCAAGCAGATTGATCCCGATGCCCTGCGCGTACTCTACCGCCTGGCCGATGCCGGCTTCACCGCCTATCTTGTGGGTGGCAGTGTGCGGGATTTATTGCTCGGACGGACCCCCAAGGATTTTGACGTGGGGACCGATGCGCACCCGGCGCAGATCCGCAAACTGTTTCGCAACTGTTATCTGATTGGCCGGCGGTTCAGGCTTGCACACATCATCTTTGGAAAAAAGGTGATTGAAACGAGCACGTTCCGCCGTCAACCAGAAGCCGCGGAGGCGGATGAAGGCGTTCCGGGTGGGCTCTACCAGCACGAGGATAATACCTTTGGGACCCCCGAAGAGGATGCGCGACGCCGTGACTTCACAGTCAATGGGCTGTTTTACGACATCCGCACCTTCAGCATCATTGATTATGTCGGCGGTTTGAGGGATTTGGAAACGCGAACTCTGCGCACGATCGGCGACCCCAACATTCGCTTTCGCGAAGACCCGGTCCGAATGATGCGCGCCGTTCGATTTGCCGGGCGACTTGACTTTCGCATGGATTGGAGTTGTCGTCGGGCAATCCGTCGGCATTATGGCGAGATTGTGCATGCGTCCAAGCCGCGTTTACTTGAAGAAATCATGCGGCTTTTTGGATACTGCAGCGCAGCGCCAACATTTCAATTGCTCTGGGAGCATCGTCTCCTGTCCATCCTCCTGCCGGAAATAGACGCCCATGTTGAACGCACGGGCGGCGCTCAAGCACCGATCTGGAAATACCTGGCCGCACTCGATCAGGACGCGGACAACGCAATTACATCCAATGCTTTGCGCCTGGCCGCGCTTTATATGCCGCTTTACCAGGAAGCCATGCGCGAGCAACTGGCCAAGGGGCATGGCCATGTCCACGGCCTTGCTCTGGCGCGCCACGTTCTTGACCCATTGATGACGCGCCTTCAAATTCCGAAGCAGGCGTTTTATACCGCATGTTCCCTGCTCGATGCACAACGCCAATTTGAAGAGAATATCTCACGGCACCCCCGGCGCATGCGCACGCACCATCACGATTTTTTCATGGAAGCAGTTGTCTTGCGCCGAATAACATTGACGGCCACAGGGCAAAGCGTGTCATCGCTCCAGGAATGGGAGCCGCTCGCTGCGCAACATCCTCCATCGGGCATGCCCTCGCTGCATGCGTCTGTCGAGGATCAGAATATTGGTCACCCGGAAGACCAGGTGCCCCCATTGTCCGATGATGCCTCGCTTCCACGCCCCAAGCGTCGTCGGAGGCGTCGCCGTCACTCACGCCATCTCCCTCAGCAGAACCAACAATCTCCTTCGGAACATGCGCCAAGCGTGGCCTCGCCCTCCTTGCCCGCAGCACCATCATCCGCATCTCATGCGCCCGCCGCGCAAACGCCAAATCTTCCAGCAGGCGAAGATTCCGCAAGGCCTGCGGATGCTGGATGACCTTTTGATTCGCTTCCCTTGCTTCCTTGACGCTATGTCAAACTGCGCGTATAAACAGAATATATCAATCTGTATCAAGTTGGTTTTTTAAAAGGATTTTGTGGAAATGAGTTTTTCCAGGCGCATCACCCGTTCGGCTCTTCATGCTGCAAAGCAGTTTGATCCGATCCGCGCACGCTATGTTTTAGAAGAACTTTGGTCACAGGTTCGCACCATGGACACCCCGTCTGTGCAACGGGGCGCGGAAGTCCTAATAAAAGCCTTGCGAGCCGCAGGCATTGAAAATGCCACCCTCGTCTCCTTTCCTGCCGATGGCTTGACTGAGGCGGGGGGATGGCTGGCTCCAGTTACATGGCAGGTGGAATCCGCCTGCCTGACGCTGGCCAATGATCCCGCGCATGTGTTGGCCAACTTTGCCGAGGCACCGCAAAGCCTGGCCATGTTCAGTCCGCCAACACCACATGGCGAGCCCATTGAAGGCGAAGTGCTGATTTTGACAGAAAAAGATCTCGCTCCAGACGCACTATCGAGGACTACAAGCCGTTTTACAGGTCGCTTTCTTCTGGTTCCACCAGGCGTGGCCTCTCCGCGATTCAACATGCTGGCAGCCGAACATCGGGCGCTGGCCGTGCTGGCAACAAGCCCAGGGCCTCTGGCCGAGTCTCATCGCTATTTAAATTATGCCGTGCCGCTGGCTGCTGATGCGCCTTGCGTTCCTTGTTTTGCTCTTTCTCCCGCATGCGCAGCCGATTTGCGGGATCGCCTGGCGGTTTCGCCGACCTGCCGATTGCGCGCGCAGGTCCGATGCGTCCGGACCAACACGGGGACCATCCCGATGGTCACGGGATCTGTGGGTCGTGGAAACAGTGTGCCCGTTTGCATTTATGGCCATATGGATGAACCAGGTGCCAACGATAATGCATCCGGTTGCGCGACAGCCGTGGAAGCGTTGCGGGTGCTGCAGCAGTGCGTGTCAGATCCCGTGTGTCCTCAGCAGCGTCCCATCCGTTTTTTCTTCTCAACTGAATTGCGGGGCATGCAGATTTGGCTCAATCAACAGGCGCGACAACCCGTCTTCGCTCCCGCGCTGAACCTCGATATGACAGCTGGCGATCCGACGCGCGAGCCCTGCACATTGCGCATTGGCGGCGGCTTTCAGCACCGTCCAAACTTCGGACGGCGCGTCATGGAGGAAGCCTTGCGCCTGGCCGACCGTGTCACGCCATGTCCCTGCGAACGAAAACTGGGGTCTTGCGTGCTGGGCGACAGCGCTGTTATTGGCATCCACGACATGGAAGGCGCTGTTAGCATCGAGCAAAGCACCGGGCCCTCTTATCATACAAACATGGACACCCCGGAGCGCCTGATTGGCAATCCCATGCTGCATTGGTCAGGAGCAGCGGCAACCGCTTATTTGCATCTCATGTCGCGAATGGACAACATGGACTTGGCCGATCTGGCTGAAACAGTGCGCAGCGAGGCGATTGAAGTACTGCGCAGCGGCGCATCCGCGGCAAGCGTTGCAGCCAAGCGCGCTGTCATTGAACTTGAAACCATCAAACACGGAACAGTTCCGGTTTCGTTTTTTAACGGGTGGAAAAAGCCTGAAGATTACTATGCGGCGGGTGTCAGTCGCCGCACGGGGCGCTGGCCTGCGCTAGCCGCACAGGAACGCATTGAAGGCTGCATGGCATCTCTCCAAGACGCCATAAAAAAAGCCAAACCTCCGGCCGCGCCGAAAGCTTCTCAACCCCCCAACGCTTGGCGTGCTGAGGCGGATCAACTGGTGCCATTAGCTCTTTTCAGGGGGCCGCTCTGCTTCGAAGATCAATGGCGAACAGATGCGCATCGTCAACTGAGCGAACGCACCGGATTGGATGTCGGCTGGGGAACAGAGACATGGGCATGGCGTTTGTGCACCTTTTTCCGAGGCCGCCAAACGTTGACCGAAATTATTGATGAGCTGTCTGGAATCGGCATCAACACGGATCCTCTTCGCGCGATCCAACTGACGCGACTGCTGACTGATCTTGGCAAAGTGCGGCTGCGCCCAATCATCACAGCCCCCATGCTTCGAGAGGTGTTGACCACACTGGGCATCCGTCGCGGCAGTATTTTGATGGTGCATGCCGGATTAAGTCGCTTTGGCTATGTGCTGGGTGGCCCAGCCACAGTCATTGAAACGTTGCGCGAGGTGCTTGGGCCGGAGGGCACATTGGTCATGCCCACACACTCGCTCAACGTTCTGGGAGCCGCACCTTTTGATCCCCAACTTTCACCTTCCACGACAGGCGCAGTCACCGAATATTTCAGGCGCTTGCCAGGCGTGCTTCGCAGCGCCCATCCAACACATTCTGTGGCCGCACTGGGTCCCGCCGCCGATGAACTAACCCGCGGCCATCGTGCTACGCAGGCGCCTCTGGATCGACATGGATTCTGGGGACGACTTTATGATCGTAATGGCGATGTGCTTCTGCTCTGCCCCATTCGCAGTTGCACCATTTTCCATGCCGGCGAGACATGGGCTGACCTGCCACTTGCTCCATTGATCGCACATGTTGCAACCGCATCAGGAGGCCGGCGCACGGTCTCCATTCCGAAAGGTCCATGGCATGTGGAGCATTTTGAATCCACCATGGCCGAACCGCTGCTTGCAAAAAAAATCATGCGGCAAGCACAACTTGGCGATGCGCCTGTTTATTTCGGACCTGCCCGCGCCATGGCGAATATGAGCGTTGACGTCAACCGTCAGAATCCGATGGCTTCCATCGCCAAGGATGGGCAATGCGCCTGCTTCTATTGTGCGGCACTGCGCGACAAC
>Ga0316230_1004625_pt1 | contig 9966 bp, 10 predicted proteins | sample TBH18025metaG_FD_206004 | JGI IMG/M metagenome (GOLD analysis project Ga0316230, IMG submission 206004) | Freshwater microbial communities from Trout Bog Lake, Wisconsin, USA - TBH18025 | ecosystem: Environmental > Aquatic > Freshwater > Lake > Hypolimnion/Profundal zone | place: USA: Wisconsin...
GGGCGCTCCAACTTTTATCCTTCCAAGGCCACCGGAGACTTGGGGCTCGCGGTGTTCTCCACGGACCTGATCCTGTTCGACGAGTCCGACTCGGGCCAGGAATTGTTCAACTTCATCCCGGTCAAGATCGGCACCTACACCGCCGAAGAGAACTACAAGGGGATCGTGGACACCATCCGCCGGGAGTTTGAAATGACCTTTCGGCAGATCGAGCAGAAGTTCAACAAGCCGGGAGATTCGATCCCCGAGAAACTGAAGGAATCCGGGAAAAAGGGGAAGGACCGCAAGTTCAAGATTCTCCATTGCATCTTTCCCCGCGAGGATTCCGAACGGCTGCCGGGACGGAAGGACGGGCCGAACAAGCCGATTGCCTCGGTGTACGTCGCCCTTGAGTTCAACGAACGCATCCGCGTATCGGGATACGATGAAAGCCCTATCCTCTGCCGCCGGATGGCCAAGTGGGGCACGGATGCGGTGTGGGGCTACGGCCCCTCCTATCAGGCGCTCCCCGAGGCGCGGCAAATCAACTACGTCCAGCAATACTTGGACGCGCTGGCGGAACTCCACGCCTACCCCCGCATCCTGACTCCGGACAATCTGGAGGGGGACGTGGATTTGCGGGCCGGCGGCAACACGATCTTCGACAGCTCCAACCCGAACGCGAAGCCGATGGAATGGGCGACGGTGGCGGACTACAAGCTGGGGCTTGAAATGCAGGAGCAGCGCCGGAAGGCGATCCGCGATGCGTTCTTCAACGACGCTTTCAAGCTCCTGAACTCCCAGCCGCTCCTCGACAAGAAGATGACGGCCTACGAAATCAGCCAGCGCCGGGCGGAGCAGTTGCAGAACATCACCTCGATTGATGTCCGGTCGGTCAACGAGTTTGTGAACCCCTGCATGATCCGCGCCTTTGGCATCATCTACCGCTCCGGCAAGCTGGGGACCGCCCCTGATGCCCTGATGCAGCAGCTGCCCGGCGGCAAGTCGGCTCTGGTCCGCCCGGAAGTCGTCGTCACGTCCCAATTTGTGAACGCCCTCCGCGCCCTGAAAAACCGGGGCTGCGAGGAAACAATCCAGTTTCTCATGCCGCTGGCCGAACAGAAGCCCGAGACGTGGGACATCATTGACTTGGACACAATGGGGCGGGAGTACGCCCAGAACACGGGACTTCCCCCCGACAACTTGCGCAAGCTCACCGGCCCGAACAGTGTCGCCGCGATCCGCCAGCAGCGCGCCAAGATTCAGCAGGCCCAGCGGACCGCCGCCCTGGCGGAGCAGGGGGCCAAGGCCGGAAAGAACCTTGCCCAGAGCCCCCAATGGATGCAGGACAACGCCGAGGCCGGGGCGCAAGCCGGCCAGTAGTCTCGCCACCTCATGCAGAGTGAACCAGAAAAACCCATTTCCGAAGCCACCCTTCAAGCCCAAGCCAGAGCCCGCCGCCTCTCCGCCGCTTTCGCGGAGGTCTTTGGACAGCCTCGGAACCGGACCCCTGCACAAAAGCTCGTGTTGGAACACCTCTCCATCTGCGCAGGGGACGACGGCAACGCCTACCGCTTTAACGACGCGAAGGACGGGGTTGCCCTGATCGCAGCGGGTCTCCACCGAGACGGGGCCAAATCTTTGCTAAGAGTCATCGAACGCCAGCTTGCGCTCTCGGCCAAAGCCGCGGAGCCCAAGACGGTCAAATCCACCATCAAACGATAACGCCACATGAGCACCGAAACAGATGAACTGACAGCCACTCAGGTCCGCCTGAAGAAAGACGGCACCCTGATCCAACGGCAGGACGGCAGCGAGGTCGTCATTGCCCACTACAACCGCGACACGGGACACTTGGAGTTCGAGACCAAGGAGTATTCCCAGAAACTTTACAACCAGGTCACCGCCAAAATCGGCACGGTGAACAAGGGCACCCAGCCCTCGGGCCTGAGCATCAAGTCCATCGGGGTGAAGGGGGAGGCCCGCCCGGACCTGAAGAACACCCCGAAGCGCCCCCGCATGGGACCGGAGGGAGACGGCACCCCCGAGGTGGTGGACTGGTATCTCCAAAACGACCTGTCCCAAGCCATCATCCGGTACGGCATCTACACTGATGCCAATGGCAAACCGGTGCGGAAGAAGGTCAAGCGGGTGATCGAGACCGTGGTGGACAACCGCGAGACCGACACCGAGAACCTTGAATGGGTGAAGGACGGCCCGAAGACGAAGAGCCGCAACCCCATCGGCACCAAGTACGACGTGGTGGAACTCAAGTCCGCCATCATCGCCCGCCGGTGGACGCGGTACGAGGAGGGGTTTGAGGCCCTGTTCAAGCCCGAGGAGGTGGTCGGCGGCTTCCAGCCGAATGACGACTTCGACGAACCCGCCGTCAGCTTGGAGGATGAAGCATGAACGCCGAATTCATTCCCCATTCGGAAATCCAGTATAACGCGGACGTGAACGCCGCCAACACCCTCGCGGAGTACGCCCTGAAGCTGGGGCCGGCCTTCCGGGACAAGTTCGACTTTTCGACCGATGACCAGTTCGCCAAGCTGGCGGAAGTGTCGTTCAAAGCCGCCCAAGCCTTCGTGGCCCACCGGCAGGTTTTGATGAAGGAAGCCAAGACCAAGCTCGAACTGGCCCAGATCGAGGAACGCCGGAAGGCTGAACTCGAAGCCCTTCAGGCCAAGATCGAGGAACGCCGGAAGGCTGAACTCGAAGCCCTTCAGGCCAAAGGTCGGGAGGTCGTACAATGAGCGACACAGCCGTTTTGGAGCCCGCCAGCGCCCCTCCGGCGCCCAGCCCTAGCTCTCCACCCCCTACGACCCCTCCTGCGGCTCCTAGCGCCCCTGCCGCGCCTTCCTCGGCCGTTGCCGAACCGTGGTACAAGGACTGGATTCAGGCGGACGGCACCCTGAACAGCAAGGCCCTCGACCGCCTCCCCGATCACGCCAAGGGTCTAAAACCCTCATGGGAACGCCTCCGGTCCATTGACGACCTTGCCACGACCGCCCTGAACCAGCAGGTCTTGGTCGGCAAAAAGGCTCTGGCTCCCCTGCCCGCCGACGCCCCGGCGGAAGCCGTGAAGGCCCGTAAGGAACTTTTGGACTCCATTCAGGGTGTTCCCCCCAGCCCCAAGGACTACGGTATCGCCAAGCCGAAGGAACTCCCCGAGTCCCAATGGAACCAACCCCTTGCGGACAACTTCACGGCGTGGGCGCACAAGCACTCCGTTAGCCCAGCAGCAGCCAAGGAACTGATCGCCATGCAGATTGACGGCGTGAAGGGCCAGCTCCAGTCCCAAGCGCAGTACGAGCAGCAGTTCTGGGCTAACGAGCAAAAGACCTTCGAGGTCGTCACGAAGCAGGAGAACATTGATTCAACCCGCGCCTCGGCTTTGGTGGAAAAGGGGGCCATCGCCCTCGGGCTGGATCTCACGAGCGAGCGCACCAAGAATTTCCTGAAAGGCTCCGACGCCCGCATGATGGCCCTGAGACACGCCTTGGCCATCGGGGAAGATCACGTCGTCAACGGGGAGTCCAAGACCACGGAGACGAACCCCGGCGAACTCGCCCGCTCCGTCATGCACGACAAGAGCAACCCGCTGTACGAGCAGTATTGGAACCGGGAAGGGAAATTCCCGTCCAGCTTGGTGGAGTCGGTCCGCGCCAAGGTCATCGAGTGGCAGCGCTTGGAAGCGGCCAAGAATCCTCCACGGGGCAGGAGATAATCTCCCATGATCAAACCCCTGCGGGACTACCTCGTGGTGCGCTACGAGGGGGCAAGGCTTGGCGTGGTCGGCTCCCTCTGGCTTCCCGACACTGAGAAACTGGCCAACAAGACCGGAGGGGTTTGCGAGGTGCTGGCCTCCGGCCCCAAGGTTGTCGCCGCCTTCCCGGGAACCCGGGTTCACCTGAACGCCTACGGTGAACACCTGGCCGGCGAGGAAATCATTCACGAAGGCGAGAAACTCATCCTGATCCGCGAAAGAGACATCAACGGAGTCGTCCAATGAACAAACCCAACCTCGCCACCTCCTCCGCCTTCTGGTCCGCATGGGCCGAGAAGGTGAAGGCCGACCGCCACAACTTTGCCAAGAGTCCCCTCTACGTGGAACAGGACTCCCAACTGCCGGAGGAGTTTCAGGCGGTCGCGGAGACCGTCACCCTCATGGGGCAGGTTGATCCAGATGGCAAAACCCGCGATGCCCAATTTGGGGGACGACTGGTTGACACCTGCTTGGGACCCGTGACCCGCATGTGGCTAGACTCGAACATCGAGTACCATTTTCTCAAGCGTCACCTGCCAACCTTGGCCTCCTCCCGCGTGCTGGACATCGGGGCGGGTTACGGACGGTTTGCCGCCACGCTTTCCCAATTCGTCCCCTCGGTGACCACGGTGGATGCAATCCCCATCAGCACGGAAGTCTCCCGCGAATACCTCGCCCACTTCGCCCCCACGGTGGACGTGCTCTCCATCGAGCAGTTCGTGGATACATTTCAAAACCAGTCCTACGACTTAGCCGTCAACATCCATTCATGGAACGAGTGCACCAAGGAGCAGGTCGAGAACTGGATCAAGACCTTGGTGCAGATGAAAGTCCCCCATTTGTTCACTGTCTCCCACGGCCAGTTGAACGCGGAGCGGGAACCCGCGTACTACACGTGGCAGGTGGGTCACCCCTCGTTCCGACCCATCCTCGAATACTACTACGACTTGGTGGCGGAGGAAACCCTCGGGCTCACCAACCATCCCCACGCTCTCTGGAAGCTGAAGGCCAACGCCCAGCAACTCTTGCAGACTCCAAGAAAACCCTTGGTCATGATCGGGACCCCGCTCAAGCATATCGAGTGCAACGGGGCGATGACCCCGGAGGCTTTTGCGAAACTCCACGACAACTACCGCAAGCCCATCCAAGCCCTGCTGACCGCGACCGACCTGCCCTTTCGCTTCTGCCTCTTTGTGGTTGGGGGTGGAGGGGTGGCGAAGGCCCGGAACACCATCACCAACGCCTTCCTTGGGAGTGAAGCGGACATTCTCCTCTTCCACGACTACGACCTGATCACGGATGAAACCGGAGCCGACCATGTGAAGGTGGTGATGCGCCTTTTCCAGAACGGGCTCAAGTGCGTCGGTGGACTTTATACCATCCGGGCGGATAACGGGCATTGGGTCATCAACCTGCCCGACGCCGGCGGCCCCTTGGAAGGCTGGGGGCTGCGCGTGTTGGAACTCGGGACCGGATTCAAGGCCCAGACCCGCTCCTACTTTGAATTGATCGCCGCCAAGAATCCCTGGCTCGAATACCAAGACGACGACACGAAGCAGAAGTGCTACGGCTTTTTCTCGATGGGGCCGGTGAAGGACGAGGAAATCTGGCCGGGCCGAGGCCGGTGGCTCACGGAGGACTACTGGCTCGACTGGCTCGCCCGGGACGCGGGGATTGTCATGGTCGCTGACGTGACCATCCAGCTCCGCCATCTGGAAGAAGGGCATATCGAGCGCTTGGTCTCCAAGGACCCCCTGATCCAGAAGAAGGTGAAGGCCCTAGAAAAACAGTTGGGCACCACTCTTTTTGTCCGCACGGCGGACGAGGTTTTCCCCAAGGAATTTCCCCCCGTCCCAGCCAAACAGGAGGGAGGAAAAGAACTTGACTTGTATTCTAAGTGAGATCACCGATCTCGACTTAGGACGCCACCCATAACCCAAACTCATATCATCATGGCTGGCATTAAAAACACTCCCTTCACTCCCGACGCCGACATTGTTGCCCAAATCACCGGCACGGGCCAACCGACTCCGGGCTTCAACGGTGCGTCCACCACGGGCTCCGGCGTGGCCCCGACCTACGCGGCCTCGATTGAACTGGCTCCCTTCCTCCAGAAGAGCCGGTTCGTCCTGATCACGACCAACAGCACGATTGGCAACAGCACCCTGACTGCGGCCTATGTCGCCGCCGCCGGCGCCATCCTGAACATTCAGGTGGCGAACGACGCGAGCGCCGCCCGCACGATTACCTTCTCGACCGGCTTCCGCTCGACGGGTGTGCTGACGGGCACCAACTCGAAAATCCTCTTGGTGGGGTTTGTCTCGGACGGCACGACTTGGAACGAAGTCGCGCGCTCGGTCGGCGCCATCACCTAGTTTCAGCCTAGATTCATGGGGAAGCCCCATCCTTCACCGGGTGGGGCTTTTTTGTGCTTGCATCTGAAAATTCACGCGGCACGTTCGCGCATCAGAAGAGCTGTCCAGAGGATAACCCGCGTGCCACGAGCGGACCCGGATCAGCGGCTCGGCAATCAATTGTCCGAGTACGACCCCCGCACGGGGACAACCGGGTCTCGGATGTCAGGAAATTCAGTTTTCAACATCCTCTAAAACATCATGGCAGGAGCAATCACAACCCTCCCGCAACACTACGAAATCGCTTTCGATGGTGTGTGGCGCGAGATCATGGCCCAGCAGAAGGAACACCGCCTCGCTGGCAAATACCTCGTCAAAAACGTCAACGGCAATCAGGAGCGCTTTGACCAGATGGGCGCGCAGAACTATGCGCTCCGTCAGGTCACCGCCCGCGCCCAGAAGAGCGAGCCGTCCGATGTTCCGACGTTTTCCCGTTGGGTGCGTCCGCGCCCCTACGACAAGACCACGTGGATCGACCAGTTCGACCATATCCTCCTCGGCAACCTCCCCTCGCCCGAGTCCCCGATTGCCCGCAATCACGGCATCGCGGCCGCCCGCCAGAAGGACATCGTTCTCCTGAACGCGCTCCTCGGCACGAACTACACGGGTGCCCAGGGCACGACGGCCACCACGCTGCCCACCACGGGCGGCACGCTCGGCACGGGTCAGACCGTGGGTGTCACCTACGGCTCCGGCTCGGCCAACTCCGGCCTCCAGCTCGCCAAGCTGACCGCCGCCTCCTTCATCATGGACTCGAACGATGTCCCCGAGGAAGGCCGGCAGTTCGCCTACGCGGCCAAGGAACTGAACAACCTGATCACCAACGTCGATCAGGTGAACTCGGTCCTCTACAACGACGTGCGGGCTCTCCGTGACGGTCGCATCCGCGACTTCATGGGCTTCGAGTTCACCCGCACCCAACTGGTCCCGTTCCTCTCGGGTTCCACCACGGTCCGCACCTGTGTCGCTTGGCAGCGGGATTTCCTGATGCTGGGTCTGGGTCAGGACGTGATGACCAAGATGGACATCCTGCCCACGCAGTCTCAGGCGATTCAGGTCTATACCTGCCTTCTCCTCGACGCAACCCGCATGGAAGAGGCCGGTGTGGTTCAAGTGAACTGCGACGAGTCCGTCTAACCAATAACCTTCAACCCATAAGGAAAAACTAACATGGCTACTTGGTACACAGACGTTGCAGCCCTTCAACAGCAGTACGTCAACTTCCCCGGTCAGGTGGGTGCTCCCTACCTGACCACCGTCCCGGGCGCCCAGAACAATCCGTTGTTCGAGGGTCCGCTCGTCATCACGGCAACCTACACCCTCACGGGCAACGAGGCGCCGAATGACATCATCAACATCGCCAAGCTCGAAGCGGGCATCATGGTGGACCCGAACGGCCACGTCTCGACGGGTCTCACGGCCCCCGGCACGGCGCTCTCGCTTGCCATCGGCGACAACGATCTCGGCCTTGCGACGAATCTTCCGATTCCGAACGCGGCCGCTTTCACGGCCCAGCCGACCAACTGGCAGGCGCCCGCTTGGGTGTCCGGCACGACCTATGCGGTCGGCAACGTGGTGCTCGATCCGAACAGCACGCCGGCCAACCTGACGTACACCTGCGTCTCGGCCACCTCCGGCACGACCGCGCCCCACAGCGCGGCCAATACCGTGTGGATGCCGAACAGTCAGCGCTACTCGAACTCGATTGTCACGAACACCGCAGCGGCGAACGTGGCTTTCTCGGGTGGCACGCAGCTCTACGGCGGTCCGGCCTCGATCGTGCCCTTCAGCACGACTCCCGGCACGGCGGCCTCGGGGTTCCCGTCCATCACGGGCGGTCCGGCCAACGCGACCCTCTGGGCCGCGAATCAGCCGTACCAGATCCAGAACGACTGCTGGCTCCAGGCCCTGCTCATCACGGCCAACGTCCTCACCGCGAACACGGTTCTTGTGTTCCGCGTGCCGGTCATCGCCTCGAACTAACCTTAGCCTAGGCAACTAGACTAATCCAAAATGACCCGGGAGGCTGACCTTGTGGCGAGGCTGGCCTTCCGGGTTTTCTTTTTCTGATGCCCACGACCCTCGCCCCCGTTGACGTTTGCAACATCGCCCTGTCCAAGATCGGGGCGCAGGCCATCGTGTCCCTGCTGGACACCTCGAACGCCTCGGCGGTCGCCTGCAACAACAACCTCCAACTGGCCTACCTTGAGGTCACGCGCTCCGGCCGGTGGAACTGCCTCCTGCGGCCGGCGGTGCTCCAGTCGGTCCCACAGATTCCGCTGACGGCGAACCAGAGCCTCGCTCCGGGCTCCTATGTCACATGGACGGCGAACACCCTGTTCACCCAAGGCGTTTACGTGACTTACGGCGGGTACTACTACCTCGTCCTCAACACCTACACGTCAAGCAGCAGCGTGGCGACCGACGTGGCGAACGGCAACCTGAGCCTCTACAACTCCAACGGCCCGACGATCACCAACGCAACCGCGTGGGCGCCCCTGACGTTCTACCCGGCCAACGCCTTCCTGTTTTACGGCAACTACTACTACGAGGTGAACTTCTCCTACACCTCGACCAACAACTTCACGAACGACCTGACGGCGGGCTACCTGACGCAGACCGACCAGCAGTACGGCTCCAGCTCCACCGATTTCCTTGGACCCTTCGGCCTGCAATACGCCTCGGGCTGGCCCTATCAATACTTGCTGCCGGCTGACTTCCAGCTCCTCGCCATCCTGAACGAGAACGCGGTGTGGGACTACGACGGCTCCGGCGGGGATGACTACGAACTCATGTCCGGCCAGATCGCGGTCGGCCCTCCTCCCACCTATGGGCAATGCCTGTTCACCTACGCTTCGCAGGCGGTGATCCAGTACGTCCCCAACCAGCCGGACACGACCCAATGGGATGCTCTTTTCACGAACGCCGTGACCCTGAAGCTCGCTTCCGCCATCGCCACGACCTTGCGGCAGGACGGGGGAGCACTTGAGGCCAAGCTTCTGATGGCCTACGAGCAGGCCCTCCGCGTGGCCCGGCAGAAGAACGGCGGGGAAAAGCAGTCCATCCGCTTCAACCCGATCCGCTCCTCCCGCTTCAACCAAGCCCGCTACGGTGGAATCAACGGTTGATCCATGCCCAAAAGCCTAGACTCCCTTCTTTCCTTTACGGCGGGTGAATTTTCACCGCGTCTTGATGCCCGGGCGGACCAAGTAAAATACAAGTCCGCGATGAGGCAATGCCTCAACATGATCCCGTACAAGACGGGTGGCCTGACGCGGCGGCCGGGCACGCAATACATGGGGACAGGCAAATACACGGATTCCGCCGGTGCCACTTCCATGCACGCGGTGGGGCTTCGCTCCTTTGAATACAGCCCCTCCACGAGCTTCATCTTGGAGTTCGGCCACCGTTACGTCAGGTTCTACTCCAACGGCCAGCAGGTCCAAGTGACGAGCGCTCCGTCGTGGGTGCCCAGCCAGCAATTCATCGCCGGAGCGTACTGCTCCTATCTGGGGGTCATTTACTACGCTCCCGGGGGAGCCTACACCTCCATGCCTCCCACGAGCGCGGGGATCATCAACGTCATCTGGTTTGCACAGACGATCCTCGAACAGCCAACTCCCTATTGTGGAATCTACTACCCGACCGGTGCGGTTCCGGGTTGGGTCACCTCGACCATTTATTTTATCGGGGACTACGTGACGCAGGGGGGCGTGACGTATCGGTGCCAGGTTTACCATCTCTCGGGCACCTTCGCCACCGATCTCGCCAACGGGGACTGGCTGGTTGCGACCGCTCCGGTGA
>Ga0316230_1004626_pt1 | contig 9965 bp, 8 predicted proteins | sample TBH18025metaG_FD_206004 | JGI IMG/M metagenome (GOLD analysis project Ga0316230, IMG submission 206004) | Freshwater microbial communities from Trout Bog Lake, Wisconsin, USA - TBH18025 | ecosystem: Environmental > Aquatic > Freshwater > Lake > Hypolimnion/Profundal zone | place: USA: Wisconsin...
CTGCTACCTGTACTCGACCCTGGACGACGCGACGGTGCGCCAGGCCAAATTCAAGCCCCTGGCGGACCTGGAGCGGTCCTTCAGCGACCTGATCGAGCGCTATGGGCCTGAAGCCTCCGTTGCGGTGCTGCCCTACGGTCCCCTGACGATCCCCTACGTCAAACCGCGCTGACCCCATGCCGGAGGTCGCCGACGCCCCCGCTCCGCACCGGAGGCTGCGCACCAGCCGTCTGGCCGTGGCCGTGGGCGCGCTGCTGATCCTGCTCGTGGCGGTGTCCACCCTGGGTTCGATCATGGTCCTGCGCCGCCAGGAGACCGGCGTCTGGCGCAAGCAGATGGCCAGCCATTCGCTGATCCTGGCCGACCACGCCTTCCAGAACATGACCACCGCCTACCTCGCGCTGGACGGCATGACCGGGCGGATCCAGGCCCTGGGGATCCAGGATTCCGCCGCCATGGCCAGGCGCCTGGGCACCGCCGGGATCCACCAGATGCTAAGGGACCAGATCCAGAACCTGCCCCAGGTGGACGTGGCCAGCCTGGTGTCGGCCAACGGCGACGTCATCAACTTCAGCCGCGGCTACCCCGCCCCGCCCATCAACCTGGCCGACCGCGACTACTTCCAGGCCCATCTCCAGAATCCCGGCCTGGGCAACTTCATCAGCGTGCCGGTGCGCAACAAGGGCAACGGCAAGTGGGTGTTCTACATCAGCCGGCGGCTGCAGAACGCCCGCGGGGAGTTCCTGGGCCTGGTGCTGGTGGGCATCTCCGTGGACGTGTTCAGCGACTTCTACCAGCGCTTCGGCACCAGCCTGGGCGAAGGCGCCTCGCTGGCCCTGTACCGCAACGATTTCACCGTGCTGACCCGCTGGCCGCGCCTCGACTCCCTGATCGGCAAGCGCAACCTGTCCGGCGCCACCTACACCATCGTCGGCCTGCAAGGCCGGACCGACGGCGTGATCCACATTGCCGGGCCGCGCCAGGCCGAGGAAGGCAAGCCCGTGGCCCGGCTCGGCGCCTCGCGGGTGGTGGAGCGCTTCCCGCTGATCGTCAACCTCACCGTCGACGAGGAGTTCTACCTGGCCAACTGGCGCCGCTCGGTGAAAGTGATCGTGGCCATGGCCTGCGCCAGCATCCTGGTGCTGCTGACCGCGCTGACGGTCCTGGTCCGGGCCATCCGGCGCCGGGAGTCGGACCTCCTGGAGACCCTGGAACTCAAGCGCCTGGCGGAAGCGGCCAATGCCGCCAAGTCCACCTTCCTGGCCACCATGAGCCACGAGATCCGCACGCCCATGAACGGGGTGCTGGGCATGTCGGAACTGCTGCTGCACACGCGCCTGGACCCGGAGCAGGACGAATACGTGCAGACCGTGCTCAGCTCCGGCCGGCAGCTGATGTCCATCATCGACGAGGTGCTGGACTTCTCCAAGATCGAGGCCGGGATGATGCGCCTGGAGAGCGTGCCGTTCGATCCCCGGGCCCTGGTGGCCGACCTCGCCTCGCTCTATGCCGAGAACTGCCGCAAGAAGGGGCTCCGGCTGGACAGCTCAGTCGCCGCCGACGTGCCCGGCTCGCTCCTGGGCGATCCGGTGCGCCTGCGCCAGGTCGTGTCCAACTTCATCAGCAATGCCTTGAAGTTCACCGAAACCGGCAGCGTGGCAATCCGGGTCGACTGCGTCAGCGCGCCACCCGGGCCCATGCGGCGACTGCGTTTCGCGGTCCGGGACAGCGGCATCGGCATCAGCGGCGCCGACCGCGACCGGCTGTTCACCCCCTTCACCCAGGCCGACGGCACCATCACCCGCCGCTACGGCGGCACCGGTCTGGGACTGGCCATCAGCCGCAGCCTGGTGGAGCTCATGGGCGGGCGGATCGGCGTGGACAGCCGGCCCGGAGAAGGCTCGGAATTCTTCATCGAGGTTGATTTCGCGCTGGCCGGCCCCGCCCCGGTCCCGGCCAGCGCGCCGGAAGCCCAGGGGGTCCTGGCCACGCCCGCCCGGCCCATCCATGTGCTGCTGGCCGAGGACAACGTGATCAACCAGAAGCTGGCCGGCACGCTGCTGGCCAGGCTGGGCTGCACCTTCGAACTGGCCGGCAACGGCGTGGAGGCCACCGACGCCGTGACCCGCGGCGGCTTCGACCTGGTGCTCATGGACTGCATGATGCCCGATATGGACGGCTACGAAGCCACCCGGCGGATCCGCCTGCGGGAAGCGGAGGCGTCCCTGGGCCGCCTGCCGATCGTCGCCCTGACCGCCAACGCCACCAGCGACGACGTGGCCAGGTGCAAGGAGGCCGGCATGGACGACTTCCTGAGCAAGCCTTACTCCACCCGGGCGCTGCGCGACAAGCTGGCCAAGTGGTCGGATCCGGAGCGGGAGCTGCTGTAGCGGCCTTCTTTGCTTTTGAGACTTAATCCGTGGAAAAAAACAGACTACTCATGAATAAAAATTGAATAAGCTAACGCACCCTTTCATACTGGGAGCCATCAGCAAATGGTCTCCAGCCGATGGGCATCCGGGCTGCGCTGGGGTTTCAGTTGAACGAGGTGCACCATGAGCTTGAAGATTGTGGGCAAGAGCGTCCAGCGACTGGATGCCGTCGAGAAGGTCACCGGCAAGGCCCGCTATTCGGAAGATTTTTTCGAGCGCGACATGCTGGTGGGCAAGGTCCTGCGCAGCCCCCACGCCCATGCCCTGGTCAAGCGCATTGATGTCAGCAAGGCCCAGGCCCTGCCCGGCGTCGAGGCGGTGCTCCTGCCCAAGGATCTGCCGGCGATCAAGTTCCCCACGGCGGGGCACCCGTGGTCGCTGGACGTGGCGCACCGGGACGTGGCGGACCGGCTGATCCTCACCGAGAAGGCCCGGTTCGTCGGCGACGCCGTCGCCGCGGTGGTGGCGGTGGACCTGCTCACCGCGGAGAAGGCCCTGCACCTGATCGAGGTGGAATACGAGGTGCTGCCGTTCGTGCTGACCCCCGAGGACGCCATGAAGGAAGGCGCGCCGGTGCTCCACGAAGAACGGCCGAACAACATCCTCAGCTCGTTCGGCACCCAGTTCGGCGATATCGAGGCGGAGATGGCCAACGCCGACCGGGTCTTCGAGGGCGAGTACGAAACCAGCATCGTCCAGCACTGCCACCTGGAAGCCCAGACCGCCTTCGCCTACCAGGACACCCACGGCCGCATCGTCATCAACTCCTCCACCCAGATCCCGCACATCGTCCGGCGCATCGTCGCCCAGGCGCTGGGCCTGCGCTGGGGCAAGGTGCAGGTGATCAAGCCCTACATCGGCGGCGGCTTCGGCGCCAAGCAGGACGTGGTGATCGAGCCGCTGGTGGCGGCCATGAGCCTGGCCGTCCACGGCCGGCCGGTGCGCTGCACCTTCACCCGCGAAGAAGTCTTCATCGACTCCCGCACCCGCCACGCCATGAAGATCCATCTGCGCATCGCCGCCTCCAATGATGGCAAGCTGCACGGCATCCACGTCAAGGTGCTGAGCAACACCGGCGCCTACGCCTCCCACGGCCATTCCATCGCCATGTCCACGGGGACCAAGTTCCGGCCCCTGTACCATTTCCGCAGCTTCAAGTTCGAGCCGAAGACGGTCTACACCAACCTCCCGGTGGCCGGGGCCATGCGCGGCTACGGTGTGCCGCAGATGTTCTTCGCCCTGGAAAGCCTGCTGGAGGACATCGCCCGGGAACTGAAGCTCGACCCCATCGAGTTCCGCCGGATGAACCTGATCAGCGTCGGCCACCAGGATCCGCTCACCAAGAACGTGGTGCGTTCGTTCGGGATCCCCGAGTGCATCGCCAAGGGCAAGGAACTGCTCAAGTGGGACGAGAAGAAGCGCGCCAACGCCAACCAGACCGGCCACCTGCGGCGCGGCGTGGGCATGGCCTGCTTCAGCTACGCCTCCGGCACCCATCCGGTCGGGCTGGAACTGGCCGGCGCCCGGATCGTCATGGCCCAGGACGGCTCGGTCACCCTGATGGTGGGCGCGACCGAAATCGGCCAGGGGTCCGACACCGTGTTCGCCCAGGTCACCGCCGAGGTGCTGGGCATCCCCATGGACATGGTCAACGTGGTCACGGTGCAGGACACCGACATCAGCCCGTTCGACACTGGCGCCTATGCCTCCCGGCAGACCTTCGTCACCGGGGTCGCCGTGCGCAAGGCGGCCCTCGAGGCCCGCGACCAGGTGCTGGCCATCGCCGCCCGCAAGTGCGGCCTGAACCCGGACGAGCTGGACATCCGCGACTGCCGGATCGTCGAGAAGGCCCTGGGCCGGGTCCTGTGCACGCTGGAAGACGTCGCCATGGATTCCTACTACGACCGGATCTACGCCGACCCCATCAAGAGCGACGTCTCCGCCAACGTGCGGGTCAACGCCATGTCGTACGGGGTCACCTTCATGGAAGTGGAAGTGGACATCCAGACCGGCAAGATCGAGGTGCTGGAACTCTACAACGTGCATGACTCCGGCGTGATCATCAACCCGAAGCTGGCCGAGGGCCAGGTGCACGGCGGCGTCAGCATGGCCCTGGGCGCGGCGCTGCTCGAGCAGATGCTGTTCGACCCGGCCACCGGCAAGCCGCTGAACAACAACCTGCTGGACTACAAGCTGCCGACCATCCTGGACACCCCGACCATCCATGCCGCCTTCGTCGAGACCAACGACGCGGCCGGATCGTTCGGTTCCAAGTCCCTGGGCGAATGCCCGGTGATCTCGCCGGGGCCGGCCCTGCGCAACGCCGTGCTGGACGCCACCGGCGTGGCCTTCAACAAGATTCCCCTGTACCCCCAGGTGGTGTTCGAGCAGTTCAAGGCAATGGGATTGCTGTGTGAGAGGAGCGTAGACGATGTTCAACATCTCAGTTCTGCAAGAGCCTGAAACGCTGGAATCCGCGGTGGCGATGCTCAAGGCCGACGCGGACCTGCGGGTCATCGCCGGCGGCACCGATGTGCTGATCCGGATCCAGCACGGCGGCGACGGCTGGTCCCGGCTGCTGAGCCTGCGCAACATCAAGGCGCTCGAAGCCATCAGCCTGCGCGAGGACGGCACCATCGTGATCGGCGCCACCGCGCCGTTCGCCAAGATCTTCCTGGACCCGATCATCCGCAAGCACCTGCCGAGCCTGGCCGAGGCCGCGGTCTCCATGGGCGGGCCGCAGATCCGCAACGTCGCCACCATCGGCGGCAACATCTGCAACGGCGCGGTCTCGGGCGACAGCGCGTCCACCCTGTTCGCCCTGGAAGCCCTGCTCAAGCTGGAGAGCGAGGACGGCGAGCGCATCATCCCGATCCACGAGTTCTACGCGGGGCCGGGCAAGGTGCACCTGCGGCCCGGCGAACTGCTGACCGCCGTGCTGATCCCGAGGTCCAGCTACCAGGGCACCGGCGGCCACTACATCAAGTTCGCCATGCGCAAGGCCATGGACATCGCCACCCTGGGCGTTTCGGTGATCTGCCGGGTGCAGGACGGCCGCTTCGAGGACCTGCGCATCGGCCTGGGCGTCGCCGCGCCGGTGCCGATCCGCTGCGCCGAGGCCGAAGCCTACGCCAAGGGCCGGCCGGTCACCGTGGCCACCTGCCAGGAGATCGGCAAGCTGGCGGTCAAGGCCACCAAGGCCCGCACCTCCTGGCGCGCATCCAAGGACTACCGGGAACACCTGGTTGAAGTGCTGACCGAACGGGCCGTGCTGGAATCGGCCAAACGCGCAGGAGACCTCCATGCTGAATAGCAACATCGCGGGCATCGAATCCCTGAGGCCGCTGGCCCTCACCGTCAACGGCAAGCCCTATGCCTTCCAGGTGGACATCCGCGAGACCCTGCTCGACGTGCTGAGGAACCGGCTGCAGTTCACCGGCGTCAAGCAGGGCTGCGCCGTGGGCGAGTGCGGCGCCTGCACCGTGCTGGTGGACGGCACCCCAGTCAATTCCTGCATCTACCTGGCCATGTGGGCCAACGGCAAGACCGTCACCACCATCGAAGGCATCGAGCAGGACGGGGAACTGTCCGAGGTGCAGCTGGCCTTCGTGGAGGAGGGGGCGATCCAGTGCGGCTTCTGCACCCCGGGGCTGGTGCTCTCCACCACCGCCCTGCTGGACAGCGGCCGGACCTTCACCGAGGCCGAGATCCGCCGCGAACTGTCGGGCCACCTGTGCCGCTGCACCGGCTACCAGAAGATCTTCGACGCCGCCGAGAAGGTGCTGAACAAATAACCTCATCTGGGATCAGCGATGGCGCGGCGCCGTTCGCTTGCTTCGATCATGGGCTGCAGGTCCTGCGCGGGACGAATTTCCCAGCGGCCCATTTTGATCCCCGGATGGTTCGAAATGAGTTGGATGGCGTGATTCAGATCCCTGGCTTCCAGGATCAGGAGTCCGCCCAGCAACTCCTTGGTCTCTGCATAGGGGCCGTCCGTCACCGTGACCTTGCCGTCCTGATAGCTGAGCGTGGTGGCGCCTTGGAGGCCCTCCCCGCCCACCCAGTGACCGGTTTGTCGCAGGACGTCGTCATAGGCGAAGCATTGGTCGATCATCGCGTTTTGTTCGCTGGGCGATTTCTTCTCCCAGGTCTGCAGGTCCAGGTATCCGAAGCAGATGTATTTCATGGCGGGTCTCCTTTGAGTGGGCTCCTTCCCCCTATAGTCGATCGGGGCAGGGGCAAATCGACAAGGCGGATGAATCAGCCCAATTCGTTCAACCGGCGCTCAAGGAACCGCCGTTCCGGTTCCTGCCGGGCCAGGGCGAGCGCGGTGGCATAGGCGGCGCGCGCTTCTTCCACCATCCCCAGGCGCCGGCAAAGGTCCGCGCGTGCCGCGTGGGCCAAATGGTAGTTGGCCAAATGGCCCGCCTGCAGAAGCTGGTCGACCAGCGCCAGGCCGGCCGAAGGGCCGTCCCGCATGGCTACGGCGACGGCCCGGTTGAGGCTGATGACCGGCGAGGGAGCGATCCGGGCCAGCAGGTCGTAGCACCCGACAATCCGGCGCCAGTCCGTGGCGGCGGTGCTGGGCGCCTGGGCGTGGGCCGCGGCGATGGCCGCCTGCAGGGTATAGGGTCCGGCCCGGCGGGTGCGTAACGCCTGGGTCACCAGCGCAGAGCCTTCCACGATGAGAGCGTGATTCCATCGGCCCCGGTCCTGGTCGGCCAGGAGGATCAGATCCCCGTCGCAGGAGGTCCGCGCGGCGCGCCGCGATTCCTGCAAAAGCATGAGCGCGAGCAGCCCCAGAACTTCCGGTGCCGGTAACAGTTCCTTCAGCAGCCGTCCCAGGCGGATGGCTTCCCCGGAGAGATCCGGGCGCGTCAGCGATTCACCGGAGGACGCCGAGTAGCCTTCGTTGTGGAGGAGATAAAGCACCTGAAGCACGGTGTCGAGCCGGTCCGGCAATTCGGCCGGCGAAGGCACTTCATAAGGGATGTGCGCGTCGCGGATTTTCGCTTTGGCGCGCACGATGCGCTGGGCGATGGCGGCAGGCGCGGCAAGAAACGCCCGGGCGATGGCTTCCGTGGTCAACCCGCAGACCTCCCGCAGGGTGAGCGCCGAACGGGCTTCGGGAGCCAAGGCGGGATGGCAGCAGGTGAAGATGAGCCGAAGCCGGTCGTCGCGGATGGGCTGTTCCGCTTCGCCCTCCTCATCGGCCGCGGCGGGGATCTGGGTTTCCGGCAGGGTGTCCAGCGGGAATTCAAATTTCGCGCGCCGGCGGATGACATCGACGGCCTTGAAGCGGCCCGTGGAGACAAGCCAAGCCCGGGGATTGGCCGGCAGGCCCCCGGCCGGCCACTGCTCCAGTGCCGCCCGGAACGCCTCATGCAGCGCTTCCTCCGCCAGGTCGAAATCGCCGAGCAGGCGGATCAAGGTGGCCAGGACCCGCCGGGATTCGGTGCGGTAGAGGGCGTCGATGGTTTCGGGGATGTCTTTGGCGGACGGCATCGTGAGATCTTGCCGCATTCGGCATGGACACTGCTACCGTCCTTTGGGTTTTGTCCGACATTAATGAATATTTTAATCCGCTTGGAATGATGGGTCATTCCGCTTGGTTCCAGGGTGTGTGATGGTTTTCAGTAGGCAGAAAAATTTTGTTCATTTGCTACAATTTTCATGTAATTGCAACGCGTTACCTATTTTGGCCGACCGCGCGTCAGTCGGTCCGGCCGAACTGGATCAGGGTGACGGGCAGCTCCGGGATGGCTTTCGAACCGGCAAAGCCGTTGATATCGTCGAAGGCCATGGACGTTGACACCATTGATTGATTGGGAGCAAAATAATGCTGCTAGGTCATTTGCATTGAAAATTGGATGCATTGCAATGGCGTCATAGAAACCGGGTAATTTCGTGATTGTTCATAGTCACCGAGATAATAAATTACTATAATACACCTGATATTATTGCAATGTGCGGTACTTAATCACAGCAATAATTTAACCGGTGAACTTCCAGAACGGATTGATGATGCGGTTGTCTTTTTTATGGTTCGGGACACCCCGTCGCCCCGGTCAACCAGGCCATGCGGTTTTCCCTGCCGGGCAGCCGGTCGATGCGTTGGCAAGCCGATGCGGAGCGAGCCGGAGTGGTTGATTGAATAATAAATAAAAAATAGGGCCCCGGATCCCCGGGGCCCTTGCCGGTCAGCGTCCGCCCGACCTCAGATGCCGTGCATCTTGTAGAAGTACCACGCGGTCATGACGAAGCCCACCCCGATCACCAGCATCCGCACCGCGCGCCGGCCGACCCGGTGCGCCATGTGCGAGCCGAACAGCGCGCCCAGGCACGCGGTCACGGCCATCACCAGGCCCATCCACCAGATGATGTTGCCGGGCCGGAACACGTACTCATAGGCGAGGAAGGCCAGGATTGCCACCCCGTTGATGGAGATCGCCAGGAAGTTCTTCAGGCCGTTCATCTGGTGGATGTCCTTGAGGCCCAGGATGCTCAGGGCCGCCAGCATGAGGATGCCGATGCCGGCGCCGAAGTAGCCGCCGTAGACGCCCACCACGAACTGGAAGGCGATGGCCCCGGCCCACCAGGCGGTGGTGCGCTCGCGGCCGTGGGTGCCCTGGATGAACTTGGAAATGGGATCGTTGGCGGCCATGAGCAGGGTGGCGGTGAGGATCAGCCAGGGAATCAGGTGGTCGAAGACCGAATGCGGCGTGGCCAGCATGAGCCCCGCGCCCACCAGGGCGCCGGCGATGGAGGGGGGCACCAGACGCATGGCGAAGGCGCGGGTGCCGGCCAGATCCTCTCGATGGCCGTAGAAGCCGCCGATGGAGCCCGGCAGGAGCGCCACGGTGCTGGTGACGTTGGCCTGCTGGCCGGTGAGCCCGACCCCCAGCAGGGCGGGAAAACTGATCAGCGTGCCGCCGCCGGCGATGGCGTTGATCGCCCCGGCGGCAAAGGACGCGACCATGATGGTTGAAGCTTGCAAAATGTTCATAGTCCTAAAAGGTTATCCGGTGCGGCGGCGGGCGGCCACGAAATCCTCTGACCACATTTAATGCTTATTAAAATTTGGCGCCGCGGCAAGCCATTCTGTGACGAAGATTTACTCGAAGGATATGTATACTTGAAGGCACGGACCGAGGGCTTGCCCGAGACGGCGGGTCAATAACGTTTTTTTACCACCTGGAGAGGCCGTAGACTCATGTTCACGCTCCTGATCAACGGCAAGGCACACACCACGGACCAGGACCTGAACCTGCTGGTCTACCTTCGGGATGAACTCCGGCTGACGTCGGTCAAGGACGGCTGCTCCGAGGGCGCCTGCGGCGCCTGCATGGTGCTGGTGGACGGCAAGGCCAGCCGGGCCTGCCTGTTCACCACCGCCAAGCTGGACGGCCGCAAGGTGGCCACCGTGGAGGGCCTCTCCCAGCGCGAGAAGGATGTCTACGCCTGGACCTTCGCCAACGCCGGCGCGGTCCAGTGCGGTTTCTGCATCCCCGGCATGGTGATCAGCGCCAAGGG
>Ga0316230_1004628_pt1 | contig 9960 bp, 7 predicted proteins | sample TBH18025metaG_FD_206004 | JGI IMG/M metagenome (GOLD analysis project Ga0316230, IMG submission 206004) | Freshwater microbial communities from Trout Bog Lake, Wisconsin, USA - TBH18025 | ecosystem: Environmental > Aquatic > Freshwater > Lake > Hypolimnion/Profundal zone | place: USA: Wisconsin...
ACTGGACGGTGAGCTTGAGGCTGGTGTCCTGGGACTCCTTGTCGAACGAGGCCGAACCGGAGGCGGAGAGCAGGGGCTGGTTGCGCTGGCTGACCTGCAATTTGTACTGCCCGAGGCTGAACTGCTTGAACTCACTGGACTTTCCATTCAGTTGGAGGGACACGCCGGCTTGCGCGACCGAGTTTGTGCCCGCGAGCACGGTCAGGCCATCGACCGTGGAACTGAGCTCGAGGGTGAGTTGCTTCCCAGCTTGCTGGGAGAATAATTTCAACTGGGCGTTGATCACCCCGGACGGAGCAACCGTGCCGAGCAACGGCCTCCAGTTAGCCAAGTTCAGTCCCGTGACCGCGAAGCTGAGAGTGGAGTCTCCGACCGTTGGCGCGGTCTTGCTCCAAGCGACGCTCATCGGGTTGTTGAGATCGGCGTGGAGGATCGGGCTGCCTTGTTGGACGCCGCTAAGGCTGAGGGCCCGGAGGACCGCGTTACTCTGGGCACGGTCGACGCTGAGTTCATAGCTCGCGGAAAAATCCAAGGAGGGAGTGGTTTGATTGGTCAGGGTGATCTGGAGGCCGTTGATGCTGAAATGGCCCCCGGCCTTGATGAGCATGCCGGAGTTCGACAACTCAACGGTGTTGGTGGACCTGATAACAGTAGTTCCAAAATCCATGCCTTTGCCGGCGGTGGCGAGGTTCAGGAGTTGGTGGTCGATGGATGGAATCTCAACCACGATGCGGCCTTCCATTTTAGCCAGGTCGAAGGGACCGCTTGCGCGGACTTCGCCCAACGGAGTGCCACCCTTTGCGAATTGCAGGGCAATCGTGTTGAGGCGAGTCGGAGTTATGTCACAGGTCAAGTCCGTGCTGAACAAAGTCAATGCTGACAGCGAGCCCTCGGCACGGTTAATGCCAAGGTGGGCATTCCCCTTGACGATAGGCAATTTCGGCCCGGCGGTCAGGTCGATGGCAAAGTTGGCGGCCAGTTTTGCACTCAGTGAGGTAGCGGTCTCCCGGGCGGATGCGTTCGCTTGCGGTTGGCCGGAAGGCGCTAAGGTCAGTTGGTCGGCACTCGAAGCGATGTCCAGGGAGATCCGTTTGCCTCCTTGTTGCACCAACGCTTTCAGTTGTGCGTTGATCATGCCGGCGGGGAGGATCGTGCCGAGGATCGGTTTCCATTTGGCGAGGTCCAGGCTGGTGACTCCCAGGGTTACAGTCGAATCGCCGAGAACGTTTGCGGGGTCGCCCAAACTGAGGGTGATGGGGCTCGTGATTTCGCTGTGCAGGATAGAGGCGCCATCCTGCATGGCGCTGAGGTTGAAGGCGCGCAGGACGGTGTTGTCCTTGGCGCGGTCGACGCTCACGTCATAATTCACCAGGAAATCAAGAGCAGGGGTTGTTTGATTGGTGATCGTCACCTGGAGGCGGTTGATGCTGAGTTGGCCGCCCGCAGTGATCACTGAACCGGCCTGGGCGAGCACGATCGTGTTGGTGGATTTGATCACCGTTGTGCCAAAGTCCATACCGCGGTCGGCGGCGGCGAGGTTCAACACCTGTTTATCCAGGGCGGGGATCTCGAGCACGATCCGGCCCTCCAGTTTGGCCAGATCCAACGGCCCACTGGCACGAATTTGGCCCAAAGCGGCGGCGCCTTTCTGAAAACGCAGCACCAGGCCTTTAAGGTCTGTGGGGGTCAGGTCGCAATCCAGGTCGGTGCTGAAAGTGGCCAATTGGGCCCACCCACCATCGGCCTTGTCCACGCCCAGATGGAGGTTCCCCTTGGCGGTGGCGAGTTTGGCGTCGGCAGCGAGGCCTAGATCGAGGTTAAGGCTTAGGGTCGCTTGCATCGAGGCACTGAGCCCCGGCGCGGGCGGGTTCATTCGTGCCTGGATGGCGGCGGCGAGAGCTACTTTGCCCGTCTGGCCGTTCTTGAGATCACTGAGGGTAAAGTTGACGTTCGAGACCTCGTAAGCGTCACGACTGCCGTTGGCGTGGATAGTGATGTAGCGGACGGTAGCGCCGGTCAGCGCGACCTTCTTGAGGTTGAGTTGCAGAGGCTTCCCGGGTTTGGCCGGGACGGCTGGTTTAGCGGTCGGTACCGGCTCTTTGGACCCTGACTTGGTGAACGGGTCCAGGTTACTCGTGCCGTCGGCGTTCACGACCACGATTACGGTGGGAGATACGACCGCCACCTCCTCCACATTGATATTCCCGCCGATGATGTCCAGCAGACTGTAGCGAAGGCGGACCTCGGGCACGACCACCAGCGGATCTGAACCCGTAGTTTTGACCTTGAGGTCCTTCAGCACCACCTGGTGGAACGGACTGATGGAGGCGTCACTGGCAGTGATCTCCGCGTTGATCGCTTTGGCAACGCGCGGAAGAATAAAGCCTTTAAGGAAGGCGCCGCTGGTGGCCGTAAAGTAGGCCGCCGCCAATAGCAGGATGAGGCCTCCGAAAAGCCAAACAAGGCGGCGAACCCAGCGATGTTTTTGATGGGGAACGGTCGAGGCTAGAAGCTGCTCAGCCATAATCAGTCCTAGCGTTGGATGCGAGCGGAGCCACCCTTGGCGAAGGCGCGAACTTGTTCCAGCGTGGCCATAGTGGTATCACCAGGGAAGGTTGTGAGCAAGGCGCCATGAGCCCAGCCGAGATTGACCGCCTCCTGTTCGGGTTCGCCCCCAAGCAGTCCGTAGAAGAAACCGGCAGCAAAACCATCACCGCCGCCGACCCGGTCGAGCACGTCGAGTTCCCGTGTAGGGGCAACGAAGGTTTGCCCGTTGATCCAGGCAACGGCGCTCCAACTGTGGTGGTTAGTCGAATGAACTTCACGGAGGGTAGTGGCTACGATTTTGATCTGAGGGTGCTTGCGTTTCACGTTGTCCATCATCCCCACGAAGGCTGCGGGATCGAGCTTGGATTTAGCGGCAACCTCGGGGCCGGGGATTCCGAGGCCCAGTTGGAGGTCCTCCTCATTACCGACGAGCACGTCGACGTTCTTGACGATGCGGTCGAGGACCTTCACGGCGTGGTCCGGGCCGCCGGAGAAGTTCCAGAGTTTCGCCCGATAGTTGAGGTCGAAAGAGACAATCGCGCCGGCAGCCTTGGCCGCCTGCATGGCCTCGATGATGACTTCGGAGGTGGTCGGGGAGAGGGCCGCGAAGATGCCGCCGCTGTGGAACCAGCGAATTCCCCCGGCCAAGATCTCGCTCCAGTTGAAATCGCCCGGTTTGAGTTGCGCGGCGGCCTCATTGCAGCGGTTGTAGAAGACCACCGGGGCGCGGACACCCTGGCCGCGGTCGCTGAAGACCGTGGCCATGTTCGGTCCCTGGACGCCATCATGTTTGAAGCGCTTATAGAAGGGCCTCACCCCCATCGCGCGGACACGCTCGGCGATGAGGTCCCCAATGGGGTAGTCCACCATGGCGCTGGCGATGCCCGTCTTGAGCCGGAAGCAATCCGCCAGGTTGGCGGCGACATTGAACTCGCCACCACTGACATGGATCTGGCATTCGGTCGCCTTGCGGAAGGGAATGATGCCCGGGTCCAGGCGGTGGACGAGCGCTCCCAGGGAGACCAAGTCAAGTGCGCCCGCGGAAGAGATATTCAAACCGTATTTCATAGTCATCTTTGGTGATCCAGTGTTCAATGCCGAAAACGTTTTCCGACTGTCATGATGCCCAACCGGGTCTAAATTGTCGAAAACAATTCGAATGCTCCATTTTTGTGCCCCATCCGGGTTGCGGGGTGGCCGGCGGTATCCAGGAGCAAATCTCCGACTAGGGCCTAGGTCAGGACCATCGCCATCGCTGCCTCCTTAGCGATCTCGCGGTTGGGGGGGCGTCCGCACTTGCGAGCGAGCGTGTCCTGAGCGATATACTCCATATGAAAACCGCACGCATTAAGGCGAGCGGGAAATCTGCACCGATTTATGGGCCAGAAAGACCCGCGCGTTGACGCTTACATCGAACACTCGGCCGAGTTCGCTCGGCCCATTCTGTTTCATCTCCGGGACCTGGTGCATCGGGGGTGTCCGGGGGTTGAAGAGACCATCAAATGGAGCATGCCTTTCTTCGTGCACCGGGGATTGCTTTGTCACATGGCGGCTTTCAAGAGGCATGCGGCTTTTGGCTTTTGGAGGAGTGCACGGGTGTTGGGCAGGACGGAGGGCCGGGAGGGTATGGGCCAATTCGGACGGATCACATCCCTGGAGGATCTCCCCACGGATAAGGTCCTGTTGGCGCACATTCGGAAAGCGGCGGAAGCCAATGAAGCCGGGGTGAAGGTCCCGGCGCGCACTGGTTTCAGGAGCAGCGAGAAACCCCGGTTGATGGTGCCCGATTATTTTGCAGCCGCGCTCAAAGAGGACGAGCAGGCGCAGTCGAATTTCGAACGGTTCAGCCCCAGCCACAAGCGAGAGTATGTCGAGTGGGTAGCGGGAGCGAAGCGTGAGGAAACGCGCCAAAGGCGGCTCCGGACGGCGGTTGCCTGGATCGCCCAAGGGAAGCCGCAGAACTGGCGCTACGAGCGGTGCTAACCGGGTTCTCTTATCGCGCGTGGCTGGCTGCTTCCTCGGCGATGATCCTCAGGCCCTCGGAAACCACCTCCGCGGGTTGCGAGATATTAATGCGAAGACACTCATGACGGTGCGGCCAGTCGTCGCCCAGGCCAAAGAAGAAGTACTCGCCCGGAACCGTGAGGACTTTGCGCGTCTTGAGCCGGGCGTAGAACTCACGCGAGGTGAGCCGCAAGTTTCGCAGCCAAAGCCAGTGAAAAAAGGCGCCCTCGCTGGCATGCATAGCCCAGTCTAGTCCCGCAGCCTCGAAGTATTGCCTGGCCCGGACCGCCGCGGCGCGGCTCTTAGCCTCGTAAAACGGGCGCAGGAGGTCGGGGCCGAACCGGAGAATGCGGCCGCTCTCGACCCACGGCAGCACCATTTGCTGGCCGACCGAACCGTTGGCCAGACCGATAATGGCGGTGAGGGAGCTGAGAGCTGAGATGACCTTCTCAGACCCAACCACGATGCCGGTGCGCGTGCCAGGCAACCCGAGCTTGGAGAGGCTGAGGGTGAGGATGACATGCGGAGCCCAATAGGGCTTGGCCGGCACAAAAATGACGCCCGGAAACGGGGCTCCGTAAGCGTTGTCCAGGATCAACGGGATGTGGTGCGCTGCGGCCAATGCCGAGAGCCGCAGGACTTCCTCATCGGTGAGGACATTGCCGGTCGGATTGGTCGGCCGGGAGGCGGCAATGGCGCCGATATCCTCATGACGCAACGCCTCCTCCACCGCGGCGAAGTCGATGCGGTACTTGAACACGCGGCCGTCGACGCCCTCGGGCCAGGTGATTTCGGGGCGGCAGGCCACGAAGAGTCCATCCGCAAGCCCTTGATCGGCATAACCGATGTATTCGGGCGCGAGCGGGAGGAGGATCTTCCGGCGGCGTCCATTTTCAAAGGTCCCAGCCAGCAGGTTGAACAGACAGAAAAAGGCGCTCTGGCCGCCGGTGGTGACCGCGATATTGTGCGGACCGACCTGCCAACCGAAGGTGCGCTGGAGCAACTCGGCGATCGCCTTAAGGAAGCGCGGGTTGCCTTGGGGCGGGTCGTAGTTGCCCAGCATCCGGTCGAAGGCCTCACCTTCCTCGAGCAGTTCGCCCATGCGATCGCGAAGCAAGGCCTGGAGCTCGGGAACCGCCGCAGGATTCCCGCCTCCCAGCATAAGCATTTGCGGCTCAATCGTCATGGCGCGACCCAGGTCATCCATGAGGTCGACAATGCCGGAATGAGCCGTGAGTTTCTGGCCGAACCGTGTGAACTCCGGGGTTGCGTCCGGCACTGGGATGCGCGATGAATCGAGAGCAGAACGGTTCATACGGTTGAGATTACGGGCAATGGCATACAGAATTCTCCCCGCGTGTTGCTGCCGGTGAGACGGGGGCTCGGGCGGCGGATGCGACTGCCGCGGCAGGCCAATTTGGCCCAGGGTTCAGATTCATGGAAGGGCGGGGGCTAGGTTCCGACCAGGCAGTCGACTAACAGAATTCGAGCGCGGGGGTTGTCGTTGGTGGAGAGGATAACAATGGCCCAACCGCCGTCTCGCCGAAGGATGCGCATGGCGCTGATATTGATCTGCGGTTCGCGAAAGCGAGCGGCGACCTTCGCGAGCGCTCCCGGTTCGTCCTTGATTCGGATGGCAATGAGTTCCTCGCTGAGGGCGTGATATCCCCCGTCAGCCAGGGCGCGGAGAGCTTCATCATAAGGCTCGGCTTCGAGGAAGGTCACACCATGGGCGTGGTCATCGCTCACATCGATCTGGAGGATATTCACTCCGCGAGCCGCGAGACATTCCGCAATGTCTGCCACGGTGCCGGGGCGGTCCGGCGGGGTAATGATCGTGATCTGTTTCATAGGCGTGACGGTTTTGGGGAACCACGCCGTAAGGAGCGGACGACATCGGCCACCACGGCGTTGACCACCTCGCGGGTGACCTGCGGCATCGTGATGATGTGGGCGATGTCGTTTCTGGGGGCGATTTGCCAGTGGGCGATAACGTCCGCGCCCGGACGCGGGAAAACGACCGTGACTGAATTCTTGTGCCGCCAAGCCGGGACGCCTGCTGCTTTAAAACGGGAGATGGCGTAGTCCGCCATGGCGATGCACGCCAGTGCCCGTTGGCGCAGCCCCGTTTCGCCCCGGCGTTGCAGGGCGCTCCATAAAATTAAGGGTGTCAGCGCGTTTCGGCTCCCGGCAATGGTCGTGTCCATGCAACCGACGTACTCCACGCTCCGGGCGACGCGATCCACATGGGACCTCCGGGCGAGCACCACGCCGCAGGGCATCGGCGAACCGATGAACTTGTGGCCGGAGACCGCTACTGAATCGACTCCGGCGTCGAAGCCAAAGGGCTGCGGCTCGGGGACCCAGGGAAGAATCATCCCGGAAAGGGCGGCGTCGGCATGGATATAATGGCGCGCGATGGCCAACTCCTTGAGCAACGCGCGGATTTTGGCCAGGTCATCCACCGCGCCATGCATGGTGCTGCCGATGTTGGCCAGGATAATGGGCGGCACATCGCGGTGCAATCGGATGGTCTCCCGCAGGTCGTCGTAATCGATCTCCCCATCCTCCCGCCCGCGAATCATGATGCTGCGGGCGCCCAGCACGCGAACAATCTTGGCCGCCGAGTAATGGGTATGTTCGGAGAAATAAACCACGCCGTCCGGATACAACTCACGCGCTAGGTAGAGGCCATAGAGATTCCCCTCGGTTCCCCCCGCAGTCACATAACCCCACGTCTCCCCATCAGGCGCGCGCAGGTGCCGCTGAAAAAAGGCCACCACCTCGCGCTCGAAGGCAAAGGTGTTCTCTCGATAGAGAGACTCGGAAAACGGATCGCCGACGTTGTTCAGCGCGAACCGTAGAAACGGCATGATCTCGGGACACTCAAAATCCTGGCTGCATGGATAGCCCACGAAGGTCCCCGACAAACGCTCAACCTCGGCCAGGAGGTGAGCGAGCCGCCGGGCGGCTTCCGCCGGCAACGGCGGCATGCCGACCGACGCTGCCGCACCCTTTTCTTTCGACGCCGGAATACCGGCGCGAGCGCCGCCCTGTCGACGTGGTACCGCCGATTTCACTTCGTCTCCACCGACCGGACCTTGATGTTACGGAAGGAAATAGAGCCGTGATCGCCTTGCAGGGCGATGAAGCCGCTGGGCGCTTTCGCAAAACCCGCCATGCGACCGAACTTGCTCTTGGCTACGCGACTGTTGAAGTCTTCGCTGCCGAGGACGTATTCGAAGTATTTCACGCCGTTGATTTCGTGTTCGCATTTCTCTTTGCTGATGAGCAAACGGACGTGATTCCATTCGCCCGCCGGCTTGGTCGCATCCAGCGGTTTGCCGGTCTTGGGGTCATCCGGGGGTTGGTAGAGGGCATAAAGCCAGCCACAGCGGATCTTGTCCGCGGCGGCTTGGTTGTCCTCGAGTTGAAACTCAGGACCGGTGGCCCACACCGCGCCGCCGGCGTCGGTGACGTGGTACATGATCCCGCTGTTGCCAGCCACGGAGATATTGTAATCGAGTTGGAGTTCAAACCAATCGAATTGGTCGGTGGTGACAATATCGCCGGCGTTATGCGGATCGACGCAAACCAGGGCGCCGTCTTTGACCTGCCAACCGGAGCGCACGCCCTGGGCCTTGAAGTTATGCCAGCCGGTAAAATCTTGCCCGTTGAAAATAAGTTTCCAGCCGGCCGCCTTTTCGGCGGCCGTTAGGGTATTGATCGCGGAGTCCGTTGCGGGGGCTGCGGGAGTCGCAGCCGGTGCCGAAGCAGCGGGGCTGCCGGCGCCAATTTCCTTTTGGAGGGCGGCCTTCCACTCGTCGTTGAGTTCGGGAAGCGTCTTGCCAGTGAGTTCCTTCCACAGATCGTCGGTGTACTTGCCCTGACGGCAGGCGGCGTTGACTACGGTGATTACCTGCTTGTCTTTCGCATAATGCTCCACCACGTAGTTCAGGAAATTTGCCGAAACGCGGTAGAGACCGTCATAGTTCAGTCGAGCATTGCGGCGCGCGCGAAAATAGGTGGCGTCCGCGCCGTGGGTCTGCGGTTCGTAAAGGAACCACCGGATATAGTCGGGAATCCCCTCGGTCAGCCAGCCGGGGGCAGGCTTGAAGTCCGGGTTTCCGCGGCGTCCGCCGCCATAACGCTGAACGACGTGGACCTCTTCGTGAACCAGGGCCCCGATGGCCTCGCCTTTGAGCTCGCGCGCGATCCAGGTGGAGTTGGCTGTGACGCGTCCGCCGCCCGTGGCGGCCACACCGTTGCCGGGGCGAATGGTGACGCTGAATTTGTTGGGCGGCGTAAACCCTTCGCTGGGGAGCATCGCCACCAGCTTGGGATACCACTCGGCGAGCACCGGCGCCAGCTTGGTGTCTGCCCATTCCTTGAGGTCCGGGGCGCCGGAAGTGTCGACGGTGATCTCGCAAGCTCCGTCCGGAGAGTGGGTGACGAACGGGCCAGTATCGGCCCCCGCGGCGGCAGCGGTGCCTCCGACAGCCGACACCGTACCGTTCTCCAGGACGTCGATCTCGCTGTAGAACGTGTTGCCAAAACCGTCGTCGCTCTCGGTCGAGGAAATCGCGAACAAAAGGTAGCGATATTTTCCAAGACTGCCGTCGGAATCGGACAGGCTGACGCCGTATTGGCCGCCGGGGACGGGGCTCGCGGTTCGCGTGTCAACCTTAGCGACGAGTTTCCATCCGCACTTTTCCGGCTCCGTCCCCTGCTTGGGTTTGGCGTCAAAACCCTCCGCCTTGCCGTCGGCCGCGTAGAGGTTATAGACCTGTGGTCCCCGGGTGCTGGGGTGCCAGGAGTAGGTGTTCACCTGCTTGACCTCGATGATGTTCCCCAAGTCCACGACTATCCGTCCTCCCGCGGTTCCAGCGTTGAAGAAGAAATTCTCCTCGGGCTGGTCCTCTTGGGCCGGCACGGCCCCATCGTGGAGCTTTTCCAACCCGCCCCCGTTGGCATCTTGCTCCCCATCGGCAAGCGAGAAAATCGCTTTCGTGGCGGCATCGGTTTTGGAGGGCGCCGGGACGGTCTTGAACTTGAAAGCAGCGCTGGCATGTTCGCCATCGTTCTGATCGACCACGACTTTGACATCGGCGAATGAAATCGCCGCGGAAATGAGCAGAGCCGAAGCGGCTGCGGTTACGAGATTGAGATATTTCATATACGGTACTGTATCGCGGAGTCATCATGGGCAAAGCCCGCCCCGGTTGCACGAACTTTTCTTGGACCCCTTTCGAGTTATGGTTCGTAGGGTACCGTGCCGTTCGCATCCACGGTGTAGGCCCATTTGCGTATATAGGCGCCGGCGGGCAGAAAATCGTCATGGGCGGCGGCGAGCTTTCGCCGGAGGACCGCGTCCAATTCTGCCTCGAGGCGGGCGCATTCCGGGTTCCC
>Ga0316230_1004631_pt1 | contig 9952 bp, 13 predicted proteins | sample TBH18025metaG_FD_206004 | JGI IMG/M metagenome (GOLD analysis project Ga0316230, IMG submission 206004) | Freshwater microbial communities from Trout Bog Lake, Wisconsin, USA - TBH18025 | ecosystem: Environmental > Aquatic > Freshwater > Lake > Hypolimnion/Profundal zone | place: USA: Wisconsin...
GGAATTGTTCTGTTTTTTCAATTAAAACAAGCATTTCATGAGCAATGTCTCTAATTTCTACCTGAGCATGTTCGCTATTGCGAAGCTCTATAAAATGCATAAATGACCTAAAATTAAACATAACATCTGCTGTAATTTGATTGGCATATGGTAAATAAAATCTAGCCGATTCTTTAGCTCTTTTAGCTGGCACTCCTTTTTCTTTTAAGCGAGCTAAACATTCATGATATTGTTTAATCGATTCTTCACAGTGTCTTACTAATTTAACCTGTTCATCCTCGTCCCAATCTTGTGGAATGAAAAACTTATCATCTTTTAGTTCTTTATATCTGGCAGACTCACCATTAACGGAGACACCAATTCTATGCTTTAGAATATGTATATGAGAGGCGATATCCGTAGTAACTAAGAAATGTTGTGATGATTTCTCAAATGGAGTATGATGCTCATTAGTTGCCAACATAGTTAGCAGTTTGCCAATTCTTTCACGTTTATCATCATTTAGTTCTCTAGAGGTAGATGTCCATGCACTCAAAGCATGTATCTCATCCGAACCGTAAATGCCTACCAACTCTACTTTATTTTTATACTCTTCATTATTCATTTAATAGCCTTTTATTTAAGCAAAACAAATTCAACATTATTTTGGAAAGAATATATATCATTGCCGCCAGCATAAGTTATGCCAGATTTAAGAGCGCCGCAATACCTTTCTAATAAATTAGGAAGGGGTTCTCCAACATCTAAATATCGTACTCCACCCTCTGGACAAGTACCAGATTTTAATCCACCTTTCCATTTATCTTGTACATATCTAGAAGCCATGCCTGCATATATTTTTTTAGGTAATCCATTTATATATTCTAGAGGGGCAGCACTCTCAGGGCAACGAGCAAAAATACTACCAGCCATTATTGAATTGGCACCAGCAGCAATAGACTTGGTAAAATCTGCCGGCTCTCTTATTCCACCATCACTAATTATAGGTATGCCAAAATCTTTTGATATTTGTTTAAATTTAAATACTGCTGAAAATTGTTTTTCAGTGCATCCTGCTGTATTTTTAGTTTCACATGCTAACCCCTGTGCAATTCCTACTTTAATAGCATCTACAAACTCATATGACTCATATAAAAGATCTGTATTTGTTGTGTTTCCAATAATTATTTTAGTATCTGGCGAAAATTTTTTAATTTTTTTAGCTAAATCTAAAACTGCGTCAGAATAGCCGTGAGCTATATCTATAGTTAAAACGTTACAGCCTGCCTTAATCATTTCTTTAGAAAAATCAAATTGATCTTTTTCTATTCCGATTGATGCGGCAACAACATCACATTCTTTTGATACTTTTAGTATTTCGCTAAGAATATTTTCTTTTGTATCAGCTCGGTGCAATATGCCCAAAGCACCCAATTTAAATAATTGTATATAAAAATCTGCGTTAATAACTGTAGACATATTAGACGCAATTATTGGTAAAGGCCTTACAATACCCCTAATTACTTCCGAAGAAATATCTACCTCAAGTCTAGATTGACAAATATTTTTCTTTTGTTTTATTGCGATATCTTCAAATCCAAAACTTTTTTCTAAAGTTTGTAACTGTAGCGAGGGAGATATGTAATATTTTTTATCGGTATGATTAAAATATATAATATTTTTTCTCACTAATTCAAAAGCTAATTTATCTAACTGAGAATGTAAATTACCATGTTCGGATGCATTTAACTCTACTAAATTAGTTAAAAGATTATTAGTTTTATTCCCATCTATATGATGGATTTCTTGTAAAAGAGAGTGGTGTTTATTGCTAGCTTCAGAAAATATTAATCTATGTTCATGTATATGTTCTTGCTCTCCTGGAACCCATTTTAATACATAGCCAGCAGTAGATAATTTTCTATCTAAAATTCTATGATTTTTACCATCTTTAAAAGATTTTGATTTTCCTTTGCAAGAAATGGATATTTTCTTTCCAACTCCTGTTTTCTTGGCTGAATTATTTTCTCCACTATTATATATTTTCATTGAACATGGTTGGCAGTAATCTTTGTCTGTATTATGTTTTTTTCTACATCTATCGATAGTATTCCATGTTACAGGCTTTTCATCGCCACATAGATCGCAAACTCTAATAATGAGAGTTAAAGAATTTATGGATTTACCATTATCTGAGCTGTTAGATTTAATCATCAATTTCCCTTAATTCTGTAAACAATACGTCCTTGACTGGGATCATATTCTCCACACTCTATACGTACAGTATCACCCAATAATATTCTAACTGAGTTGGTTCTAATCTTACCACTTAAGGTGCAGAGAACGGAATAGGTATCATTAACCTGAACCTTAAACTTACCCTTGTTAGAATCAATTACGACTCCCTCAAACTCTAATCTCTGACGTTTCTCGTTATCCATTAATAATTTTCCTTTTCATAAAAATGCTTTCATTTTCAACATTCTTCTTAAAATCGATTCGTCTTCAGCCTCTTGATCAAGAAACTTGAAAAATATTCTCTCAACATAAGGATAGTTCATATTGAAATATTCTATTTCTACACTAACATAAATGCCAGTCTCCAAACCAGCTTTAATGGCAGCTTGTCTCCAAGCGCTCACTGGGGCTTCCTTCTTTGTAATCTGTGCCTTTTATCCAAGAACCTTCCGGAAGTTTCATTTTTTCTCAAATATATAATAAATTGGTTCGTGTTGTCGTTTCAATAATTCTAAAAAGTTAGCACTCACCGGAATATAAGATAAGAACGAACGCCCCTCCACGCAAGGGAGGGTAGAATTTTCTTTCTTTTCATGGAAAAACTTTATATCTAAATTTTTAGCTATAAATTTTAACCCCTTCATACCTATAAGAAGTGGAGAAACCTGCTGCCATTCTCCATTATAACATAGATAAGATCTTAAGTGATCATCAATTCCCAGGAAGGTTAGGAGATAACAAGGCTGAAATAAATCCTCATCTTTACCCCCTGAAAAATGAACAAGTTTACTCATCTTGGCAATTCGATCAAGAGATAATCCATAATATAAATCTGTTCCTACAATTTTCTTCTTATCCAATCGAAGATCGTTGTAGGTAATTTTGATGTTCTTCTTGATTATCTCAAAAGAATTGCCGAACTCATCAAACCACCAACGGTGAAGGATAATCTTATTATCCTTCTCTCGAAAAATATAATCATAAGGCTTAAGACGACAAGCTTTGATAATAAAGGAAAGTCGCTCTATTTCTGTATATCCTTCAGCCAATCTAATTTGCTTTTCTAATTTGGCATGAAGGTAATCAATGCTAGGACTTCTCATCTTATACAAAACTTAACAATATAATTCATATATCTAGCAATGACATATCTAAACCATCATCGTCATCTGCCGCAGGGGCGATGGAATGAACGGCAGTTTTAATAAATGGCAAATGATCTATTTTCTTCTCTTCGATTAGATTTTTCCAAAGAAGAAATGTATTGCGGCTATCTACCTTACTAGCGTGAGCTTCTGATAATTTTTTTATCCCCACTATATCACAGGCTGCGTGTAAATTAACTTTAGGTTTGACTAAACCAATTTGTTTAGCATATTGTTTTGTTAAAGCCATAGAACATAACCATAAATCTACTGGACATTTTTGATTTACTTTTTCATATAGTGCATGAATAAATCTTTTATCAAAAGTCCAATTATGTGCAACAAAACATCGATGTGCCGATGTTAATCCATCTTCATTCAAGAACTTATTAATTTTTTCAGTAACTTCTTCTTTAGATTTTCCTGTTTCTAAATCCGCCATCGTTTTCTTAGTTATTGCTAAGGCATCAAAATTTGCCCGCTCTGGATAATCACATTTAATAAACTCTGTTAATTGTACTCTATCTTCACATCTAATAATTGAAATTTCTGTCATTTCATGATACCCTGCTGAAAGTCCTGTTGTTTCTGTATCTACAATATAATAAACTAATCCCATAACTTACTCCATTCAATAAAACGATTATATTTTCTTGCTAAAAAGATAGTTGCATTACCATAAACTATGTCTAAAAACTTTGATGCATTATCTCCATAAAATAATAATTTGGCGATTTAATTAAAAATAATTATTTTGTAATTGTTTGTCCGCCTAATGCTGCGAAATCTGCTTTTAATGTATCCCAATCCATTCCATTTGGAGCTTTATTTTGTCCTTTTGCAATCATATCGGCAGATACTGCAAGAAATAATTGCCCACCCGATTGATGGCTAGCATATTTAGCTAATGCTTCCCAAGTTATTTTTCCTAACATTCCCCAAGAGTTAATTATAACTCCAACATCATCATATCCGCCAGATATAACACAGTGCCCATTCTCTGGGTCCGGTTCGCCGGCTAAATCCCAAACAAATCCTGGAGAAGATGGCATTGGATTAACCCAAGCATCTGGAAGCTCTATCCCAAGCATTACCGCTTCAAATAAATCAATTGCCTGCATAACCTCTGTTTTATTCGCAGCATCAATTCCAACAAACCCTAACCATTTAACACCATCTGGAAACCCTGTACTCATCCAATAGCTTCCGGCAGTATTCTCATCACAACCATTATCGGTTGCAGGATTGCCCGGAACATATCCACCAATGGCTGAATACATTGCGATTATTTCACTAGGAGTAAAAAGAACAGGAGTTCCAGTAGCATTACCGCTTGTAATACCTCGCATATGACTTCCGCCAGCAATAACGCAATCTCCTAATTGATCATTAAGATAAACTTTATTAAGTGAAGGTAAAGCTTTGTTTGTGTAATCAACTGCACGAGGTGGTATTGGAAGAATTCCCGTATTATATGTAGTAAATCTTAGCTTAAACTTTTCAACTGGACGCTTCCTTCCAAAACAAACCTTTTGTCCTAAAAATGGCAAGTCAATTGTTTTTATACTCATATGATTCTCCGAGAATTAATGTTCTCCAAGAATATGAGAAATTGCAGAGATTAATTTTACCTTTTTTTGTAAAGATTGGGCCTTAAAATATATAACGGCAGCATATTGTTGTTAATATATTTCTCCTTTAAATCATCCGGTAAGTAATGATGTCCGCTAATAATTTTTCTACATTGATTATACCCGCATTTACATTCCATTGTCCACTCATCTGTTGTATCAGTTGATGTAGTAGAATAATCTATATTTAATTCAGCACCTGCCGGAATAACATATAAAGAAAATAGAATCGCCCTATTCCCTACGACATGTAATTTGCAATTTGGATTACAATGATGGTTAATGAAATCATCAATATCTCCGGATGGACCAATAAAAGTATTTGGACCAACTTGAAGGTAATTATCAATATTTTTAGGATCAATATCTTTATCTAAAATGACTGGTCCAGTTATCTCTAATATTGATGAATCGGCAGGAATTCTAACTGTAGAAAATAATCCTTTGCCAGTTTTACAATCTTGTACTTTCAAATATTGTTTATACATTGTTTACCAAAACGCTTTCAATCTCAACATTCGTAAGAACTCTTCTTGAGAAGAGACTTTAATATTTGTGCCGTGATAGTACCAGTATTTACCACCATCAGCATATTCAATAGCAGGTCCATCTACTCTATGTAACTCATCATTTAGATACCATTCTTTATGACCATTAGCATATTCAATAGAAGGTCCATCTACTCTATGCCGCTTGCCATTTAGATACCAAGATTTACCACCATTAGCATATTCAATAGCAGGTCCATCTACTCTATGTAACTCATCATTTAGATACCAGTATTTAGTGCCAAGTGCATCTATCTTTAATCCGTTTTTCATTTTTATCTTAGAAGATTCTTAACCCATCTTATAATAGATGAGCCGGAATCATAGACAGTTAACTTAATGTCTTTTTTGCCTATTATTTTATGACGAACTCCGGTTGGTTGCATGTTCTTAATTAATTCGGAAGCTTGCATGGCATCTTCGGCTAAGACACGATAAGTTAATGTAGCAGGAAGCATACATTCAACTTTTACATCGAAATATTTTTTAGGAGGGGGAAGCTTAAGTTTTGCCTCTTCTCTTTTTTTCTTAGCTTTAGCCTCCGCTTCTAGTTTAGCTTTAGCTACGGCGGCTCTTTTCTTTACCTCTTCTTCGTAGAGACTAGTTGCTTCTTTTTTAATTTCATTGCTCATAATAGTATTTATATCAGATAGAAGGTCTAGGCATCCAATAATCTTTATCTATTTTCATAATTGGTCCAGGTAACTTATTTTTCTGGCTAATAAGTTCGGCAAAACGCTCCAAGAAGAGCTTCTTAGCTTCTTTAGGTGGAAGTGGTACAATCTTAAAAGGTAATGGTTTAACATTGAGCTGCCAATCGGGGCGTTGGGATGGTAACAGATCTCTAGCTTCTGTGGCTAAGAGTACCATATCTGCTTCTTTTACATCTGCCGGCTCCTTTTCGTCAAGATAAAATCTTTGACAAATGGCCGCCTGCAACTTATCCTCAATCTTACGGTAAGCCAAGAACTCAGGAGTTCTCTTGAGTGGAGAGCTAACATCAGAGATAGCGTACTCGCTAGCATCATGAAGTAATCCATGTAGAGCATTGGCTTTATCACAAATATAGCTTACTAAGACGCAATGTTGTGCCACGCTATAAAACTCCGAGCAGTGCCCAGTAAATCTGCAGATATTAGACAATGAGTGTGCGATATCTTGAATAACGATGGCCTTAGGATTAGGGTTGATTGGGTTAAACCTTCTTCCAGAATTGGTTTGAATCCAAGGTTCATCTTTCTTAAAACCAGAGTCGAGACCTTCTCCTTCAAAATAAGAGGCGTCTACCCGTAAGACCGGATTGTTCTCATAAATTCTGTTTAAAGCTGCCACTTCTTCTGGTGTAGCTAATGGTGGGTAGTCATTAAACTTTGGATCAAGTTTCTTAGACTTTGAGTAACCTTCTCCAAAGCCTTCGGCAGTTTTCCATGACGGATTCTTTTCCTCTTCATCATTACTTTCCCATTCAGGAAAGATTGCATCTTCAAATTGTTTCATTATTTCCTTCTTTATTATAATATAGCTTTCCACTTATCAAATCTTTTTCTTTTTCTTGGTAACCATATCGTGGCATTTTCATACATTTTTTCTAAAAATGGAAAAGCGAATGTATTTTCCCAACTTATTGAGTGGCCAGCCGTTAAATATGATTTAATTTGTATGGCTCTTTTTAAATCATTTAGCATATTAATAGAGCTAGATCTGATTGAAACGACTGGATGGTTTTTACAAGTTTTATTTGGGTCGTTTATTGTTCCATCACCATCAAAATACCCTCTAATAAAATGCCAGAGATATTTCTCTTCTAAATCTGGCAACCTTACTATATCGCTCTTTTTCCCAGGATTAATTTTTAATAGTCTGCACAAATCTTTAGACATTTTAATGGAGTTGGCCTCTAAGCTACTTATATTGCCCATATTAGTTTTACGATTTCTAACGGGAATATTATCTCCTAAATATATTTTCATTCTCTCTAATATATTTTTATCTGATTGTTTTATTGCAATTTTAAATCCTCTTTTAGCTATATGCCCATCAGATGCTATCCATCCAAGCAAATATGCTTTATTTTCAGAATCTACTTCTTCAAAATAATTATCATTTAACAATGAGTACTTAGTATTTGGATTATTTCTTCCCGAGAATTTTTTAGTTCTAGAACAAAAGATACAAGGCAAATTGCCATCATTATTTGAGGTATGCTTAATAAAATCTCTAAATTGAATATTATATTCAATACGACATTTATCAGAAGCCTTTAAATCACATCTCGCCTTGAATATTTTATGAGAGTTTTTACTTAATGTCAGTTGATCCGAAGCCTCCGCTGCGGATAGCCACTCGTTGTTTGCATAAATCATCATACTCCTCATTAGAAATGCGATCTATTTTCATTTCTACTCTTTTGATAGGCACTATCTGTCCGATAGAATCTCCATATTTTATAATAAGATTATTCATAACGCTATGCGGATCTTGTTTTATAGAGTTGGTACTTGGAATATATTGTCCAGCAAATATAACTTCATTAGCGTAGTGCTCGTCTATAATACCTATCAAATTATGCATATATTTTTTAGTAAAAGAGCTGCTACGAGGGTGTAAATTAAACCACCATCCTTCGGGCGGGAAAGCTCTAAAACCAAGTGGTATTTTAAAATATTCACCGGGTGAAACTATGATATTTTCAAAAGAAGCCGATTTAACATCCCATCCTGTTGCGAATGGCTCTCCTTTTGTGGGTAAAAATCTATCATCTAGCCCCTCTGTTAAAGCAAATTTGAAAGTTGGCACTTCGAGTGGAAATTTGTTGTAACGTATCATTCGGACTCCTATTATTGTGGTCGTAGAAACTTAAGCACGCAAATTGCGCCGTCAAGGGAATAAAATCTCATTTAATTATGTCGAAGCGCGCCCAAATTCTCAATAATTTGTTATTTTTAGCGGATATCTATGCTTATAAATCATATATATCTCTTAAAAGATTTGCTCAAGGAGTTGTTAAAGAGATACCTCCCGATTTAATGGAAATTTTAAAAGACCAATGGATGGTATTTTTTAGATTTGTATCCCTGAGACTTGGAGTTGACACTCAAGAGATAATAGAATGGGCGATTACTAATCAAATATTATTAAGACAATATCAAGATATTTATTGGTTAAATTTCTCTACGGAACAAGTTCTTAAGGGAGCTAAAGATAAACAAAAATATGTTATGCAACCAATATCATTAGCTTCTGATAGTAATCTTTTTAGTATAGCTAGCTTTCAAGGAACGGCAAATATTCCTACCATGACATTATATGAAGTAAAAGAAGTACCAGAAGAAGATATAAGTCAATTTACATTTTTATTACCAGTTATAGATAGAATGTTTTATCCGCCAAGCCAAGATGCTAAAGAATCATTATTAAAGTTATTTGTTGGAACTAATAAGAATATTCTAAATAAAATTAGCACTCAATTTGAAATGCCTCCAACTATTTTAGGAGAAGGTGCTGATGGCATAGCCTATGCTATTGGTAAAAATCGTGTTTTAAAGATTTTCAAATCTAAAAGTTCATTTAGAGCGGCTAAAGAAGCAGTAGAAAGAATATGGAATAATCCAAGCTCTGCTGGAAGAGAAGCTATGATTTATGATGTTGGCTCTTTTAATATTATTGAAGGTAAAGAATTATATTACTATATAATGGAAAAAATGACTCCAGCAAGAAATGTTATTGATCGTGAAACTTTAGGTCCATTTTTAGAAAAAATAGAAGATTTAGTTGAGAGAAGATTTAAAGACCATACATTAAGATATAAATTACAAAAATCTCTTAATATCCCAGAAGAAACCGAAAAGACTAGAATTATAGTTAAATCTATGGCAAAAGAAATTAAAAAAGAGTTTCTTGTAAAAAACCTACAATTACTTCATAAAATAAACAATGAACTAAAACGATCTCGTATTGATTTGCAAGATACTTGGTTAAATAAATTAATAGAAGAAATGATTTGGAAATATATTACAGATAGAAGAGATTTACATGGTGGTAATTTAGGTATAACTCCTTATGGTCAATTTAGATATTTTGACCCTATATATTAAGGGTATAATATCTTATATATTGTATGCCTTCAATGCCTCCAGCTATTATCTTCATTAATGGAGATATAACTTATAATGCTCAGCCACCTCCAAACCCTCCAAATTTGGATGTTTTCATTGGTTCAATTCCAAATAATCCACAATCATATATTACATCTTCAAGCGAATTAAATACTTTACAAATACAACTTAATATAACTGATACTATTACCAAAGATGAGTTTGATGCTCGTTTAGATGTTGATCCTAATTATGGCACAGTTATTCATTTACAAGGTTTAAGAGTTTTAGTTATTCTTCCAACTTTTCATAATATG
>Ga0316230_1004643_pt1 | contig 9937 bp, 10 predicted proteins | sample TBH18025metaG_FD_206004 | JGI IMG/M metagenome (GOLD analysis project Ga0316230, IMG submission 206004) | Freshwater microbial communities from Trout Bog Lake, Wisconsin, USA - TBH18025 | ecosystem: Environmental > Aquatic > Freshwater > Lake > Hypolimnion/Profundal zone | place: USA: Wisconsin...
CGGAAGGGCTCGAGCATCCCTAGATTGGTGATGCGGGGCTACCCGGTGCGTCAGGCAACTCATCCCCGGGGCCAGTAAGTATCTCCCTAGGGAGCTGGCTCTGTCGGGATCTTGGTCTCGGTATCTGGCGCCCACCTGCACAAGCAGGCTCTGGGAGGATGATAGACCAACGGCCAGGGTGGCTCCGCACATGATTTCCCCCCGCCATGAACACACTGATAGGAACGATCTTGCCGCGTCCAAGCGGGCGGCTCGAGAGGCCGCCGCCGCTCGGCGGATAGGCCTTGATGCCTGGGCGGCCGGGATTGCGCTGACAGATCATGTGCTGCGCGACTGTCCGCTGCCGGACAGGGCCGTGGTGTCCGGGTTTTGGCCGTTGGGGCCGGAAATCGACATTCGGCCGTTGCTTCTGGCGTTGCACGGACGTGGCCACCCGATCGCGCTGCCGGTCACGCCACGGCGCGGTGACCCGCTGACCTTTCGCGGCTGGCAACCTGGCGACGTGCTGATCCCCGAACGCTTCGGCACCATGCGGCCGACCGGCGACATTCTGGTTCCTGATGTGCTGCTGATTCCCTTGCTGGCGTTCGACGCGGCGGGTGGCCGCCTGGGGTATGGTGGCGGATTTTATGACCGGACCCTCGCGGATTTGCCCGGTCGGTTCAAGATCGGATGCGCTTTCGCCGCACAACAAGTGGACGCCGTGCCCGTTGGCCCCTACGACATTCGGCTCGATGCGGTTGCGACGGAGCAAGGCATCATCCGATGCGGGGGCTGATTTGAGGATTCTGTTTCTGGGCGACGTGCTGGGGCGGACCGGCCGCGATGCGGTCGCCGCCAGATTGCCGGGGCTGCGCCGGGATCTGCGGATCGATCTGGCGGTGGTGAATGCCGAGAACGCCTCGCACGGGTTTGGTCTCGCGCCCGATATGGCGCGCGCGTTGTTCGCGGCCGGCGCCGACGTCATCACGTTGGGGAACCATGCGTGGGACCGCAAAGAAATCATTCCGTATATCGCGGAAACGCCGCGTCTGCTGCGGCCGCTGAACTATCCTCCGGGGACGCCCGGCAACGGGTCGGTGCTGGTCACGCTACAGGATGGGCGGAAGGCCCTGGTGCTGCAGGCGATGGGGCGGCTGTATATGGACCCGCTGGATTGCCCGTTTCGAGGCACCGCCGATGTCCTGACGAAATACCGGTTGGGGTCCTCGGTGCAGGCCATCGTCGCCGACATCCATGCCGAGGCAACCAGCGAAAAGATGGCCTACGGGCATATCTTCGACAGCCAGATGTCGTTCGTTGTGGGAACCCACACCCACTGCCCCAGTGCCGACGCACAGATCCTGCCAGGCGGCACCGCTTTTCAGTCGGATGCGGGCATGTGCGGCGATTATGACAGCGTCATCGGCATGATGAAGAACGGCGCGACCCTGCGTTATTGGCGTAAAATGCCGGGCGAGAAGCTTGGCCCGGCCGAAGGTGAGGCGACGGTCTGCGGCGCGTTCGTCGAAACGGACGATTCCACAGGACTCGCCCGGCGGATCGAACCGGTCAGAATCGGCGGACGGCTGTCACAGGCGATGCCGGTCGCCTAGGCCATGCCCGTCAATCGGCCATCGGCCGTCAAACCATGGTGGCAGGAGCAGGGGCGGCAGCCGAGCAGTGACGATAAGAGAATGGTATCGACCGGACGCGGTCATTTGGGGTAGCGTTTCGCCGCATCGTGTGCCATCAGGAAAAATTCAAGCCGATGCGGGACCGGGACGTTCATGGCATACCAGGAGACGCTCGACACGCTGACGCGCATCCCGTGGGATTTGTTGGCCTATGACCGTATCGTGTTAACGATGCAAACCACCCTCCGCGATGTGCCGGGTTGGGATTCATTTACGTATGTAAATTTCATTGTTGCGGCAGAAGCTGAATTCCGGGGGGAAATCCGTATCGCCGATGTAGCCTCTATTGTCGCCAATATCACGGCTCGGCAGCGGCACTGAATCATGCTTTTCAACTCGTATGGCTTTATCTTTGGATTTTTGCCGGTCGTGCTGGCCGGATTTTATGTGTTGGGCGTCCGAAGCCGTGAAGCGGCGCTGTCGTGGCTGATTGCTGCTTCGCTGCTGTTCTATGCCTTGTGGCGACCTTTCAACGTGCTGCTGATCGCGCCTTCGATACTCATCAATTATGGTGCGGCCCGTTATTTGGAGGCTTTCACCCAACGCAACCCCGGCCGTGCTCGCGCTGTCCTGGCAGCTTCCATCGTCTTCAATGTGTGCTTTCTCGGCTATTTCAAATATGTCGCGTTCGGTGAGCAGGCACTGAACGATCTTTTCGGCGCCGGCCTGACACTGACACAGATTATTTTGCCGCTCGGTATTTCATTCATTACCTTTCAAAAAATCGCGTTCCTGGTGGACGTGCATGCCGGACGCATCGAACGCTTCACCTTCCGCGAATACGTGCTGTTTGTTGTGTTTTTCCCGCAACTGATCGCTGGCCCGATCGTGCATTACCGGGAGATGGTGCCACAGTTCGAATCCGTACCCTGTCGGTTCGATCCGGAGGATCTTTCGGTTGGCCTCAGCCTGTTTTTTTTCGGGCTGGCCAAAAAACTGATTCTCGCTGATCCGCTTGGTTCGGTCATCGGTCCCCTGTTCGATCATGCTGCCGCCGGGGTGCCGCAAGCACTGGTGAATGCCTGGATTGCGGCGCTTGGGTTTACCTTGCAGATCTATTTCGACTTTTCCGGTTATTGCGACATGGCGCTGGGCATCGCCAGGCTATTCGGCGTGAAGCTGCCAGCCAATTTCAACTCTCCATTGCAGGCCCGCAGCATTATCGATTTCTGGTCACGCTGGCACATCAGCCTGACGCGGTTCCTGACCAGTTATATCTACATGCCGATGTCGCTCGCGGTATTACGCCGGCGCGCAGCGAGCGGAATTCGTGCCCGTGACGCAAAGGTCGCGACGTTCTTCGCCGCATTGGCTATCCCGACAATGGTGACCATGTTGGTGTCCGGCCTCTGGCACGGCGCGGGCTACACCTTCGTCCTGTGGGGGCTGATGCATGGCCTGATGCTCTGTATCAATCACGCCTGGCGTCAGATCCGGCCGGGGGTGTGGCCCGACACCGTTTCATATGACCGGTTCATGGCGTCGGCCGGGTTGCTGCTGACGTTTCTGTCCGTCGTGTTTGCCATGGTGCTGTTCCGGTCCTCAACCGTTGAGGGGGCGTGGATGCTCTGGAAAGGCATGACCGGCGGCTACGGAACGACGATGCCGGAAGCCGTCCTGACTGGTTTGGGTCCGATCGGTGGTATCTTAATCTGGCTCGGCGTTCATCCCGCGTGGACCAGCGGTTCGATGCTTATGGGGGCAAGCCTGCGTATCGCGGTGCTGCTGTTTATTGTCTTCGAGTGTCCCAATACCCTGCAATTGCTATCAGCCTATCAGCCGGCGCTTGGGATCAAGCCGGTGACAATGTCTGGTCCCTGGTTCAGCCGTCTGGCCTGGCAGCCGTCCAACCGGTGGGCGTTCGGCCTTGCATGCGTGGCCCTGGCCGGCATCCTGTCGCTGGGTGAACGGCCCGAATTTCTGTACTGGCGTTTTTGATGATGGGACCTGTCGCGTTTCTGCGGACGTTGGCTTGTAGCCTCCTGGGTCTCGGGATTCTGGTCGTCACCATCAATTTGTGCGTCGATCCGTACGAGGTGTTCGGGGCACCGCGGATTGCCGGGATCAGCCGGTCCAAGCCGGCCACCCGCAACCATACTATGCTGGCGAAGACCAATCAGGTGGCACGGTTCCGTCCGGCAACCGTCGTGATCGGATCCTCGCCGGTCCTTATCGGGATCGATGCGTCCGCGCCGGGTTGGCCCGCGGCGATGGAGCCGGTATTCAATTACGGCATTCCAGCGGGGCATGAGACCTCTCCCGGTTTCCGAACGTTGCAAGAGGCGGTTGCCACCGGCGGCGTTAAGGCGGCCGTGGTATTCCTGGATTTTCGGAATTTCCTCAGGCCAGGAAAACCGGGCCCCGCCCTTGCCGAGGACGGCCGGCGTTTCCGGTTTCTGCCGGACGGCGAACCCAATCCGGACAGACCGAGGCAGCGGGTCCGCGACATCTTTCTGTCGCTCGCGACCATGCGATCGCTGATCGACAGCCTGACCACGGTCGCGATGCAGGGACAGCCGAATGGTCTCGACCTCGCGCCCGACGGTTCCGGCACAGAGGCGGATTTTATCGATGGTGCCAGAGAGACCGGCATGCATGGCCTGTTCGCCCCGAAGGATGTCCGGGAGGCTGAACGGGCCGGCCGGCTCGTTCCAACGATGCTGGAATGGCGTGGACCGTTGCCGGACCTGGACGCCGTTGCCGCGATCATCGCGTTCGCTCGGACGCATGGTGTCACTCTCACGTTGGTGATCGCGCCCCATCACGTCGATGCGTTGGAACTGTATTGGCGCGCCGGACTCTGGCCCCGCGTCGACCAACTGAAGACCGAACTGACCGCACTGGCGTCGGCGGGCGGTGGTGCGGTCACGCTGTGGGATTTCCTGGATTACAGCACCTTCAACACCGAATCTGTGCCGCCGGCGGGTGACCGGCGCACCCCTATGAGTTGGTTCTGGGAGCCGACGCAGTTCAAGAAGCAACTCGGCGATGTCATGATTCAGCGGATGTTCGGCAGCGACGCGCCGGTTTTTGGCGCGATTCTGACCCTCGACACCGTCGCTGTCCGCAATGAAAACACCCGAGTCCAGCGTCAGACCTTCGTCTGCGAGCAACAGCATCCGGTGCTAACCGCGCTTGAAAACGCGACCGGCGATGGGTGCGTCCGAACCATCACGCCACACCGGCCGATGTGATTGGTCGCGAAGCGTGTCCCAATGGGGCGTTTCGCGTTGCCGCCCGGCGCGCTATGAAGCGGCGTCCATCCAACAAGAGCTGATCATCGACCCATGGCAGGCCATTCCCAGTTCAAGAACATCATGCACCGCAAGGGCGCCCAAGATGCCCGGCGTGCGCGGCAGTTCGCCCGGTTAATCCGGGAGATAACGGTTTCAGCCCGGCACGGGCTGCCCGATCCGGCATCCAATCCCCGGCTACGCGCTGCCGTGACCTCGGCGCGGCAGGCCAATATGCCGAAGGACACCGTCGATCGGGCGATCAAGAAGGCGGCCGGCGCGGGTGGCGGCGACGAATACATGGATGTGCGTTACGAGGGCTACGGCCCCGCCGGTGTCGCCGTCATCGTCGAGGCCTTGACGGACAACCGCAATCGCACCGCGTCGGACGTTCGTTCGGCATTCGCCAAACATGGCGGGGCGTTGGGCGAGACGAATTCGGTCAGCTTCATGTTCAACCGGTTGGGTGTCATCCGCTACGCCGCTTCCGTCGCCAGTGCTGACGACATGCTGGAGGCGGCGATCGAGGCCGGGGCGGAAAACGCCGAAAGCGATGCCGAGGGGCACGAGATCACCTGTCCGATCGAGGATTTCTTCTCGGTTCGGGACGCGTTGGAAACCCGGTTCGGGGCACCGGAAGGCGCCAGACTGGAATGGCGGCCGACGATTTCGGTCACCCTGGACGAGGACCGGGCGGGCGGGTTGCTAAAGCTGCTGGACGCGCTGGAAGAGAACGACGACGTGCAGAACGTCTATGCAAACTTCGATATTCCGGACGCGGTCATGCAGAAACTGTCCGGCTGATCGAAGTTATACCGATGGCCATGCCCCGTCCGTCATGGCTCGGCTTGTCCGCATGTGCATCAACTTGAAGCGTTTGCGGGGAGAACTTGCCCATTCGTCATGACCGGGCTTGGCCCGGTCACCCACGACTTTGCCTGGCGCAGCTTAGGAAGTCCCGGGTGGCTCGGCCATGACGATAAGTGCCGAGTGTCCGCATCAATGCGGATCGGGACTACAGCCAGACAAACTGCGCCAGATGCACCGGGTCCATTAATAACTGGGCATCTTTGAGGGCCAGTTCGTCGATGTAACGCTTCAGGCCGTACTCCTGCAGCGTCAGCGGCGCGAACGTTTCGACCGCTTCGGCGTAATTTTGCTCCAGCACGTCCGATCCGGGATCGAGATTGGTAACCAGTACGATCCCGGTCAGCGCGGAATCGAAGCTGTGGATGCGCAGGTCCGGCCGGTATTGACGCAGGATCAAAACGGTCTTCCAGACGTCGCCGCACCAGCCGCCGGGAATCCGGGTGATGCCCCGGAGGGATTCATCCAGTCGGTGCCGGCGGGACAGATACGGGTCGGTCGGAATGCAATCATGCAACACGATCACCGAGTTCCGCCGGCAGGATCGCTCGACATTGATAAAGTCGCGCAACAGGAACTCGAACAGGTGCATGCCGTCCAGGAATGCGAAATCGACCTTGTCACCGAACAGCGTCACCGGATCGAATGCGCCGAAAAAGCGGTCGCTTGGCATACGAAACAACAGGCAGGCGGTCTTGTCGCCGATGACCTGCTGGCTGATATCCATGTCCGGATCGATGCCGATCGACGGACAATGGGCCAGCCGTAACGTTTCGCCGCGATCGACGCCGATTTCCAGGTACGTGCGCGGCCGTAGGGTCGCGTGCATGGCGGCGAGGATCTGCTCATGGCGCGGGCCGGCGAGCATCGGTACGGAGTTGCTGACCGTTCCGGCGGTGAAAGTGGCCGAGGGCATCAAGAGTATCTCCCGTTTACGCATGCAGGCGGGACCGTCATGGCAGGACGGTACCAAGGCGTCCAGAGCAACCGCGCGCGTTGGCATTGTTTGCCTGGTCGCGCCTGTATAAGCAGGCGGCACAGTGCAAGGAATGCGATTCGCCAATGGTCAGGTTGATGGGGATCGATCCGGGATTGCGGTTCATGGGCTGGGGCGTGATCGATGTGGACGGTAACCGTCTGAAGCATGTCGCCGACGGGGTGATCGCCACGGACAGCAGCGACTCGGTGCCTGCACGCCTGAAAATGCTGCATGACGGGCTGATGGCCCTGCTGGAGCTGCACCGTCCGGCCGAGGCGGCGGTCGAGGAAACGTATGTCAACCGCAACGGCGCGGCGACGCTGAAGCTGGGGTATGCGCGCGGTGTTGCCTTGCTGACTCCGGCGCTGGCCGGGGTTCCGATCACCGAGTATGCGGCGAAGACCGTGAAGCTGGCGGTCGTCGGCACCGGCGGCGCGGACAAGGATCAGGTCATGATGATGGTCCGTAGGTTGCTGCCGGGTGCGACGCTGCGCCGCGCGGATGCGGCCGATGCGCTGGCGGTGGCGATTTGCCATGCGCATCACCGGTCGTCCCGGTTGGCCTGGGCCAAGGCGGCCACCGCCATCGGGTGAACGGGCCAATGGCCAAACGGGAACGGCTGAACCAATTGGTGTCCACCGTCCATCGCGGTGGCGCGCGCGCGAAAGCGCCCCCGGAATCAGAGGGTGCGACGCATGTCCGGGAAGACGGGGATCAGGGTGGAGCGGTGGCCCGTAACGGATCGAACGGGTCCGAAATGGGCGCCTCGCCGATCAGGTAACCCAGCACCTGACGAACCGTCTCCAATGGCGGGTGCCTCCAGGCAAAGCTCCAGGAATCCGGCTTTTTATCCCGCTCTTTCTGAAACGATATCTCACGGTGTTCGCGCATTTTAAACAGCGTCGTGAAGCTGCCACCATAGTTCATGAGCGTGTCGGATATTTGATTCCAGAACGGGCCGGTGCAGAACCCGGGGATGACGGCGAGGTCCATGCAGATGGCGAGGATGGTGCGGCCGAACGGGCGGCGGCGCACCTCGGCATCGAGTTCCTCGGGCGTAGGGATGCGGAGATCGTCCGGATCGAAGGCGGGACGCCTGGGCGCCTTGTCGTCACGGTTGGGCTTGGCCGGCTCGGGCCGGCCACCCGGGACTTTGTTTGCCGCCTCCTCAGAAGCCTCCGGTTCGGCCGGCGGCTTGGCCGGCGTGCGTTCGCGCTGGTACACGAATCCAATCTCGCGACCCTTGTCGGCGCGGGCGAGCAGGTAACGCTCCAAAGCCATCGCCCGCAGGATGCCGCGCTGTAGCCGAACGAGGATGGTCGGCAGCGTATAGGTGCCGCAAACCCCGGCCACGATAGCGAATTCCACATCGGCAACGCGATGCGGGACGGTTTCAACAAGCCGGCGGCCGTGGCCGAGCAAGACGCGGACGACATGCAGCAGCGCCGCGAGGCGTTCCGGTATGGTGCGGCCGATCCGGTCCTGTGCGGGATCGGGCGTGTCAGGCCGGGTCATGGTTGGCGCCGTATGCTCCATGTTTCTTGACTAACATAAAAGTTAGACGATGTCAACACTGGCCTGATGCCACGCGGCGGCGCCGTTTGATCTGTATCATCGCCGGTGCCGCGGGATTATACGATCACAGCCACTTGAACCCCCTTCGATGAGCAATCGCACATGAGCATTCCCACGCACGGCAGCAACAAAATCCCGGCGACGTTAATCCCCGGAGACGGCATCGGGCCGGAGATCGTGGATGCCGTGATCAAGGTGCTGGATGCGCTGGGCGCTCCGTTCGACTGGGAACTACAGCAGGGCGGCATGGCCGGGATCGCAGCCGGCGGCGATCCGCTGCCGGCCGCGACGCTGGAAAGTATCCGCCGCAACAAGCTGGCGTTGAAGGGGCCGCTGACCACGCCGGTCGGCGGTGGCTTCCGGTCGGTCAACGTGCGCCTGCGGGAGGAATTCCAGCTTTATGCCAACCTGCGTCCCGCCCATAGCCTGGTTCCGGGCGGGCGGTACGAGGATATCGATCTGATCCTGGTGCGGGAAAATCTGGAAGGACTGTACGTTGCGTTCGAGCACTATATCCCGATCGGTGACGATCCCCATGCGGTGGCGATTTCCTCTGGCGTGAACACGCGTGAAGGCTCGCGCCGGATCGTGCGCTATGCGTTCGAGCATGCGCTGAAGATGGGCCGCAAGAAGGTCACGCTGGTGCATAAGGCGAACGTGCTGAAGGCGCTGACCGGGGTGTTCTTGGAAGCCGGGCAGGAGATCGCGAAGGAATACGCGGGCCGCATCGCGTGCGATGAGCGGATTGTCGATGCCTGCGCCATGCAGCTTGTGCTGAATCCGTGGCAGTTCGACGTGATCGTAACGACGAATTTGTTCGGCGATATTCTGTCGGATTTGATTGCGGGTCTGGTCGGTGGGTTGGGGGCGGCTCCCGGTGCGAATATCGGGTTGAATGCGGCGATCTTTGAGGCTGTGCACGGTTCGGCGCCCGATATCGCGGGCAAGGGCATTGCCAATCCAACGGCGTTGCTGCTGGCGGCCGGATTGATGCTGGATCATGTCGGGTTGACCGACCATGCACGGCAATTGCGCAAGGCGATCGATCAGGTGCTGAACCAGGACAAGGTGCGCACCGGCGATTTGGGCGGTAAGGCATCGACGAATGATTTCGCGATGGCTTTGGTGCAGCGGCTGACGGCGGGGTAGCGGTACGCGTAGACCCTGACGGACGGCCACATCTCGTTGCGAAAGCGCCTCTATCGTGATGGCCCGGGGTGTCCCTGGAGTAGCCACACATCTCGTTGCGCAAACGGCCAATCCGTCATCGCCCGGCTTGTCCGGGCCACCTGTGGCGGCACTGACGAGGCATGGGTGGTCAGGAAAAAACGGGTCATGCCGGACGTGGAATGGCAGTAAGTCAACGTTAATGTTGACAGTTATTAGCCGCGGGCAGGTCAATGGTCAGTGCGGTTCGTTACCAATTTATTAATTTAGCGAACGATCCGCAACCATTTTCCGAGCCGCATGAATTGGGCCTTGATGACGGCCCACAGCAGACTGTGCGCCGCGAGAGAGGTGGGATTGTCAGATACAGTCTCCACCACGGCCTCATCTTGCGCGAATTCCTCCGCCGCCCGGCGGGCAAAATCGGCCATGATGACATT
>Ga0316230_1004660_pt1 | contig 9911 bp, 10 predicted proteins | sample TBH18025metaG_FD_206004 | JGI IMG/M metagenome (GOLD analysis project Ga0316230, IMG submission 206004) | Freshwater microbial communities from Trout Bog Lake, Wisconsin, USA - TBH18025 | ecosystem: Environmental > Aquatic > Freshwater > Lake > Hypolimnion/Profundal zone | place: USA: Wisconsin...
GGCCTGCCGGCGCTGGGGGGCCGGCTGGCCGAAGAACTTCTGGAAGAAGTCGTCGCCGAACGGGAAACCGTTCTCCGGCGACTGCATGCGCACCATCTTTTCCGAATAGACGCTCACCACGGCCGGCCTGACGTGGGCCGCGACCGCGGCGTAGGCGTCGCTGAGCGCCCGGGCCGGAGCGGTGACCGCCGCGGTGAGCGGCGGCGGCGGGTCCAGCGTGGGCGAGGAGCAGTGACCGTTGACGGCCAGCACGCCACCCCCCACCAACAGGGGCACGGCCAGCAGGCTGGCGGTATAGACGACGAAACGTTTCATATCTGATCTCCTTGAAGGCCAGGCAGTGCAGAGCACCCGCATCCTTCCCCAGCATCCTATTCAAAAACCGGGCCATCCCGCAAAGGGCCGAGAATCCGGGCGGTTTTTCCAATGGCCCGGCCGGAACAGGGCATTTCTCCCTGGCCACCCGACATTTTTCCCGGTCGAACCCCGGCTTGGCCCCCTGAAGCGCCCTGAACCTGAAAGAATCGGCTTGGCCCCTCCTTTGCAAGGAAGCCCCCAGGGAGTCATCAGGTGATCAAGCATGCCAGCGCCGCAGACCAGCCCGTGACCCGACCGGGCCAGGGCATGGTCCGGCTCTGGCTGCTGGGGGTCACCATGCTGCTGGCCCTGGGCGTGGTCCTTGGGGTGAACCTGTTCCTGGAGACCCGGGAGGCCCGGAGCGCCTTCGAGGATTTCAAGGAGTCCCAGGTGAAGGTGGCCCAGGCGGCCGCCTGCGTACTGCTGTCCAACCTGGAGGCCTCCCCGACGCCGCTGCCGTGGGTCCTGCGCGACCTGCATCCGCTGGAGCAGGAGGGCATCACCCGGTTGTTCGTGCGCCCACCTAGCCAGTCCTGGCTGAGCCTGGACGGCATGGAGATCGACGCCGCCCCGCTGCACCTGGCCTACGCGGCCAACGGCCGCTGGTTCTCGGTCAGCCCTGTCGACGCCGCCACCCTGGGCCTGCCGGACCGCACCGCGGCCCTGGCCCTGAGCGGCGCCATGGACCGGGCCGGCCGGACCTGGATCGTCGCGGTGGCCGGCACGGCGTTCCGCGAGCCGGACCGCTCCATGCACGCCCGCTGGCGGCTGCTGGCCAGCTTCCTGTCCATGGGCGCGTTCCTGTTCACCCTGGCCTGGTGGGCCCTGCGCTTCCAGAAGCAGGAGATGGAACTGGCCCGGGAGATCGAGCTGCGGGAACTGGGCCGGCAGAAGGACCAGGCCCTCGCCCAGGCCGACCGGGCCGCCACCATGCTGACCCTGGCCTCGGGCGTCGCCCACGAGATCGGCACCCCCCTGGGGGTGATCTCCGGCCGGGCCGCACAGCTGGTGGGCCGGGTGCACGACGATGAGCGCAACCTGCGCCTGACCCAGACCATCCAGGAGGAGGTGGAGCAGATCAACCGCACCATCCGCCGCTTCCTGGAGCTGGCCCGGGGCGGCAACCCCCGGGCCGAGGAGTTCGGCCCCGGCGACCTGGCGCGGGCGGCGGCCACCATGGTCGAGCACCGGTTCCAGAAGGCCGGCGTTGACCTGGTGCTGGACACCCCGGCCGAACTGCCCGGCATGCGCGGCGATTTCCAGCTCCTGCAGCACCTGCTGGTCAACCTCCTGCTCAACGCCTGCGACGCCTCGCGCCAGGGCGACCGGGTGGAAATCCGGGCCCGGGCCGAGGAAGGCCGGATGCTGCTGGAGGTGACCGACCAGGGCAAGGGCATCCCCGAGGCCCTGGCCGAGCGGGTGCTGGAGCCATTCTTCACCACCAAGCCGCACGGCCAGGGCAGCGGCCTGGGCCTGGCCATCGCCCGGGAGATCGTGCGGATGCACCGGGGCGACATCAGCATCGAACGGCTGCAGCCAAGGGGCACGCGCATCCGGATCGCACTGCCCACTTAGGAGGAACGATGGGAGCACGGGTGCTGGTGGTGGATGACCATCTGGAAATGGCGGAAATGCTGGTGGAGTCGCTTCTGGACGCCGGTTTCGAGGCCGAGGCCCTGGCCTCCGGCAGCTCGGCCCTGGATCGGCTGGAGGCGGGCGGCATCGACGCCCTGGTCACCGATCTGCGCATGAACCAGGTGAGCGGCCTGGACCTGCTGGCGGCCAGCAAGCGCGCCTCGCCCCAGCGTCCGGTGATTGTCATGACCGCCTATGGCGCCATCGACACCGCGGTGGAATCGATCCGCCAGGGCGCCTACCACTACCTCACCAAGCCGTTCCAGCCCGACGAGCTGATCATCTTCCTGAAGCGCGCCCTCGAGGAGCGCAACCTGCAGCAGGAGGCCAAGCTGCTGCGCCGCGCCCTGCGCGGGCAGCTGGCCGGCGGCATGGTCGGCACCAGCCCCGGCATGCGCGAAGTGATGGAGCTGACCGAGCGGGTGGCCGCGGTCGACGTGCCGGTGCTGCTGCGCGGCGAGACCGGCACCGGCAAGAGCATGGTGGCCGGCGCCATCCACCTGCTGAGCCCGCGCCACGCGGCGCCGTTCGTGGCGGTGAACTGCGCCGCCCTGCCCGAAGCCCTGCTGGAGAGCGAGCTGTTCGGCCACATGAAGGGCGCCTTCACCGGCGCCACCTCCGACCGCCCCGGACTGTTCGTGGAAGCCGAAAAGGGCACCATCCTGCTGGACGAGATCGGCGAGCTGCCGCTGACCATCCAGGCCAAGCTGCTGCACGTGCTGGAGCGCGGCTCGGTGCGCCCGGTGGGCTCCTCCCGGGAGCGCCCGGTGGACGTCCGGATCATCGCCGCCACCCACCGGGACCTGCTGGAGATGGCCCGGGCCCAGAAATTCCGGGAAGACCTGCTCTACCGCCTGGACGTGGTGGCCATCGAGATCCCCGCCCTGCGCCACCGGCGCGAGGACATCCTGCCGCTGGTGGAGCACTTCCTCGAGACCTTCCGGGCCAAGTACCCCAACAGCCCGGTGACCGGGTTCACCCCCGCCGCCCTGCACCGGCTGATGGACTATCCCTGGCCCGGCAACGTGCGCGAACTGGCCCACCTGATCCAGCGCATGGTGGTGCTGGGCCGCACCGCCGTGGCCGACCTGGAGGACCTGCCGCCCGGCCTCACCCAGGACCCCCAGGCGCCCCAGGGCGGCTTCAGCGAGCTGGTGCCGGCCCGGGAACTGCAGCACCGCTACGCCGCCTGGGCCCTGGAACACTGCGGCGGGCACAAGAGCCACACCGCCGAGCGCCTGGGCATCGACATCAAGACCCTGAACCGGTGGCTGCAGGAATCGGCCGAGGCGACCGAGGAGCGCTGACCCTTAACCCAGCGTCGCGACGGGAACCGGATGGTCGGCGTGGAACCGCCGCAGCCGCGCTTCCAGGTCCGGGAACTGGCCGCGGGAGATCAGCGAGGTGCAGGCCCGCAGGCCTTCCGTGCGTTCGCTGCCGGTGATGTCCAGGGTGATGGCGCTGATGCCGTAGGGCAGCAGCTCGCCCAGCAGCTCCCCGCCCTGCAGGCCCGGGTAGGCGAAGGTGAAGTAGAAGCCGTCGGCCACCGGCTGGTCCAGGTCCTTGTCGTAGACGATCCGGAACCCGTTCTCCACGAACAGGCGCTTCATGATCTTGGCCTTCTCGCCGTATTCCCTGACGATCGAGACAAAGTCCACCTCGCCGTCGTTCACCGCCTTGAGCATCGCCGCCAGGGCGCACTGGGCCGAATGGGAGGTGCCCGAGGAGAGCGCGTAGATGGTGCCGAACAGCAGGGCGTAGCCGAACTGGTCCGAGCCGTAGTAGCGCAGCAGGTCCGGGCTGCGCATCTCCCACACCTTGCTCGAGACCACCATCACCCCGATCCGCTCCCCGGCATAGCTGAAGGCCTTGGAGCTGGAGATCAGCAGGATGTAGTTGTCGGTGTACTTCGCCACCGTGGGCTGGTACGGCGCCTGGCCCGGCTTGCCGTAGTCCGTGCGGAAATCCATGCCGAAGTAGGCCAGGTCCTCGATCACCACCACGCCATACTGGGTGGCCAGTTCGCCGATGATCCGCAGTTCCTCGTCGGTGAGGCAGATCCAGGACGGATTGTTGGGGCTGGAATAGAGGATCGAAGAGATCTTGCCGTCCTTCAGGCAGGCTTCCAGCTTGGCCCGCAGTTTCGGCCCGCGGTGCTCATACATGTCGAACGAGCGGTAGCCGTGGCCCAGCAGCTTGCACTGCTGCTTCTGCACCGGGAAGCCCGGATCCAGGAACAAGGTGCCTTCCCGGTCGGCCCACATGCGGTTGACGGTGAGGAAGCAGGCCATGCCGCCCATCATGGAACCCACGGTGGGCACACAGTGCTCCGGATCCACCTCCAGGTCCAGGAACAGCCTGGCGAACCGGGCCACCTCCCGCTTGAGTTCCGGGGTCCCCTGGATGTCCGGGTAGATGGCCGCGACCCCCTCCTTCAGGGCCTGGATCTGGGCGTCCACCCCCACCTGCAGCGGCGGCAGTCCCGGGATGCCCATCTCCATCCGGACGAACTTCTGCCCGGTATCCGATTCGATCTGGTCCACCAGCTTCTTCAGTTCGCGGATGGAGGCCCGGCCCAGATCCTTCAGCCCGCTGCCCGCGAGCCGCCGGCTCACCACGTCTGCGTTGATGGGCGTCTGCCGCTTTTCCATGAATGCTCCCCGAAGATTCAACTGGCCTGGATCCGGATACTTTATGAGGATTGCATCCCAGCTTGGGGCGTCAAGGGGGGCCCCAGTGGGATCGGTCACAACCCGCTGCAGGGGGGAAAACCAAAAATTGACCGAAAGAGAACATAGCGGCAACGTGAAGACCGTACTTTGGGGTCATCCGGCAGGACTGCGAGGGGGGGTGATGACCGATTCCTTCCAAGTGACCATCACCGAACAGCGCCTTGGCGATATACGACACGGACCTCCAACCACCTTCGCGGAGGCACTGCAGTACGCCCATCACCTGAAAATCCTCTTTCCCACCCAACGGGTGTTTATTTTGAATGGTTCAAAAGAAATCGTCTATGACCTGAAATGAGCCTGGATGCTCGTCAGGCTTCAGCCCCTTTGTCCTGCGCGGCCTTGTCGACCCGGTCAGAAATGCTCTCAAGCAGATCCCAGATCTGATGGCACTCCTCGCAGGTGGAAACCGGTTCGCCGCAGGGGAAGCCCTCGACCCCGATGCCCTCGCAGCGCGGGTTCTTTACGTAGAAGAGCAAGCCTTCAAGCACTTCGCTCATCCGGTTGCGCAGCTTGCTTTCCGGCAGGCCGCGCAGGCCCTGGATGAGGCTCCACTCGGAGGGGCTCAGGACCGCTGTGATGGTGGGCTCAGGCATCGACTGCTCCTTGACTGACCCAGTATAAGCCCTTGACGGATTCCACGCGCGGATTCCAGGCTACCCTGGAGCCTGGGACCATCCTGGAGCGACGCCGTGAAAGCAGTCATTCAGCGGGTGAAGCGGGCCTCGGTGCGGGCCGGGGAGCGCTGCAGCGGGATCGGGCCCGGCCTGCTGGTGCTGGCGGCCCTGGAAACCGGCGACGGCGAGGAGCAGTGCCAATGGGCCGCGGCCAAGATCGCCACCCTGCGGATCTTCGAGGATGCCGAGGGGCGCATGAACCGCGGCCTGGACGAGGTGGGCGGGGAGGTCCTGGCCGTTTCCCAGTTCACCCTGGCCGGCAGCATCGCCAAGGGCCGCCGGCCGTCCTTCGACCGGGCCATGGCTCCGGAACTGGCCCGGCCCCTGTTCGACCACTTCGTCAGCCGGCTGCGGGCCGAAGGCTGCAAGGTGCAGACCGGGTTCTTCCAGGAGATGATGGAGGTGGAACTGGTCAACGACGGGCCGGTGACCTTCATTCTCGAGCGTTGAGGCTCACTTGTCGGGCTGCACCATCAGGACGGCCCGGAACCGGGCCATGCCGTCGGCCCTGGTCCTGCCCTGGGGCAGGTGCAGCACCGCGGTGATCTGGCCGTTGCTGCCCACCGCCCAGATGGAGGTCGCCCCGGGAACCGACGGCACCGGAGCGCTGCCCACCTGGACCCACCAGGCGTTCTGCCGGAAGTTGTACTGCTTGAAGCTGAGCAGATGGCGCTTGGCCATGCGCAGGAGCTCATCCTGGGCCGGGTCCACCAGCCAGCGCAGCATGCCGTCCGCGCTGGTGCGCAGGAGTTCGCCCATGCCCACCCAGGGCCCGTCGATGGCCGGCAGTTCCTCCCCGGCCGGCATCCGCTTGCCCAGGAAGGGGCCGAAGGCGTCCTCCAGCCGGGCCCGCGCCGGCCCTTCGCCGTAGTCGCGCAGCCACCACTGCACGGAAGCCTGGCCCCAGGCCAGGAACGCCAGATCGCAGTCCTCCGCCAGGGCCTTGCCCAGATCCACCCGGCCGTGGCCCTTGGGCATCCAGCAGCGGTCCGCCTTCAAGGCGCCGGTGCAGTTGAACGACAAGTTCATGGCGCCCCATTCCGACCCCTCCAGCTTGAGCCAGACCAGCTTGGCCAGGCTGCCCATGGGCAGTTCCGTGGACGCGTCGCCGAACAGGTAGACCTGTCCGTCGGGCCCGGACAACGCCAGGGCTTCGCCCGGCAGCAGCGGCGCCACCGGCGTCTTGGCCGGCGGCGGCGCGGCCGCGAGGGCCAGGCAGGAGACCAGGAGGAGGGCTTTGAGGATCGCGATCTTAGGCATGGAGGCAGTATAAGCCGGTTGCCCGCAATAGCCTTACTGTTGGCTGAATGCCATAATGGGACGATGGGAACACGCCGAGTCATCACTCATCTTCGCGGGGCGGTGAGCCCCGATCCCGCGACCCCGTGGGCGGTGGATTTCATCCCGGACGCCGCCATCGCCCTGGAGGGCGGGCGGATCCAATGGCTGGGCGCCAGAACCGCCCTGCCCCCGGAGTGGCGCGAGGCCGAGCAGGTGGACGGCGACGACCGCTGGGCCAGTCCCGGCTTCGTGGATCCCCACACCCACCTGCTGTTCGGCGGCGACCGCAGCCAGGAATTCAACCGGCGGCTGCACGGCGTCACCTATGCCGAGATCTCCGCCGAAGGCGGCGGGATCCGCGAGACCATGCGCGCCACCCGGGCCGCCAGCGTGACGGAACTCGTGGCCATCGGCGAGCAGCGTCTGGAGAAGTACCGGCGCAAAGGCGTGGTCCACCTCGAGGTCAAGACCGGCTACGGGCTGGAACTTGAGGCGGAAAGCCGGCTGCTGGAGGCCTACGCCCAGCTCAGGACGCGCGGCTGGAGCCTGGACGTGACCCTGATGCCGGCCCACGACCTGCCCCAGGAGTTCAGCGGCGACCCGGACCGCTACATCCGCACCGTGGCCCAGGAATGGCAGCCGGAACTGGTGCGGCGCCATCCGGGCGTGGCGGGCTTCTGCGATGTGTTCGTGGAGAAGGGCGTGTTCACCCCCGAGCATGGCCGGACCATCCTCGAATCCGGCAAGGCCCTGGGCCTGAGGCCCAGGATCCACGCGGACGAATTCTGCCACACCGGCGGGGCCGAGCTGGCCGCCGAACTGGGCGCCGCCAGCGCCGACCACCTGATGTTCGCCTCCGGCGAAGGCATGGCGGCCATGGCCGCGGCCGGCGTCACCCCGACCTTGCTCCCCGCCACCACGCTGTTCCTGGGCATGCGCGATTTCGCCCCCGCCCGCCGGATGATCGAAGCCGGCTGCCGGGTGGCCCTGGCCTCGGACTTCAACCCCGGCTCCTGCGCCTGCATCGACCCGCTCCTGGTGCTGCGCCTGGGCTGCCTGCAGCTGCGCCTGACCTTCGAGGAGGCGCTCACCGCCATGACCCTGCACGCCGCCCGGAGCCTTGGCCGGGCCGACCTGGGCCACCTGCACCCGGGCGGTTCGGACCGCATCCTGCTCTGGGAGGTCAAGCACCCCCTGGACCTGGTCTACTGGATGGGCGAGAGCTTCCTGCCCACCCACCTGTCCGATTTGTAGATTGGGTCGCAATATCATTCAATTTAATGAAATTAATTTATATAAATTTGAACTCCCGCTTACCACCCAAAACAAATACCCCGGATCGCTCCGGGGTATCTATGTGAACGCCTTATAGGGGCCCCTTCACTGGCCCCTCCCTTTGAACTCCTCAACGATGTTGTAGATACGTTCCTTGGCCCTGAGTTTCGCCTTCTTGAGTTCGACTTCTTCCACCGTTTCCTTGGCGGAAAGTCGAATCTTGTTGCGGAGATATACAAGCCTCTCATCCGCAGCGCGGTGCTCTTCCATCAACTTCCGAAATTCAAAATGCTCCTTCATGAGCTTATCCTGAACGTCCGGCTGGAGAAAATCCATGAACCCTCCATAAAAGGCCTGTTTACAGGCAGTTTACTTGTGTGAAAGATCTTTTCTTGCCCTAGGGTACTCCCCCTTCCACCTCCGTCAAGGGAATAGAATCCCCAATGCACATCCGGTTGCTGGCAGGTCATCCGGAAATATTTCATCTTCTTTGCGGGCAAGGGTTAATTGACGATGGGGCGCAGCGATGGATTGGTTCGAACGGGATTTCGATCACCCCGCCTATTTTGATATCTACCAGGACAAGGAAGCCGAGGCCGGCACCGAGGGTCCCGGGCTGGCCAGCCTGCTGGGCCTGGCCAAGGGCGGCCTGGTCCTGGATCTCCCTTGCGGATGGGGCCGCCTGCGCCCGGCCCTGGCCGCGGCCGGCTACCGGGTGGTCGGCGGGGACCTCAGCCCGATGAACCTGCACCGGCACCAGCGGGAATTCCCGGGGCCCTGCGTCCGCCTGGACCTGCGCCGGCTGCCGTTCCGGGACCAGTGCGCCGACGGCATCCTTTGCGCCTACACCAGCTGGGGCTATTTCGCCAGCGACTGGGAGAACCAGCTCCAGCTGGAGGCGTTCGCCCGGGTCCTGAAGCCCGGCGGCGTCCTGCTGCTGGACCTGGTGGGCCGGAACAGCTGCTTCCGGGCCCTGGAGCGGCTGCAGAACCGCTGGTACGACGTGGACGGGCGCTACCGCGAGCGGGTCAGGCCTAGCCCGGACGGCCGGCGCATCCTCACCGAACGGATCTGCGGCGGCGCCCGTTTCCGCCACGACATCTGGATCCCCACGGACGCCGAGGCGCGCGCCGCCCTGGCCGCCGCCGGGCTGCGCCTGGACCGGGCCTTCGGCGACGTCGCCGGAAGCCCCTGGTCCCCGGATGCCGAGCGCTGGATCTACCGCGCCCGAAGGATGGATTCTGAATGAACCGGGAACCTCACGCCTAGATGCCCCGCACCCTGCGGACCCGCAGGGCAAAGGCGCCGAACCCCAGCCCCAGGACCGCCAGCGCGGGGCGGATGCCCAGCCACTGCACCATGGCGCTGCCCACCAGGGGGCCCGCCAGCATGCCCAGGGCGAAAGCGATGTTGAGGATCCCGAACACCGAGCCGTAGCTGGCGCTGCCCATGCGCTCCACCGCGTCCGCCACGGCGGGGCTGGCCGGGGACATGATCAGGGTGGTGACCACCCCGACGCAGGCCATGGCCCCGGCCACCCACCAGGTGCCCGGCATGAAGGCCGGTAGCGGAACGAAGACGGTGGCCAGCAGCAGCCCGGTCCACAGGATCCGGGTCCGGCCCACCCGGTCGGAAAGGGCGCCCATCAGGGGTGAACTGATCATGTGGGTGATGGCGGCCGCCCCGAAGCAGATGCCGATGGCCGTGGGCGCCATCTTCAACGCGCGGTCGAGGTGCAGCGGCAGGGTGGACTCCAGCAGGGCCAGCAGGCCGGCGCCCATGGCCATGGCCCCGGCGAAGACCCGGATCGTGCCGTTCTTCATCAGATCGGTGACCCCCATCCGCGCATCACGCACCGCCGGGACATCCTTGAGCAGGGTGATGCGCGCCGCCGCGTCCACCAGGGCCAGCGCCGCGGCCGCCAGGAACGGCGCGCGCAGGCCGAAATGCTGGG
>Ga0316230_1004662_pt1 | contig 9909 bp, 11 predicted proteins | sample TBH18025metaG_FD_206004 | JGI IMG/M metagenome (GOLD analysis project Ga0316230, IMG submission 206004) | Freshwater microbial communities from Trout Bog Lake, Wisconsin, USA - TBH18025 | ecosystem: Environmental > Aquatic > Freshwater > Lake > Hypolimnion/Profundal zone | place: USA: Wisconsin...
CGCAAACAACGCGGCGAAGCCGGCAAACAATGCTGCGAAGCCGGCAAACAATGCCTCCAAGAAGGCCGCAAATAACGCTGCGAAGCCGGCAAACAACGCTGCGAAGCCGGCAAACAACGCTGTGAAACTGGTAAATAATGCCTCCAAGAAGGCCGCCAACAACGCGACAGAGGCCGCAAAGAAGTCACTCTCTCCCATTCCTGGCCCTCCTCCTGGACAAACCGTCCTGCCGTCCACAGGAGTCTCTATCCCTGCTCCTACGGGAAAAATCGCACCTCCTCTATCGGGAAAAACAAAAAAAGGTGGTCGCCGCACGAAGCGCGCGCACCGCACACGGTCGGCTCGCAAGCAACGCAAGTGATCTAAACCCATAAAGCCCATTGTATGTAATGGACCCTCTTATTCTCACAGGTCCTCCTGGATGCGGTAAAAGTTACTGGATTCAGAAGTATGCAGAACAAACACAAAAACAACTCTTTGTCTGTCCGTGCCGCAAAGATCGCACCCTACGAGATGGTCGTCAGAAACTTCATGTCTGGGCCCGTCGCACCGAACCCGCCATCCTCTGGCTCGAAGGCGCCGATGATCTCACCCCTGAAGCACAGGCCTTTCTCCGACGCATTCTAGAGACGCACGCCTCCGACGTTCTTTTCCTTCTTGAATGTCGCGATCCTGGCCGTCTTCAAGAGCCCATTCGCTCTCGATGCCGTATCAAAAAAATGCTCTCTCCGACATGGAACGATCTAGAGGCGTTTCTTCAACGTTCCTTTCCCACCTCTCGCCCCCATGAGATCCAATCCTATTTATTACCCTCTGAATATTCCTATCGTCGAGCCATCCAGTGTGCCACCCTTCAGCATCTTCATTCTGATACATGGCAGGGTCTGCTTGCTCACCGCAAAAAGGAAAAGGACGCATTGTCCTCTCTCTCTGCTGATCAACTCATGACCTATGTGAAAGAAGGATTTCATCCTGAACGGCTCATTCGATCCTTGATGCCCCATGATCGTCTGCTCATAGACTACGGTGCCTGTACCGAGGCATCGGGCTCCCTATGGGCCTTTTTGGGATATGCGTTCTATCTGCTTCGGACAACAACGGGGAGGGAAGAAGAATGAGCCGAGGATCTGACTCTGTCTTGTCCGTCTATTCCGATGCGCGCACCGAGTACACCAAACAGCTCAGTGTATTCCTTGTCCCTGCCTATTTCCAATTCTATGTGGATCTACTGGAGACCTCTCGTCAAACAATGGCAGCCGATCCGAAACGAGTGTTATGGCAGTTTCAAACCTATCTGAATGAGATCCATGATTGGAACATGGAGAAGGTTCGCCATGAGATTCAGACCATCCAGAACCACTGTGGCTGTGATTATCTAGAGGATCTCTTGACTGCCGTGTTTATTGCCCATACAAAGGTCCTGACGGCGATTCGACTCTCTACCAATCAAAAGAAGGTGGAAATTCATATTCCCAAGATTGAGCATTTTCTCTTTAAAGTCCTATGTGAGACGTCCAAACTGTTGTGGAGTTCCACGTATCTCTTTCGTGATAATATTTCGGGCATCGAAAAACAACAGAATTATCGCCAGATTGAACAACTTCTTCATGAGGGCATGCTTCAGGCAGTGCGTAGTCTTGTTCCTGTGAAATCTATTCTCAAGGACTTTGTCAATCAAGGGCAAGAGGACGAGGAGGACAAAGAGGATAAAGAAGAGGAAGAATCACACGAGGATCAGAAAGAAGAGCTACAAGAAGAGCCACAGGAACCAAAAGAAGAGCCAAAGAAAGAGCCACAGGAAGCAAAAGAAGAGCCAAAGAAAGAGCCACAGGAACCAAAAGAAGAGCCAAAAGAGCCTCTCGCCATGCCTGCTGTGATCGAATCACACGCACTGGAGTCCATCCCGTCCGAAGAGACAACCGAACCTACTGAGAACTCCGATCCGTTTGATGAAAAAGAGCCGCCTACCATTGTCGTAAATGATAAACCCAATGTCCGGTTTGGACAGTTTCACGCCATGTTTGATTCACAACATGGGGATCAATCCGAATTGGTCTATGATGAAGGAGAGACGATCGATGTTCCGGACCAAGGAGACGGGGTGTCACTAGAGGCAGATGATCTAGATACGTTTGATCTTTCCGCAGAACCCGAAAGCGTAGATGATTATGAAGAGCTCGCGTGATGTGGATGGACAGCGCGGCACAAGTCGCGCGGCAAAGGGGGGCGTGTTTTTCTCGCATCTTCTACATAATGACACCTATATGGTTCCCATGGATGTTTGTAGGAGGAGTCCTCTTTATTGTTCTTAGCTTCATTGGAGCCAAATACAAGGAGAAAGAATACCGATCCATTCAGTTTCTACAAGACTTTATCAGTGGCTCGATTCTGATCGCTTTTACAGGTGTGCTTGTTCCTGATGTCTTTCCTGCGTTCCCTGCGCTCCCATCTCTCCCGACACAGAATCCGTTTGATGAAATGGAAATGGTTCAGGTAGGGCCTCCTCGATTGATGGGCAAGTAGAACTTTCTTCTCTACGGATAGACATGCCGACAGACATCTTTGATAGTTCTCTTCTGACACAACGTCGCCGTGACAATGCGAAAGCAGGATCCTTTTTGAATCGGATTCAGAACCCTACCCAGCCCCAGACGGGCTATGCGCCAGCTCTTGGCATTTATGATCAATCGATCATTACGGATGTCAAGGTGGGCAACATGCCGTTCTTTCGGAAGTCCCAGGGCGTCACGATGGTGATGAATGGATGCCCGTGTCAGCCTGTGTCTTCTTCGTGCCAATAAATGGGGGCACTTCGCGCCCCCATACCCCTATGGGGACTCTGAAGAGTTCGCGTTCTGCGAACGCTTTACACTTCGCGCCCCCATACCCCTATGGGGACACTTCGTTTCCCCATACCCCTCTCCCGTGGGGACACGTAACCCACACCCCTATGGGGACACGTAACCCATACCCCTATGGGGACACGTAACCCATACCCCTCTCCTGTGGAGATGGCGTGACGCTACCCAATCGAAGTGTATCTCTATTGTGAAACGTATTCACACCTATCTCTACTGGAGATGGGTGTGAGCATAGAATATATATAGAAAAGGGGTGAAGACATGTCCACTCCTATGATCGGGTAGATACATGTCCACTCCTATGATTGGGTAGATACATGTCCACTCCTAGGGAGAGGGGTGTGGGGAAACGAAGTGTAAAGCGTTCGCAGAACGCGAACTCTTCAGAGTCCCCACAGGGGTGCGGGTTACATGTCTCCACAGGAGAGGGGGCACGGGGGAAACGCCCGCCTGTGGCGGGCAGTGTCCCCCGTTAGATGCCCAACGCATACACCGTCGTCTCCGCATCCACAGGCTCACGGGTGATAAATGACTGAAAAATGGGGCGACGAAGTTGCTCCTTGGGGATAGCTCCATGAACATCCTGCGCAATCCGAATATACAGATCAAATCCCTCATATTTTTCGTTTCCCTCTTCATCCTCATAAATAGTATGACCCTTATCATCTACCATCCAGCTCCAGAGCAGATTATAGAGAGGTGACTTGGTTTCATACACCTTCCACCCCCCTTCTTGGCTCATCACAGACACGCCTTTCCCCTTCTTTTTCGGAGGAATGTCATCAAACATACCATCCATTAAACTGACTGCCAGTCGGCACAAATCAAACGAAGGATTCGGCGGGTGTTTCGCTTTTGTATGATCAAAAAAAGGTCCAAAATTGTATTGATCCCCCGCATCCTGATCGGGCCAATGATCGTCCGATACCCATAAACGACGTCCAAGACGGAAGATCGAACGGCCAAAATCAATGATGCTAAAGATTTTACCAAAGGTCGGCACTTTCCATACCGTCCCATCACGCTCTTTGTAATACAAAAACGGCTGATCGGTTCGTCTCCATACAATGTTGTTAGAGTGAAGATCGTTGTGGGTAAAACAGATCGCTTTCTGTAAAAAGGTCAACACCGCCACGACTTGAAACAACCAGGCAGACCATCGTTTCTCCCATCCTGCCGATCCGCGCTCCTCCCCATCCAATGAATCGCCATTCAACAGATCATCCATGACACCCTCTTGTGCCTCTTGATTAATAAAGATGACAGGCATGTTAGGAATGGTCAAACAAATGTCCAAATCGACCTCCTCTGAGGAGTCCGAATCTGACCCCGAATCCGAATCGGACTGCGATCCCGAATCAGAAGAACGGGAAGACATGTCGGACCGAGACGAGTGAGAAGAATGAGACGACGGAGTGGAGGAAGAAGAGCGAGACGAACGGGATCCAAGTGTCAATCCCGTCACTTTTTGATGAAGCTCATAAATGGTATCGGCGTTGTCCGTATCCTCTTCGATCGTATCAAACGTAAAAGAATGAACAGACTCCGCATCCGTCGTGTCTTCGATTCCATCCAATGGAGCAATTGTAATCATCTCCTCTTCCTCTTCAAAGGGGCAGGTCACCAATTCGCGGCAAATCTCTTCTAGATCGGGGTGTGAACTATCCCCCTTGATCACAGTAAGAAAGGCATGATAGGATTCCATTCCCTTCCAAAACCAGCGACATTGACGATAAGAATCATATTCAGGTGTAATGTTATAGGAATAGCTTTTACTGATTCCTGTCATGGCACCATAAGACAACACACAGTGAGGGGTCATGTTCTGTTCACGAAATCGACTTAGCACAAAGTTGGCCACCGCATCCACATAGGCCTGATTGTTATGCCGATGAAGGGCATGAAGGGTCCGCTTCCATGCCTTTTCACTCTGAGGGAGAAGCGGGTGTTCAGGACATACGTATTTCTCTTTGATCAAATCAATCGGATTCAAGAGATGAACGATTTTAGTAAAGACGTCACACGGTTCTGATTCCGTCGTGGCAGAACGACGACGAGCCTTCCAGAATTTAGGACGGGTCTCTTGCTCCCATTCCTCAATCCAAAACTGGCTAGGGAGTTCGGCCTCTTTGGCATTCATTTCAGGCACCGTAAAGTAATCCATGGCGGGAAAGTATCGTTGAAGATGGGAATAATCAGAAAAGGTAGCACGATCATGATCGGTTAGGGGACGAATTCGACAGGGCTGTTGGAGGAGCGTCTTGCGGACCGCCTTCATCTCCTTCCGTCCAAGACTTCTGAATGTGTTTCTATGGCGCACCTTAAAACAGGTGGTAGTCTAGAAATCACGATGGCAGCACAAGGAGGTGTCAATGTCAGTCTCCGGAAGTTTGTGATGAAATCCATCCCACAAGATGCGGTGGCCGTGTTTATTGGTCGCCGCCGTACCGGTAAGTCCACTCTCGTTCGTGATTTATTGTTTCATCACCAAGATCTTCCGATGGGATGCGTCATTTCAGGTACGGAAGAGTCAAACGGATTCTTTAAAAAGATCGTGCCTCCCATGTTCATTCATGGAGAATACAATGCGGTCATTTTGGCCAACTTTGTCAAGCGCCAGAAACTGGTGATGCAGAAGATTCAACAAAACGAGGAAAAGGGGATCAAAGCGGCGATTGATCCCCGTGCGTTTCTCATTCTCGATGACTGTATGTATGATGATTCATGGACTCACGATAAGAACATTCGCTATCTGTTTATGAATGGTCGATGGCTCAAGGTCTTCTTCATTATTACGATGCAGTTTCCTCTTGGTATTCAGCCCGCTCTTCGAACCAATGTGGACTATGTCTTCATTTTGCGAGAACCCTACATGAATAACCGACAGCGCCTCTATCAAAACTATGGATCCGCCTTCCCCTCCTTTGAGTTCTTCTGTCAAATGATGGATCAATGTACACAGAATTATGAATGTTTGGTCATCAATAATAATACACAAAGCAATAAACTGGAGGACACCATCTTTTGGTATAAGGCCGAGGTTCATGGAGAGTTCAAGATGGGTGCGCCCGAATTGTGGCGTCAATCGGAGATGCTCGCACGCATCAAAGAAGAGGAACAGGTAAACGATTTTGATCCGAGGGCGAATATGAAACTCCGAGGACCCGCGATCAACGTTCAGAAGAAATGGTAAAAGAGCGCAGGCGATCGTAAAAAACCTATCCTACGGCTAGAACATGGCGAACCCGAAAGCGATGGGCATCCTTGCGATGCTTGTGCTCCTTGTCGTTGTCGTTGCTTTTTTGCCAGCACTGATCCGATACATTGGACAGGTCGAAGTGCATTACATCGTGTCTGGCTTTGAGGACATGGTCCAAGAAGAGAAGGAGAAAGAACAGGCGCACGCACAGGCTAGCGCTCCCTCTCACGATCAGGCCTTTATTGATGTCCCTTCCGCCGCACGAGGCAGCACACTCGCCACAGGACACGCTGATCCGTTTTGCCGCATGGCCTGCCCTGAAGGAAGCTTCTGCGATGGCCACTCGCAATCCTGCGTCCCGAACTATGTAGGAGGAAATGTCCCGTCTGATGGATATTATGCGTAGAGTTCTGATGGGTGGATCATAAGATAGGAAACGCTTTTTTTCATAAAAAAGTATTTGGTATCTCTTCCCCTGTTCTATATGGTCTATGGTGGGATGAAATTACGGCAGAATCGTGACATTCTTGGGCGCATCCGTTGATACGGCAGCCGTGGCGGATGAGGCTGGCTCCTCCTTGGAATCGTCCACACGCTCGATGGTCACCACGGGCTTCTCCATCTTTCGCTGAAGAGCCAGATCCGAGCCACCAAACATGCCATCCATGGCATCCGAGGCACCCTTCGTGGAAGAGCCAAAGACCTGCTTGGAGGAGCCCTTGCTGCGCTCCTCAAACGCCTTCTCACGCGAATCCTCGTTCTCCTTGTATTTCTTCATCAGCGTATTGAGCTGATCATTATTATACTCCTGATCCTTGACCTCGTGCGGAGACGGATCCCACGGCGTCCACTTGCCCACATCTCCCATAAAGATGTTGTGATACTTGTCTTTGCCCTGGAGCTTCTTGGCCTTGATCTCTGCCTCTTTCTGAGTCGCAAAGACACCGCGGATCTTCACGCCACGGACACTCGTGCGGAACTCATTCTTCGCATAGAACTCCTCCTCCAATGCGGTCTTCTTCGCAAACATAAAGTCGTCATAGGCCGTCACAAGTGTCGAGGACGTCACCTTCTCCTGATTCTTCTGGACATATGTGCTATACTGGCTCATCACATCATCGATGCGCAGACGGTTCTTACGGCAGATCTCGGCCGCCTCCTGCAGATCTTTCTTCTCCAGCTCCTTGGACTTCTCATCCAACTCCGCGTTGATGTGCTTCACCGTGTCTACGAGAAAGCCCTCCAGATTCTTCAGCTTCCAGTCCACCTCATAGGTCTTCAGGAAAGACTCGAAAAAGAAGATGTCCTTCTTCTCCAGGACTTTCTCCGGGCTGATGAAACTCAGAAGAACGTAGCGCTGGCCTGGGATCTCGGTATCCTCCTCCAAAAAGTCTTCCACGATGTCGGGTGTGCTCATGTCTAGAGGAGGAAGAGAAGGATGCTTTAAACTCGTTATGGTGTGTCGTGGCTCATGCGTCTGCGGTAGAACATCTCCGACGCGTGCGTCTTTTTTTCTTTGGATGGAATATAGAACATGATGGGCTACGGATTTGCTGAAATTGTCAACCGCATTATCAAGTATTTGATTGAGGGTCTCGTGATCGCCGCCGCGGCCATCTTTATCCCGAAGCGCGCCCTGCCGATGGATGAGGTCGCCACCCTCGCCGTCCTCGCCGCTGTCGTGTTTGCTATGCTCGATGCTGTTTCGCCGTCCATGGGTGTTACAATTAGACAGGGGTCCGCATTCGGGCTCGGGGCCAACCTCGTCGGCTTCCCGCGCGTGATGTAATAAGCGAAAGAAACGCCATAGGTGGATGTCGTAAAGTGTATTTACTAAAAATACGCCATGACCCCCCTCCTGACTCACTTTCTACTTTTGGCCGCTTTTGAAGGCTTGGATGCGCTCTCCAACACCGTGCGACCCTCTTTTACAGGGCCTACACGTTCTTGAACCACCATACGATAGGGAACACTGTCTCCAAGAAGCTGACGATGCGTATCATACACGGCAGCATCCGAACAGAGGAAAACACATTGAGGATCCGCCCATTCTAATGAAACCATCACCTCACGAAGAGCCTCCCTCCAATCAAATCGATCATGCCACACATCCTCTTGGGGAAGATGAATGATGGAATAACCGTTCTGGATGCTGTATTGAATCTTCTCCACATCTTTCTTTTGGACGATCTCAGGAGTGCCCCAGTTTGACACTTGCATAAAGTGTTGATTTCCATCGAGCTCAATGAGAATCGCATGATCCCTTCTCATGACATCAAAGGGCATGATGTTGCCCGTTTCCGAAAAGCGACACCAATCAAAACGAGCCTGTTTCTTAATGGGGTAGTCTGCTTCTAAGAAGGCATTGAGGATCGCCTCTGTTTTCTTCTTACAATAAGGGCACCAATAGCCCGTGAGAACATTGTATAGTTTTGAGTCAAAAGACGAATGACACGTCTCACAGTCAAACCGTGCCGTCTGTTCAGATCCTTGAAAGACACTTCGCGGCGTCATGGGATTGCTCGGACTCCAGCAGAGCACCTTAGGATGCGAGGCAAATGATTTCTGAAAGCAAGCGGCACAATCCTCTTTTTCGCAAAGTCGCTGATTTGCACAATATGGGCATGATCCCGTTCGTTCACAATACCCATTTGGAGTAGTCGCATGTCTATGATGGCATACGACGCAATCAAACGCAATCTTTTTATTGGATTGAAGAAAGACCTCTCGTGGAGCAAGAGCATTTTCAGGAGACCACGATGCCTTCATGCGCTCATGGGACGCACACGACTTATCAAAGCACAATTGACAGTCGGCATCCGAACACAGACGTTGATTGGAACAGAAGGGACAATGTTTGTCTTTTTGTATACTAAATAGGGCTGCTTGGAACGTGTGACCACAATCTCTGCAATCAAAGAAGCACTTCTGATCAGATCGTTTACAGATGTCTCGAGGCATCTTGTCATTTTGAAGAGACCAATGGATGGCCATCGGATGAGAAGCAAATGACTTTTGATGGCACGTATCACAAGAGGGTCCCGCACATAACTTTCCTCCATGACAATAGACACACCAATGTCCACCATTCAAGCTATTCAGTGATACATAAAGTTCGTGCCCACACTCCTCACAATCAAACCAAAACTTCTTATTGCTACAACGGAGAACTTCATAGGGCTCCTTGTCATTCTTTTGACTCCAACAGGAGGAACGAGGATGCTTCGCAAAGGATCTCTCTAGACACGTGGAACATGTCTCTTGTCCGCAGAGGACTTTTCGGGTCTCAGAACAACTCATTTCTAGTATTGTCTAGACGCCAATCACCCTTGTCAATTTTATTTGGTATAGGTGCGTATCTTTTAGATTGACTGTGGAAACATTCTGTCCTCACCCTATAGTAACATGTCCTCTCCCATCTACGGAACACACAACAGCTGTACCTACGGTTCTCTGCTGAACAGCTGTCTATGTCCTGTGATCCCATGGGTCCGAGATCAATCGTTGACCCTTTCCGAACAACTCGAACGGGGCATACGATGGTTTGATTTTCGCCTTTCGTTGGAAAAGGGGGAGATCTATCTATCCCATACCTATCTCATGGAACATACACTGAAGTCGATCATGGGGGAGATTGCGGATCATCTGACACGGCGTCCTGATTCCCCCTTTCTTATGATTCATCTTCGCGTGGATTCCAATGATCTGGCCGACCAAGCCGCCATCGAACCCCTTGTAGGGTCCATCCTGACATCCTATGCGTCCATGTGTGTCAACAATGATACGTTTGATGCAGCCATTCCGCTCGCAGACAATAAAACAAAAGGAAAAATATTACTATATTGTGCC
>Ga0316230_1004675_pt1 | contig 9883 bp, 10 predicted proteins | sample TBH18025metaG_FD_206004 | JGI IMG/M metagenome (GOLD analysis project Ga0316230, IMG submission 206004) | Freshwater microbial communities from Trout Bog Lake, Wisconsin, USA - TBH18025 | ecosystem: Environmental > Aquatic > Freshwater > Lake > Hypolimnion/Profundal zone | place: USA: Wisconsin...
GTTCGGCTCTCTAGTATGTCGATATAGGCGCCGTCGGAACTCTCCGAGCCGCCCTGACTGAGACCCAAAGCCACCGCCGCTGCCGCATATTGCCCCAAAATGCTTGAGGATTTACTGTCTGAGGGGAGGATTCTTGCCTCGGAACGGTAGTGGTCAGGCTTGAAGAACATTGCGATCCCCACAACCAACGCAAATGTAAGGGAAATCTTCAATTCCCGCCGATAGCTCATGGCCCAATTTCTGGGGGCAAAATGGTAGAGAAAGGTAATTGGCCTAGAATATGCGATTGAAGTGGAATGCCCGGAATTAAGGGGTGATATCTGGCCAAGGTCAGACACAGTCGCCATCCTTCGTCGTTGATTGTTGGATCAGGGCGGACAGGAAGGCGATTTGCAAAAATAGGAACTGTACCGCTTCATTTAGCTCGAAAAACCGAAGTTTGTAGTGGGCGACATACATGGATATTATGCAAACGATTGGGAAATAACGCATTTTCCATGGGACCAACCCCATAGCGGTGGTTTTTCTGATCAACTGACGCAAACGGGCGAGGAAAACCCCAAACAAGCCATAAAGAAGACCAGACAACAACAGGCCGCCTGTGTATAAGATTTGGATGTAACCCACGTCATTATAGAGTTGCTGGTTTTCGGGGATAAGCAATTCGCCGCGGCCGATTAGGAAATCCTTGATGGAAAATTGGGAAAAAATATTAAAATTATTCAGGAAAGACATTGTATTTCCTTCCTTGTCTCCAAAAAGGTTGAGGAAGCCCTCGTCGATGACCCAACCCTTGAGGAACTTAACGCGGGCTTCGAATTCGCCGCCTAAATTAAGGGCGCTGAGACATAAGATCAGAAGCAGGATGACACCAACCGAATAGAATGCGTCCCGGGCCAACTCCCGACGCCCAGTTCGAAAGGCGTACCACAATAGGCCGAAAAGGATTGGGATGAAGCCGATTCTTGCATTCAGGCCAATCAACGCGAACATTCCGATGATGAACAAGCCCTGAATAGGTCGAGAATGGATGGTACGGGTGAAAAGCAACTGGATGACCATAAGAGCCAGAGCGAACGGGAACCAACACAGATAGGCATAACCAATGCCGAATCCCCGTAGAAGTGAAAATAGGTCCGAGCGAATGACCGCCTCTGTGTCCACCACGAGCATTTTGTCCAAATAGAAGTTCTTGACGGCCGGAAAGGCCACCATAATGGCTGCAGCAAAAAGTTGAAAAAGGCATAAATAAAGAAGCATTCGACAAAAAAAGCGATAGTCTAAGTGTAGACTGGCTGAGATCCTACCAAGAACGTACGCCGGCAGCAGCCCCTCAAGAACCATCCGAAACATATAGACACTAAATGATGATACGTTTATTCCCGGCCCGGTAGTGATCTCGATAATCACCAGGAAGACGATCATGACGCCCAGGATGATCAATTCAACTTGCCAGAATCGCGAGAACCGCGGCAAGTGCCCCTTAACCAAGAGTAGTAATCCACAGGCCACCCCTAGGATCATCCCAATTGGGACACCGCCGATTTTTATCCCAAAGCCAAACAGATAGATGAATACGAGAACCACGTAGAGGACGATCAAGGGAGTCGGACGCAATCCCAGAAGATCGAAGGACTTGGTCGTTGACTCATCTTTAAGCAAGATTTTGTCCCACAAATCTTGATTTGATCCATTGCCGTTGGGACCACAACCAGAAGGCGAAGCCAGAAAGGAAGAACACAAGGAGGACAAGCTTGCCCCGGAACGGGGCGCTCTTTTCGATGGGAAGGTTCGCCTCATCTAGAACGTTAAGGATTGGAAGGTCGTTCTTTTCCTCTAATAATGATTGCTCCAAGTTGCTGGCCAAGGTTGTCATCAGTTGCTGCCGTAGCTTCAGTTCGACTTCGAGGTGGGCACCCCGGATTCGGACCGAAGGTTCGGCGCTCGTGGCATAGTTGCGGTTACGTTCAAGAAATGCCCTCAGGTCCTCTTCCGACTGGCCCAGTTCCGCCCGGGCCTCAACCAAGCGGGCTGAGGCAAAAGCCGCCTTCTGGCCACCCCGGGTCTTTCCCTTGGATACCAAATAGGTTTCCAGCAGGGTCGTGGCGCGGCGGGCCACCTGCTGCGAAAGTTCTGGCGATTTCGTCTCAACGCTGATCGTCAGAACCTTTGTCTTGAGGTCGCGGGTCACCCAAAGGATTGAGTCCAGTTTAACCAAGCCCTTGTCATAATTTTTTGCACGGAGGTAATTCAAAACCGTGGTTTCTTTGATATGCGGGGCACCAAACTTCCAGGACCGCTCCTGGAAGGTGACCTCGGTGTTCAAAATGGATTGACGGAGCCAACGGCTACCAAGGATCTCGAGGGCATTGGTGTCGTTCCCTTCCTGGTTCGGCAGTGAGAACCCCATGGCCGCCGCCGCTGTCGCCAACTGGCCCAGGGAACCCGCACCTTTCGATTCAACGGGCAGGATCTTCACCTCTGACCGGAAATAATCCGGAAGGAACAAAGTGATCGCCGATGCAGCAATGGCAGAAGCAAAGGCCCGTTTGAGCGGTACAGACAGGTTGGCCATCCAAGGCGGGGTGACAGAAGGCAGAAGTCGAAATCGCATTAGAGGTAGAGGATATTGTAAATCACAGGGGGGCGCCACAGTCCATTTTTGGCGAGGCCCGCGGTTGTCTGCCACCGAACTCAGTCCCACCGGTGACAAATCCCGGTTATCATGGTGGTATCCTCGTCGGCTGATGGATGATATCTGATATTTGCCGTATTCATGACTGGTGAGTGAAAAATATTGCGGCTCTCTACCGTTGAGTGCAGCTATAGGTACCACCGATCACCGGCGTCGCCAGAGAATTGGGATTGGCTATGAAGCATAGTATGGATGGATCAACGTTTAACGGGTTGCGAACGATTGCGATCGGGTTTATCACCTATCATCCACCCGCCGCGCTATTGGAGCGGATTACGTTGGCGGTCGAGGCTGGTTTCAAGGTCTACCTGTTCGACAACAGCCCCGAGGATGCTAGGTTCAAGGGTTTGCTTGGAGACCTGCCCCTTGGTTCGATCGAATATAGCTGCCACGGCCGCAACGTTGGGCTTGGTCAAGCCTTGGCGAAACTATGCCAGCAAGCTTACGAGGATAAGTTTGAGGCAATGCTCTACTTTGACCAGGATACCGGGTTCAGCGGAGTGACCTTAGATTATATAGAACGGTTTTGGCAGGATTGCCCTTCCTATAGAAGGACTTTCAGCGCAGTGGTGTTCAATGCAACCCAGAACCGGAGTCCAATAGTCCTGCCCAAGGCTTCTAGCTTTCCGGTCGAGGAGGTGGTGCTTGCGATCAACAGCGGCAGCTTGTATTTCTTGGATAACCTTTTCACCCTAAATTGGCATAATGCTCATTACCACGTTGACGGGGTGGATTACGAGTTCTGTCTCAGATCTCGTCATGCCGGATTGAAAATTGGGTTGTGCACTAGGACCCCAGGTTTCGACCATGAATCTGAGCAGGGGAACACTGAGGTCAGATGGTTCGGCCACCGGACCGTGACCCGCCGATATTCCTGGCCTCGAGTGGCTGACGCATTGGGTTCAGGCCTTAAATTGATCTTGACGGCTATAAAGCTTCGGGAATTCAGGTTTGTCCTGGTTCTTGGCCGAGTCACTTTGGGTTACTGCTTCTACCAGATTGCCGCTTGGGTCCTTCCGGGCGTGAAGGATTCGGCGGATCCAACAACCAAGTCAATGGAGCACTGATGTCGAACGCCATCTTCACTGTGTGCAATCTAGCCTATTTGCCGAAGGCACTCGTCCTCGCCCAGTCATTGTGGAACACAAACGCCATACGCTTGAAAATCTACCTGGTCGACCGCAAGAATGGGTTGGATCTGGCGCTCTTTTCACCTGAACTCATCTGGATTGAGGACTGCGGGGTCCCTGATTTTCCGAAGCTTGCGTTCAAATTTGATATTACTGAGTTGAGCACCAGCATCAAGCCATTCCTTTCGCTCCAACTGCTAGAACAGCATGAAAAAATTATTTTCCTGGATCCAGATATCTGCGTGTACGACAATTTGGCACCAATATTCGCAAATTTGGATGAACATGGCATCATACTCACGCCCCATTACACTATTCCCCACGGGCCTGACAACGAGAATAGCGATCTCGGCATGATGCGGTTCGGTTCGTTCAACCTAGGGTTTTTCGCCGTGAGTCGGGCACCAGAGGCCAGGGAATTCTTGTCATGGTGGTCGGATCGCTGTATCCGATACTGCTACTTCGAAACCCAGTTTGGCCTTTCCACGGACCAGAAGTGGGCAACCATCGTTCCCTGTTTCTTCCGCGATCTTCTGATCTCGTTTGATCTTGGCTACAATGTGGCTTTTTGGAACATCCAGGAACGTTTTCTGACCCAGACACCGGAAGGCAAGTATTTGGTGAACAACGAATTCCCGCTTCTCTTCTTTCACTATAGTTCTTTTGATGAGGCCCATCCTGAGATCCTCAGCAAACGGCCTTTCCACGAGAAGGAAAAGGGCCGTACCGATTTCCTACCTTTGGCTCGGGCCTATGCTGAAGCATTGGCCGATGCCAATCTGCTAGTGCCGCACAGCCGTTATGGGTTCGATTTCATGTCCGGAGGCGAGTACATTTCTCCGACTTTACGACGAGCTTACGCCTGCGTGCTTGACGAACTACCAATAATACACGATCCCTTTGATAGCCAAGGAATTGTGGGTGCTTTTGCTAAACGCAACCACTTATTTGAGCGTGGGAATGACCTTTACGTACCAAGGGGTTATGGTGATATGGCCAGCCATGGTCGCAAGTTTGCCTTCGTCTATGCATGCATGCGGCTGGTACTGAGGGTGATTGGCCCTAACCGGTTCAGTAACTTCTCGCGCCTGCTGGTATTTCTTTCAAGCTATCGCCAGACCCGCGAGTTATGGAAGTTATGACGTGACCTTTGCCATTCATTGGGTCTTTTGGGTATGGGGAGAGTTCAATAATTGCGCCGGTTTTTAAGCCCGGGTGCCGGTAAGTTTCCGGCAGCCCTGCCTGAATTGAGCCAAGGCACCATGGACGTTCGTCGGACCTTACTCAAAAGCACTCATCTACAAGATAAATTATTAGCAAATCGTGTTCGCGGAACCCGAGCGTTGGCGCGAGTTTGCGCGGTCGTGCGCAGCACGATTTACGGTCTTGAACTTGCCCGAAGCGGCAGTGGCCTGTCAAACGACACCAAAACTGACCCCCCAGGTGTGAATGAAAAGCATCCTTGAGACCGTTGTCCGAGGACACCAGGAACGAAACGTTTTGGCCACGAGAATTGACCCCCCTGAGGCATAGCTTGCGAGGGGCTGTCCGGAGCGAAGGCCGTAGGCCGTGGCGGAGGGCAGCTGGATGCAGATCATTTATCGTTTCTGTCTTTATCAGCGGAGAACGTCCCCCGGGTGCTTCCTGCCCGATCCGGCCCAGTTCCCACCGCGTTCGCCCTACCTTCGCCCCTACATCTTTGCCGAGGAGGGAATCCTCCGCCTGCTGGATATCGCTGGGAAGCTGGAGCCCCACGTGATGAGCCCCCTTCGCCGGGAGGTCTACCGACTTGCACTTGTTCTCCTCTATACAACCGGCCTGCGCCGGGGAGAGTTGCTCCGCCTGACCCTGGGCGATCATGCGCTCACCGAGCAGACCCTCCTGATCCGCGAGTCCAAGTTCTACAAATCGCGCCTGATCCCCCTTTCTGGCGACGGTGTCCGAGAGCTCCAGGTCTATCTGGCGGCCCGACGGGCCCACCACCTTCCCATGGACGCGGCTTCACCCTTGCTCGTTCAGGGGCAGCGGACCGGATATTCGGCTGGAGGGATCTACCAGGGGCTACGGGATCTTTTCGTTGCCGGCGGCGTCCGCACCACAACAGGCGCCACGCCACGGGTCCATGACCTACGGCATACCTTCGCCGTCCACGCCCTCCTGCGCTGGTACCGGGAGGGTGCCGATCTCGGAGCCAAGCTTCCATTCCTGTCCGCATACATGGGCCATGTCTCGCCCGCCTCCACGGAGTACTACCTGCCGTTCGTCGCTGCCCTGGCGGGCGCCGCGAGCGAGAAGTTCGCGGAACACTGCAAGCCCCTGCTCGATTCCTTTCAGAAACTGGGAGGGACGCCATGAGGGACATCAAACCCAATCCCCTGGCCATGGCCCTGCGCGAGTTCTTTTCCGAGTTCATTCCAAGGGCCCGAGGTCTCAGCCCCTGCACCCTCCTCAGCTACCGGGACAGCCTCGCCCTGCTGCTCAAGTTCATGGCCGACCAGCTCGGGCGCCCCGTCTCCGCACTTGGTCTGGAGGCTATCACTCCCAAGGTGGTCATGGCCTTTCTCGACCATCTCGAGGAGAGCCGCCACAACAAGGCCTCAACGCGCAATGTCCGGCTCGCAGCGATCCATGCCTTTGCCCGTCATGTCGCCACCAGTAGGCCCGAATGCCTGGAAGGGTGCCAACGGATCCTGGCCGTCCCTTTCAAACGGGCTGGTGCTCGTGTGGTGGATTACCTGGAATTCGAGGAGATCCAGGCGATCCTGGCTGGCATCGATCGTTCGTCCCCGGATGGCCGGCGGGACTTCGTCCTCCTGGCAACGATGTTCAACACCGGTGCCCGGGTCCAGGAAATCCTCGACCTCCGGCCCTGCGATCTCCAACTTGAGCGGCCTTTTCAGCTACGCCTATTCGGCAAGGGGCGGAAGGAGCGCATTTGCCCCTTATGGCCCCAGACGGCCCAACTGCTTGAGGCCTTTCTGGCCGAGGCTGGCATCGAGGCCGGCAGCCGGGAACGGTTGTTCCGCAATCACCGGGGCATCCCGCTGACCCGGTTCGGGATCCGCTACCTCCTGGCCAAGTATTGCGACCAGGCCAAGCCCTCGGTTCCTTCCCTTTCGGGGAAACGACTTCACCCCCATTCGATGCGCCACAGCACCGCTGTCCACCTTCTCCAGTCGGGGGTCGACCTCCCGACCATCAGCCACTGGCTGGGCCATGCCAGCATCAACACCACCAATCGCTACGCCAAGGTGGATCTCGAGATGAAGCGGCGTGCCATTGCCAAGGCCGAGCCACTCACCCCGGGAGGGGCTGAGGCGTTCTGGAGGACTAATGGGTCCATCCTGGAATGGCTCGAGTCCCTGTAATGCCCGTTCCGTAATGTGGAGTATCTCGACCTGAGACCCGCCCCAGGACAGTTCCCCGTTCCGGTCCTCCACATTACGAAAGTCTCAACATAAGTCAAACGCCAATAATCGAATCGAGGTGCCTGCCCGGCCCCGGAATACGAACACGGTGCCGGAGAACAGGTCCGCCTTCAGGGCTTCCCTGCAGACCTGCGCCAGCCCGTCGATGCCTTTGCGGAAGTCGATGGGCTCCACCGCCACCAGGATCCGCATCTGCGGGGTGATCTGGATCAACGCCGGCCTTCCATGAAGGCGGCCACGATCCCCGCCGCCTCCGTGCCGCGCCCGGCCGCCAACTGGATGCGAATCCGGATGCCGTCCGGGGCGGCGATATCGATCATTGCCCCGGTTCCGCCGGGCAGCCCTGTAGCTAGCGCCTCCTGTAGAGGAACAACTGGGGCCTCCTCAGGGAACAACCTAGCCGGCAGTTCCACGAAGGTCGGCAACACCAGGCCGGGGAGTTCCTTGGCGGTCGCCACTCTCTTGCGCAGCGCGGTGTAATCGGGGCCGACGGCCCGGGCAACCTTGCAAACGCCGAATTGGCGGGCCAGGGTGACTGCATGGTCCCAAATCTCACCGGGCATTGGGTTGGGCCGATGGCGGGTCGAGCGCCATGCGCGGATGCGCTCTCGGAGTGGATCCAGATCCTCATGGTTTAGGTTCAGTTTTTTGCTTTTCCATGGGCGAACTCCAGCGACCCATGAGCCTACCGGTGATCAGCCTACGGGTTCACGCACGCATACCGGAAACACACGATGCTCCACCCAACCTCAAAGAAATCAACGGAGCAGGGAGATCTGATCTTGGTTTGGTCCAATCTCTGGGAATGGGCCTGTTTTGTGGTAGGGTCGCCTTGCATAGGCTTGCCAGTGCGGCTTGATCAGCATGGCAACGAGAATATTGAAGACCAACACGTAATAGTCTCAGGCCCCGACACATGCCCTTGGACATCGCGGAGCCCCAAGCCGAATCTTCCAAGGCCAGGCGGCCGGTGGGCACCAGTCCGTAAATATTTGGGCGGTAACGCAAAACCCGCGTCTAGGTGTGGAGCAGTGGGTCCAGACGCCGAGAACCATAGAGGTGGGTAAAGCCCCGTTTCAAGATGGACTCACTGGCCTGGAACCGGATGCCGTAGCGTGGGCGTGGCTCCGTCGCAGGCCAGCGGGATGGATGAACACAATGCGTCAACAGTCTAAAGGTTAGAAAGATGAGCCCTTTGATCGTCTACGATCAAAATGGCCGAAAGAATGTAGTCCGAATGCCGGATGTGGGGAATTATTCGGAAATTCCGCGACGCACATGGACCATTCTCTACCTGAGGCTTCGATGTCGAGAAGGCGATCCTGATGGTTATGTGAGGGCGATACTTGCCTTCTGGACTGCCTCCACGCCGGTGGTAGGATTCTCTGGGAAGGTTTGGACGCCCGGTCCTTTCCGGTTATCATTGACGGAGCTTTAGGCTTTGAAGACGGGACCATGCTTCAATGAGCCTGTCTTCGTTGTTCTCACCATTGAGTGTTAGGAGTAGCTATGACGAAAATTCTGGTGACGGGGGGTTCCGGTTTTATCGGTACGAACCTTTGCAATGAACTGCGCCAGCGCGGCCATCAGGTCATCGCCTGCGACCTCGCCAATAACGACCGGGAAGACTATGTCCGATGTGATACAGGGAAATATCGGCAATTGGAGCGTGTATTCCATGAATTCGGCCCCTTCGATTATGTGTACCACTTGGCCGCCGAATATGGTCGTTGGAATGGCGAGGCTTATTATGAAAATATGTGGGAGACGAATGTAATTGGAACAAAGAACATTCTGAGGCTCCAGGAAAAGTACAAGTTTCGGATGATATTTTTCTCATCTGCGGAAGTATACGGTGACTTCGGTGGGGTAATGTCGGAGAGCGTTATGGTGGGGAATTCCATTTCAGACACATACCAGATGAACGACTACGCCATCTCTAAGTGGGCGGGCGAGTTGATGTGCATGAATTCCACTAAGATGTTCGGGTCGGAAATCGTCCGGATCCGTCCTGTCAACTGCTACGGCCCCCACGAAGAATACACCCCTTACCGTGGGTTCATTCCCAAGTTCATTTACTCTGCCCTCCATGGGAAGCCCATCATCGTCCACCGTGGACACAAGCGAATCATCGATTTTGTTGAAGACACCGTCAGAACGGTTGCCAATATCGTCGATAACTTCCAACCCGGTGAAGCCTATAATGTTGGTAGCAAGGTGGAATGGGAGATGGATATTGAACAGTATGCATCCATTATCCTAGAGGCCACGGGAGCGCCAAAAAGCCTGATAACCATCAAAGAACCGGAAGCCTTCACGACGGCCGTCAAGACCATGGACTTCTCGAAAATCATTAGAGACTTGAACCATAAGCCCGTAGTGGATCCTCGCGAGGGCATCCGCCGGACAGTTGAGTGGATGCGCCATTTCTACCGCCTGGTATAAACTGGTCTCGCCAAACCACAAGGAGATGAAAGATGTCCCACCAGAGGCTTGATCGATTAAAGTTGGTCCAGGATTACCTTGTCAAAGCAGGAATTATCGAGGAACTGGGAAGATACTACGAAGGCCGAAACGTGCTGGTAACGGGCGGTGCCGGCGGTATCGGCAGCAACCTTACTATTGCCCTG
>Ga0316230_1004677_pt1 | contig 9882 bp, 10 predicted proteins | sample TBH18025metaG_FD_206004 | JGI IMG/M metagenome (GOLD analysis project Ga0316230, IMG submission 206004) | Freshwater microbial communities from Trout Bog Lake, Wisconsin, USA - TBH18025 | ecosystem: Environmental > Aquatic > Freshwater > Lake > Hypolimnion/Profundal zone | place: USA: Wisconsin...
GGCGACGCGATCGTTGCGCCCGATCCCCATGCCATTGAGAGCTTCGACGGTCCGCACCGCCAGCGCTCGCAATTGCCGAAATGTAATTGGGGGCCGGCCCGGCGCGCCGATGGCAAGATTGTCGTCCTGGCCGGCCTGAATGAGGTCATGCAGCGTGCTTGCGCGATAAAGACTTGACATGCTGGCTCTCTCTCATCGTATTTTCGGTCTGGCCGACGGACGAAAAGAATAACGGCTGGGGAACCCGCCTACCAGAAAAAAGAAGGGTCGAGCATGGCAGCCAACACGCATGGCGAAGATCGTGGCCGCATTCTTCAGCTGATTGTCGGCATCATCTGCATGGTGATGATTGCCAACCTGCAATATGGCTGGACCCTCTTCGTCGAGCCGATGTCCAAGGCACAAAATTGGTCGCGCGCCGAGATTGCCGGCGCCTTCAGCCTGTTCGTGCTGACCGAGACCTGGCTGGTGCCGGTGGAAGGCTGGTTCGTGGACAAATTCGGGCCGCGCATCGTGGTGATGGTGGGCGGCGTCCTGGTGGCGCTGGCCTGGGCATTGGATTCCATGGCGACGGCTCTGCCCATGCTGTATACAGGCGCGGTGCTTTCGGGCATCGGCGCAGGGGCTGTCTATGGCACCTGCGTCGGCAACTCGCTCAAATGGTTTGTCGGCAAGCGCGGCCTGGCGGCGGGCTTGACGGCGGCGGGGTTTGGCGCCGGCGCGGCGGCGACAGTGGTGCCCATTGGCAATGTCATCGCCAATTACGGCTATCAATCGGCCTTTCTCTGGTTCGGCCTGGGCCAGGGGCTGGTCATCCTGATCGCTTCGCAGCTGTTGAAGAAGCCGCCGGTCACGATGGCCTCCCATGCCGCGCTGGCCAATCCGCAGTCGGTGCGCAGCTTCGCGCCGCTGGCGGTTCTCAAAATGCCGTTGTTCTGGCTGCTCTACGTAATGTTCGTGCTGGTCGCCACCGGCGGCTTGATTGTCACCGCACAATTCGCCTCCATTGCGGTGGACTTCAAGGTCGGGGCATCGCAAGTCTCCATGCTGGGCATCGCCGGAACGGTGACGCTCGTTGGGCTGCGGTTCAACAATGTCCTTAACGGCCTGGCGCGGCCTTTCTTCGGCTGGATTTCCGACCGCATCGGACGCGAGCCCACCATGTTCATGGTTTTCCTGCTCAACGCGGCGGCGATCTGGTCGCTCTGGCAGTTCGGCCATGACCCGGTGCTGTTCGTGATCTGCAGCGGCGCGATTTATTTCACCTGGGGCGAGATCTACAGTCTGTTTCCTGCCACCTGCACCGATTGCTTCGGTTTGAAATACGCCACGACGAACGCGGGCATGCTTTATACCGCCAAAGGGACCGCCTCTCTGCTTGTCCCGGTGGCGGCGCTGCTGGCGGCGAACGCGAAGGACTGGCAGACGGTGCTGCTCACGGGCGCAGGCATGAATGTGGTCGCGGCGTTGCTGGCGATTCTAGTGCTGCGCCCGATGCGGGCAGCCCATGCCGCACGCACTGTCGCCATATAGCAGGCGATATTCCCCGTCTCACTGGTTTATGAGTGAATTTTCATTTCGGGCCTGAGACATATTCAGCGCCGCAACGATATCGATGCATGGCTTTCCCGGAGAGGATGTCATGCTTCGCAGAATTATCTTCGTCACTGCGGCTTTCGCGCTTAGCTCTGCCTGTGCGGTACAGGCCGCATCGAATGCTGTCACGCCGCAACAGGCATCGATCATCGAAGCCAGCTGCACAAGCATCATGGGGCTGCGACCGGGGGAATTCGCTTATCTGGCTTGCCGCGAAAGCCTGAGCGCCACGGCTGCGGGGCTGATGGAAGGGCAATCACGGCTCCAGGCATATGAGATGAAATTGTGCTTAATTGGCCCTCCCTCTCTCTGCCGGGGAAGGCGTGGACGGGGTGTGGACAGGCATTCGCTCTGTTTGCGCATTCCGTTCCCGTACCGCACCCATCGCGCCGCCTTTCACCGCCAGGATACCGGCGCTAGAAGGGGGGAGTGTAATCATCCGGAAAGTTTGCGGTGCGCGCGGGTCTCCTGGCTCTTGCAGTGATGGTGGCGCTTCCGGCGCAGGGTGAGGACGGCAACCAAGCCGTCCGAATGCCCTGGGTGCGCAGCTTTGTGATCACGGCTTACGAACCGGCCTTCCGCTATGGCGGGGCCGCGGGCACCACCGGCGCGCCGGGCAGCGACTGCCCGAATGGCACCGTGGCCGACAACGACTATTCGCGGCTGCTGCAAACCGGCTGGCGCAGCACTGCGCAGATCGCCGAACTGCTCAAACCTGCGGTGCCCAGCATCGAGCCCTACCGCATCCTGGCGCCTGCGTTGCACCATCGCGGCTTCGCCGCGAACATCGACACCTACATCAATCCCTTTGCCGCGCCTGATCCGGGCTTGCCGGCCGTCGTGAGCAACATCGCGGAAGGCTTCGATCTCGACGGCAAGCCGTCAACCGGCGGCTTCGTTTCACCTGATGGCGCGGGCGGCATCGACAATGGTTTCTATCGCGCCCTGGGGTGCCTGATGGCGTTTCGCGGGCCTCCGGGGCAGGGGGCACTCAGCATTCGCGCCAACGAACGGATGCAGGCGGGTCTTTTCACCATGCTGATCCGGCTGTCCGGCAACCAGTCGCCGACGCGCGACGACGCGGTGACGGTGGAGGTCGGTGCATCGCCAGATCCGCTGGAGCGCACGAAAGCCGGGGTGCCGCTGCGCGATTATTCCTATCGCCTGGTCCGGGACGCGCAATACACGAAACTGACGGGCCGCATCCGCGATGGCGTGCTGACGACGGTGCCGGTGGCGCGGCTGCAGGCGCCCGATTTCGCCTGGAGCGAAAGCAATCGTGGCGCGGCGACGTTCCTGCGGGGGCGGCTGGCGTTGCGGATCGCCGCCGACGGCAGCGCCACGGGCCTCATCGGCGGCTATCGCGACTGGCGCGATCTCTATGCCCGCATAGCCTTCAATGTCGCGGTGGAAGGACCGTTCCTGGAAATCCCCTATCACGAGAATTTGATCGCGATTTATTACGCCCTGGCCCGCAATGCCGATGCCGTGCCGGACGCCAGGGGGCGCAACAGCGCCATTTCCACCGCCTACCGGCTGACGGCATTGCCCGCTTTCGCCGTTGATCCGGCCGGCCCGGTGACGCTGGTCCAGGCGACGCCCAGTCCGCATATTACCCAGGAAAGGGCGGAATTCGCCCGCGCCGCGGCGGCCCATGCAATTAAGCCAAGCCCATGATCGGTCTTGGTCTTTTCCAGGGGCGGGGCCTGCATTAGCGTCAGAACCCATGCGCATGCGATTCGTGTCCCCCGGCACTGCGATCAGGACTTTTGCGATCTCCATGGCGCTCGCCGCCATGGGCTGCAGTAGTGCGCCACCGCCGCGCCCGGCGCCGGTCGCGCCCCGGCCACCGCCGCCGCTGGAGATGCCGCCGGTGCAGCTGCCGGCCGCCGCCGGGGTTTACAAGATCGGCGAGCCCTATCAGATCGACAATGTCTGGTACTATCCGCGCGAGCAGCCGGACTATGACGAGACCGGCATCGCCTCCTGGTACGGTCCGACCTTTTACGGCAAGCGCACCGCCAATGGCGAACTCTATGACGGCAACAGCCTGACGGCGGCGCACAAGACGCTGCCCATGCCGGTGAATGTGCGGGTTACCAACCTGGACAATGGCAAGTCGATCGTGGTGCGGGTGAATGATCGCGGTCCCTATGCGCGCGGGCGCATCATCGATCTGTCGCGCCATGCCGCCGAATTGCTGGATGTGGTCCAGACCGGCACGGCCCGGGTGCGTGTGACCTATCTGGCCCGTGCCGATCTTGGTCCCGGCAAGGCGCCCGCGCCGGCGACGCCGCCCGCTATCGCCAATGCATTGCCGGCGGCGCCCTCGGGCCGTGTCGAAAGCGCGCCGCTGGCGTCGGTGCCCGGCGCGGCGGTGGCGGCGCCCGTGCAGGCGCGGCCCTTGCCGGTGCCGGTGCCCTCCGCCCCGGTGCAGCTGGCCTCGACCGAGCCGAGCGGACAGGTGGACCGGGTTCCCGTGCCCAAAACCAACCGGCTCTATGTCCAGGTCGGCGCTTTTTCCAATCGCGCCAACGCGCAGCGGTTGTTGAATTCGCTGGGGGGAGGCTTGACGATTTCCACCCTACAGCGGGGCGGCCAAACGCTTTATAGAGTGCGGACCGGCCCGCTGGCGTCGGTGAGCGAAGCCGATGCCGCCTTGTCGCGTATCAACGGCCAGGCGGGGGGCGAAGATGCCCGCATCGTGGTCGATCAATAGTCTGGAGTTTTCATGCGCCGTTTCCTGATGATCCTGCCGTTCCTGTTCGCCGCCGCCTTGCCGGCGCATGCCGCCATGGATACGTCGGCGGAACATGCGCTGTTGCTGGACGCCGACAGCGGCCAGATCCTGTGGCAGAAGGACGGGCTGACGCCGCAACCGCCCGCCTCCATGTCCAAGCTGATGACGTTGGACCTGCTGTTCCAGCGCCTGGCCGACGGACGCATCAAGCTCACCGACACGCTGCCGGTGTCCGAGCGCGCCTGGCGCACCCAGGGTTCCAAGATGTTCGTCGAGCTGGGCAGCCGCATCGCGGTGGAAGATCTGATCCGTGGCATCATCATCCAGTCGGGCAATGACGCCTGTGTCGTGGTTGCCGAAGGCTTGGGCGGTTCGCTGGAAGGGTTTGTCGGCCTGATGAACAAGCGGGCGAAGGAACTTGGCCTGTCGCAATCGACCTTCGTCAATCCGGATGGCTTGCCCGACCCGCCCGGCCAGCTGATGAGCGCGCTCGACCTTGCCAAGCTCGCGCGGCACATCATCAAGACCTATCCGCAATATTATCACTATTTCAGCGAGCGCGAATTCACCTGGCACAAGATCCGCCAGCCCAACCGCGACCTGGTGCTGGATTCCCTGCCGGGGGCGGACGGGCTCAAGACCGGTCACACCGACGCCGCCGGCTATGGCATCACCATCTCGGCCAAGCGCGGCGATCAGCGCCTGATCCTGGTGCTGAACGGGCTGCGCTATCCGCAATACAAGAACGACTATTTCCCCAACATCCGCCGCGCCGAGGAAGCCGGGCGGGTGATGGAAATGGCGTTCCGCGAGTTCCGCCGTTTCCCGGTGACACAGGCCAACCAGATTGTCGGCAATGTGCCGGTGAAGAACGGTGCCGTCGCCAGCGTGTCGGCGACCCCGGCGGCGGCGGTGGCCGTCACCATGCAGGTGGATTCCCATGCCGGGATGAAGACGATGCTGCAGGTTGATCCCAATCTCACCGCGCCGCTGCGCCAGGGCCAGCGCGTCGGCAGCCTGGTGATCACGGCGCCCGACTTCCCGCCGCTGTCGGTGCCGGTCTACGCCGCCCAGGCGGTGGCGAAGGAGAACATGTTCATGGGCCTCTGGCATCGCGCCACCGGCGCCTTCGGCAAGAAATGATGGTGACGCCGGGCCGCTTCATCACCCTGGAAGGCGGCGAGGGCACCGGCAAGTCCACCCAGGCGCGCCGTCTGTGCACCCGCTTGCGCGAAGCGGGCCTGGATGTCGTGCAGACCCGCGAGCCCGGTGGTTCGCCCGGTGCCGAGCAGATCCGCAAACTGGTGGTGGAAGGCGAGGGTGGGCGCTGGAATCCCATCACCGAAACCCTGCTGGTCTATGCCGCCCGTGCCGACCATGTCGCCCGCACCATCGGCCCCGCGCTGGCACAAGGCCAGTGGGTGGTCTGCGACCGCTTCAACGATTCCACCTTCGCCTATCAGGGCGCGGGCCGGGGGGTGCCGCGCGAAACCATCCGGCGCATCGATGCCGTCGTGCTGGATGATTTTCGTCCTGAACTCACGCTTGTTCTGGACCTGCCGGTGGCGGTGGGGCTGGCCCGCGCCGGATCGCGGGGCGGCGCCGAAACCCGCTTTGAAAGCCTGGGAACGGAATTTCATGAGCGGATGCGGGCGGCCTTCCTGGATATTGCCCGCAAGCAGCCGGAACGCTGCCGCCTGATCGACGCCAGCGGCGACGAAGACGCGGTCGCCGCGGCGATTTGGGACGCCGTGCAGGGCCGTTTCGCTCTATAAACCGCCATGGCCAAGCGCTTCAAAAGCAGCGACGAGAATTTCGAGAGCGACCGCGTCGCGGGCTTTGCGCATCCGCGTGAAACCGAAACGCTGTTGGGGCAGGGCGCGGCGCTGGAACTGGCTTCGGCGACGCTGCGCGGTGGGCGGCCGCCCCATGCCTGGCTGATCACCGGACCGCCCGGTATCGGCAAGGCGACGCTGGCCTATCGCATGGCGCGCTATCTGCTGCGGTATGGCGCGACGGATGAAGGCCCCGCCGACCTGTCGGTTTCCCGGGACGATGCGGTGGCACGCCAGATCGAAGCCCGCGCCCATCCCGGATTGCTGGTGCTGAAGCGCGGCCTCAACCCCAGGACCGGCAAGCCGCAGACCGAGTTGCCGGTGGATGAAGTGCGGCGGCTGTCCGGCTTTTTCGGCATGACCGCCGGGGCTGGCGGCTGGCGGGTGGCGATCGTCGATCCTGCCGACGACATGAACGAAAACGCGGCCAATGCGCTGCTCAAGCAGCTCGAGGAGCCGCCTGAAAAAGCCATGCTGCTGCTGCTGTCGCACCGGCCAGGCCGCCTGCTGCCCACCATCCGCTCGCGCTGCCGCCGCCTGGACTTGCGGCCGATGCCGGATGATGTGCTGGAGCGAGCGCTGTCGGCGCTGCTGCCGGACATGGACAGCGATGAACGTCACGGCCTGGCGCGGCTGGCAGGCGGCAGCATCGGCGCCGCCCTGACCCTGGCCGATGGCGATGGCGCGATGCTGGCGACGCAAGCCGCCGGCTTCATCGAGCGGGCGCGCGAGCCCGACCTGGTGGCCCTATATGCCCTGGGCGAAAAGATCGGCCGCATGCGCGACGGGCTATCGCTGTTTGGCGATTTTCTCTCGGCGGCGTTGCGTGAACGCATTCGGGCCAAGGCGCGCGCCGGTGGCGATGCGAAGGCCTGGGCTGACGCGGCGGTGCGGCTGGAAGAGCAGTTCGCCCGCGCCGATGGCCTGAACCTGGAACCACGCCAGACCATCTGGACGGCGGCGCGCACGCTGGCGGCGGCGGCGCGGCGGACAGGAAGCCTCTGATGCTGGTCGACAGTCACTGCCATCTCGATTTCCCCGAACTGGCCGCCGATGCCGACGCCGTGGTGGCGCGCGCCCGCGCTGCCGGCATCGGCACCATGGTGACCATCGGCACCGAGCTGGCGCGCTTTGCCGGCGTGCTGGCGATGGCGGAACGGTTCGATACCGTCTGGTGCAGCGTCGGCACCCACCCGCATGAATCGGCCAAGGAACTGGTCACCGATCCGGCGCCGCTGCTGGCGCATACCGGCCATCCCAAGGTGGTGGCGATCGGCGAAACCGGTCTGGACTATTATTACGAGCACAGTCCGAGCCCGCCCCAGATCGAAAGCTTCCGCGCCCATATCGCGGCCGCCCGCATCAGCGGCCTGCCGGTGATCGTCCATACCCGTGACGCCGATGACGACACCATCGCCGTGCTGGAAGACGAGATGGAAAAGGGCGCCTTCACGGGCGTGATCCATTGCTTCACCGGCACACAAAGGCTGGCCAACGCCGCGCTGGCGCTGGGACTGTCCATTTCGGTTTCCGGCATCGCCACTTTCAAGAATTCGACGGCGCTGCGCGACGTCATCAAGACCGTGCCGCTGGACCGCCTGCTGGTGGAGACCGATGCGCCGTTCCTGGCGCCGGTGCCGCACCGGGGCAAGACCAACGAGCCCGCTTTTGTCGTGCACACCGCCGCCATGCTGGCGGAATTGAAAGGCGTCACCCCCGAAGCGCTGGCCGAAGCCACAACGGGAAATTTCTTCCGCCTTTTCGCCAAGACGCAACGGCCGCAATGACCCTTTGCTTTCGCATCCTGGGCTGCGGTTCCTCGGGCGGCGTGCCGCGCCTGGGCGGCGCCGACGGCGCCGGCAACTGGGGCGTCTGCGATCCCGCCGAACCGAAGAACCGGCGCAGCCGCTGCTCGCTGCTGGTACAGCGGGTGTCGCAAACCGGCAGCACCAATGTCTTGGTCGATACCGCGCCTGATCTGCGCGAACAGCTGCTGGCAGCGCGGATCGGGCGTCTCGATGGCGTCTTGCTTACGCACGACCATGCCGACCAGAGCCACGGCATCGATGACCTGCGCGTGCTGGTGCTGGGACAGGGCGGCAAAAAACTCGACCTCTGGTCCGACCATTTCGCCCTGGACAGCTTGCGGCGAAAGTTCACCTACATCTTCCAGACCCCGCCCAACCGGGATTATCCCCCGATCGTGGAAGCGCATGTGCTGGACGAACCCTTCGCGCAATTCGCCGTTCCAGGGCCCGGCGGCGCTGTGCCGGTGCTGGCGTTCGGCCAGGGCCATGGCCGCATCCGCAGCCTGGGATTCCGTTTCGGGCCGCTGGCCTATTCGCCCGACGTCGATGCGCTGGACGAGGCGGCCTTCGCGGCGCTGGCCGGGGTGGAATGCTGGATCGTCGATGCCCTGCGCCACACGCCGCATCCCAGCCATGCCCATGTGGCGCGGACCCTGGAATGGATCGCGCGTGTCCGGCCCAGACGCGCCATCCTCACCAACCTGCATGTCGATCTCGACTATGCATCGCTGAAGGCACAGCTGCCCCCCGGCGTCGAACCCGGCTATGACGGGATGGCGCTGACGTTCTAAAACTGCCTGCCTTGGCTAGCGCTGCCGGCCTTGTGCGCCGCCTTCGGGTCGGCCAGCAACAGACCGGCGAGGGCGATTCTGACGATGCGCATGGGGTTCCTCTCAGCCCTTGACGGTTCCCGCTCCAGCGCCGGAAAGCCGGCGCGCCCGGGGGAAGCATTTCCTGTCAACTTCTGCTATGTTGGCACAATGAGCCGGACATGGCACCGGCCAAAGGAGCCATCATGAAGGCGCAACTGGCTGCGGCCGCGACCCTGGCGGCGCTGTTTCTGGCAAGCCCGGCGTTCGCCGACGCCGTTGTGGTCCTGGGCGATGGCCCGGAACGCATGTGCTATCTGTCGGCCAAGACCGGCATCGATTCCATGATGGGACTGGATCACTGCAACGCGGCGCTCAATACCCCACTGGTCCAGCATGACCGTGCTGCCACCTACGTCAATCGCGGGGTTATCGAGCAGAAGCTGGGCCGCATCGATGCCGCCATGGCCGATTACAATGAGTGCCTGCGGATGATCCCGGACCAGCCGGATGCCTTCATCAACCGCGGTGTCGCCTGGATGACCCAGGGCAAGCTCGACGCGGCGCTGGCCGATATCGAAAAGGGCGTCGCGCTGGGCCCGACCGAGCCCGCGCTGGGCTACTTCGATCGCGCCATCGCCTATGAGAAGCTGGCCGCTGCTGTGCCGGAAGGTGAGCAGCGCCAAGCCTATCTGCAGAAGGCCTATGCCGATTACCAGCGGGCCATCAAGGAAGCGCCGGGCTTCACCGCCGCCAGCAATGCGCTGGCGCGCTTCCGGGTCGTGCCCCGCGCCAAGGCGTCCTGAACCGCGTCGCGGATTTCTGCGGATGCTCACCAAGAGAACGGGTACCTTAGCGGCATGACCCGAATCCCGACTGAACCGAAACCCAGTACGCCCAAAGCCAGGGTGCATCCGCGTCCGCCAGCCACCAAGGCGCAACAGGCAAACTACAAGCGGGCCAACAAGACAGCTTTCAAACCCGCGCCCAAGAAGAGCTGAAGCCAATTGGGCGCGGTGGTGGTCGACTGTCCTGACCCATAGGTAATTTCCCATAATATTACTTATACGAAAATAAGATGGGTGGCCGGCCTG